>Ga0180437_10003789_pt1 | contig 22148 bp, 17 predicted proteins | sample SS_ome_4_FD_132410 | JGI IMG/M metagenome (GOLD analysis project Ga0180437, IMG submission 132410) | Hypersaline lake sediment archaeal communities from the Salton Sea, California, USA - SS_3_D_1 metaG | ecosystem: Environmental > Aquatic > Non-marine Saline and Alkaline > Hypersaline >...
TAAGTGTCGGCCTTTACCGTAACAGTATCTCCTTCTGCGTCAGTGAAGGTGTCGGCTCCGGCAACCAGTGCCGAGTCGACTATCTCGGTATCCATATGTGTAGTACCAAGCCAGGTGTCGCCGTCAGGAAGCGAGTTAGTCAAATCAATCGTAACCACCGCATCATCTATGGCTCCACTGGTAAGATCAATAATCACATACTCAAATGCAACTGTTTCGGCATAACCTTCAGCTGGGGTGTATTCGAAACTATATTCATACTTTTCTGTTGTTGGGTTATAAACCTCAACCAAATCCAAGCTCCCGAGTTGCCGGCCAGTTGCTGTATCTGTTGGCGAAGAATAACCTACTACTCTTAAAATATCACCTTCATCATTAAAAATGATGTCGGTTTGACCAGTTGTTAAGGTATCTACTATTGTGTCCATGTGCTCACTGGCGAAATCGTCATTAGCAATCACATCTAAAACAAGAGTTGGTGGTTTCGGGCATTCAGCACATATCGAGTCATTCGTTATTTTAGGGTCGATTATCAGATGTACTTCGTGTCTGGCTCCTGCGTCACCGCCGTCCGGTGGATTAACAGCTACATCATGCCATGGATCACCATCACCATCCGAATCAACAGTATCCTGCGGGTTCGTATCAAGGCTCCCTTCACCTGAAATAGAAGTGGCAAGCTCTATATGAAAGTTATCTTGCCAATCAGGGTCCTCAGTACTGTCGCCGTTAATCGTAATGATGCCGTCACCGGATTTGTATCTACCGGCACCTATGAAGACTGACGCCTGGGCACTTTGGTAGCTTTTTGTCTGTTCAGAGGAACTGGCGGTTGCTTTTACGCCAGGATTTCCGCCGGTATCGAAAACATTAAGAGTAATGTCCTGTCCTGCACAGATACGAATGTTTGCTGTGGTTTCATATTTGCCGTGAGCATCTACTACGATTCTTTTAAGTGGGTTCTGTAGATCCCCCCTCGCTGTGGTATCAACAATTATATTTTTACTGGATATCAAACATATTCGGGCAAAGCCAACTTCCTTTTCATCCTTCTGGTTGACCGAAGCATTCTTTGATATCGCTCCGCCTCTAACGGTCAAATTCCCGGACGCAATAGCGCTTATTTCAGTAATATTGCCACCATTAACCATCATTGCACCTACGTCTATATCGCCCTCATTATCAGTAAACACTCTGATTCGACCTGCTTCGATGGTATGGGAGGAATCATCAGAATCATCGGTCAGCAAATCACCAGCCAGGATTCCTCCTGCACCTGCGGTCATAAAAATATTGCCTCCGTAGGTTGAGTGAATAGTAGCAGGATCACCATCGGTATTCTCCAAAAAGGTAATGCCACCGTTCTTAAACTTAGTGTAGAGGGCAAGATCGCCACCGGCGAGTGAAATTACACCGTCATCAAGACCATTTACCGTTATATTCCCGATGCTACTGGAGTGACTAAGAAGTTCGAGGTCTGTTCCTGCCGAAGATTGTCCTTCGATCCAATCTTCGTAAATGGTATTGTCTCCAGGGTCGCTTAGTAAGGGACCCTCTGCAATGGTCAGATTATCAGCCTCTACCAGAATCTTGCCGTTTTTTAGAGGATCCGTTGCAGTAGCGTCAACATCTCCGGCGAAGCTAACCGTATCACCGATAATCTCTATGCTGTTTTCTGTAACTATCTCAAGAGGAAAGCTGCCAGTTTCACCCGGAGGTACAGTTGGCAAGTGACCACCTTTGGCCTCGATTTGTGCGCCGTACTCTACGACGGTGCGGTCCGCAGAATGAACGGTAACAAGGCCGCTATCAGCATCGGTTCCGGCGTTTGCAGTCGTTAAACTTGCTGAGTTGAGTACAGTTTCATCAGCAGATGTAAGAGTTACGGTTCCTCCATCGCCTGTGGTACCATCGGAATTTATTACTCCACTCTGGGTAACATTCCCTGTACCGAACAGGACCTTATTATCCAGTGCAGTTGAAAAGATATCACCAGCAGCGAGAACTATTTCGCCTGAAGGCGAGCTGATTTGGCCTGTGTCTGTATTAATGACCTCGCCCTCATCCAAACCAGGCGTATCAACAGAGGACATTTCGACGACAATGCTGCTGCCGGGCTCGCCAAGCAGTACTCTATCCCCGGCAGCCATTACTACAAACCCATCTTCGCCAGCCGAGATAGTGCCGGCATTTTCAACTCTTCGACCAAGCAGAGCTGCCCCTTTACTGGCTGCAATAGTACCATAATTAACAACTTCTCCCGTCCCAGGAATGGCAAAGTCATAAACACCATTAATAAAATCATTGTTTGTAATATCCAGACTGGAGGCGATTAACTGGGCAACATTAACGGTTGCACCTTCACCGAAGACGATACCCGCAGGATTAACAACGAAAATGTTCATACCATTAGCTATTAGATCGCCGTTAAACTGTGTCTGGGGCCCGGAAACTCTGTTAAGTACAGCAGAATTGAGAACATCCTGTGTGAATTTCAGTGTCTCCCGTACTTCTGCAGCGCCCCCGGCAGTATCTAAACTTGTCCAGTCAACAATTGTCTGGTTTGTCAGAGCGTCTACCTGGGTAGTGTGGTTATAGGTGCCTGTGCCATAGGTAATATTGGCACCTCCAGCATCCGGAGAAACGACACCCCCGCTTGGCGTTGCCATTGCCAGTGAAGACCCGAAAAGCATCCAAACCGACAAAGAACAAGTCAGGATTTGCCTGACATAGTACTCTTTCAAGACTTTTCTTATAACTTTCATCACAATCACTCCTTAATCAAAAACATTTTTTATATCGCAACTTTGGCCATTACATCATCGGGCAAAGTCAGATTTTACCATCGTGCCATTAAACCTATATTTAAACGGCCATCACCTTTTTTGGTATCATCAGTTGACCTGAGAGGCCAGCCGTAATATATTGCTCCGTTAAAATTCTCCCCAATTTCTACAATCATACCTAATCCTAATGAACTAAGCTCTTCTACTCCATTATCGCCGGCAACGGGGTCTTTTATTTTAGCTCTGCCATAATCAAAGAAAACCAGAGGCGCCAGCTTTTTAAGCCATGGTTTTGTTTCCTGACCGTTTTCGGCTTCGGTTTCTTCAACTCCGCCGTGTTTTACCAAATCGTATTCATATTGAAGTGAGGCAAGTATGCCGCCGTCAGCAACAATTTTGCTTTCTTTATATCCCCGGACCGAATACATACCCCCAAATGTGGTCATTTTCGCAGGTATCAGCCTTTCGTCAGGCCTTATATATTTAAAAGAGCCAAGCAGCCTTTGAACCTTATTTGTATCGAGGAACTGGCTGTGATTGGCGGAGAATGTTATGATTTTAAAATTGCTTTTCGCATTTGTTCGTGCAGATGAGAAATGATTTTGACTACTGGAACCAGTTATACTCTGGATACGTTCGAGCACAAAAGAGGTATTCGACATGTCGCTTCGACGATGTATGTCAAAACCAACTCCCCAAAGGTTAATATACACCTTACTTCCGAAGAATGCCGGAAACAGCGAGGACGTAACTTTGCTTTTTTCACGACTCAAAGATGTGGTTAAATCGAAGAACCATCCTTTGTTCTGAAAGGCGTTAAAGCGTAATTTGCCGCCATAGACGTAACCATTACCAAGAAAATCGATACCTCCGCCACCATCGATATCGAACTCACTGCGCCCGCCGAAAATGTTAAGTCGCAAACGGGGTGTCCAGATGGGAACATCATAACTTCCATAAACTGAATAATTATGCTCCGGGTTCTCGTCAACCGGCCCCTGCACAATAGCGGTAAGCTTGTCGTCTCTGCCTGTAAGATTGGTGTTTATAAGCCCGATTCTTGGAGTCCATTGTCTGTCTTTGGTTCCTGCATTGTCTATCTGGGCGAAATAATGCCACGGATTTATCTCGTAAATATCATATCCGATAGCAAGCGCCCCTGCTTCGGTACCTTTGGATACTGTTGTAGATATATATCTGTCGGGGTTCAGATTTAGCAGGTTTATAAAATCATCAAGCTTTTTCTTATTGACCACCTTTCCAACTTGCGTTGGAGACCATTGCTCGAAAATGGAACTGCGTAAATAGCTCTTTTCCTTTTCATTATGTTCGACATCGTAAAAAGTCGTTTTAATATCACTAACCGATATTTCAATAACCTCTATGGGCAATATATCTTCTTTCAACTCAGCTTCCTTAATCGCATCCGGCTGAACACGAACATATATGCCTGCATAATCCTGTTCTTGGTAAACAGACAGAAGGTATTGCGTAAAGCCCTGAATGGTCCTTGTAGATACCTGGCGAGCTTCGCCTGGATTCAGAACTACATCACGAATGATTCTAAAGTCATAAAGGTATTCACTCTCTGCTTGTTCGAGTGGCTTGTTGGAACTGTTATAGACTAAAGGAATATTTTCAAAAAGTTCTTCAGTCGTAATTAGTGTGTTCCCGCTGACATCTATCTCTCTTACCGACAGAAGAGGCGTTGTGTCTTCTGGAAAATTCAACTGTTCAATATCAATTGCATCTTCAGACCTGGCTTTTAACTCAGCCTTTTCAGCGGCTTCGCGCTTAACTTTGTCTTCGAGTTCACGCTTTTCCCTGAGTTTTTCTGCCGCAGTAGCTTGCCCCTGTGGTTTTGTCTCTACGGAGTTTTCCTCAGCGTCAACTTCGGGAGATTCTTGAGCAACGCTCGCCGTGGCGAACATTACCACCAAAAGAAACACAAAAGCTGATTTTGTTATTTTCTTTAACATAGTCTGATCATCCTTTCTTTCGGGGAACACTTTTTGCAAAAGAACCATACCCCCTGATTTTCTCCCACATAAAAACATTGTTATACTCACCGTGCTAAAATACTCGCATTTCCTACAATGCTAATCCAAAACCCCTCCTTGAGTTAGATGAATAAACAACGTCGTAATTGTTCCCTTATAATACCATTTTCACCATCTGGAAATCAACATTTTTTTATGTCTTTTTGGCAATTTTTTATAAAAATGGCCTTTGTCTGTCCGCAGCTAAAATCCGGCTGATTTTATCGGAACAACGCCTCAATTTGCGCCAAATGGCTGGCTCCGGGAAAATCGCCCGCCTATACCACTGCCGACTGTCGTCAAAACAAAAGCTAAGGGACTTTAAGATGGACTCATCGCCGCCTGTCAAAAAAGACTCGGTATGTTTCCCGGAATTGCGTTCTGTGTTGAGCAGCCAAAACTACTCGACCAGACAAGTCTTGCTTGCCGGTGTCAGGTTACGTGAACAATAAAGATTCCTGTGATATCAGCTATGTGCGTTATCACGATCTTTGCAAGTGTGCCGCACAGCGATTGGCAAAAATCTCACTAATATACTAAAAGCGATTTGTTGGCGGGAAACGGATTACGCCCGTCATAATTGATTTGTATGTCACCATGACCGCTAATCTCAATCGTATTGGAAATTAATTGTGTGCCGAAACCGTCGCCTGTTCCTGTAATCAAGGCATGGTTTCGAGGAAAATATATCGTACCTACGATGTCAAGATTACCGGTTCCATGAATAGTTGCGTCATTTCTGTTGTCTCTGTCCTGGTAAATGGCAATACCTGTGAAAGGCCCGGACTCAATTTCGGATTCTGTATTGATTTCTACGATTCCGTTCCCCTGCATATCAACTTTACCGTCGCCTGTAATATAGAACATCACACCATTACGAGCTTCTAAATTCCCTCCGTTTATATACAGACCCTCGCCATCGAGTATATAAATGCCGGGCTCAAGAATCAGCTTCTCGGTAGAACCAAGAAGTTTGATTCCTCCGGGATAATAACCCGGCCCGATTGTCTTTGGTACATTGGGCTCAACTGTAACTGTTTCTTCCTGTATCGGCGCTCCGAATGTAGGCACACCCAGGCAGTCTCCGCCTGCAACACTGCCGTCACACTGGGCATCAGGGCACAGAGGGTCAGGCATTCGAGGTGCTCCTAAATTTGTAACACTATCAAGGTCTTCAGGAAACTTGTTTTCAATTACGCCGCCCTTAACATTTACATTCTCAGGGACCGGATTATATACCGTATTTTTATTAGTATAAAATGCGTTATAAGCGTCTGAATTTACCTGAAGTCCCCCGGCGATAAGAGTTACGTCGGAAGCTGCATCTGGTATGCTCAGCGCTTTCTCTGCATAGCAATCCAGCGCTATTATCCCCGCTCCCCATCCGCCGATGGCCTGAGCTATTGCTGCCCGGCTTACATCGGCAGTATCTACTGTTACCAGTGAGCCAAAATACATTGCTATGGCCCCGTGCTCGGCTACGGTTCGTTTTGTTACTACCTTGAGAGAATCAGGTCCCGTGCCTTCCGGAAGGTCACCAAGTGGTATGAAACCTCGTTCATCGTAATAGAATCGCCCGACTACTATATCCCCTTCAGGTGCATTTTCTACATTGAGGTCAAGAGCAACAGAGTCACCGAGGCAGTAATTCAGTCCGCAAATATATTGCGCCTGCGCCCGCGAATAGCTTTGGTCCTTTCTTACCGTCCGGGCGCCTGCAAGTGCCGCGGCGTCAGCGGCGTTTTGAAGCTGGTGGGCCGCAAAATATACCCTCCCGCCATCGATTGCTATACCCATAAATAATAGGAGAACAAGCAGTGTAATCGCCGCCCACAAAACCGCTATCCCTTTGTTTCTTTTATCGAAGTGGTATTTAAGCCTTGAAGATATGAACGTCAGGAACCAGGCATTGTTTTTCTTGTACATAGCTATATTCCTAACTTGTGGTAACGGCCGAAGACTGGTTTCTTATACTAACGAAATTTCGGAAAAAGTCAAGTTTTTTTTAACCTCTGACAGAATGAATTTAACGGCTTCCGGCCTGCATATTTGACGAGGCTTCTTGAGCGGAACACGCTCTATCTTCTCACAAAACCAGCCTTTTTGCAGGAAGCTCATTCCGGAACTACTCCTCGGTTCTTCTGTTTATCGGCTATAAACCTTAATAATATTACTGCTGGCCGCACCACGTCAATATTTACTTCGGTAAACCGCTCTTTTCAGTAGAAAGCCTGTTCAGTCTGGTTCTTATAGGACTTTGTAAATAAACAACTTAGAGCAAAAAAATCTGGGGTTTTTCCCTTGACATTTTGCTCTTACATATTCTATAATAACCACATAAATCTGGACAGGCATTCCCAGGGAGGGGAAATTCGCTTTTAGTTTTTATAGATGCTTATTTAGTGTGTGTTAAAAACTTAAAACCGGCAAACAAATTCAAAGACAATTTCTTTAAACGTAAATAAGCTGAATGGTCGAAAAGAGAAAAAAGGACTTCTCTTTTTAATGAGTGAGGGATGGTGATTAACTTTAGAATTGGAGAAAGTATTATGAAAAATCTGGTAAAAAAATTCATCAAGGATGAAAGTGGTATGGAGACCATCGAGTGGGCTCTGGTAGGTGCCTTAGTGGTGCTTGGCTTTGTTGGCATTTGGACTGCTTTTGGGCCTAAACTCCAAAATGTATTTACAGAAATGGGAGCCGAACTGGACGAGGCAGCAGGCGTAGAGTAAAAATTTTAGGTTGCCGTGATGACGGAAACGACAACTGTCGCTATCCAGTGGGGCGTTGTAATCGGCGCCTCACTGGTCGCGGCTGTAACAGACATAAGAACAAGACGGATACCTAACGTCCTGTCCGGCACCCTGTTCCTGGCGGGCCTGTTGTGGTCGCTGGACAATAACGGCCTTAAGGGACTGCCGGGAACCCTGGCAGCCGCCGTCATACTTTCGCTGCCGTTTGTGTTCCTGTTTCTTTTTGCAGGAGGCGGAGCAGGAGATGCAAAACTGACCGGCGCAATAGGCGCATGGTTGTCCGTAAATGAATCTTTTACCGCTTTGGTCTGTATTTGCCTGGCAGGGGGGGCACTGGGACTGATTGTTGCTGTTAGGGAAAAAAAATTAAAAATTGTCCTTACCAACCTCATTTTTCTCATACTGGATTTGGTAAGAGCGGGTATAATTAGAAAAGAAAAAATTATAAAATCAGGTGAAACCGCGCAGGCACAACAGGGTGAAAAATTAACAATGCCTTATGGTGTGGCGATTTGTGCAGGTCTCTGTGCGGCAGGAGCCATAATATGGCTGCGATAAACAAAAATGTCAAAAGACAGCCGAACCACCGTTGCCGCGGAACCAGCACCCTCGAAGCGGCATTTGTACTTGTTATGCTGATAATGGTTACCCTTGGCACTATGGGATTCGGGTGGTTTTTCCTGCGAATTCAGCAGGTAACCAATGCTTCAAGACACGGCGCAAGAGTCGCAATTCGATACGGAGCTGAACAGGCGGACGTCGAAAATGCCGTGGCAGGGCTTTTGAATTCTGTTGGACTTGAGTATGACGGCCCGGAATTCCCCGCCGGTATAGACCCTAACATCGGAGAAGCAATCACGGTAAGGGTCAAAGGGAAAAAGCTGGACATCTTGAATCTCGATTCGGGGGGAATATTAAAAATACCTATCCCGGATGAGTTTACTTCGTCCGTTACGATGGCAAAGGAAGGGCCTTAAACCGGAAAGACAGTAAATTCTAAACTGAAAGGGTATAATATGAAATGGGCGGTTATAATTCTGATTATTCTGGGAATTATCGCGGCAATTTCGGCTTCTCTGTTGATAAGTGCACTTCGAACTGAAAAGGATACGACGTTGAGCGGCTCAGGAATGGTAAAAGCTGTCGTTGCTAAAAAACCGCTTTCGGCAATGTCGGGGATTACCTCACAGGATATCGAAGTAATGGAAGTTCAAAAAAAGGGGTTGGCTGTCGACCATTTCTCAGACATTACCCAGGTCATCGGTAAAGTATTAGCTGTTCGGATTGTAAAAGGACAGGTCATTACAAAAAGTAATTTGATTAGTGAAGGAAGCGGAGCACAGCTTGTCGCCGCTCTGCCGCCGGGTATGAGAGCGGTCAGTATACCGGTTTCGAAACATTCGGTAATGGGGGGCCTGTTGTACCCGGGTTGCCTTGTCGATGTGATAGCCACTTTCAGACTGCGTTCGAATGAAGCAAAAGGTGAAGCGCTTTCTACTACACTGCTGCGAGGAGTTCAGGTCCTGGCTATTCAGGAAGAATCGATAGTTTCAAAGACTGACCAGGAACAGCAGACAAGAGTCAGACATACTGAGAGCACACTTACCGTAACTCTGAAGGTCGATTCGAGACAGGCTGAAGCACTGCAGCTTGCTACGAATAACGGCAAGGTTACACTTGCGATGAGAAACCCGCTTGACAAGGAGGAAGTGGAGTCGGATGCAATGGTTCTCAGCCAGGGAAGACTTGCAAAACTGGGGCAACTGCTTGGACCGTCGGTATCTGTTGCAAGCGTCGAAAAAGTGCAATTCGATGAGAGCGGAGAATTGATTTTGGTTGACCCGAATTCAGCAAATCAGTCGGCAGAGAGAATATCGGCCGGCCGGCTATCCAGCTACGGAAGTTCTGAACGTTTGTTCGGTGGTACAAAAAGGTTGCCGCAATGGCAAATAACGGTAATAAGGGGAAAAGAAGTTAAAGAAGAAGTCTTCGAAATGACCGCGCCGGACACCGACTCTCAAAAATAAAAAAATAGTTTGTCGCATAATCACGGCAAACTTTAGATAAAAAACCAGTTAATTTAAGGAGTCAAGGATGAAGGCGAGCAAAAAGCAATTTAACATAAGACTCTTGACAAAAATTATTGTTGGTTGTCTTTTGATGTCGTGCACCTTCAGGCTTTTTGACGTTCAGGCACAGATTGTTAATAATGACGGCGGACAGAAACAATATATATCAATAGTGGCGGGACAGTCGCACGTGGTAAAGGCGCCCTGGCCAACTATTCGTGTCTCCGTTACAGACCCCGAAATTGCTGACGTGAAAATCCTCACACCTGACCAGATTCTTTTGCAGGGGCTTGAGGTCGGTTCAACGGACCTGATTATGTGGAACGAAGATGAAACACAAATCTGGCAGGTGGCTGTTAACGTTACTCTTGATATTGATGGCCACAGGCAGATGTTACACGAGTTGTTCCCGAATTGTAAAATCGACCTCGACCAGTCGGGAAACGTGCTGATTGCAAGAGGTATTTTAAGAAAAACCGGACAGGCCGCAAAACTTCGTGAGTACCTTGAAAAAACAGGCGCAGATTTTATCGATATGACAAGTGTCGCAGGTGTACAGCAGGTCCAGTTACGAGTTCGAGTAGCAGAAGTATCAAGGGAGGCTACCCGCGCGTTGGGTATAAATGCAATTCACAGAGGTGAGGATTATTTCTTCGGGATTCGACCGGGCACAGAAAGCGGAGGTTCGCTTGTCCCGACTATCGGCTTTGTCCCAGAGGCAGGTACGTCGGCATTGAATAAACTTGATTTTGATACTACCACCACTTCTATCCCTAGTTCGATAACCGTTTTAGGCGGAATACCAAGTGCTGATTTGGAAGTCTTTATGAAAGCACTGGCTGAAAACCAGTATCTCAGAATTTTAGCTGACCCAACACTCGTCGCTCTTAGCGGTGAAGAAGCAAGCTTCCTGGCAGGAGGAGAATTCCCGATTCCTGTTGTGCAAAGCAGCTCCGGTGGAACAGCCGGTACCTCCATTACCGTTATATATAAAAAATTCGGTGTTCGTCTGACATTTAGGCCGACCGTTCTTGGTGATGGTACCATCAGGCTTTATACCGCTCCGGAGGTTAGTGATTTGACGACGGTTGGCTCTGTAACTATTGAAGGTTTTGAAATCCCCGCTTTAACTACCCGAAAGGCAGAGACTACTATCGAATTGAAAAACGGTCAGACTTTTGCCATGGCCGGCCTTTTGCAAAATAATATTAACGCAATTAAATCCAGAGTGCCGGGCCTTGGTGATTTACCGGTGATTGGCCAGCTATTCCGGTCCGTTCGATATTCAAAGGAAGAAACAGAACTGGTGATTATGGTAACCGCTTCTCTGGTCGAGCCGATGTCGTTAGCACAGGCTCCTCCGCTGCCGGGGTTCTTGCATAATGAACCAAATGACTGGGAGTTTTATATCGAAGGTAAAATCGACGGCTCCGAACCGGCTAAGCTTAATCCTGCTGATGCCGAGTGGATGCGACAGATGGGGCTCGATCAACTGATGGGACCGGGCGCATGGGATTATTATGACAACCCGGCTGGTACAAGCCGGTCTGAATATTGAAAAACCGAAAATATCTGTCAGGAACAGTCAGGTTATAATGATTAGCAATCTGGTAATGCTGAAAATAAAATTATATCCTCTGGTATAGAGACAGTTAATAATATGAAGAAACGAGTGTGGAATTTATGAAACTAACATCGCAAATACTATTGGCAACCGAGCAGAAAGCTTTTGCTGAAAAAATTAAAGGGCTCTTAGGTTCAAGCCAAGGTATTCCGCTGTCGAAGACCTGCAGTGGTATATCAGAACTGAAAGGCCGCCTCGAAGCAACAAATGCACCTATTGCTATTGTGGATATTGACTCGGATACGCACAGAACTCTTACTGAATTAGACCGGCTGGTGCCTCTGTATCCAAATACTCGCTTCGCTGTTGTCTCAAGCTCTTCCAGCAAAGAGCTTATAATCGAAGCAATGCAGTCCGGTGCCAGATACTTTATGAACAAAAAAATTATCGAGGTCGAACTCGATAAAGTCCTCGAAAAAATAATCGTTGATACTTCTAAGACAATTTCAGCTCATGGACTGATTATCAACATTCTTTCAGCAGGCGGCGGTTGCGGAGCCACAACCATAGCTCTGAACCTGGCGAATGAATTAAGACTGAAATCCTCTCAGCCTGTACTGGCAATTGACTTAGATGAAGATTATGGTGCAATATCTACTTATCTTGGTATAAAAAACAACTACGGCATCGCCGATGTACTTGGTCAAAAAGAAAGAATCGACCATGAGCTGGTAGCTTCAAGTGCTACATCATACAAAGATAATTTCGATGTGCTTCTGAGCCCGGCAAGCATTAACGGGGCCGAGAGTATTAACGGAAATTCATCAAACCTGGCAGAGGCATTGGAAGCCTGTAGAACCGCATACAGATATACAATACTTGATGCTCCAAGAGTATCTGAAAAAATCCTACAGCTTCTTTCCAATGTCAGCAGGTTTAACCTAGTTGTGTTTCAGCCAAATGTCAAAGAGGTTAAAACCGCTGAGTCTATAATATCAAAATTGCGACAGTATGGCCTTGCTTCAGAAAGAATATATCCTCTTGTCAACAGATACCAGAGAAGAGGCTCCGTAGTGCCTGTTGATGAAATTAAAAGAACGCTTACTTGCGAACATATATACAAAGTGCGAAACGATTTCAAAAAAGTAATCAATGGAATAAACTGCGGTAAACCACTGTCAGAATCAGCTCCTCGTTCATCGGCACGGCGAGATATGGTAAAAATTGCTCAAAAAATATTCACCATCTGTAATAACGGCAGCACCAAAACGGTGAAATAAAAAAATGAAAAAAAAAGAAAAGCAAACATTGGAAAACCATCCCGAAGGTAAAAAAAGTGCGGTTTGGCACAACCTGAAGGAAAAAGTACACCTGAAATTGCTCTCTGTAATTGACCTGCACCGGGCAAAAGAGGTGCCAATTGAACAACTCAGAGGTGAATGTTCAAAGAAAATAGACTCTCTTCTGGGAGAGCAAAGCTATCCGCTTTCCGCTCCGGAAAAAGACCAGATTCTTAACGAAGTTATGAATGAAGTGTTCGGGTTTGGCCCTTTGGAACAGTTTTTAAGTGACCCTGAAATAAGTGATATCCTTGTCAATGGGCCGAAACAAATTTACATTGAAAAATACGGCAGACTGGAACATGTAGATGCATGTTTTTCTAATGATGCACATCTGATGCGGGTTATTTCCAAAATAGCATCAAACGTGGGAAGAAGAATCGATGAAAGCATTCCAATGCTCGATGCCCGTTTGCCTGATGGCTCAAGAGTCAATGCCGTTATCCCACCGTTAGCTCTCGATGGTCCGATGTTAAGTATCAGACGTTTTGGAGCTAATCCTATCGACATTAACAAACTGATGGAATTAAAGACGATAACAAAAGAAATGGCTTTCTTCCTTGACGCTTCCGTCCGATGCAAAATGAATATCCTCATATCAGGAGGTACGGGCACGGGAAAAACAACCCTGCTTAACGCTTTGTCTCATTGGATCCCTGCCGGAGAACGAGTTGTAAGTATTGAAGACGCGGCAGAGTTGAAACTCCAGCGAGACCATGTTGTAAGACTGGAAACACGACCGCCGAATATCGAAGGAAAAGGTCGAATTACTCAGAGAGACCTGCTTAGAAACAGCCTGAGAATGAGACCCGACAGAATCATTATCGGTGAAGTACGTGGCGATGAAACACTGGATATGTTACAGGCTATGAATACAGGGCATGAAGGCTCTATGACTACCGTCCATGCAAACAGCCCAAGGGACGCTCTTAGGAGACTCGAAAATATGGTAAGTATGGCAGGTATTAATTATCCCGTTCGCGCTATGAGAGAACAAATAAGCTCAGCTCTGAATGTCCTGGTTCACATCGGTCGAATTACCGGCGGACAAAGAAAAATTGTCAACATTTCCGAAATCACCGGAACAGAGGGAGACGTTATCTGTTTACATGATATATTCCGATACACTCAGTTGGGTGTCGACGAAAATGGTAATGCTTATGGCCAGTTTGAAACATGCGGCGTTCGCCCGAATCTTGTAGGCAAGCTAAAAGCTGAAGGATTTGAAATCCCTCCGGCACTGTTCCAGAAGCAGATATTTAAAGATGTAGAAGAAAGTGTTTCTACTTGATGAATTTTATACAAGTGACGATATAAAATAGCTGCTTGAATATATATGTTAATTGTTTTGAAATGTCAGTAGGAATCAAAATATATAAAAATCATGGATGCTACCCGATTATTAAACCTGATTATTCTGATAACTGTTGGCTTACTGGTCTTTTCTATATGGTGCTTTTGTGTTTTCGTATGGGTAACAGAATCTTTATTCCGTATAAAAAAAATTCAAAAACGACTGGGTATTATATCACATAAAAGTGAAGATTCAAAAATACTTCGACTCTGGACTGATTCACGTCATGATAAAACTGCAAAAAGCAAACAAACACGCAGGTTAAAAGAAAAATTAGACAAACTCGCTTATGACGCCGGCTGGCATACATCAATGCAGATAATCCTCCTTGGCTTGGCCGGTTTTATCATTTTAGCCTTTTTGTTTGTTTATTTGATTTCTAATAACATTTTTCTAAGCCTTGCTTCTGTATTGGTGATAGTGGTTGGATTTATAGGTTATACGAACAGCAGAATAGACAAACGAGAGGCAATGTTTGAAAAACAGCTTGTCGATGCCCTTGGTATTGCCGCCCGTTCGCTTAGAGCAGGACATCCTCTCAGCGGGGCATTCCAGTTGATATCACAAGAAACAAAAGAGCCTTTGGGAAATGTTTTTTATCGTATTTGCCAGGAACAGGCACTTGGACTTGATATGAAAAATTCTATTCGAAAAGTAGCCCAAGATACAACAAATCCGGAGTTAAGACTCTTCGCAACTGCAGTAGCCATTCAATTACAGAGTGGAGGAAATCTTGCCGATTTAATGGATAGCCTGGCAACAGTTATAAGAGCCAGAATAAGATTATCAAGAAGGGTTAGAGTCCTTACAGCACAAACTAATCTAAGCGCTAAGGTGCTGATTGCTATGCCTATTGTAATGTTTTTTATCTTAAACATACTTAATCCGGAATACATGGAGCCGTTGTATAGTACTGCAATCGGTAAAATTTTGCTTGCGGTAACGGTTGTAAGTGTTACGTTTGGATGGTGGATGATAAAACGGTTGTCGGTAATTCGTTACTAATGGCCAACAAGGTGAATTTGGGATAATATAGGTATGGGATTATTTGAAATAGTTATACCATTTCTGTTCTTTATCTCTACCGTGGCAATCGGCGCGTCCTTTATCCTTTCCTGGCAGCAGCGGCAGATGATGATGAAAATAAGACTGCAGGACAGGAGACTCGTTGACCTCCACAAAAAACAAAAAATCAGCGGCTTTAACATCCTGAAACTTCTGGCAAAAATAGGCAATTATGTATCACATGGTAATACAAGTAAGTCCCTGAATGAGCAACTACTGCGTGCAGGATATCCAGGCTCAGTCGCTCCTGCGATTTATACCGGTACAAAAGTATTGTTATTCCTTTTAGGTTTAGTGCTTTCTGCTGCGTTATTATTGCCCGCAGAGCTTGATAATACACATAAAATAGCGATTATGGCAATAGTTGGCGCTGCCCTGTTCTTTCTGCCAAACTTTTTTGTCATGGTTCAGTTGGAAAAAAGAAAAAAAGAAATACGCCATCATCTGCCTGACGCCGTAGACTTACTTGAAATCTGTGTATCATCAGGTATAGGCTTGGATATGGCATGGTACATAGTGTCAGAAGAAATTAGACAGGTAAGTAAAATTTTGGCAGATGCTATGTCATTGACAAACTTCGAAATAAATCTTGGTGCAAGCAGAATAAATGCAATGAAACATATGGCTGAAAGAACCGGTGCTGAAGAACTTAGCTCCTTGGCTACCATCCTTATACAGACTGAAAGATTTGGAACCAGTATTGCCGATACATTAAAAGTCTTTGCAAACTCCATTCGTGAAGAACGCAATTTTTCCGCCGAAGAAAGTGCTGAAAAAATGGCGGTAAAATTGATATTCCCAATGGTTCTTTTTATTTTCCCTGCTGTAATTGTGACAGTGGCCGGACCGGCCTTGATAATTTTGTTTAGTACTAAATTTGGGAGTGCTTAATATGGTAACAGAAATAAAAAAGAATATTATGAAGACGTCCTTACTGGTAGCGTTGTTTTTTGTATGTTTTATTTTATGCAGCTGCAATGAAACAGTTAAAAAAAATCCTGTCGACAAAGGCCTGATAAACACCAGCCAGGTCAATATGTTTAATGATATCGCAATGGAAAATGCGATAGTAACGCAGCGCACTCTGTATCCCTATCACTTTATAAACGGTAGCGAAAAGCTCAACGAATTAGGCAACAGAGATGTCTCTATCCTGATAGGGCACTTAAAAGAATATCCCGGACAGTTAAATCTGCGACAGGGAGAAACACCGATATCTATTTATCAGGCACGCGTTGCTTACGTATCTCAGCAACTACAGGATGCCGGTATTGATATGGAAAAGGTCTCAATAGTTGATGATATGGCAGGCGGAAGCGGTATGTCCACTGATGATGTCGTGGAAATACACAAAGCCGACCAAAAAGTGCGTACCGAAAGACGTGGAAAAGCACCCGCGTTTTTCCAGCAGGAGCGTTAATCAATGAAGCGTTTTAAAGCAGTTTTCATAGTGTCAATACTTGTAATTTATCTGGCCTTTATTGCTGTGTTTTCGTGTGGCTGCGAAGAATCCTATGCCAAAAGCAAAAAACAGAATGATTACATTCTCTCTCAGAGGGGAATTGAATTCCAGGAAGGCGCTGATCGTCCGCCCACTATGAAAACATTGTATTCTATAGCAAAAATCTTCATTCATCAGGGACGCTATAATGAGGCTGAGGTGGTGCTGCAAAAAGTTATAAACCAGAATCCAAAGTTTATGCCTGCTTATAATGATTTGGCGGAAATAAAAATAAGAAAACGCCAAACTAACGAAGCTATCAAAATCCTCTCAAAAGCTGTTAAAAAGAACAGTTCTGATCCTCAAACACTTAATAATCTTGGAATGTGCTGGATAGTAAGAAGAAAATATGAAAAAGCCCTGAAAATCTTTACAAAAGCCGCCGGTTTAGCACCTGAAAACACAAGATACAGAGCTAATATGGCTGTAGCTTTAGGCTTCTTGAAAAGAGATGAAGAAGCACTGGCTCTCTACAGGCAAATCTTACCTGAAGAACAGGCAAATAAAAATATAAGCATTATCCGCCAAGCTCGAAACTCTGCGTCAAAAACTAATAATTAGTCACCGCTTGATTAGCGGAAAATCTATACACAGACTTTGACAAAATCTGTATAGACTTTCTATTGTTGCTTGTCTGCTATTTTCTCGACCGCTCTTACAAGGCGCCCGCCAAGAAGAAGCCCACGGATAAGCAACCCAATGACGACAATAACGCAAAGCACTTCAAGTGCCTGACCTGCTCCTATAGCCATTAACATAATCGACCTTTCAAAAAAACAATTTCTTTTAGATTAAAATTACTGCTGAACTTTTGCAATTACACAGTAACCGCATAATAACACTGTGCGCAAAAAAAACCATACACATACGGTGCCTCTGAACAAAGCCTCTTATAAGCTGACAGATGCCTATGCCAAAATGCTGCTTGTAGCCCGATATCTGAAGCATAATTGTCCGACTTTGCCAAGAACCATTTAGTATAAATTAATTATCGGTAATTATGGTATATCTTCTTGAATCAAGCTGTTAGAAAAATTAATAAAATATGATACCAGTATGAGTTGGCAGCCGCTCTATTCAATGAAAAAGGGCTGCAAAAGCTGCAGCCCTTTTTCAAGCCTGATAATTCTGGATAATACTTATTACCTTCGGCAAATAATATCTGGTAGATCCATGCTGTTAGAGAAGGGATTATTCTGACGCCCTTTGCCTTTGCCTGGGTCCAGGGCCTTGACTTTTCCAGATGATAAAAGCTGGAAGTCACCTACAAAATCCAAATTAACACCCATTTCAGCCAGTGCATCCAGGACAGCATCACACAAATCACTTTCAGGTATCGCCAGATATGAATCGCCCATTTCACCACCATCCGTACGGTCACTTGTCCCGAAGCTCAACTCAACATCAACTGTAACACGAGTCATGCTGTTAGAATCGTAGTATGTAACTGTACCCTCGATATCCACTGAGTACTTTGTTGCGTCATTAACATCATTCCAATCTAAGACAACATAGCCACTCCTTAAACCTACAGATTCTAACACGGGTGCATCAAGTGAACCCATTTCTTTTGCTGCTATCGCCGGCACGCTTAGCAGCAAAACTGCCATCATTGAAATTAGAATTTTTACTTTCATTCCAACACCTCCTTTTTTAAAATGTTGATATTATTTAACAACATACAATGCGAATCTATACCTGAATAATTTCGAAAGTCAAGTCTTTTTTTGCTCAAACCTGTAGAATCCGGGGTCTATGGTTTGCTCAAAGCACTTTTCTTTTCCATTAAAGACATAATGTCAGCCTTGATTTCCCGTAAGCCTCTGCTATATAAAGAGATACAATATCTGTGCATGACGCGATATTCTAACAAAAGTAATAGGTATATATAATACCCGCATTTCTTTAAGTGTTTGATATTAAGAAGCTTATGAACTTATTATTGTTTTGATTTTATACGTTAATTACACTTCTGCTTGTGCCGCCACTTCTTCTGCGTGATAAATTTCGGCTTTTTCTTTAGCCTGTAGTTTAACGCCAAACGGCTTAGAAGCCTGTATTTAGCTCGGATTTACTTTGCCTTGCAGCTTTTATAGGTTATAATTTTACAGCTTCGAATTTTAGTTGATTTTTCAAGAAGCGAGCCCTAACCGTGATAAGCATTGATGAACAAAAGTGGTTTTTTTGTCACGCGCAAGCATAAGTAAAATGAGCAAAGAGAAAACAAGGTCAGAATTTGCACACAAAGTGAAACAGCTTGTCGACAAGCTTCCGCTTTTCCCGAAGGATGTGGACAGACTTCTTGCCGCTGCAGTAAAACCGAACAAAAAGAATGCAGAAATACTCCGCTTGATTCAGCGTGACCCAGTGCTCGGTAACGAGCTTTTGGAGTTGCTAGGTCGTTATTATGCAAGCGCTAAGCGTGCCAAAACGGTGGAAAATGCTGTTGACTGTGTTGGAACTCAGCCTTTAACACAGCTAATTGGGGTCTTATACGCTAGAGATGCAATTCGAAAAGAACTTTCCTCCTTGAAGTATATGAATGAATACCTCGACCACTCCGAGGACATTTCGGTAGCCTGTCATATTCTGGCAAACATTAGCGGGGCACCGCAAGATAAGCGTGAAATGTACACTGTCGCAGGGCTAATGCATGATATAGGACGGCTGGCCATCATGGCCGCCAGTAAAAAGAATGGTGCTCATTTTTTGGGGACATTATGGGGAAGAATGACATCAGTTATTTCCGACGAAAATATGGTTTTCGGCACAGATCACTGCAAAGTAGGAGCACAAATCTGCCGAAAGTGGAACTTCTCCCCAATTATCCAGGAGGGTGTCTTAAGACACCACTCTCCACTTGTAGATAGCGACTTTAGCATACCCGGTGCTTTGATATTCATTTCACACTTTCTTTCAGCGAGTGATCCAAGCGGGGAAATCCTTTCTAACCTGTCAGTAGCTAAAGTTGTAGCTGAATTGAAAATAAGTGAAGCTGATTTCAATAAGGCGAAAGAAATTTATAAAGCACAGCGTTAAAATGAAATCTGACAGACTTGAACGTTGCGGCTGCACATCTCCAGCATCCCGGTCGCATTGCCCGTCAGTTCTCCTGACACCGCATTAAATTGTCACAAAGATACCCGCTGCCCACCTCGCAATAGTTGAGCATTATAACAGCAAAAAGCAGCAACAACAAAGCGAAACGTTATTCGTGCTTGTCTCTGGAAATTAAGTGTGAAACACTGAAGGAAAAAGGTGTTTTTGCCCCAACTTTTCTGAGTCCGCCTTCGGCGGATTCGCCTGTTCTGCCATTCAACTGTTCTAATCACCTGTTCGCCTGTGCTACTGCTCACCTGCTTGCTCTGTTGGCCAAAGGCCAACGGAGCCGGCGGGATTCTGAGACTGCGTCAGGACCCGGCTGCGCCGGTGTCAAACCGCGTACTGACGCTGCCGCGTCAGGCGTGTTCTCATCCCACCCTAACGGAGCCGGCGGGATTCTGAGACAACGTCAGGCCCCGGCTTGCGCCGGTTGCGTACTGACGCTGCCGCGTCAGGCGTGTTCTCATCCCACCCTAACGGAGAGGGCGGGATTCGATTTACCCTCTCTTTGCAAAGTACTCAATAACATGATTTTACAGCTTAATGCAAATGATAGCAAGGATTTAAAATCTCTTGTTGATTTACTATTCTTACACGATTTTATACTGTCTCGTGCTCCGTTTTGAGGGCAACATCAAGGGCAATTTTATTTGTGTTTAAACGACACCAAAAATGGCGTCGGACAAATCTCTCTGAATGACATTCGTTGCCCAATTGCCAATATAGTCCCAAATCCACTTGCTGGATTAGAAATCCCAAAGGGGCTCGAACCCTCAACCTTCGCATCGACAGTCCGATTGAAAGCGTTGTAAGGCCTTGTAAACAAAGACCTCCCGAAAACGACTGGACAAATACTGGACAAAATCTGACTGCCCTATTGGGAGTTGAACCAGATTTGGCAACAATAATAAAAGCTTGGCCAAAACTTTCGAGTGAATTAAGGAAAGCAATTATTAAGATGATAAGCTAAATCTGAATAATTTTTCTTGTAGTTTAACGGTAGATTTTCAAAAGTCTAAATTTGTCTGTCTTCATATAGGGTGAGGGTGTCTAACCCCCAGCCAGTGGGAAAACAGAAATCTCACAAGCTCTTTATTATCAAATCATTATAAAAGAAGTATCACTCAAGTTTGTAACTCGGTGCACGCTATTGGCACAATTTCTAAATAGTATGAAGCTGTTTAGGCAAAGAAGCAAATGACTTTTTGGGATACTATATCGCACATGATTTGAAGTTGTCCAGAATCAACTTCATATACCCTGACGACATTCTCATAGTTGCGTTCTTCGGGAAAAATGTCTGTTAGTAAATTGGGCATTTCGGCGAATTTAGCTTTGTTGAATACTACACTTTCTTTTTGCGGAAAAAGTGCTACATAAAAGATATCGCCTTCGACCAAATCCTGAAAAAAATGAGTGCCAAAAGAAAGCTCCGGCATCAGGTTTCCTCCTTCATAGGCTATTTCTGCAAGCACCGTCATCTTATTTATTTCAGCAAAATTCACAGGAACACCTAAGCTTGGCGTAGTAGTACCCCATCTGCCGGGGCCAAACAGGATTGTTGGAGTGATTTCTTTATTGGCTATCTGCCTATTCAGCTTTCCTATCAACCTTGCAATGCTATATTTCTGTGAAATCGGAGTTTCTACATACGCTTGTGGGTCGACATAAATAATTCTTTTTATCGGCTGCGAGATACTGCCTCCCATCGTATAGCCCTGCGAAGCAAAAAAGATTTTTTCAGATTTTATGTTTTCCGGCAGTTGTACGCTTGCTTTTATTCCTTTGGTTTGCAGAGGTCTGCATTGAACTAAATTGATTTTGAACAAATCATCATCTGTAAAGTTAACCGTGAATTCTATGTCGACTGGGTATTGATAATATTTTTCCAAGGTTTTGAGTATTTTCTGCATTATTTCTGTGAAGTTGGTATTTGACAAGAGCTTCTTAAATGTCAGGAGACAATATCTTTGAGTTTTCATACCCAGCTCTTTCATCTTTCGCTCGGTATGCGGATCCGAATCTGCTATCAAGTCCAATTTCATGTTGAGTTCGTCATTCAACAGGTCAGTCACACTAACGGTTCTTAGGCAATTTTGGGCAGTGTCAAGAAGGTCGGCATTGTGCTGTGAGAATCTGCTTTGGCCTTCTCTATCGGCATAAGGCCGTAACAGTGGTTGGTCCAAGGCTATTGTTTGCGGATAATCGTCCTCAACACGATCTACTGCTCTTGTACCTAATCCAAATACAAGCCGAAGCATACCAGCTTTAGGGTCAAGGTCAGATTTCCAGACAAAAGTATTATATGAGACTCCTACTCCGGCTAGGTCGGGGAAAAAGTAATTGTTTTTATACGAACCTGATACGCGTTGGACGAGCAAAGCCATTTGTTCATCCTGCTGGTCAAGGCCGCGCTGCAAACGATATGCAAGTGCACTTTCATCCATGGTGCTTGCATAAACTCTTCGCACAGCCTCTTCAAATTCAGAATAGCGTTGTTCGGGATCACCCTGGTTTACAAGGAACAGGCTTTCATATTTTCCAGCAAATGCATTGCCAAACGAATCTTCCAGCA
>Ga0180437_10003790_pt1 | contig 22147 bp, 23 predicted proteins | sample SS_ome_4_FD_132410 | JGI IMG/M metagenome (GOLD analysis project Ga0180437, IMG submission 132410) | Hypersaline lake sediment archaeal communities from the Salton Sea, California, USA - SS_3_D_1 metaG | ecosystem: Environmental > Aquatic > Non-marine Saline and Alkaline > Hypersaline >...
AGGTCCGCTGCGGTGAACGGACCGGCGTGGTCGTTGACCGTCCACAGCAGATCCGGAGCCGTTCCTGCCAGGCTGGCCGTCTGGAAGTCCTCACGCAGAGCCTCGACATCCCCGGGCTTCACGACCTCAACCTGCTGATCCGGATCGATTTGGTTGAATGCGTCGGCCAGATCGTAAACCCACTGAAGGGCATTGTCCGCCTCCCCCTCTTTGGTCCAGAGAGTAATGGTGGTTGGTCCTGCCGTGGTTTGCCCCCCCTGACTGCTCGCCATGACCATGGCAGAGGTCATTAGGAGGGCCAGAAGAATACCAACAGCTTTTTTCATGAAAGCCTCCTTTGCCCAAAGGGCGTTTTTGTTGAGTAAACCGATGGTTCCTAAACCGGTTTACACGTTGATTTCATCACAATCTCTCGCGCATGGGTTGTAAAGGCAAAAGTTATACCCGGATTGTTCAGCCGGTCCGGCGCTCGTGCAGTCTGGCCTGATCGCCCCGCTTGAGCTTGTGGCGGAAGTTGGTGCTCTGGTCACCGATGATCTTGTCCAGATAGGCCATCTGGCGATCCACGGCAACGATGTAGAGATTCTGGTTGATCTCATAGCGTTCGCGGAAATGGTGATGGGCCAGCTCGAACACATGGAGGTAGGTGTCCCGCAGACGTCCCTTCACCGCCTCGTAGAAATCCCGGGTTTTCTTGAGAATATCGAACTCGGTTTCGTATCCGGGAATCCCGGCCTCCCGGAACTCGTGATAGAGGAAGAGAAGCTTTTCAAGGTAGGCGCGGTCGGACATCTGACCGAGGATGTCCGCGCTGCCCAGGATGGCCCCGGCATCCTGCTCCTCCTCAGAGGGAAAGACAATCTTGGCGAAGTCGGTTTTCAGATCGGTCGCCTGGATCAGGCGGATAATCGATTCGATCTCCGGCTCCTCGATCTCGAAGACCCCGGCGTGGCGCTGCAGGAATTCAATGCTCCGCTGCTCGTGCTGGCGGCTGTACTTGGCGCCCGTACCCTCAGTATCCCAGTCTTCCTGGATATATCCGGTGTCGTGCAAAAGGGCGGCCAGGAGCAGCTGAATGGCCATCTCCTCGGGAAGAAATACCCGCTCGACGTTGTACCCGTCCAGCAGGCGCGCCGATGCCAGAAGAACGCTCATCGTGTGGTTGAAGTCGTGGTACTCGGCCAGACATTCCCGGTAGCCGGGAAAATCCCCCGCGAACAGGGAGCGAACCTGGGAAAATGCCAAACGAACCCGCAGAGCCGCGTCTTCGGAGTAGTGGTAGTAGAAGATCCTCAGAACCTCTTCGATGACTTTCTCCGGGTCCCGGGTATCGACGAGCTGAGATAACTGAACGTCCTTTCCTTCGGGCATGGGACTATCTCTATTAGATAATACATCCTTTGGCAGGACAATTCAATTTAACGTATACTGTGAGTGGTTTGAAAAACCTCCAGATGTACGGGGGAAAGAATACCCGGAGCCGTGAACGCCACCATTCCGTGAGATCCGACTCTGGGTTCCTGATCGACCAGGCTGACGCCCTTCGCCGACAGGCGCTGCAAAGCGCTGGTGACATTTACGACCTGAAAGGAAACGTGATGCAGCCCGTCTCCGTGCAACCGTTGATGTTCGGCGAAAAAGCTCTCTCCCCCGGGTTCGATGAACTCCAGCTCCTTGGCCCCGAGAGCAAATCGGGCAACCCGGACCTTATAGGCTTCAACCCAGGCGGCGGGCACATCCACGATCGCGGTTTCGTCGGTTGCGGAAAGGACGCTCAGGGCTTCCCCGATGCTCCGTACCACGACCCCGAAGTGGCTGAACGCTACCGTCGCGATCGAACAGCCGGCGAGAAGCTCATCCGCTTTTTCCCTGCAGGCCCGGTACCCGACCGAGAGATCGCCTCTGGCCGCCGGCCAGGAGCGCTCAACATGATTCCATATTTTCTCCATCCCTGATCCCTCCAATCGCCGCCGGCTCGGCACTACTGATTCGCCCCCCTGGCGTACATCGGATCTACCGATTCCACCTGGTCGTGGCGAACTACAAAATAGCGGTCGAACAGAGGGATCGTGGTGCAGCCGTGACGGGGAATGATCTCGATCTTGTCACCCACACGGAGCTCGCGATCTTCAACCGAAAGATGGCCGTGCTCCTCGTTGAGTTTGGATACCTCTATCCCCTCGTCGACACACACGGGAAGTCCCTCATCGGTGGAAAGGGATTTCTTGCCGGCATCAGTCACGGCTCTGCCCGGCTCCGGCCGGCTGATTACCGTGGTCAGCACCGTAACCGCCTGCCCGTAGTCCATCCCGTACTCCCGGCTGTGATCGTCCATGGTCACGTAGGAGCCGACCTGCACGTCGGTGATGCCCGGATATGTCCCCGTTAGGCTGTAGGTGTTGGACCCCCCGGCACTCACGATCGGCACCCGGAATCCGTCTTTCTCGATCAGCTTCCTGGTCTCCACCAGCCGGCTGTTGGATTCAGCGCAGCGCCAGGCTTTTTCCTCCATGTCTTTCAGGAACAGCCCCCCTTCGTAGCCCATCAGGCCGCGGAACTCGAGGTTCTCGAGCCGGGAAAGCTCACGTACCAGCTCCAGGGCCGGCCTGCCGGGGGCGACGCCGCAGCGGTTCAGTCCCACGTTTACCTCGACGAGCACGGGGGCTTTGCCTCCGATCTCGGATGCCGCTCGGGACAGATCTTTAGCGTTGTCCAAATTATCGATGCAGACGATCACCTCGCCGCGGCGCATGAGGCGGACCAGGGCGCGTATCTTGGTCGGGCCGACAACTTCGTTGGCGATCAGGATGCTGTTGATTCCCGCTTCCTGGAAAATCCTCGCCTCACCCAGCTTGGCGCAGGTGATGCCGATCGCCCCCGCCTCCAGCTGTCGACGGGCGATGAGGGGGAGCTTGTGGGTCTTCATGTGGGGCCGCAGCTTGCAATCCCGACCGTGAAAAAAATCGGCCATTCGCCGGATGTTCTCCTCAACAATATCCATGTACAGCAGCAGCGCTGGTGTTTCGATCTCGCTCTTGTGTCTGCCAATCAGCTGTTCGTATGCCATCTTTGATCCTTCATTGATGTTGGCCGAAGGCGGAGCAAGCTGCTCCGCCTTCGCGCTTTTTTTTCAGGAATTCACCGGCAGTACAACCGATGTGATCCCGGACAAGCAAATCCGGGCCCTCGCGATACCGGTTGACCCTGCTCATCGGTCCTCGAAGGCAGGCGCCGGCCACACTCCTTCAGCGGTCTGCAAGCGGAAAGGCCAGACGATTTCGAACTGTTCGTTCAACACCTGCTGGAAGGTGATCGAGGCAAGCTCGTTCTCACCGGTAGGACCGAACTCTACGCCCTTCCAGGGCATGATGATCTGGTTTTCGTCGAACCTGGTCTGCTGCAGGGCTTTGATGATCGCATCGGCGTCCGTGCTTCCGGCCCGGTTGATGGCCTCTGCAAGGACGATCAGCCCGACGAAGGCACGTCCGTCACCCATGTCCCTTCCGTGCTTCTGCCGGAACATGTCGTTGACCTGCTTGGTGACAGGCTGCGTCCCGATGAACTTCGGGGGGAACGTACCGGGGACAAACACGTAATTCGCTTCCTCGCCGGCTCCGCTGATGAAATCCGGAAGCCCGTAGGCATTGGAAACCGTAACCACAGCCTTGGGTTCGAACTGGTACTTCTTGAATGCTTCCTGGAAGAGGATGGCTTCCGCCGTGTAGTGGTGGGTAAACAGGATCTCCGGATCCATCGATTTGAGCTTCAGGACATCGGCGGTTACATCCGTACTGCCCTGTTTCGTGCCCACCGCGCCGATCAGGTCAAATCCCGCCTTTTCGAGGGCTTCCACCAGCAGGTCGTGGAAGTTCTTCCCCTGGACCGAAGTGTCGTGGGAGATCGCCACCCGCTTGTAGTTGGTGCCCTGCTGCTTTTGGAAGTCGACGACCATGTCCACGGCATCCCGCACGTATACATCGTTGATGGGCGTCGTACGGAACACGTTGGTCAGTCCCTGTTTGGTGATATCGGGGTTCGTCGAATCCGGGACCAGAAATGGAATCCCGTACCTGTCGGCCACGGGAGTGGCCACCAGGGTCACGGAGCTGTGATAGGAGCCGAGCATGGCGACCACATTTTCGACCGTGATCAATCGTTCGGTTTCAGCTCGACCGATCTCGGGTTTTCCCTGATGATCTCCATACACCAGCTCGATCTTGGCACCGCCCAGGTTCGGAAGGCCGGCGCTTTCCGCCAGAGGGATACCCTGCAGATTCGTGGGGTTGTTGATGACCTCCATCGCCAGATCCAGAACGGCCTTGGATTCCTGCCCTTCCCTGGCTGCAGAACCGGTGAGAGGGTAGATTGCACCTAGGCGGATCACCTTGACAGCCTCCGCCGCCGGAGCCTCCCCCTCTTCCTGAGCTCCCCCGGCAAACAGCAGAACACCGCCGAAGAGCCCGCCGATCACCAGAATCGTCAACAATAGTTTTTTCGTTCTCATAATCTTCTCCTTACGATTTTTTGTTCGCTCTTTAGTAGCCCAAACCGTCGCTTCTTATACCCGCATCACCTCCTCTCAACGCCTGCCTCCGCCCGCCGTCCGCCTCTTTCGCAGCTCTGCCGTGGCATCGGGATCCGCGCATCCATCATCCTTCAAAACCACGCCGTACAGCTGCCGGGCGGCTTCGGTGGATACCTTTTCGTTCTTCACGTCCCTTGCCACCGCCTCGGGGTCCCGCTCCAGCGGGTCTCCCCATCCGCCGCCCCCGGGCATACGATGATAGAGGCGCTGCCCGGCCTTAAGCACTGTCGATACAAAGGTCGGCAGCACTTCTTCGACGCCGTGGTGACGGAGCAAGTTGATCGAGCCGAGGCCGTCCTTACCGCCATACAGACCGTAGGGCGGATGGTCCCGGCGATCGGAACGTATGCTCAGGCTGGCATCTCCGTGCAGGAGGCGCCATTCCCGCTCAACCGCCAGCCCCCCGCGGTACTTACCCGCCCCTCCGCTGTCCTCAGCCAGTCCGTAGCGCTCGATACGCACCGGATACTCGCATTCGGCCTCTTCTATGGGGATGTTCGATGCGACATTCACGGGGTTGCACAGGCCATCGTTGCCGTCACGATCGGGCCGCCCGCCCCAGTCACCGGTCAGCAGCTCGTAGTAGACGTACAGGGATCGGTCCGGGCGCTGGCCGCCCATAATCACCAGGGAGTTGCCGCCTTCCCCGCAGGCCATGATCCGGTCGGGGATGATTTTCGACAAAGCCCCCATCACCGTGTCGACGATCCTGAAACCCGTCACTCCCCGCATCGACGAAGCCCCCGGCATGACCACGTTCACAACCGTCGCCTCCGGAGCGGTAATCGTGAGAGGCCGGAACATACCGGCGGTGTTGGGCACATCCTGCTCCCGGAGCACGGAACGAATGCAGGCGGCGGTCACCGATGCGGTGTAGGAGAGGGTGCTGTTCAGGGCTCCCCGAACCTGGGGATCCGTGCCCGTGAAATCGGCACGCAGTGAATCCCCCGATACGGTCAGGGTAACCTTGATCTTGACCGGCGGCCCCCCCACGCCGTCGGTGTCCATGTAATCTTCGAAGCTGTAGCTCCCCTCGGGCCACGAGCGGATCTCATCGCGGACGATGCGCTCGGTTTGCTCGATAAGCAGATGCGTGCACTCCCGGTAGGTCTCCAGACCGTGGTGCTGAATCAACTCCTTGATCCGCCGCTGACCCACATTGCAGGCGGCAATCTGGGCCCGCAGATCCCCCAGAGTCAGCTCGGGCACCCGCACGTTCGCCTTCAACAGCGTGAACAGAGACTCATCCGGCTGACCCTTTCTGTAGAGCTTGAGCCAGGGAATCCGCAAACCATCCTGGAAAATTTCCGTGTTGTCGCAGGCGGAGCTTCCGGGAAGCCGGCCGCCGACATCCAGATGATGCGCCGTTGCGATGGCGAAGGCTACCCGGCTTCCCTGCCAGAAAATCGGCTTCACGATGAAGATGTCGGGAGTGTGCATCCCGCCATCGAAGGGATCATTGAGGATGAAGATATCCTCCTCCTCGATGCTGCCCTCGAACTTGCCGAACAGGGTTTTCATGGCGAACGGTGCCGATCCGATGTGCAGCGGGATGGTCACACCCTGAGCGATCATCTGCCCTTGCGCATCTGTGATCTGGGTCGAATAGTCCAGACAGTCACGGACGATGGTGGAATAGGCGGTGCGGTACATGGTGACCGACATCTCGTCCCCTGCCGTAGCCAGGGCGTTGCGAATGATCTCCCGCGTGATGGGATCAACCGAGGCCATTGACGGGCTCCACGATCAGGTTGTTTGATTCGTCCAGACGGGCTCGCATATCAGGAGGCACCACGACCGTCGAGTCGTATTCATCTACCAGAAGGGGACCATCCAGACCGGCTGCGATCTCCGCTCGGGACAGTACGGGGGTCTCGATATACCCCCAGGGCTCGCCGAAGTACGCCGGGCGGGTTTCTCCGTCCGCTAGGGCAATGTCGGCCGGCTCGAGTCGCGTTTGGGACACCTCCGGCGGCACCCTTCCGATCAGCCGGACCGCCACCACCTCCACCGGGTCATCGGCGGCGTGTCCGTACAGAAGCGTATGTTCCTTTTCGAAGGCTCCTGTCAGATCTGCAACCGACACATGTTCCTCCAGAGCTCGTTCCAGGGGAATTCGCAGCTCCGAGTACTGTCCCTTGTAGCGCATGTCCAGATGGCACTCCAGGAACACCTGCTTGCCCCGGTAACCCTCCTCGACAAAACGGGCCAGCATCCTCCTCTCCATCTCGTCCTTGTGCTGCCGCAAAGCCTCAACGGTCAGAGAGCTTCCCGAAAGCAGACAGCTGCGCACGTCGTGGTGTTCCACATCCGAGACCAGCAGCCCTACGGCGCTGAACAGCCCGGGAAGGGGAGGTACGATAATGCGGGGAATTCGAAGCTGGCGTCCCAGACCGGCCGCCTGGATCGGTCCGGATCCGCCGAAGGCGATCAGGGAAAACTCCCTCGGGTCCCGTCCGCGCTGGGTGGAGACCTCCCGCAGAGCCCTCATGGTCGCAGCGTTGGCGATGCGGTGGATCCCCAGCGCCGCTTCCGGCAGGCTCAGGCCCAACGGCCCGGCGATGCGATCCTGTATCGATCTGCCGGCCGCCTCCGGATCGATCTCCACGTCCCCGTTGGCCAACCGGCCCGTGCGTATGTATCCAAGGGTCACATTGGCGTCGGTCAGCGTCGGTTCCTGCCCGCCTCTCTGATAGCATACAGGTCCGGGGATCGCCCCGGCGGAGCGGGGACCTACGTGCAGGCTCCCGGCGCTGTCCAGGTAGGCGATGCTTCCGCCTCCGGCCCCGACCTCGGCAATGTCGATCGTGGGCACACGAATGAGCTCTCCCGCTCCGCCGACCAGCCGGCTTGTAGAGGACAGGGCGGAGCCCACCTCATACTCCGAGCTGTAGGAAATCATGCCTTGCTCTATTAGGGAGGCCTTGGCCGTGGTCCCGCCCATGTCGAAGGTGATGACCTTGTTCAGGTCCAAGGTCCTGGCGATCCAGCGCGCGGCCAGGACCCCGGCCGCCGGGCCGGATTCCAGGATAAACACGGGACGCCGGGCTGCGTCATTGTCAGGGGTAAGCCCGCCGGCGGACTGCATGATCTGCAGGGCGGATACGACCCCCATCGCCTCCAGGCCGCTTTTCAAGGCATCGAGATAGCGGCGTACCAGGGGCAGCACGTAGCTGTTGACAACCGTGGTGGCGGTACGTTCGTACTCTTTTCGTTCCCGAAGAACCTCGCAGGACAGGGAAATTTCGGCATCTGCAAGTTCCTCTCGCAGGAACGCTCCGATGCTCATCTCATGCTCGGGATAGGCGTAGGAATGCAGGAGACAAACCGCAACCGACTCGACCGCCTCCTGCTCCAACCGTTCTTTCAGGACCTTCAGCTCCGCTAGATCGAGCTCCTGCAGGACCTCCCCATCCGATGCGACGCGCTCGGAGACCTCGAAACGCAGGAAGCGCTCCACCAGAGTCGGGGGCTTTTCGAAAAACAGGTTGAACAGCTGCGGGGCCCGTAGACGCCGCAGCTCGAACACGTCCCGAAAGCCCCGGGTCGTCACCAGTGCCGTCCGCGCACCCCTGTGCTCCAATACAGCATTGGTGGCAACGGTGGTCCCGTGGGCAACCTGCCTAACAGCCTCCGCACAGGCCTGTTCGGCGCTGCGCAAGAGGTCCTCCACCCCTTTCAACACCGCCAGTTCGTAACTCGGCGGGGAGGAGGGAACCTTGTGAAACCGGACCCGGCCTGAATCGTCTATGGCGATCACGTCGGTGAAGGTTCCCCCGACGTCGGCTCCGACTCTGAGGGTTTCAGCGGGCTTGAGTTCGTCTTCGCTCATTCTCGCCGTCCACAATCGGCTTGATCACCCGGTAGTGCTCCAGGCTGGTCCCGCAGCAGCCCCCAAGGATCCTGGCTCCGGCCTCGATCCACCTCGGTACCTCCCGGGCCATCTCCTGCGGAGCGGCCGGGTACACGGTCTCGCCATCCACCAGGCGGGCCATACCGGCGTTCGGTTGGATGGACAGAGGTTTGCCGGTTCCTCTGCGCATCTGCCTGAGCAGTGCGGTCGCCCCCTCGTAGTAGGCGTAGGTGTCTTCCTCCCGCTTCATGAGCCCGCAGCTGGCCCCGACCACGTCTGCCCCGCTGTCCTCCAGACGGGCGGATGCTTCCACCGGATCCAGGCCCATCATGGTATGAAATCCCGCCGCTCCCTGATAGAAGACGTTTTGGGCGACCACCGGTTTGTCCGAAAGATCCTTGGCGACCTGGATGGCGATCAGCTTCTCCTCCAGGTGGTTTCCCACGATCATGATCAGGTCCACTCCACCCTCAAGCAGGGCCGAAATCTGCTCCTTGTACCCGTCGTATACCTCCCGGGTGGTAAGGCTGCCGAGGGGTTCGAGAAAGTCCGGGTTCGTGTCTGAAACAAAGCCCGCCAGGTATCGTCCCTCCGGGACAACCTCCCGGGCCAGGCGGGCGGAGTGGTAGTTGAACTCGTGGATCCTGTCCCGCAAACCGAACACGGCGGCGCGCCACGGGGAGGCTGCCTGGGTGGAAGTGGAGACCAGGTCGCAACCGGCTTCGATCGAGCGCACTATCGCCTCCTGGTAGGCATCGGGATGGCTGACGATCCACTCGGACAGGTGGGTTTCCAGGTCTTTGCCCCAGTCAGCCAAGGCCGAGTGAAGAGGGAAATAGTGCAGTAGTATATCCTGTGTCGTTCTCAGACGTTGGGAAAAATCCATAGCTCAGCTTCCTTGATCGTTGATCTTGCCGCCCAAATACAGCTCGATCACCTCGGGGTTGTTCCGGACCTCTGCAGAAGGGCCCTCCATGCGATTCCGGCCGTTTTCCAGAACATACGCCCGGCGGGAGATATTGAGTGCGCTCCGCGTATTCTGTTCCACGATTATGATCGTCTTTCCGAGTTTCTCGTTGACTTCCCGGATCTTTTCGAAGATGTTGTGAACGATAATCGGGGCCAGACCCAGTGTCGGCTCGTCGAGCAGCAGAATCTCCGGCTTCTGCACAAGGGCTCTGCCAATCTCGAGCATGCGCTGCTGGCCTCCGCTCATGTTTCCGGCCAGCTCGTTTCTCTTCTCCGCCAGAATCGGGAACATCTCGAGGGCTGCCGCGATATCGCTGCGCACCTGCCCTCTATCCCTCCGGATGTAAGCTCCCATCTCCAGGTTTTCGATGACCTTCATGCGCGGAAAGATGCTGTGATCCTGGAACACGTAGACGATTCCCCGCTTCATAATCTCCACGGGGTGAAGATGGGTGATGTCCCGGCCTTTGAAGATCACCGCTCCTTTGTGGGCATGAAGAAACCCCGTTACGGACTTCAGGATCGTGGACTTGCCGGCTCCGTTGGGCCCGATGACACAGATGCATTCGCCGGGGTGAACTTCCAGGGATACGCCTTTGAGCACGTCGAATTTGCCGTATGTGGAGTAGATGTTCTCGATCCGGAGAATCGGTTCAGTAGCCAAAATATGCCTCGATCACTTTCGGATTTCTCTGCACTTCCTCGGGGATCCCCTCGAAAATCTTCTCCCCGTAGTCCAGCACGCAGACCCGTTGGCACAGCTTCATCACTACATCCATGTTGTGCTCGATTATAAAAAGCGTCTTGCCCTGCTGGTTCAGATTCCAGATCAGGGGGACAATCTTGTTGATCATCACCGGATTGACCCCCGAAGTAGGCTCATCGAGCAGGATGAGATCGGGATCGGACATCAGAACCATAGCGAACTCGAGAAGTTTCTGTTGGCCGTAGGAAACATCACCGGCGTACTCGTGCTTCAAACCGGTGAGACCGACGAAGTCCAACCAGCAGTGGGCTGCATCGCCCAACTCGGCTCCGGAGGACTGCAAGGGGGTGGCAATGACCTTCTCCCCCTGATGACTCTGAGCGATGCACATGTTCTGGAACAGGGTGAGCTGGTGGAAAACCCGGGCAAGCTGGAAGGTTCTGGCAATACCGGACTCGGCGATGCGATGGGAGGGCATCGAGGTGATCTCTACGCCTTTGAACAGGGCCTTCCCCGAGTCGGCGGTGTACAAACCGGTCAGACAGTTAAAGAGGGTCGTCTTCCCCGAGCCGTTTGGACCTATGAGCCCGATCATCTCGCCCCGCTCGATGGTGATGTCTACCGCGTTGACAGCAGTGAGACCGCCGAAGCGTTTTGTCAGACCGGAAATATCAAGCAACTTCATGATCAGACTCTTCTTCTGCGCCCGCCACGGAGTTCCTTCGGAAGCGGCGGCGCTGAACTTCTAGAATGATCCCGATCAGACCGCGGGGCTGGGAAACGGCGATTGCCATGATGATCAGACCGTAGAGGATAAGATGCACGCCCCGGCCACCTCCGCCTAAAAGGGTACGCAGGTACTCCGCCAGCGGAACCAGCAGGCAGGCGCCAAGTATCGGGCCCAACACCGTTCCCATTCCACCGACCAGGGGAAGTATGATGATGAGCAGGGCGAAATCCAGATTGAGGAGGCTGTCGGGATCGATGTACATGACGTACTGGGCGTAAAACGTCCCCGCGATGGTGGTAATGGCGGCACTGATCACGAAGGCCAGGAGCTTGTATTTCCGGGTGTCGATGCCCAGACTCTTCACGCGCACCTCGTCTTCCTTTATAGCCCGGAGGTAGATCCCCAGGGTCGACCGATCCATTTTCCAGACGAAGGCCACCACCAGGAGCGCGAGCAGGAGAATGAGGTAGTAGTAGGGAAGCTTGTGGGACCATGTCATCCAGAGCAGGGAATTGCCGGCGAACCGGATCTGGAACCCGTAGGAGCTGTTGACAAACTCCCAGTTCAAAAAAATGATGAAGATGATCTCGCTGAGCCCGATGGTGGCAATCGCGAAATAGTGACCCTTCAAGTTGAAACAGATCGTGCCGATGGCCAGGGCGGCCAGGGAGGAGATGACGATTCCGGGTAAAATGCCCAGCCAGGGAGATACTCCGAGCTTGACCAGAAACATCGTCGAGGTGTAGGCCCCCAGGGTCAGAAAAATCTGATTTCCCAGGGACAACTGGCCGGAGTATCCTCCCAGGATGTTCCAGGCCTGACCCAGCACGACGTACATGAGCAGGAGAATCATGATATGCTGGGGAAAGGGCTTTGGAAAGATGTGCGGAAACAGGATCAGCAATCCGATGACCGCGAGAACGCCGAGGAGCTTGTAGATGGTTGCAGCCGACTCTTTCATCGCCTATCCTGCATTTCCCTAAAACTTGCCGAACAGGCCCTTGGGCCTGTAGATCAGCACCAGAATGAAGGCAATGTACACGAACACCATCTTGTAGGTGGGCATCAACACCGTACCCAGCACTCCTTCGATGAGACCTATGATGATTCCTCCGAGGTAGACGCCCCAGAAGCTGCCGAAACCGCCCATGGCTACGGCGATGTAGGCTACCAGGCTGAACGGCCAGCCGGCGTAATAATGGACCGGATAGTAGGTCGCCAACAGCACGCCTCCGAGCCCGACGCACATAATGCCGATGCCCCAACCCATCGCATTTACTTTGTCCGTGTAGATTCCCATCTCCATGGCGGCCGCCTTGTTCTGAGAGGTCGCCTGGATGGCTTTGCCCAACCGTGTTCGCTTGATGAACAGGAATACCAGGGCGGTAGCCGCCAGGCTGGCGGCAAAGGCCGCAGCCTCTGCCCTGGTGATGAACACGGTACCGACCTGCATGACCTCCGACAGCAGGTTGTCGCTCACTTTGCGCACGTCGGCGCTCCAGAGAAAATACACGGCGTAGCGAATGAAGATACCCAATCCGAAGGTGCAGAACATCTGGGCGACCATCGGGGCATTCAGTACCCGCCGGATCACCAGGCGATAGGTCGCCTGCCCGGCGAAATACCAGATCACCAGCACGAAGGGTAGCGTGAGCAGGGGGTCCCACCCCAGCAGGCGGTTCGCCCAGAAGGTGGCGAACATCGCCAGCATGAGGTAGTCGCCGTGGGCGAAGTTCACGATGTCCATCAAGCCGAAGATCAGCGACAAACCCACCGCCACCAAAGCATAGATCCCGCCCATGAACATTCCGCTGATTACGGACTGCAGGAGAATCTGTCCTGAGATCATTGCTTCTCCCCGTAGAAGAAGGGCTGCAGGCGAAAGAACCGCAGAGGGCTTTCGATGATCTCCCGCATCAGCTCGATCTGATGCAGGTGGTTTTGGACATCCAGATAGTCGATCCAGGGCAGGCCCATCCCCGAGGGACCGTCGATGGCCCCGCCTGCGCAGCAGGCCTCCAGGACCCGCAGCTCCATGGCGGAGGAGTGCAGCAGCTCAGGTCTTCCGGTCAGGAAAGCCAGAGCGGCGAGGAAGGCGTAGGCGGCATCCTCGGAAACGGCCCCGAAAATCGTTGCTTCCGCTGCAAAGGCGGCTCCGATGCCACCACCGCAGCCGCACTGGCACCTCTGCCCGTAAAAGATCGTTTGCCGGGTAGCCTCTTTGAGAGCACCCATGCCCAGCTCATTACCGAGATCACCGATGCCGATGGTCAGCCCCCCGTCTTGTCCCACCAGCTCGAATAGCTCGTCCAGCTTGGCCACGAAATCCGAAATCGAGCGGCCGTTGGCCATGTGATAATGGCCCTTTTCATTCCTGCCGGGTCTCTCGATGGAGATCGCCGCCCTGGGTTTCAGCTCGCCGAACAGGCGCTCGGCTTCCGTTCGGGCTTCGGCCTCATCCTTGGTAAAGGGCTGGACGGTGACCGTGTGGGGCACGAGCGTGCTGGTGTGAAAATCATCGAATACCCTCAATCCCGCGGCCGTGCAGGCGGTCCTGGCGGCGGGCACACACTCCTCCTCGCAGAGCACCACCGGTCTGGCTTTGAAGCCCAGGTCCACCGCTCTGGCAATGAGGGCGGCGGCCACCACTCCGTCGGTTTCCGGTGCGAGCATCTCGTCGCGGAACGCGTTCTCCTGGACGAATTTTCCGTCCCGAAGGACGTCGAAGGGACCGACGGGAAATCCCGTGAGAATCACGACCGTATCGTTTTCCCGAATCCGCTGCACGAATTTTTCGGCCGCTGCCATTGTCAGGGGGCCTTCGGAGCTCTCCCGCAGAGCCTGGTACAAGGGATGAATCAAACCCTGGCCTCGCCAGTCGATCGTGATCAACCGGTCCAGGTTTTCACCGATGAGCTCTGTGATATTCCGCTTCACTCTGGCATCCATGAACCTACCTCGTTTCGTTGGATTCAATGGGCACGGCGATGGGATAGCTTCCGTAACGGAGTGCTGCCCGCCGCATGGCGTCGTAATTCTCGAAGGGCACGTAATCCGGAATGCTGTTTTCCGACCCGAGACAGTACCCGCCCCCGGGGGCGAGCAGGCGGATTTGGTTCTTTACCGCTTCCTCTACTTCGAGGCCGCTTCCCCTGGTCAACGTATAGCTCAGGTCGATGTTTCCGATCACCGCCAGTCTGTTTCCGTAGCGTCGCTTCACCTCGGCGATGTCCATCGATTGGGGCTCCAGAGGATGGACCGCCTGCACACCGCAGGCAATCAGATCCTCCAGGGCATCATCGATCTTGCCGTCGGAGTGGAAGATGAACGGAACGTTCCTGGCTTCGCAGGCTTCCGCCATGCGCCGGTACCAGGGGAAAAGCAGGCGCCGATAGTGCTCCGGCGCGATCATCAGACCCGAATTGTGGGCCAGATCGTCTCCCAGCCACACCGCCCCGACGCAGTCGTACCGGAGGGCTCGCAGCACCAGACCGAGCTGGACACCCCCGAGCTGATCGAACATCCTCTCCACCAATCCCGGCCGGTCGTTCAGGGCAAAGCAGAACTCTTCGAAGCCCATGAAGGCCCAGACTCCCTGGAACAACCGCCCGGGTTGAACGATCACCTTTACCTCCCCGGGAAGAAACGCTGGGATCTCCTCGAGGGGTGCATAGTCGAGCTCCTCCGCCTCAGGCCAGGGGAAGCGCCGGAAATCCTCGAGATCGCAGATCATCCCGCGCACGAACTCCACCCAGCCGCGGCTGCCGCGACCCCGGGTGTAATCGAGAAACAGGGCCTCCCGGGCGCGGGAAAGGCCGGTACCTTCGATGCCAGCAGGATGGCGGCGAAGACTGATCTCGATCGGCACGTAGTCGTAGCCGGAGTTGCACCAGAAGCGGACCTCCCGCTCGACGTTTTTCCTGCCGATTGAGTCCTCAGGAGCCTCGATGCTGTTGCGCGTCAGGAACTCGTCCTTGATGTCCGGATGAATGTAGAACTCCATCAGGGGGAGGAAGTCCGGCTCCCCCTCTCTGAGAAGCGCTCGTCGCAGACGGTCGAACGACGCCATTCGCTTCATGCTCAGGATCTACCTACCCTCTCGTTGCGGGCAGCACAACCCGGTCAAATCTGGGCACGCCGCTGCCTCAGCGTGCTCAACAGAAAATCCCAACCCTTCAGAAACATGCTGCGGAACAACACAACAGGTCCGAAATCCGCGAACTCCTCACGGCTCAAGCCGTCTTCCTCATAGGCCCGGCGAAAATCCGGTATCTTCTCCAGCAACTCGTCCACCACGTACTGCGGGGCCGGTGTGTCCATCCTGTGAACCACCGGGGGGTCCTGTTCGATCAAACTGTCCGCGGTACCCTTCCAGTTGATCGTGATGTGCATCTCAGAGCCCACCATTTCCGTGAAATGGTGAAGTCCCCGCGCTCCCCCGCCGAGCATGATCCCCGGGTAGCCCCGCTCCTTGAACAGGCGGTACTGCTTTCGGGCCACGATACACCCGGCCTGCCAGAGGATATCCCGGGATACGCGGATGCCCTCCCGTTCGACAACCCCGGCCAGATGCTGGTCGAAGATGCCGGTGATATGGGTCAGGTACAGGGGAGGTCTTTTGCCGCAGGCGGCGGAAACCCGCTGGTACATTTCGCAGGTCTGCACCGCTTGGGCGATCCCCATGACTTCCGTGGCGATCATGGGCATGTCTTCCGGGATCAACGCTTCCAGGGCTTTGAGTCCGGCATCGGTGACAGGGATCTTGGTGATGAAGTTCTTTCCGAGCTTCCGGTAATGAAGAGCCTCGTCGACGATATGCCCGGCATCGGTGTCCTGATGAGGATCTCCCTGAATCGAAACAAAGCCCTGGCGGCCGGGCTGCCTCTCGTACAGCGGCAGAAACACATCGAGAATGCGCTTCACCAGTCCCTGCTGTACGCGGTCGGCGGCCTGCTCTTCATCGCCGGCTTCTCGAAGTGCCTGGTCGACGATTTTCAAGGCAGTCGCGCTGTCGGCATCAGACTGTATCATCTTCATGGCGTAGGTGGGATTGGTGGTGCAGCTGATGGCACCCGCTGCGATCGACTTGTGGGCTTCTTCGACGGTGGGATTGTTGATCCATAATCGGGTAGGGGTAAGCCGGTTTACCCGCTGAAAATAGCCTTCGCTACCGCTCATGGGATCATCCTCCTTATTTATATTACAAATATAATAAAAATATATTTGTTACCTTATCATGGGTTGGTTTGTATGTCAATTAAAAAAAAGAAAAAATATGCAGCTCGCCGGGTGATAGCGGATGGATCGGTATGCAGGACAAACGGCTACATCTGCATGTAGGACAGGAGCCGCTGCTGGAAGATCTTGAAATGCGCGTCGGAGAGCTGTTCCATCCCGTCGCTGTTATGCTCTTCCAGGCAGGCGATCATCTTCGCGTGCTCCTTCACGGTCCGCCGGAAAAACTCTTCCAGCGGAGCGTTGTTCTGGATCTCGTGACTGAACACCAGGTATTCGAGGCGCTCGATCTGGTTGCTGTACTGCTCGTGGATGAGCACCAGGTACTGGTTTTCCGTGGACCGGGCGATGAGCTGGTGAAAATCCCTGTTGCAGGAGTGGATCCGCCAGTAGTCGCGCTCCCGAATCGCCTGCTTGTGCTCGTCAAAAAGATTGCGAATCATGCCCAGCGCTTCGGGGGTCATTCTCTGTGCGGCCAGCGAGGCGATGTTCTTCTTGATCGGAATATAGGCTTCGAAGAGGTCCCGCACCATTTTCAGGGTGAACTCTTTGACGTAGATCGACTTGTTGGGCTCCCCCTCGACAAGGTTGTCCGCCTTCAACTTGAGGATCGCTTCCCGGATCGGGGTTCTGCCGATTCCCAGCTCGCTTTCCAGCTTTTTGATGTCGATATTCGCTCCGGGTTCCAGCTCCAGGGTAACGATCTTCCGCTTCAACCTTTCGTAGACTTCCAGGGTCTGATAGCCTTTTGGTTTTTTGGCTGCTGAAATGCGCAACGCTGCCTCTCCTCTCCTTGTGCCTATCAGTCAAATATATTAGAAATATTTTGTCAATATAAATAATACCTTTCCGGATTCCGTATTCCTTCTAGCGTGAGCCCGCTCCCTGGGCCTGCAGCACCTGAAGCACGACCTGGCTGATCAGCTCAACGGCCCGGGGATCGACCTCCAGAGCCGGGGATCCGCCCCAGCCTCGCTGCTGGCGAACCTGGAACAGCTCTTCGATTTCCGGATCGCTCAAGGCGGCGGGACCGCCCAGCTGGATCGTGACCAGCCGGATGCGGGCGTACATCTCCAGGGTTTCCATGCGGTAGTAGGCCTGCATCACCGAAGCTCCCACGGTCAGCGCCCCATGGTTGGCCAGCAGCAGGGCGTCGCAGTCGGCGATCTCCCGGGAAACCGCCTCGGGGACCTGTTCGGTGGTCGGGGTACCGTACTCGGAGAAGCCGATCCTACCCATTCCGAACACGACTTCCGGAAGGATCACGTCCTGATCGAGACGGATCCGGGAAGTGGCAAAACCCGTGGCCGTGGGGGGATGGGCGTGTACCAGGGCCTGCACCTCGGGGCGCTGTCGGTACACGGCCAGGTGCATCTTCATCTCGGAGCTGGGCTTCAGATCACCGCTGAGAACCTCTCCCTGCTCATCGACTATGAGCAGCATATCCGCATTCATGTCCCCCTTGTTCACACTTGTGGGGGTTATCAGGAACCGTCGGTCTGGAAGGCGAGCACTGATGTTGCCGTCGTTGGCCGCCACGAAAAAACGCTCCTTCAAACGTTTTCCCGCCTCTATAATTTGCTCTCGGAGCTGTTTCTCACCGCTCACATGATCTCCTCACGGGATGACCCTCAGTAGGAGGACTGGCTCTTGGCACCGGTTACGATGGCCACGCTGGAACTGGCGCCGATTCGGCTGGCTCCGGCCTGGATCATGGCCACGGCATCCTCGTAGCTGCGCACCCCGCCGGCGGCCTTGACCCCCATCTCCAAGCCCACGGTTCTGCGCATCAAGGCGATGTCCTCCACCGTTGCCCCGGAGGAGGCGAAACCGGTGGAGGTCTTGACGTAGTGGGCTCCGGCTCTCTTGGCAATCTGGCAGGCCAGGACCTTCTCCTCATCGGTGAGCAGGGCGTTTTCGATGATCACCTTGAGAATCGTGTTCTGCCGGCATGCCCGCAGCACCCAGCGGATGTCCTCTTCGACGGTCTTGAGATCCCCCGACTTCAGGGCTCCCACGTTCATCACCATGTCGATCTCATCCGCGCCGTTCTCAACCGCGCTGCGAGTTTCGAAGCTCTTGGCCCGGCTGTCCATGGCGCCCAGAGGAAATCCAACCACCGTGCAGACCTTCACCCCCTTGCCCCTCAGCTTGCGGGCGCAGTAGGCGGTCCAGGTGGTATTCACGCACACCGAGTAGAAGCCGTACTCCACCGCCTCGGCACAGAGCTTGTCGACCTGCTCCCGGGTAGCCTCGGGTTTGAGCAAGGTATGATCGATGTAGGGGGCAACCTCGGCAGGGCGCAGACCCCGGAACTCCGACGGAGCGGTGCCCGCCCCATTGCCCCCCTGGGCGCTTGCCCGGGCAGCAGCACTACCCGACCCGTTTCCTCCGCCGGTTCCCCCGGCGGTCGAGACACCTTCTCCCCGCGCTCCGCCCGGAGACTCTCGCAGCTTGGCCAGAACCTGGCCGGTAATCTGATCTACCAGTTCCTGTGTATTCATAACGATCCTCTCTCTACAGCCATCATCTTGTTGATCCGGGGCCAGTGCCGCCCCCCTGCAAAGCGGGTTTCCAGCCACACCCTGGACATCTGGCACAGCTCATCCGGGGTGTGCAGGGGCCCGCCGAGGGTGAGCACGTTGGCGTTGTTGTGCTCTCTGCTGTTCCGGACGGTCTTCAGATCGTAGCAGAGGGCGGCCCGTATTCCCCTGACCTTGTTGCAGACCATGCTGGAACCGATGCCCGCGCCGTCGATCATGATCCCCCGTTCGCAGTCCCCGGCAGCGACCTTGCGGGCCACGGCTTGAGCGAAATCCGGATAATCCACGCTCTGCGGCGAGTGGCAGCCCACGTCCACGACCTTGTAGCCCAGGGTGCCGAGATAGCTCTTGAGCAGTTCCTTGCTCTTGTAGCCGCCGTGATCCGAACCCACGGCAACCCGCAGGACCTTGTCCACTGCGTTCGTTTCCACACTCGTCATTCCTCGCCTCCGACATTCACCTGATCCACGATGCCCACGACCATGGTTCGAATCGGCGCCATGGAATCCCCGACGATCATCCGGCTGGAGTTGCCCTCATCGATGATCAGCACCGTGTCCCCGACGCCCGCCTGCACCGAATCCAAGGCCAGGGTCACCGCCCCGACGTCCCCACCTTGAGGATCCACCGGCTGCACCATCAGGATCTTGTAGCCGGACAGCACCTTCAGCTTGACCGTGGAGACTACGGTTCCGATCACACGTCCAAGGGTCATTGGCGCCTCCCGTCGATTTGCTCCCCGTAGACGTGATCCACGATGCCCATGATCGTGGCATCCGAGGGGTTGTACCAGTTCTCCAGACCCAGGGCCGCCTCCCGGCCCCCCTCCCACAGGACCAGGTCCCCTGGACCGGCCTGCACCGGATCGCAGGCGATCAGGGCATCACCGGCAGCCTCGAGCTTTTCATTCACCGGCTGCAGCAGCAGCAGCTTCACCCCCTCGAAGGAATCTACCTTCTGGGTGCACATCACAGATCCGATTACTCTTCCCAGCTTCATCTGCAATCCCCTTCCACGACTGCCACTAGACGATCCTGAAGTAGTCGATCAGAGCGCAGCGGCGTTCCCGGGTAAAGGTCGTAGCCCGGGTCAAACCCTCCCCGGTCGGGCTGGCGATGGTCCAGGAGGTGAATCCCGCCCCGCCGAAACCCAGCCCGTTGTAGGCCGAGCCGTTTTTCACGAACAGAGAGCAGTTCATCACCTTGGCCATCCGGGAGAGCTTCTCGATGTTGAGGGAGTGCATGACCGCGGTATGACGGAAGCCGTGCTCGCAGGCTACGGCCAGATCGATGGCCGCATCCGCATCGTTGCAGCGCACCAGGGGGATCACCGGCATCAGCTGTTCGGTCCACACCAGCGGATGCTGCCCGTCCACCTCGCAGAGCAGGATGCGGGTGTCCCGGGGGACGTCGACTCCTACGGCCCGGGCGATCAGGTAGGCGTCCTTGCCGACGAACTCCTTGTTCGGCGCCCCCTCGTGCCCCGGTTTTCCCGCATCCGCGATCACCAGCTTGGTGACCGCGTCCACCTGGCTGCGGCTCAGCTCGCAGGCGCCGTTTTTTACGAGTTCCGCCTTGAGGCGATCGGCGATCGACGCCACGGCCAGGATCTCCTTCTCGTCGATGCAGACGATGTTGTTGTCGAATCCCGTACCGCTCACTATGTCCCGGCCCGCCTTGACCAGGTTCGCGGTTTCATCCACCACGCAGGGAGGATTGCCGGGACCGGCGGCGATGACCTTCTTCGTGCTCTTCATGGCCGCCCGCACCACTCCGGGTCCGCCGGTAACCACCAGCAGATCGATCTCCGGATGGTCGAACAGCCTTTGGGCGCTCTGGATGGTGGGCTCGGCCACCGTGCACAGCATATTGGCCGGCCCTCCGGCGGAGGCTATGGCCTGATTGAGAAAATCGATTGTGAAAGCGGAAACTCCCTTGGCCGAGGGGTGGGGGTTGAAGACCACCGAATTGCCCGCAGAGATCATACCGATTGCATTGCTGATGATCGTTTCCGTCGGGTTGGTGCTGGGAGTGATCGATCCCACCACCCCGTAGGGGGCGCGCTCCACCAGGGTCAGACCGTGATCGCCGCTGAAGGTAACGGCCCTCAGATCCTCGACCCCCGGGGTCAGCTCCCCGGCAACCTTGTTCTTCAGCACCTTGTCCTGCCGCCGGCCCATCCCGGTCTCCTGGACGGCCAGATCCGCCAGGCGCTCGAGGTTTTTCTGCACGGCCTGACGCATGGCCGCGACCATGTGCGTTCGGGTTTCCAGGGTTCGGGCCATCAGCTCCTCGTGTGCGCTGCGGGCGGCCCGGATCGCCGCGTCGATGTCCGGGAACACGCCCCGTCCGGTTCCGGCCACAGGGCCGGCACCGCCGCCACTGGTGCTCCCGAGCCCCGTTGCGCCACGCAGGATCTTGCCGTCCAGACTGGTGAGCACCTGCTCCACCAACTCCCGTACACTTGCCTCGGTTATTTCCATATCTCATCCACCTCCGGCTGCGCTTTCAGCAGATGCCCCCAGATGTCCGGGTGCGGTCTGGGAATGAGCACCTGCCTGCAGAGCAGCCCTCTGCCTTGAACATAGTCCGCACCGGCGGACAGGGAGGCCTGGACGTCCTCCAGTCTGCCCATCACCTTGATCGTCGATTTTCCTCCCATTCCTCCGGCCAGCCGAATCTCCGGTATCTGCACATCCGCCTCCTTGGCGGCCAGGTCCGCCGCCACGATCCCTGCTGTGACCGACAGGCTCTCTATGATTCCCAGGGCATCCCATTCCTCCACGGAAACGGGCCCCTCTATGGCGGGAATCACGCCGCGATGCAGGTTCGGGATAAACAGCTCATCCAGCAGGTCCTCCCCGCCGCAGTCCCTGCCCGCACCCAGGGATGCCTCCACCGAAGCCACGTCCCCCGTAAACAAAACCACGAGCTTGCCCGGTGTGACGATGCGGGTCACCAGAATCCGCACCGGCGCCGCCTTGACGATCCCGTCCAGGGCGAAAAATCCGGTGGCGATGCTGGAAAACTCCTGAACGCCGATGACGGCCACATCCAAGGTCCTACCCCTCCCTATTTGCGATAGACAATCTGCCCCTGCTCGTCCACCAGATCCACGATGCCGCAGATCAGAGCGTCCACGGGTTTGCGCTCGCTCATGGGCGTCTGCCTGCAGGAGGAGCCCTGGGCTATCATTACCAGCTCTCCCACACCTGCATCCACTACATCAAGGGCCACGTGATAGCACCCCCGGGATTTACCGAGGTGGGTACACTCCTCCACCAGCAGGTACTTGGCACCGCTGATGCCGTCCTCCCGGCGGGTGGCAACCACGGTGCCGACCACTTGTGCGAAGATCATCCCCGGTCCTTCTGATAGACCAGCTCGCCCTTCACATCGATGGAGTCCACGATGGCGATGATGGCCGCATCGCTGGGCTTGCCATCGGTAACCGTTGTCATCCGGGAGCTGGAACCGGAGGCGTAGAACACGACCTCCCCGATCCCGGCGCCTACCGAGTCCATGGC
>Ga0180437_10003791_pt1 | contig 22144 bp, 14 predicted proteins | sample SS_ome_4_FD_132410 | JGI IMG/M metagenome (GOLD analysis project Ga0180437, IMG submission 132410) | Hypersaline lake sediment archaeal communities from the Salton Sea, California, USA - SS_3_D_1 metaG | ecosystem: Environmental > Aquatic > Non-marine Saline and Alkaline > Hypersaline >...
GAGGTTGTCCCTTCTTATCCGAAAGGCATATTGGGCGAGTCTGTTGGTTGTTAATTAAAATAATTTTTTGCCAATCATCTAAAAGCGATACTCCTTTTTTAATTATTTGTGTCAAAAAGCGAGTTTGATGAATATAAAGTTGGTAACTAAACATACCATTTTGTTGCCAAAAGCTAGTAATTTCAATAAGAGCCCTTAATTGTATAACACTGTCGAGATTAAATTTAGAGAAATCTTTGATCAAATTATTGTCATCATCATAGAATTCAGTTGTTTTAAATGGTAAACTTAAGTAGTAACAACCATTTTTAACATAAAATTTTGATTTGAATTCAAGTTGTTGCCGTTTAGCGATAATTTTACAGTGTTGTTCAAACTTTCGTAACCATAATAAACACTTCCTTACTTCCGGATCAATATCTTCATCATCAAAACTAACTGTAACATAATTAGGCCGATATTCGCCTTTTCCCATAAAAACGACTGATAACCTAGGGGTCTTCATATAAATAGGATTTAATTTATATTTAACACCTAAAGAGTGTCCATTCCAACGAGTTTTCACATTCAATAACCGTGGATCATACCCATTATCGAAATTTATAAACATATATATTTCCTATCAACAAATTATCTTTGAATTTTGAATCAAATTTTTGGGGCACACTATATTCTAAAGCAAACTGCATTCTCTAAGGTTTTTTTAGACTTTTGGGGCCCCAAGAGCAAAAAAAACTTAAAAATTTGGATTGATTATTTGGTATTATGCAAATAATTTTCAGGTCTGCGATTCTATTGTTTTTCGCTTTAATAACAAAAGCAAATGATATTATAAATGCAGATGTCACTATCGATGTGAATAATGACACCATCAATTCGTTCCACGAAGTGAGTCGCGGGGCTATCAATTCATTCCACGAAGTGAGTCGCGGGGCTATCAATTCGTTCCATGAAGTGAGTCAAGATTGGGCGCCTATTCTAAAGGATCATTTTTTACCTTATGAAAAAGATGGGATTACTAAGGTATTAGTGGATACTACTATTTTAAGTGGCAGTCACGTTGTTATTCAATATATCAACAAGACCTTAAGTATAGTGGATCCAAGTGGTTATTGTTTTTGCAATAATAGTAATTATTCATATGATATCAAATTTGAATTTCATCTTCGGCGTTGTCAAGCAATGGCACACTTAATCAATGAAACTGTTTCGCTGGTTCATCTACCAGATTTTGAATTTGTCTGGTCTCTTGATGATCTTCCAGTATGGACTGTTAGACCTAAAGTAACTCATCATCCAATGCCAGGGTTTGGAAGTATTCGATGTTGGAATAAAGGTAGTTTATCTATGCCATTTTTTGGCAGCCATCAGCATTTTGATTTGAAAAGTCTCGATTCATTCGTCTATCCAACTGAAGCCCTTAAACATTGGGAAAATCGCTCATCAAAGGCTGTTTTTCGGGGTGGTGTAAAGAGAGGGTGTAGTTTTGAACGTGATACAATTGTTGATTTTAACGGTGACATTGTTTTTTCGATGGTTAATAGGACCAAGAAATGTGGTCGTCATCTTCTATTAGAAATAGCAAATAATTATCCAGATTTAGTAGATTATCATGGTAATAATGACACTTGGATCACTTTAGATCAACAGGAACATCTTTATCGTTATGTAATTTCCGCCGAAGGTTTTGGTGGATGGGCTGATAGATTGATGGATCTAATTCGAAGATCAATGGTGGTATTCGACCAAGAGCATCCATGTGATCAATGGTTTGAACCACTTTTAAAGCCACATCAACATTATATTCCAATAGCTCATGATTTTCGTAATTTGGCTGTACGTGTAGAGTGGGCCAATCAACATCCATCCATACTCCAAAAGATCCAAAGACAGGCTCGAGAATTCAGTCAGACATATTTATCTAGTACTGGTGTCATTGCATACATGTATGCAATTTTAAGACAATATACACAACTAGTTAAATATCAACCAACAATTAGGAGAGATGCTGTGCCGATTAACAAAGTATGGGACACTAAATTTCTAAATCAATATTGCGCGCGTCTTAATAACTAAATTCGCGTTAGACATAAATAATTTTCGATGGGATAAGTGGTATTTTCTAAAGGATAAAAATGTTTCTTTATTTGAACAGAAAAACCATTTTGTTGGGCTATTTTCTCTAATTTATGCATGTAACTATTAAAATCTGACGTTCCAAAGAAATTTTGGATACTAACACCAATTCTAAATTCTTCAACACTGACTATAATTTCACATCTATTATCTTGGATTAATGGTAAGAGTGTAACTTGAGCACTGGTTTTCTCTGTTGACTGAAGATCATCGAAAAGAGTTTTAGAATAACTAATCGAACTCGATTCTAAAGAATCGAAATAAATTTCTCCATTGTAAGTTAAAATATTTCTGAGAATCCTTAGTCCATTATCTTCCAAATCCCAGATTGGGGACTTTTTAATAAATTTGTAAGTCGAACTATCAAAAATGATCTTACTAACTTTACCACCATATTTTTCTTCAATCTTTGACCAAAACTCACAAGAATTGAAGTCTCCTATTTCTAATATAGCTCGATTAGTTTCATTATTAATATTAGTGTGTACATCTACTAAATTTTCAGACTCCGTTTTTATATTTTTGATATTTATACAGACCACTAGGTGCTGTTCATTTTGATTGTTATTGCAATAATCGATAATATGTTGTTCTTTAGGTAAACCACCTAAAATCAGATGAATTTCATTGTTATTATATGACATATTTATAAATAATATAGTAATAATATTTATAAATGACAGATCAGTTTTCAGACAGTTCATCTTCATCGAATGATACAAGTAGACAACCACATCATGTTGAATGTGGTGATGAAGATGATCTTTGTAAAATAGGTTATAACGATTTGCCATTTTTTGGTTTCAAGAATTATTCAGGACTTATGAAAGTTGTTGATATTTATGACGGAGACACTTGCACAGTTGTCTTTCCCTATTTGGGAAAACTTTGTAAATATCGGGCGCGTCTAGCATTTATTAATACTCCAGAAATTCACCCACGAAAAGCCAATCCAGATTATGACCAAATCAAACAGGAGGCTTTGGAAGCACGTAACCGCTTTCTCTATTTGGTTTTACACCCAGAATCTATTAATGATCTTGAGTATCAACTAGATGTTGAATCTAAAGACAATATACAATATGGAGGTAAGAAACTAAGAACTTGGCCGGTGACTGAAGGTAAACACGAGATTCGTGAGCTTTTGCAAACTAACCAAAAATTGAATTTTGGTAATATACTTGGTTTCGGTAAATATGGGAGATTACTTCTGACGCTTCATTTGGACTCCAATCTGAGTAGTCCATTAATCAATGATATTTTACTAAAAGAAAACTATGCTGTAAAATATTAACAAACACTCAATATTCTAAAGAGTAAAGTCTTTACCCAGATTGTTAACTTTTTGTGGTAAGTCACCTAATTGTTTTTGACCTGTAATTTTAGTATAATTATCTTTAGCCCAATCAAAGACTTTTTCGACTGGAGCGTTTCCTCCAAATTGTTGAACCAGACCTCTTTCTAAGAACGTATAAGTCCATGCCCCATTGTGTTTAGGGGAATAGTCATACCCGTATCCTTTTTTGGTACATGTGGTAAAGCATGCGACATTGGGTAATTGTTTCAGTTCGTCTAAGAATCCACCAGAAAAACAGTGGTCAATAAAGATAAATGTTTTTGGTTTGTTTGGTGCACTCTTTAAATCGGCTAAAAGTTCATAATCTCTATAACAATCTGTATCTCTAGCAGGGTTACAATTGTACATACAGAGAAAACTATTACCTTTACCGTCACCATAACCATGTCCGGCACTAACAAAGACTACAGTGTCCTCATCTTGTGCTTTGTTTAAAATCTGTCTTAACTGTGATCTAACATGGGCTTCACTGGCTAATCCATCATATTTTGGATAATTACCTCGATGATTATCACCTAATAAAGTGATTTCATAGTCATGTGCTTTTAGATATTTGTACCAGTCTGATGCATCCTCATCACAGAAACTAAGATCACCGATTCTACTATAATCAGAAATACCGACAATTAATGCGTACTTTTTAGGCATTTGTATATATTATAAAGTAACATTCTATGTTCCTATTTTTTGGAAGAATTTGTTAATGATTTTGGAGTGTGTTATATTAACTATACATCATGCCTTTAAAATGTTCTTCTCGTTCCTTTTCTTTTTCTTCTTTTTCTCTTTTTTCTTTTAACTGCTTAACACTTTCTTGTCGTTCCGATTTGAAAATTTCGAAAGCGCTTTCTATATCGTCCTTAATCAATTTTCTATTAGTTGCTTCCTTTAAAGAAAAGACTCTTTTAGCATAAATAATTTTACATTTAGTTATAAAAGCGACAATATCTCCGCCATAATTAGCAAAATAATCACTATTCGTTTCGAAGAACTTGGTGGTTATTACATTATCGTTGTCTATTCCCCAATCACATTCTTTGAGTTTAAGTAAAAATATTTGTAATAATTCATTTGGATCATATTTGTCAACAGTGTATCGAAAATTGAATCTTCTTTCAAGACCTTTATTGTGTGCAAAAAAACATTTTTTAATATCTTCAGGATACCCTGCAATTATACAAATAAATTCTCCAGCTCCTTCAGTTAAATTTTTGTTAATAGTATCCAAACATTCTTTACTGAAATTGTCACGTCCTTCTTTATCACCCAAAGAATAAGTTTCATCAATAAAAAGTACTTTGCCTTGTTTTCGACATTCATCAATGATTTTTTGAGTTTGTACAGCGGTGTGGCCACAATACATTCCAATTAAGTCAGATCGGCCTGCTGTTTGAAAATAGTCATCAATTTTAAAATTGGTAAGATCAATTGACCTTTTGTAAATTAAACCCATAGTAATGTAAATGTGACCAAGTATTTTTGCCAGTTGAGTTTTTCCAACTCCAGGTGGACCATAAATAACGGTATGAAACATTTCATCTTCTTGTTTAGTAGGATTTCTATGTAACCCTTGGAGACACATGAGGATTTGTTCAACAAGAGCTAATTTGAATTGTTGCAAACCAATCATATTATTAAGTGCTTTTAAGGGTTCCTGTAAATGATAGAGTTGTTTTAAACTTATTCTACCACACATGGCCTTTTGTTTTTGGTGATATAGATCGCCCCATTGTATTAAAGTTTCTAGATTTATTGTTGATTCTGAAAACTGTTTATACAACTCATCTTCTTCTTGGGGAGTACAGTTTTGGTATTCCGATACCGCATTTTGCTCTAGTTGGCAATATGCATGACTAATCATTTTTTCATCAACTTCCATTCCAAAGTGAAGAGGTTTCCTTTTGGACAAATTGATTTTGACTTTGTTGTCGCCGTCTGAAATTTGTATCAAATTATCATAAGTATAACCGTCGTCTTGGTCGTAATCGTAGTCATAACCTTGATTATTGGTAATAATATTATCTTGGATATCTATATTCATAGATGGAGTGATAGTAGTCGGTGAGAATTTTCTTAAATCATATTTTTTGATGATACTATCAACAAGTTGTTGTGCATTGTTAATATCATTTAACAATTCACGGGTTTCAGGAATGCTTTCTTCCATAGCCAGAGAAGTGTCTTCAATTATTTTTTCGAACTCCCTCTTTTGTTGGTTAGGAAATCGATTTTTAGTCGTTTGAAATGGTATGGGAGTTATTGTTGGTGTGATAGTTCTATTATTATAATATGAATTGGAAGATTCACTGGATTTCGAATTTCTGGAAATCTTCTTTTTATTTGAATTTTTATTACGATTTAGATCCGATAATTTATAGGGATCTTTCTTTTCGTTTTTCTTCTTCATCTTATAATATAAAAGAAGATGACTACCCAATAATTAAAAAACAGTAATCATCTTCTTTTATATATTTGTTTCCAAATATATATATATAAAAATTATTAGGAGATACTTATGATTTTAAATGCAGGGTATTTTATTTGAAGGTACTCCTTATCGGTTTCGGATTTATCATCGTCGACTTTATCAACAATTACAAAAGCTGGTATTAAAATTCCAGAATTTTGGAAATCTTCATAAAAAAGGCGTTCTGCTTTTTGATTACGCAATCCCCCTTTTGTTTGATATTCGACTACGATATCTTCCATTTTTTCGTTTCTGAAATAATCCTTGCCATCTATTGTCACTTTAAAGTACTTCAACCCAATGATATCACGAGATTGATAAAATTCGATATCTATTGATTCGTTTTGGATTCTTGGTACATAACTAATACCAGTCTCAGTCGTTTCGAATCTATTAACACAATCTATAAGTCCTCTTGAAGTCGATTTAACAGTATAAAGTCCACAATCGAAAGCTGATTTATTCAGTATATCATCGATACTTCGACTAGTTTCTAGTTTATTAATTGCAGTTGTAAATGCTCTCTCATCTACAGTAATAATTTGACTACGGGTGCTTTCATTACGCAAACGTGTTATTTGGTTTTCAGAAAAGACACCTATTAACAAATCAATTTTTACATAACGGTCTGCTGCATTAGGAAATCCCTCATGACTTAAATAACGAATAGAACGCCCCATTGCTTGCTCAACGCTCACCATATTCCACCATGGATCCATAATATAAACTTGTCGAACGTGTTTTAGATCCAACCCCTCTTTGGCTTTTTTGGTCCCGATCAATACCTTAATTAATTCACCGTGTTTATTAGCATGATTATTGTAGATATAGTCAATTGTGTCTATTAGTTCACTGTCCGGAATCTGTGGACCAGAAATGGTCTTTCCATTACGAATAAATTGGTAATTTTCAGTATACTTTATATAAAATTTTCTACCGTTCCCTCCCTTTTCTATAGGAGCAACTTCTTTTTGTAAGCGGGCAATTTCAGCTTCTGCTTCCATTTTTATAGATTCTGGATCCAGACTACTTTGTTTTTTGAAACGGTATTGTTCAAATCCATTAGCCTGAAGATATCCTTCTACATGGAAAGCGCCATAAATTTTAGTGTGAGAGAAAATGAAATGGAGATCCTTATTGTCTTGATCAAGAATGGTTTCTAACATTCTTGCAATTTTAGGACTATCATCAGCCACTGTATTTTTATTATAAACAAATCGATTAACTCGATATTCTCTGGTAGTTGCCACATTTCTATAAAGTTCAAGGGCTCGTAAGACAGCATTATCATGGAGAAGTGTTGGGTCTGATTCGCTACTTTGAATAGCGTTAATAGTTGCATTGTAAAGTTCGATTTCAGTTTTGATAAGTGTTTGGCAAATAAATTGGACAAATTTTTTAGCATCATCTGTATTTATAAGAAGCAATTGGGGATCTATTTTTTCGGTTTTAGCCATGCCACTAAATAAACTATTTGGACTGTTGGTCAGATTCCCGATTCTCTTGATCAATTCATTTTCATTGCATTTGGCGAAACTAAAGCCATCGGCCAACTTAATTTCATAAAGTAAACTTGAGTCTAGCGGGTAACTCGACAATCCAAGACGTGTAGTGAAAGCCCCTCCTTCAAAACCCCCTCTTCTACCTTCTGTATATTTTTCTGATTTTTCCGTGGTTTTCTGATATGCAATAAATTGTCTTTCCGAAAAAGGGATATTGATTTTTCGGATATTACCAATAGATAAGGGTACGATGTTACTGGAATACCCGTTCATCGAGTCTTGGGTTAAAAGTTTGGCTTTGTCCTCTTCCCAGGGCACTTGTTCATCGTTCCAAGGTAAAGTGGATGACCAAAAACTTACTGGATAATCAAATGAGGCATCTCTAATTTTTCTTGAAATGAGTCCTGTTAATCTTCTTGATAAAAGCTCCGGATTGAGTATTTCGTTATTTTCATCGTAAACTATTTGTCTTATTCTTTCTAAATCCAAACTAAAAAGAGACTCGTAATCATCGCCCTCAATCACCATTTTACCTCTAAGTATATTAGCTAGAACCAATAATTCAGAAGGTTTATTAATAATTGGAGTGCCACTAAGTCCGACTATTTTGGTATCTTTGCTTTCCATAAACCAATCGTAAACTGGTTTTCCCACTTTACTGGGCTCCTGAAGTGCACTAGGAAGTAAGGCACTATGAATATAACTTACAATATTATGAATTTCGTCAACAACGACTAAATTGTGCTCCAGTGGAAGATTTGCAATATGATTTTCAAGGGTACTAGTGGGATCAGCAAAAAGAAAAGTAATATGATCTCTAGTAAACGTTTTTATAATTTGACCATGGATTCTTGGAAAATGACCATCATTAATGATTTGTTGTTTAAATCCAGGTATAAGAAGATTTGAACTACCATAAATAGTTTGTAAGGTGTCCATGATTTCAAGGGCATCGGTACTACCATCTAAGTTATAATGTTCAAGAAAATAATTTTCGAGGTCGTATGCCTCATTTAAATACCGATAAATACTGGAACTCCAAGTTGATTCAAGTCTCTTCAAGAACATAAATATTACCTTTCCTTGTTTAACTGTTTGATAATTTGTTACACCTAACGCTTCTAGCATCGGAAGACGATATTCATTGATCCAATTCATGGCAATATGAATACCTGTTAATGTCTTGCCAGTTCCCATATCATGATAAAGAAGAGCTCCCCGATAAGGAGTCAAGGGGAAACGTTCTCGTTTTACGACATCTGTACCCATATCAGAAGTAATAATTGATGATTGTTTTAGGATAGGCAGGCTAATCATATATTGTTTCGAAACTTCTTGATGTTGTCGCATTTTGAGACTTCGTTTAGAATATTTATCAAAATCAGGAGGCACCATACTTAAAGAAGAACGAATAAAGTTTGGAAATTGACAACTATGATTCAATTCATATCTGTTTATACTTAAACGATCTACATTTAAATTGATTTGATCTAACGTAATAGGACGTTTCAAAACATTCATTTGCCTCGGATCACCTATAACTAACATTTCTTCTTCCATTGGTCTAGCAACAACTACAGTCACAGGCTGTTCTGCAATTTTAGGAGGAATAACAACTATCGGTGGTTTCATGACCTTAGTCGCCACAGGCACAGGTGCCGTTTTTTGACTTTGAATTATTTTGATAACTTGTTTTAACCAATCTAGTCTAACAGGGCCATACTCTTTATCTGTATATTCAGGCCAGATAGTGGCATCAAAATTTTGTTTAATTTCATTTCTTTTTGCAGCAATTGGTCCAGGTGGATCCTCGTTTTTTTTGGAAAGGAAAAAGATAACATCGTTCGGCTTTTCTTGCACTAACTTGGTAATTATCTTTGAACCATCCTGAATCATTTTAGCTGCCCGTTTTAACCAATTAATTCGAAAAGACCCATATTCCTTGTCAGTGTATTCTGGCCAAACAGTACCATCGAAATCATCTTTAATTCCCTTACGCATTCTGGCAACGTCCTGTCCTTCTTCGTTTTTTCGTAAAAGAAAATAGAGAACATTATTTGGCTTTTGCTTTACCAAGTTGGCAATTATATTTCGACTGATCTCTTCACTAATCATCTCTAGTCTTAATTATACAATATAGAGATACATAAATCTAATAAAAATTAAAATCATTTTTCTACAAACAGGTTGAGGCTTACCTCCTTTCGCTGGATGGCCCAAATAACAATAGATTTAGTGTTGTATCAACACAAAAAATTTTATGTAAAATAATACCCAAGATAAAAAGAAAAGACAGTGACCACCAATAATTTATATTATAAAATCTACTGATTAATATGGCTCCCATAATTGTTAAAGCAATATCAACAATTGCAAAACTATAATTTCCAATCGTTAACCTGTATTTATGAATTCCTTGAAATGGCTTACCAAAGATATCTCGATATTGACAAAGTGACATATTATACTACGTTAGTTCTAAAATTTTTTACTCACAATAAATTATATTATTTCCTGAATTTAGGAAGAAATAAAATTTATAAATGTAATCTTGAAATCAGAGATTTCCTACGGTGTAGGGCTTTGTTGGTAGTTTCAGCGCTTGAAAACTTCGTTTCAAAGCAAAGCATAGCATATCTGTGAAGCCGAATACTTAACGGAATGATTTGACACATCGATGAATAGTGTCTAGGACTCCGTTTTTGATTGTATCGTGACTCTTTTCAATAATAGTTGTTATATAAGTTTCGGCATTGAGGTATCGTTCACAAGGTTCGAATCTATCATTAATAAATTTAGTAATCTCATGTTTGGTTAAAGAATTATCTGCGACTAATGAAAGTAAACAACCAAAAATTCTATTATGCTTTCTCAAACAATTAAAGATTTCGGTACATCGATTTTTAAATCGTCTGTAATCATCACTTTGTTTGCCACCTAATATTTGTAACATATCATCAGTAATCCTCATAGTTTGACTCACAAATTTAGGATCTGCGCCCAAAATGTATTCATAATCAATATGAAAAACCAATCCAGTGCGATGAACCATAATATTATCAAGATGACGGTCTCCGATTCCTAACAAATATGTTGCAACACTATAGAATGCAAGACTGTCTAGAAAGCGATCTAGTACAGTTTCAACTTTTTCGTGACGATTCATATTTAATATAAAGCTTTGGAGACCAGTTCTAAAATTATTTTTGATGTCGTAAATAGTGTAACTATCTTCAACAATCTCAATAATCCCTTGATTACCTTTTAATAGATAAACCAAGTAGTTTACTGGACTCAAATCCAGTTCGAAATTCAGTTCCCTTTTAATAAACATCATCATTAAATTAATTACTCTGTTTACAATAAAATCTTTTTTCAAGTTATCTCTTTTCAAAAGGAACCGTTTTATATTACCATTCTTGTCACGTAATGGCAAAACTACTGGTTTACTTTTACTTTGTTTAATTTCCAGACCACCTTCAACAATACTTTGACTGGCAAAAAGATGTTCCCCGTTCATAAATAAGAATTGTTTACCTTTTTCATTAACAATATTTTGTATCCTATTCCAATTAATCAAACTAAATTCGTAATATGTATCTTTAATTATATTAATCAATTCCCGTTGTGGTTTGTTGCTTTTGAAATAGTGTTGCTCTATTTTGTCGGGCAAAATTTTGGAATTATGTAAACTTTGCCAATAAATCAGGTAGAGCAATTTATCACTACGTTCGCTTAATTTGATTAAAAGATCACAGACACTAACTAAATAAGTCCGTTCTATTAGTAAAGTAATTAAGGTTTCAGCCTCTTCGTTGGTGATTAGACGTAGAATCTCATTACAACAGTAGTTAACTAATTGATCATTTTTCAAACTTCGGAAAATACCAGTACTCAAAATCACAACATAATCTTCAACTTTTAAGGTGTCCCTACAACCTAAATTACAATTAAGGTTCTTACATACACATGAACGCTGGAAATTCTCGATTTTGTAATCTGGGTCTGCTCGTAATAAAGCAAATAAATAGCCACTATGGCCTGTTAAATATCCTTGGTTTTTGATAATCATGGATCGTTCGTCAATAGTTAGTTCTCTATCCAATGGGTAACTTTGAATTTGCGTCAGTGCTCTAATATAAGACATAGCAACTTGATGATAGAGTTTGCAGACCGGCATTAAATTTTTGATCTCTTTCAAGTCAAGGAAACTAAAAATGTACCATAGACGATATTTCTCAGTCTGTCTATCTATCGATAAACTACAATCATTACAAACGCGCGCCAGTTTATAGTCTTTCGATCCATCAAAAATGTTATTGAACATGCCAACTGATAAAGTATCATTCTCGATTTTAACTGGATCTGTTACTTGACGAAATTTTTGACAACAATTATAACAAAAGATTTGACCACAATTGCGACAATGGTGTCTTCTAATCCATAAACTAAAAGGTTCATTACATTTCTTACAAGCATTAACATCACTATCTTCTATCCATTTTTTTTTAAGTCCATTGTTCAAGGTTATATAGACCCATCCGTTTTCCAATGATCCGTTACTAGAGTGCAAGTTACTTTTAGATAAGGACCCATTCGAATTTGATTTGCTGAGTTGGTCTATCCGATTCTTTGGTTTTTTTCCCATTCCTACTTTATAATAATGTTAAAAAATGAAATAAAAAAATTTCATATTTATTACAAATGAATTTTTTACAATGGAAGAACAATTGTTTAGTCGGAAAAGGATCATTTGGAACCGTATATCAAAATAATGATCCAACCTTAGTCACCAAAATTTTTTCGAGTTTTGGAGATGGTGTTTACGAATTAGGCATATTACATATTTTGAATAATGAAAACTCATTAGTTATTAATGAGCGAAATAAATGCCAACTGGACTATCATTCTTATAGTTATTATAATAACGGGAAATTCTACTGTTATGATAAACACTCTGGATATAACATATTAAACCCAGACCAAAATTTATTGGCCGCCCAAAACTCATTTATTATTAACTTGCCGAAATTCACTTACAATTTATCTAGCTTATGTGATCAAATAAAACACCTACACACCCAAGTAGATTATAGATCAATTATATACCAAATATTCAGAAGCTATTATAATATTTATAATAGTTTTTTGGTGCACGGTGATATAAAATTCGGTAATATGTTAATTAAAAAGAATATTAATAAATTAGGATTTGTTGAGTACAATCCGGTAATATGTGATTTTAATATTTCCTTCCGTCATTTTGGTTCAAATTTATCAGGACAATACAATTTAGAAGATTTAGACTATATTCAGACAGTGAATTATCGAAGTCCTGAATTAATATTAGGTTGTACTGATTTTGATTACAGGATTGATCTCTGGAGTCTTGGTGTTTTGATTTTTAAAATGGCATCTAAAATAGAGTTTTTCAATGCAACTGACAAAGAACAACAAATCTGCTGTCTATGTCGCTTTTTTGGACTAAAAACAGTTAAAGACTTTTGTGATCAAAAGGGCTATCCTGTTAAATTACCGCAAAGAAATTATAGAGCACAGAAGAATAAACTATTAGGTAATATCGAGAACACTCATTTACGTGATCTAATTGATAAACTTTTGATTCTAGATCCAGCTGAACGGTTAAATTTAGAAGGTGTTTTTTCACATATGTACCTATCAATACCAGTTAAAGTTTCCGGTTTCCAATTCAAACGTCGTGATTTAAAAATCTATTTGGATCACTATTTTTCTAGTAGGTTAGTAGATGTTGCAAAGTTCCGTAGTGGAGACGTCTCTTGTAGTTTTGATCGTTTCGGAACTTTCAAAATGATAGCCAATAAATTTTTCTTTACAAGATCACTTTCGATGGTTATTTTTTCTCGTGCTGTTTACTTGTTTGATTATTTAGTGAGCCATCAACAAATTACAGGTACTCTTAAAAATTTCTTAGCAATTATAAGAATATATGGGATCCGCCATTTCGACTCAAGTGACCGAGCAACCCTTATAAATTTTCTTTCTTTATCGGATCGAGAAAAATTTACTGAACATTACTACAATTTACTAATTAAAGTTCGGTTCCATATTGAGTCTCCATGTCATTTAGATTACCTTAATCTTTTTTCTAATTGCGATAATAATACAGAACTTCCCCATTTACGGATTTACTCTAGCTTTTGGGATAGATATATCGAAACTGTTTCGAACTATGACCATTATCTAATAGGAGGATATGAACTAATGACAAATCTACTATCACACTCAAAGACACAACAAATGGTTCCTGATCCAGTTAAATCATCTGCTGTTTTTATGACACCAGATAATCATTCGATAATAGTATCTTGATTTGAATTTCCTCATAGTTGAATATTCAAATAATTATATATTGCGATGACACATTGTATTAAAGATAAATTTGTTATAGTATATTATAAGGATGTCAACAACTATAGTTGTCGGAGGAGGGCTCGCCGGTCTAACTTGTGCACTTGAATCTGCCAAATTCGGATCAGTCGTTCTAATAGAAAAGGCTAAAATTGGAGGTAATTCAGCTAAGGCCACTTCTGGTATTAACTGTGCCATCGATAAGAGTGATCTGAAATTATTTTATGACGATGTTTGTCGTTCAGGAGGCGATTGTATAGACAAAAGTCTAGCTTATACTCTTGTACAAAATAGTCAAGAAGCCATTAAATGGCTAGAAAAACAGGGCATTACTTTTGGACAACCAGTTAAATTAGGTGGACATTCACGTGCTAGATCTCTACGTCCAATTGATTCTACGGGGAAAGTTTTGCCAGTGGGATTTACTCTAGTTAATACTCTAAAGAAGCTTTGTCAAGCCAATCCTCGTATAGAGATTTTGGAGGGTTACAATGTCCGAAAACTCATTAGAAATGATAAAGGCCAAGTAGTTGGGGTAATTTGTAGACCACAAAACGATATAGAAAATGGACTAGAGCAAATAATTAAAAGTGACAGAGTTGTTATTACGACTGGTGGTTACGCTTATTCGAATGAACAAAACCAATATTTAGAACGTTATGCGCCACATCTTCGTTTAACACCAACAACTAATGGTAATACATCCATAGGAGAGGGACTGGATCTGGTTAAAACAATAGGAGGACAATTAGTAGATATGACAAAGATCCAACTTCATCCAACTGGCTTTATTGATCCTAAAGACCCATATGCAATAACCAAATTCTTATGCCCCGAAGCGCTTCGGGGTGTAGGAGGGCGTCTAGTTAATCAACTAGGGTTAAGATTTGCTGATGAGTTAACAACTAGAGATAAATTGGTGAACGCCATTGGAGAATATTGTTTAGATGGACAGGCTTATCTAATCATTGATGAGAAAATGGCTTATGAATTCTCTCCATCAGCTATCGGATTTTATCAGTCTAAAGGTTTATTACAAAGGGTTGAGTCAATCGAAGAATTGGCAAGTAAGATTAGTGAAAAGCATATGATATTATTGAATATCTACGAGTCATGTAAAGGTATGAATGCGCCATTTTATATAGGAAAAGTTACACCTGTAGTACATTTTTGTATGGGTGGAGCTAAAATTAATAGTAGTGCACAAGTCTTAGATGAATACGATCAGCCGATTTCTGGGCTTTTTGCATGTGGTGAAGTAAGTGGCGGAACCCATGGTCAAAATAGATTGGCAGGTTGTAGCTTATTGGAGTGTACTGTCTTCGGTCTTTTAGCGGCCAGAAATTAGTATACATTATTTCTAATATTTTGGTTATATTCAACACGAATTATAACAAAGATAGTTGGTGAACACCCATACCACATTAGGAATCTTTAACTAAAATATCGAAAATCGAGTTTACCCCAGATAATACTAGTACCATATGATGGTAATTTCAATTCGTTTCACGGATTTATAAATTTTTCGGAAACAGGAGCCGATGGCTGCTTGCTTTAATTTATAAATTAAACCAGAATGCGTTTAGGAATTATGGGCTCACGTTATTACACAAACTATGAACAATTCAAAAGTGTTGTTGGTGAGTGGATTGAAAGCCTGAATTAATTGTAAGTGGTGGCGCTAATGGTGCTGATTCATTAACAGAGCAGTATGCGAATGAACTAAGTATTCCAAAGTTAATATTTCCTGCTGACTGGTTAAAATATGGTAGAGCTGCTGGACCTATAAGAAATAAGATAATTGTTGAAAATTCTGATCTAATTATAGCTTTTTTAGATAAAGACAGCAAAGGTACACAAAATACTATAAATCAAGCCACTAAAAACGGTGTTCCGTTACATATTATTACTATCTAGTTCTCCCCAAATTTCTTCAATTAATCAAATCATAAAACATAAAACATAATTTGATTAATAGACTGATTAAGACTAAAACCTTCTTAAAATTAAGAAAAAATACGATTGATGTAGACAAACGCTTATCCAATGAAAATATTAGTCATCTAAATTTGGCAAATTTATTTTTGTTAAAATAGTGGAAATACTAGCATCTAGAACTTTGCTCTGATTTTGGCCTCGGCGAGGCTTGTTCAGAAAAAAATAATGGTTAAAATACCAAAGCTTGGGATCAAGGTTGAAAGACTTCTTACCTAAAACTACCTTATGAATAGAAAATAATTGAACATTCTGAGGAATTACAAAATGTTTTCCTCTGAGAAACCCTTTTTTAACTTCACAATTATATATTTTTAGAAAATCGTATCCCATGTTCGATTGATTATTACTATTATAAAATAATTTACAGGCTATCTTTAGACTACCAATATTAGACCTTTGTTGTACATAGTTATCCAACATTTGTTTGAGGTTCAAACCTGATTCATTCTTATAAGTCACTGGCTGTGGATTGACATATTCATCAATATCGAACAAACCAATATATTTAGCAGTTTTAAAGGCCCAGATAGAATGATTTTGTTGAGTTGTTTGTCCACTATTACCAGAATTAGGTAAATATTTTGGATATGGCCAATCAATAAGTGTTACCAAGCCATCATCAATAGATTTTTTCAATAAGTTTACTAAATCACTTTTCTTTTCACTAGATTTATATCTAGTGTTAGGTGAATCTTTATTATCATAAATAACGAAATGCTCTACACCCAAAGCTTTATGATAATTGATCCATTGTCGGATATAATTATCTTCCATTTTGACCATGGTCGACATTATCAATCTGTTAGTTAATATTGGATAACGATTTGGTTCAACTGTCAAAATTTCACCATTTATAACCAGATCTACTGCCGCGCTAGTGTTTTTTGCTTCATTTACATATACATAATTATGATTACTAGTACAACGAAAATATTTAAAAGACACTAAGGTGTCTTTTATTGTGATATTATAAGGCTGTTCCAGCGTATAAGGACAAAGTATTACTAAATTACCAAGATCATTCCAAAATATATCATAAATGTTATATTTGGTTATATAAATTGCCTTCATCTTCTATACTATTTGCATAAAATAGATAAGGGCACCAATTATATTAAATGATCTTCTTGTGACATCTTTTTGGCATTGTTTTGGCATCTTTATGACGTTTTTTGGATTCTTACTAAAAATATGAAATAAGGTGATAATATATACCTTATAGGTAAAGATAATTCGTAGATGATTAATTTTGATATTCAAAGGGGGGTCTATTTAAAAAATACTCGCAAGCAAATTTTTGGTATCAGAGGAGGGATGTCTGATCGATTCAGAGGGAGTTGAGTTATTCGGCTTCACCGAAGCTGCTAGAAATCTTCGATTTCAAGATTCCATTTATGTGAGCGAATCGTAAAGTTTTAAAAACGTAGTTTCAAGGCAAGCTGTGCTTGCCGGGTTCGCCGAACTAGTGAACTAGTTTTTAGGCTTATCTGTATAGCAAGCTAAACTTGTCCCACATAGGAAACTTTGCTTCCAAGAGGGCAATGAGAGAGTTAATTTGGTTCCTTGGACTTTGCACAACTGTTAGCTCCAAAGGCAAACAAAGCGAGTGAAATTTGCATACGCCTCTCAGACTATGGACTAACTTCGGTGGTGCTCACTCTTATGATATTCTATTTTTTTGGAATCAATTAGTTTATAAGAATTGAGCAAAATCTGAGAAACGTACAGTGCGAACCAATAAAGAGTGTTGAAGTTTGAAAGTTGATTTCGATTATCAGTTTTACCGCATCCACCTGTAATTGTATGACTATTTTAGTACTAGTTGCTGTTTTGCCTCTTGGTTTTTGGTTTCTTTGGGTAGAGGAACTAGCTCTGTTTAGTAAGTGTTGCTTACAAATTGTCTGGTTTTGAGAAGCTCATTTCTGAAATTTTGGTCGACCTTTAATGTTTCTATAATAACCTTATCAAGCATGGATAAATTTTCGGCTGTATTACTGCGGATTATATTGCCAATTTTCTTTTTCAGTTTGCTGATTTCTGTTGATTTTAGATCTTTTTTCTCATCGAAATAGACTTTCATATATTTATCAGTAAGGCATGTTTTCGTTGAATCCCTCAAATAGTAACCCATAATATCATTATCATCCATATCAGCAATACAGGGCATAAGATCGAAACTGGCAATAAAATTGTAGTAGATGGTTAGATGTTCCTGCAATTTGAAACGATTAATGCCCGTAGGTTGATCAGTATAAAGGTTTTTGATTAGGTAAAGTTCGTAGTCATTTAGGTAATAGCTTTTTATGAGACTAACTAATTCTTTTATACCTTCGTCTTCTATGTACGATTCCCATTTTCGACCGCGGTAAAGTTGTATTTTCTTATAAACTTTATTGAACATTACATTGATTTCATGCACAGAATCAATATTTCTTTGAGTAACATTATTTACTATTCCAAGTAAATTTTCAAGAGAAAGAAAATATCCTCCACGAAACTGATTACCCCTAAGTCTTTCCAATCTATATTCGAACTGTGATTCCAAATCATTTTCTATATCTATAGTCTTAGTATCTTTGTAAGAGTGTAAAAGCCCCATTTTGTCTAACGGTTCCATACTGGAGACAATATTGTAAAAAGTGTTATAATTTTGAACAGCTGAACCGGGTTGAATAATGCTGTCTGTCTTTTCAACGTGGTACTGACAATCGTCCAAAACTACAGATTTAATTTCTTCTGTCAAAACAATATTATGCTTGTTCGGACATACAGACTTACGTTGGAAATGACGCTCCATATTAAGTTTCCTATTTGTCTTGTAGTGACATCTGGGACAAATATACTCTTTTGAATTAGAAGACATCAGTATATTAGATTTATTTGAAATAATTTTAAGTAATAATGAGTCAAATATGAGCAATATTTGAGTTTTAATATACCGGTCTATATTAAAAATATTACTTAAGTTTTTCACAAGAAAATGGCAAGGACATCAACAACGCTGAGTTGTCTGTCATTAGATACGTAAAGAAATTTACTTGAGTTCAAGGTGAGTTACAATTGAGTAACTTTGAGTTCAAATTGAGTCAAAATTGAGCACTACTAAAAGAGTTAATTTAGTATCATATATCCACCTAATATGGTAAAATAATAGGTAATTCAAAATCTTGGGGTTAAAGAGGGGCTTCAGAAAATTTTTAGACATCCAAAAAAATTTTCTGATAAATTTAAGGGAGTGATAAATTTAACCATCCTTAAATTTTCTGATAAATTTAAGGGAGTGATAAATTTAACCATCCTTAGTCTCTCATTTACTGATCTATTAGGAGCTTTAATAGCCTGTATTAAGGACTTTGGTGCACTCTATTAGATACAAGGGGTGTTAGTTAAAATTAACTAAGTGAGTTAAAAATTTTAAAGAGTGATAAATTTAACTAGACTTAGTCTCCTCTCTTGATTCTAGTGATATATTAGGCGCTTTAATAGCCAGTATTAAGGACTTTGGTGCACTCTATTAGGGCATATTAGAAACCAAGAGTGTAAGTTAAAATTAACTAAGTGAGTTAAAAATTAAAGAGAGTGATAAATTTAAGAGACTTAATCTCTTTCCTTGAGTACCTTATTAGGTGCGTTAATAGCCAATATTAAGGACTTTGGTGCACTCTATTAAGGTATATTAGATATAAAGGGTGTTAGTTAAGGTATATTAGATATAAAGGGTGTTAGTTAAAATTAACTAAGTGAGTTAAAAATTTTAGAGTGAGTTAAAAAATTTAGAGTGAGTTAAAAAATTTAGAGAGTGACAAATTTAACTCAACTCTCTTTGTCTATTTCCTAAGTGAGCTTATCCTAATATGGTACATTAAACCCCTTGATATGGCTTATTAACGATCTATTAGGGTATATTAATGACCTAAATACTCTCTTATAGTGTTAACTCAACTAGACCTAGTCTCTTTCCTTGATTCTAGTGCCTTATTAGGTGATTTAATAGCCAGCATTAAGAACTTCGAGTGCACATATTAAATACAAAGGGTGTTAGTTAAAATTTTAGAGAGTGAGTTAAAAATTTAAGAGAGTTAAAGTTTCGTCACCAGTCACATAATTCGCTTTGTTTGGCGATCACATTTATGATATTCTAAAACTTTGGAAGAATTTGGTTTACGACTTCCAGACGAAGAAGGGTGTTGTGTGAACAAACTCACTAATCTGACTTTCTTATACTACATTAAGGTCGTTAATGTGTCCTAATATGCCATTAATAACTCATATAGAGTTTGGGTATAAGCTCGCTTAGAATGGATAGAGTGAACGGTTTTACGGTTAAGAAACTTACTTGAGCTCAAGATGAGTTATAATTGAGTAATTTTGAGTTCATATTGAGTCAAAATTGAGTAATACTAAAAGCATTGATCTAGTATCATGTATTCACCCATATCGGTAAGAATATTAGGTGTCACAAATCTTAGGTTTGATGAGGGGGGGTATCAGAAAAAAATAGACATTATCAAATTTTTCCAAAAAAACAGAAGGAACAATTTGTGGGCATCGAATACATTCGTTGCCAATAAAGTTGATGCGAAATCTGAGGAACGTAGTTTTCGATTTCCAACAAAGACTTATCCTTTCAGGGCTTTACTGCTATCATGTGAACTAAGATAGTTGAATTACTGATCTAAATATACCTTAATTGGTTATTAATAAATCATATTAGGGGCATTGGTATACCATATTAGTATAAATGACCCCACTATGCTCACATAATTTGAAAATATATAGATATTTTCATATTTTCATATTTTCATATTTTCATATTTTCAAATTGCGTAATAAGCTTTCTATGAGGTGAATGGTATAAGCTAGCTTAGGAAATGGGCAAAGTGAGTTGAAAAAAGATAGTACATACTATAGTAGAATGGTTTCTGTATTACATGCAAATGCAAAATAGTCACTCTAAACATATTATTTGTTATATTGACGACCCCCGCCGTGCCCTTTGTCGTAATATATACAGGGTGTTGAGATATAAACACAATTGGTATGTTTCAAGGCTCTTTTCCAATAATCGTAGTCGACCGCCTGTTTTAATAGTTTCCACTCACCAACCAAATCTATGATTTTTCGATGAATGATAACACTACTTGAAATAATACAGTTATGAATTTGAATGAATTCGCTATCCCACATTTTCGGATAACCATTTACTATTAATTGACCACCACCTTTTCTTTGGTAAATATGTTTAATGGTCCGATAGTAATATTCACTGTTGTATTTTTGATATTTTTTCCTAAAGTCGAAGGGTCCGTTGCCGATTAAGCCTTCGGTACAAGACATTTGACAACCAGTTGATTTCATTGCTTCTAGTTGTAATGACAACTTTTTTGGAAACCAGATATCATCATCATCACAAAAAGCAATAAATTCTCCTTTTGCATATTTGATACCCTCATTTCTAGCGACCGACCCAGGACATGCAAAACCTAATTTCTTTCGACTATTCTCCTTTAAATGAACAATGGTCACACCCATCCTTTCCCAATCATGGGAATAATATTCTGATTCAGTGGATCCATCATTGATCACAATAATTTGGACTTGCATCGCTTGTAAATTATTGTATGTTTGTTTTTGGACTGATTCAATAGTATTTAACAAGTAATTAAATCGATTATAAGTCGGAATAATGACGGAAACAAGATCAGACATAACAGAAAATATTTTCCTAACTTATATTATTACTTATATCATACTTTATTATAATTAAAGAGTAATGACAGACAAATACTTACTTCATATAGGGATATGTGGATTTGGCAACCAATTATTAGGTTTTAAGGAGGCTTGTATTATTGCCAAGGCACTGGATAGAAAAATAGTTTTACCCATTTTCGTTCCCCATGCGACTATTAGATCAGGTGGTGTTAAGTCTTATTATGAATTTGATGAAGTATTTGATATTGAATCATTCCAGAAAGAAATGCCTTCGGTTGCTTGGACCGAAATCAAAGATTGTGGTAAAGATGAAAAGAGCAAAAATATCTACATCATAAGAAATCCAAAGGAGTATTCAATACTAAAATATTACCTTAATTTTGCAGTTAAACATTATTCTTTAACTGATTACACAGAAAAAACTTTAGCCAAAAAATGGTTAACCGATTACCGTAGTTTCGACGAGCTTAAGAAAATAGACAATCAATTATTAGTATTGGCAGGGACCTTTAATACTTTAAAACTGTCGACTTGTTCAAAAAATGGTTGTTTAAATACCAATTGCCATTATACTGGTCC
>Ga0180437_10003792_pt1 | contig 22143 bp, 17 predicted proteins | sample SS_ome_4_FD_132410 | JGI IMG/M metagenome (GOLD analysis project Ga0180437, IMG submission 132410) | Hypersaline lake sediment archaeal communities from the Salton Sea, California, USA - SS_3_D_1 metaG | ecosystem: Environmental > Aquatic > Non-marine Saline and Alkaline > Hypersaline >...
AAGGAAAACCAGACGTACGCGATGCCCGTCTTCCGCCACGCGGGCGTGTGGCTGGGGCTGGCGATGATCTTCCGCCCGCGGCCGAACCGGGTGCACTGCGAGCTGACGTGGAGCCCGGACACGGTGAAGTGGCACCGCATCGACAAGGGCGTGCCGCTGATCGCCAACTCGCCGAAGCGGGGCGACTATGACTGGGGCTGCGCCTACGCCGCGGCGTCTCCGGTGGTCCTCGACGGCGAGATCCGCCTCTACTACGGCGCGTCGAACGGCACGCACAACGGCTGGCGGGACGGCTTCCTCGCGCTGGCCACGCTGAGGCCGGACGGCTTCGCCGGCTACGAGCCCGCCGAAGCGTCGAAGCCCGCCGCCGTCGTCACACGGCCGGTCCTCTGCTCCGGCAGGACAGTGCGTATCACCGCCGACGCCAGGGGCGGCACGGTCCGTGTGAGCCTGCTCGACGCCGGCGGCAAGGCCGTGGCGGCCGGCGGGCCGATCCGCGACGACGTGACCGACGCGCCCGTCAAGCTGCGAGGCGGCGCGGACCTGACCGGCCGCCGCGTTCGGCTGAAGTTCGAGCTGACGAAGGCGAAGCTCTACGCCTTTGCCTTCGGCGATTGACGCGGCGAGCGGGGGCGAACCGTCACAGCGCCCATCCGTTGTGGTACTCGGGGCGGATACACGCGTCGGCGTCCGCGAGGTTCGCGGCCTTCATGTTCGGGCCATCCCAACGCAGCTTCTGCCCGGTGCGCAGGGCCACGTTTCCGAGCAGGATCACCTCCGTCATCGGGCCCGCATAGCCGAAGCTCGAGCTGGCCTGCCTGCCTCCCTTGCAGGCGTCGATCCAGTCTCTGTGGTGCCCTTTCGATCTTGGCAGCGTCTTCGCGGGCCGACGGTAGGCCTTCATTCTCGCCTCGGGGATCAGCCGCGGGCTGCCGGCCCAGCCGGCACACATGATCTTGCCCTTCTCGCCGACGAAGAGGATCCCGTCGCCGCGGCCGTTGAGGTCCCGGCCGGGCTCGAGCTCGGCCGGCCGGGGAGGCATGATCCCGCCACCGTACCACGTGACGGCCACGGGCGGCATCCCGTCACGGGCGGGGAACCGGTAGTAGATGATGGAGGCCAGCGGGGACGTCTCGGCACTGCGGTTGGTGGCGCGGGCTTCGACGCTGGTCGGATGGCCCAGCTTGAGCGCCCAGAAGGCGGGATCGAGGTTGTGGCAGCCCATGTCGCCCACGGCCCCCGTGCCGAAGTCCCACCAGCCGCGCCAGTTGTAAGGATGGTACGCCGGGTGGTAGGGCCGCGACGGGGCCGGGCCGATCCACAGGTCCCAGTTCAGCCCCCGCGGCACCGGGGGCGTCCGGTCGGGCCTTGCCGTGCGGTAGCCGGCCCAGTCCACGCCCGTCTTGCTCCAGGCGTGCACCTCCCGCACATTGCCGATCGCGCCGTCACGTATCCACTCCACGGTCAGCCGAATGCCCTCGCCGCTGTGTCCCTGGTTGCCCATCTGGGTGGCCACACGCGCCTCCCGGGCCGCCTCGGTGACCTTGCGCACCTCGTGGATCGAGTGGGCCAGCGGCTTCTCGCAGTAGACGTGCTTGCCTGTCCGGATGGCCGCCATGGTCGCCACCGCATGTGTGTGGTCCGGCGTGGCGACCACGACGGCGTCGATGGCCTTCTCGGCGGCGAGCATCTTCCGGAAATCGACATACGGCTTGCACGCGTTGCGGTCGGCCGTGCCCTTCCGGCCGGAGTCGTGCTTGCCGACCACCTCCAGCGCGGGGGCCCGCCCGCCTTTCCCGCCGTACCAGAAACGGCTGTAGTCGATCTCGTCGGCGACGTCGCAGACGGCGATCACCCGGACGTCGGGAAGCTGCAAGAGCGTCTTGATGTTCCGCAGGCCTTGTCCGCCCGTGCCGATGACGGCCACGTTCACCGTCTCGCTTGGCGGCACGTGTCCGCTCCCGCCGAGGACGTACCTGGGAACGATGCGGCAGGCCCCCACCGCTCCCGCCGCCCGCCTGAGAAAGCCGCGCCGGCTGGTCCTCCGGCGCCCGGCATCGCCGCCTTGCGATCTGGTCATCATCCACCTGCCTTGAACAGGGATCTCCCGGACAGTTCGGCCCCCGCGACCGTCGTGGGGCTTGTCGATGATTGTACCGCCGCCCCGGCCTCCAGCACACAGCCTCAACGAAGCCGACGACGTCACGGACCGGGAGTCGGGCTGGGGCCAGGCGTTGGGGGCGGATTGAACGCCTCGTCGAGTCTCGTGCCGATCCGATAGAACATCGCGGCGGGGATCCGGATCATCATTGAGGCGGGATCGTTCGGGCCGGGCACGGGGCCCGGCAGGCGCGGCCCACGCCGGAGAAATCGGGCAGAATCCGCACGGGTGCAATACGGGCCGGCCGGGAGCGTTTAACCGTGCGGCATCTCGTGGGAACACACGTCAGCCATCGTGTTGTGGTTGCCATGCATGCACAGAGACTCTGACAGGAAAGGAACACACGCATGCTACGACGAAAGATGTACTGGACCCTGGCGGCGGCGATGATCGCTTGCTCTTGCTGGGTCGGCCAGGCGATCAGTGGGCAGGGCGGCCCGCCGGCGGGCGGCGACCGCGGCGGCGGCCGGGGCCGTGACCGCGGCGGTGACCGCGGCCGGGGACGGATGAGCCCCGAGGAGATGCGGAAGCGCATGGAAGAGTGGCGCGCCCGCAGGAACGAGGAGACGCGCAAGCGCTTCAAGGCCACCGAGCAGGAGTGGCTGGTCCTCCAGCCTCGGATCGAGAAGGTCCAGACGCTCCAGCGGGCCAGCCGCGGCTCGCGTTTCGGCGGCTTCTTCGGCGGCCGCGGCAGGCGGCCGGGCGGCGACCGTGGGCGCGAGGGCCAGGACGATCGCGACCGCCCCGAGGTCGAGCGGAAGACCGAGGCGTTGCGGAACCTCCTGGAGGACGAGGCCAGCGGCCCGGCGGCGATCAAGGCGGCGCTGACGGCCCTCCGTCAGGCCCGCGCCAGGGCCGCGGCGCAACTTGCGGCGGCCCGCAAGGACCTCCAGCAGGTGGTTACGGTACGACAGGAAGCCCTCTGCGTGATGATGGGGCTGCTGGAATAGTCCACTCCGCGTGGTCTCCGGGCCGGGCGAAGCGGCGGCTTCGGCCCGGCCCGGCGGCCCGACTTTGTGCGGCCGGGCGCTGCGCCCGGTCGGCGGACGGATGGCATATAGACGATGAATGCCGTACTCGAGAAGATGGTGCGGCAGGGTCTGCTGACCGAGCAGGCGGCCGGCGAGGTGGAGGCGCTGGCCGCCGACCAGATGCCGCTCGACGAGGCCCTGCTGTCCGCCGGCGGACAGGCGGAAGAGAAGCTCCTTCGCTTCCTGGCGGAGGAGTTCCGCGTGCCGTACGTGGACCTGGACGCGAACCCGCCGGACCGGGAGTTTCTCAGCCGGTTCCCGGCGCGGATTTTGATGGCCCACCGCCTCGTGCCGATCTCGCAGGACAACGGGGTGGTGACGGTCGTGTCGAACCGGCTGTTCGACACGAGCGGGCTGGACGAGCTCCGCATGGCGTGCGGGCTGGAGATGCGCCCCGCGTTGGCGCCGTCGGCGGAGATCGGGCGGTGCATCAGCGCCCTGCTGGGCGTGGGGGCCGACACGCTCCAGTCGCTGGTCTCCGAGGCCGCCGAGGACGGCGTGGAGATCGTCGGCGGCGAGGCCGACGAGGACATGGACCTCGAGTCCGCCGCCCGGGACGCGTCGATCATCAAGTTCGTCAACCAGGTGCTGGCCGAGGCGATCGAGCGCCGCGCCACCGACGTGCACTTCGAGCCGTTCGAGAACGTCCTCCGCGTCCGCTACCGCGTCGACGGCGTCCTCCAGGAGGCCAACGTCCCCGCGGAGGTCCGCCAGTTCCAGCCCGCGATCGTCTCGCGCCTGAAGATCCTCAGCCGCCTGGACATCGCCGAGAAGCGCCTCCCCCAGGACGGGCGGATCAAGCTGAAGGTCTCCGGCCGCGAGGTCGACGTCCGCGTCTCGGTGATCCCCATGCTGCACGGCGAGGCGGTCGTGCTGCGGCTGCTGGACCGCAGCGTCACGCTGCTGGGGCTGGACCACCTGGGCATGTCGCAGGCCGACCGGGGGCTGTTCGACCAGGTCCTCGCCCTGCCGCACGGCATCGTGCTGGTGACGGGCCCGACCGGCAGCGGGAAGACGACCACGCTCTATGCCGCCCTGTCGCGGATCAACGACGTCGAGCGGAAGATCGTGGCGATCGAGGACCCCATCGAATATCACCTCCACGGGATCAACCAGATTCAGGTCTCGACGAAGGCGGGCCTGACGTTCGGGCGGGGGCTGCGGTCGATCCTCCGTCACGACCCGGACGTGATCCTGATCGGCGAGATCCGCGACCTGGAGACGGCCGAGATCGCCGTCCAGGCCTCGCTGACCGGGCACCTGGTGTTCTCGACGCTGCACACGAACGACGCGCCGGGCGCGCTGACCCGCCTGGTGGACATGGGCGTCGAGCCGTTCCTGGTCGCCTCGTCGCTGGAGATGGTCCTGGCCCAGCGGCTGGTGAGGCTGATCTGCCCGCACTGCATCGAGCCGCTGCCCGCCGACGAGGCCGGATCGCTGCGGGCGGAGCTGGGCGACCGCGTGCCCCCCACGCTCCACCGCGGCCGGGGCTGCCGCCACTGCCAGGGAAGCGGCTACCACGGGCGGACCGGCATCTTCGAGGTGATGCTGATCGACGAATCGATTCGCGCGATGGTCCTGGATCGCGCCTCGGCCGGGGACATCCGCAAGCAGGCCGCCCGGGACGGCATGCAGAACCTGCGCGAGGACGGCTGGCGGCTGGTGCGGGAGGGCAGGACGACGTTGGCCGAGGTGCTGCGGGTGACGAAGGACGAGCGGGGCAACGGTTTCTCGCGCGGGCGCGTCTCGGTGACGCGCCCCGGCCGATCGCCCGCCGCGCCCGAATGAGAATTGAGGCAGAGCAGCCGTGCCCGTCTTCACCTACAGAGCCCTGGACCCAGCCGGCACGAAGACGTCGGGGATCGTCTCGGCGCAGAGCCGGGCCGCCGCGCTGGATGAGGTCTCCCGCCGGGGCCTCGTGCCGGTGGGCATGGACGAGCAGGCGAACGAGGCGGGGGGGCGGACGTTGTCGCTCGGCGGCGACCGGGTGCCCCAGGCGGCGGTGGAGGCGTTCCACCGGGAGCTGGCGAATCTGCTGACCGCCGGCGTGTCCATGATCCGGGCGCTGAGCATCCTCCGGCGGGAGGCGACGCATCCGGCGGCGAAGAAACAGTGGAACGCCATCCACGACGACGTGGCGGGCGGGACGCCCCTGGCCGATGCGATGGGCCGCTGGCCCCGGTCGTTCCCCCCGGTGTACGTGGCGATGGTGCGGGCCGGCGAGACGGGGGGGTTCCTCGACGTCGTGCTGATGCAGATCGCCGACTTCCAGGCCCGCGAGCGCGACCTGAAAAGCCGCATCCGCAGCGCGCTGGCGTACCCGGCCGTGCTGGGCGTGCTGGCCGTCGGCGTGCTCGTCTTCCTGATGACCTACTTCATCCCGCGGTTCTCGGGGATCTTCTTGGACTTCGGCTCGGCCCTGCCCCCGCTGACGCGGGCGATCGTGGCGGTCAGCGAGGTCGTGCTGGACTACGGGCTGGTGATGATCCTCGCCGTGGTGGTGATCGTGCTGATCGGGCGGCGGGTGCTGAAGAGCCCGGCCGGGCGGCGCGCGGCCGAACGGGCCGTCCTGCGCACCCCCGCGCTGGGGCGGACCGTCGCGCGGTTCGCGCTGGTCCGCTTCTGCCGGATGCTCGGCACGCTGCTGGGGGCGGGCGTTCCGCTGGTCGCCTCGCTTCGCGTCGCGCGGGAGGCGATCGGCAACCGCACGCTGGCCGACACGGTCGCCTCGGCGATCGAGCAGGTCCAGCAGGGCCGGTCGCTGGCGCGGTCGCTGGCCGGCAGCGCGGAGCTGTTCCCCGCGTCGGTGGTGGAGATGATCGCCGTGGCCGAGGAGACCGGGCGGCTGGATATCGAGCTGAAGCGGCTGGCGGTCGTCTACGAGGACGAGCTGGACCGGCGGCTGCGGATGCTGGTGGCGCTGGCCGAGCCGGCGCTGCTGTTCGCCATGGCGGGCATCGTCGGGACGATTGTCGTCGGGATGCTGCTTCCCGTCTTCACCCTTCAGGAACTGATCCGTTGAGAGGAGCACCCATGAGCAGGAAGGTCCGACGCTCGTCCGCCTCGCCGCCTCGGCGCCGGAGGAGGCGCCGCGGCGGGTTCACGCTGATCGAGCTGCTGCTGGTGCTGGTGATCCTGGCCGTGCTGGCCGTGGTCGTCGTGCCGAAGTTCACCGGGCGCTCGCAGCAGGCGAAGGAAACCGCCGCCCGGGTGGACATCTCGAACATGGAGGTGGCGATCGACGCCTTCGAGGTCGACTGCTCCCGCTACCCCACGTCGGAGGAGGGGATCAAGGCGCTGGTCCAGCAGCCGCCCGGGCTGATCGAGTGGAAGGGCCCGTACCTCAAGCGCGGCGTGCCCGCCGACCCGTGGCACAACCCTTACGTCTACCGCTTCCCGGGCCAGCACAACTCCAGCGGCTACGACCTGTACTCCCTCGGGCCGGACGGGCAGGAAGGCGGCGGCGATGACATCGACAACTGGTCGCGGAACTGACCGGCGGCGGCGAGGCGCGTTCACGCTGCTGGAGCTGATCGCCGTGCTGGTGCTGATCAGCACGGTGCTGGCGATTGCCGCGCCGTCGCTGCGCGGTTTCGTGTACGGGAGGCAGACGGCCGACGCGGCGGCGCAGATCCTGGCGCTGACCCACCTGGCGAGGTCGCGGGCGGCGGCGCAGGGGAGCACGCATCGGCTGAACTTCGACACGGAAGAGGGCGTCTACTGGCTGACGGCTCAGCAGGCGGGGGCGTTCGTGGACACCGAGGCCGACCACGGGCGGCGATACCGGCTGCCGGTCGGTGTGACCGTCACGGTCCAGACCCCGCTGGAGCCCGAGCCGTCGGCGCAGGTTCTGTACGTGGATTTCTACCCGGACGGACGGAGCGACCAGGCGATCATCGAGCTGGCCGGCGGGGAGGAGGAGGAGGTCCTTCACGTCGCCTGCGAGTCGCCCTCGGAGCGGTTTCGCATCCTCACGCCTTCGCGGGAGCCGAGGCCATGACGCATCGGCGGACAGTTTCCGCGCGCCGCGGCGGCAGGCGGGCCTTCACGATCATCGAGGTGCTGGCCACGCTGACGCTGGCGGCCATCGTCCTGCCGGTGGCGGTCAACGGCATCCTGCTGTGCCTCGCGACGGCCGGCCACGCGAGAGAGCACGCCCGCGCCGCCTCGCTGGCGCAGACGAAGCTGGACGAGATCGTGGCGACCGGCGAGCTGTACGAAGCGGAGCTGACGGGCGACTTCGGGGAACAGCTGCCCGGGTACACGTGGGCGGCGCTGGTCGGCGAGTGGGAGACCGACCCGCGGATGGCGCAGGTGGACGTGGCGGTGATCTGGACGCGAGGCGGGCAGCAGCGCCACGTCGCGCTGAGCACGCTGGTCTACATGGGCGAGCCCGATGAATAGGCCCCGCAGACAGCCTGGAGGCTTCACGCTGCTGGAGCTGCTGGTCGCCACGGCGATGACGGCCGTGCTCGCCGGGAGCCTGTACGCCACGCTGCACGTGGCCTTCAAGGCCCGCCGCAGCGCGTCGGGGGCCGTCGAGCAGATGCGCCGGGTCGAGCTGGCCGTCGAACTGATCCGCGCCGACGTCGAGTCCGCCCTCGTGCCGAGGGGCCTGCTGGCGGGCGTCTTTCTCGGCGAAGACGGCGCGGGCGGGTCGGCGTCGGGGACGGACACGCTGGCGTTCTACTGCACGGGCGACGCGTCGCAGCAGGCGGAGGGGACGGGCGACATTCGGCTGGTGGAGATCGGCTGCGAGCTCGCCGAGGACAGCGAGCAGCTGGTGTTGCTGCGGCGGGCCACCACGAACCTGCTGACGACGAGTGTGACCGAATCGGACGCCGAGGTGCTCTGCCGCAACGTCCGCTCCTTCGAGCTGCGGTACTTCGACGGGATGGAGTGGCAGGAGGGGTGGGACTCGGAGATGTGGGACGCCTCGCTGCCCCTGGCCGTCGAGGTGACGCTGGAGCTCGAGCGTGCCGACGGGGCCGAATCCGACCGCGGCGGGTACTGGGTCTCGCGGATCTTCCGCCTCCCGTGCAGCTCGGTCGTCTCCGGCATGCAGGTGGAGATGGGCTTCTGATGGCGGCGCAGCGGACAAGACGAACGGCGTGGCGGGCGGGTCCGGCGGCCGGCCGGCGGCGCGGTGCGCGGGGCACGGTGCTGATCGTCACGATGTGGATCCTGGTCGTGCTGGCGGGGATGGTGCTGGTCCTGGCGCGGTCGATGCGGATCGAGGGGGCGTGCTCGGCGAATCATGCCGCCGGCCAGCAGGCGGCGGCGGTCGAGAGCGGCGCGATCCAGTACGTGCTGGCCGGCGTCGACGGGCTGGCCGGCTGGACGCCCACCGAGGCCAACATGCCCTGCGAGGCCGTCCGCGTCGGCGAGGGGGCCTTCTGGATCATCCGCCCGGACTACGAAGACGGTCGGGAAGCGGCGTTCGGGGTCGTGGACGAGGCGGCGAAGGTGAACCTGAACACCGCCCCGCAGGAGATGCTGTCGGCCCTGCCGGGCATGACGCCGGAGATCGCCGCCGCCGTGCTGGACTGGCGCGACGGGGACAGCGACCTGACCGTCGGCGGGGCCGAGAGCGAGTACTACCTGCTCCTGCCGAACCCCTACGAGTGCAAGAACGCCTACCTGGAGACGGTCGAGGAGATGCTGCTGATCAAGCTGGTCACCGGCGATCTGATGCTGGGCGAGGACGTGAACCGCAACGGCAGGCTCGACGAGAACGAGAACGACGCCGACGAGACGGACCCGCCGGACAACCGCGACGGCACGCTCGACGCGGGCCTGCTGCACCTGGTGACCGTCTACAGCCGCGAGTCCGGCTCGGGCGGCTCGGGCGGCTCGAGCGTCGTCAACGTCAACAGCGCCCGGACCAGCCAACTGCGCGGCGTGCTGAGCGTCTCGGCCTCCGATCAGCGGCTGACCGACCTGGTCAACCGCGCCCGGCTCGGCAGGCCCTTCCGGAACGTGCTGGACTTCTACTACCGCACGGGCATGACGCGGGAGGAGTTCGAGCCGATCGCCGGCCGGCTGACCACGCGGAGCGACCGGACGGTGCGCGGGCTGGTCAACATCAGCACGGCCCCGCGCCAGGTGCTGCTCTGCCTGCCCGGGCTGGAGGAGTCGGACGTCTCGTCGCTGATGGCGGCGCGGGCGGGCGACAACGTGGACCGCACGAGCATCGCGTTCGTCACCGACGCGATCGAGCAGGAGAAGGCGGTCGGCATCGGCTCGTACATCACGACGAGGAGCTACCAGTTTTCCGCCGACATCGTCAGCGTGTGCGGCAGCGGGCGGGCGTTCCGCCGGTGCCGCATCGTCGTCGACGCGCTGAACAGCCCCCCACGGATCATCTACCGCCAGGACCTCACCCCGCTGGGCTGGCCGCTCCCGCCGGAGTTGCTGGCCGAGCTGCGCAGCGGCGTGTCGCTGGACGAGATGTTCGACACCGTTCGTCGGGAGATTCGCTAACATGCTAAGAAAGCGCAGGATGCTCGGCTTGGCCGTGACGAGGCGGTCGATCACGGCCGTCGAGGTCGTCGCGGCCAACGGCGGCGGTCGCGCCGGCTGCGCGGCGGAGTTCGTCTTCCCCGAAGGCCTGGCCCCCGAAGAGCCGGCCGCGATGGGCAAGGCGCTGAAGGGCTTCCTGCGGGAGAAGGGCTTCTCCGCGTCACACTGCGTGGTGGGCCTGGAGGCGGACTGGCTGATGGCCCGCGACAGGACGCTGCCGCCGGGCGGGTCGGACTCGGCCGCCCAGATCCTCTCGCTGGCGGTCGAACGGGAGTTCGCGGGCGATCACAGGCAGTTGGTGTTCGACTACGCATTGGGCGCGGAGACGGGCGGGCAGCGATCGGCCCTGCTGGTCGGCGCGCCGCGGCAGGTCGTGGACCAGTTGAAGGCCGCCGCGGAGGCCGCCGGGCTGACGGTCGACGCGGTGACGGCCTCGACGATGGCGTTGGCGGGCCCGCCCAACGGGTCGGCGGGCGACGACTGCCTCATGCTGCACCTGTACGCCGGCGGCGCGGAGCTGGCCGTCCGCACCGGCGGGTCGCTGCGGATGATGCGGCGTTTGCCCGTATCGGTCCCGGCCGACCCCGGGGCCGGCGGCGACCCGGCCAACGGCTGGCTGGGCGACCTGGCCGACGAGCTGCGGCGCGTCGTCTCCCTGCTGCCCGGCGGCGAGGCCCGTTCCGACGCGCCGAGAGAGCTCGTCATCTGGGACGAGGCCGGGCTCGACGAGGCGGCGACCGCCGACCTGTCCGGGCGGCTCGGGCTGCCCCTCAGCCTCTGCGACACCCCCCCGGACCTCGCCCCACCCCACCATGCCGGCCCTCCGCCTCGCGGCGGGCAGTACCGCGCCGCGGCCGTCATGGCCCTCGACGCCTTCCGGCGCCGCAGGCCGGCGATCGACCTGCTGCATTCCCGGCTCAGCCCCGGCCGGAGGCTGGCGATCGGCAGGAAGGTCGCGTGGGCGGCCGCCGTGGCGGTCGCGCTTGTCGTGGCCGCCGGCGCGATGGCGTGGGACTGGCGGGCCAACAGCCTCGAGGCCGCCGACCTCGAGACGAGGCTGAAGCAGTTGAAGCCGGAGATCGAGGACGCCCAGGCCGTCATCGACAAGGTGACCTTCGCCCGCCCGTGGTACAGCCGCCGGCTCAGCTACCTCGACTGCGTTCGCGAGCTGACGCTGGCCTTCCCGGCCGAGGGGGGCATCTGGACGACCAGCCTGGCCGTCCAGGAGGACATGCAGGTGGTCTTCTCGGGCAAGGCGTCCGGCGAATCGGCCGTCCTCGACGTCCTCGACCGCCTCGAGGCCAACGACAAGCTGCTCGACGTCAACCTCCTCTACATCCGCGAGGCCGGACGGGACGGCAGAGAAAACGCCTTCGCCATGAGCTTCACCTACACCGACCCGGAGAAACCATGGTCTTCTCCCAGCGCGAAAAAATCATCGTCGCGGCGACGCTAGCGGTCCTGTGCGTCCTGGTGCTGGACCTCTACGTCCTGACCCCCCTGCTGGACGAGTGGTCCGCCGCCGAGGCGAAGCGAACGGACCTGTCGGCCCGAATGGCCCGCGCGGGCAGCCTCATCAAGCGCCGCCGCATCCTCGGCCGAACCTGGCGGAGCATGATCGACAACGGCCTCAAGGCCGACCCCGCCGAGGCCGAAAGCCAGATCCTCCGCTCCCTGCGAAACTGGGCCTACGATGCCCGCCTGAACCTCTCCTCGCTTCGCCCGGAGCGATCGACGGAGAAAACGGAGCTTCCGGAGATCACCGTTCACGCGGCCGGAACGGGGTCCATGTCGGCCGTCTCGAGACTGCTGTGGCGGGTCGAGACCGCCAAGATCCCCATCAAGATCCGGATGCTCCAGCTCGGCAGCCGGAAGGACGGCACGGACGACCTTTCGCTGCACCTGAAGATCTCCACGCTCTACAGCCCCCCCGACGCGGCCTCAGCGAACGAGCCGGCCAAGCGGCGCGGGGCCTTGCGAGGAAGCCGATGAAACCGCAACTTGTCACCCGGCTCACACTCGGCGCGGCCGCGCTGCTGCTCGCGGCCGGCTCGGCCATGCCGGGCGCCGCGACGGCGGAGTCCTACGAGAAGTACCGCGTGCTGGTGGACCGGAACATCTTCGTTCGCAGTCGGCGGCGGTACATTCCGCCCCGCCGCCCGACGAGCCGCCCGGCCCCGCCGCCCAGCGACAGCGACCAAGACGTCGTGCTGACGGGCATCGCCCGTCGTGGCGATCAGTACGTGGCGTTCTTCGAGAACGTCAAGACGGGCACGACGATCCGCGTGTCGGCCGGCGAGCGCGTGGGCAAGGGCCGAGCCGTCGCGATCACGTTGGACAAGGTCTCCTACGAGCGCGGCGAGGCCCCACGAGAGGTCGAGATCGGCCGCAACCTCGTGGGAATCGTCAAGACGTTCGCCGTCACCGTGGCCGCCCCGCCGCCCCCGCCGCCGACGCCGACCCCCACGCCGGCGCCGACAGCGAGTCAACCGGTGGGCCCGACGCGCCGTGGGCCCGGGCCGTCGAGCCAGGCGCGGGTGGCCGCCACGCAACCCGCGGCGGCGCCGAAGCCCCCCCAGGCGGGCGGGACGAAGAAGAAGGAAGACGACGCCGCCATGGCGAAGATCCTCGAGCAAATGCGCCGCCGGCGCGAACAGGAGTTGAGGAGATGACAGATCCCAAGGGCCCATCGAGCCTGCTTCGGCGACTTTCCTCGACGCACCGCCGCGCCGCGCCGGGCCGCCTCCGCCGGACGGCGCTGCTGACGGCGTGGCCGGCCGTCCTGCTCCTGCTCGTCGCGGCGGCTCGAGCCGGGGACAAGCCCACCACGTCGGCGCCGGCCGTCGTGACGGTGACGGTGCCCGCGACCCAGCCCACGCAGCCGAGCGTCGCGACCCGCCCCGCCACCATGCCGGCCGGACAGGGACTGCTGCTGAACTTCCGCAACGCCTCCCTCCAGGCCGTCCTGGAGTACCTCTCCGAGGCGGCCGGGCTGGTCATCCTCAACGGCGCCGACGCCTCCGGGCGCGTGACCATCATCAGCCGCAGACGCGTCAACACCGACGAGGCCATCGCCCTGCTGGACACGCTGCTGAAGGAGCAGGGCTTTACCGCGATCCGGACCGGGCGGGTGCTGAAGATCGTCACGCTGACCCAGGCGGCGAAGGAGAACCTGCCCGTCCATTCCGGCAGCGACCCGACGGCCGTGCCGCTGTCGGACAAGCTGATCACGCAGATCATCCCGATCCGCAACGCCGACGCGTCGCGGCTGAGAAGCGACCTGGCCCCGCTGATCGGCACGGGCGCGACGATGACGGCCAACGAGTCCAGCAACTCGCTGATCCTGATCGACACGCAGACGAACATCCGTCGGATCATGGAGATCATCCGCGCGCTGGACGAGGCGATGGGCGGGACGGCGGAGGTGCGGGTCTACCGGCTGAAGTTCGCCGACGCGCCGACGACCAGCCGGCTGATCACCGAGCTGTTCCGGCAGGACGAGGGCCAGCGGGGCCAGCAGCAGCAGAGCTCGTTCGCCCCGCCGTGGATGCGGGGGCGGGGCGACGACCGGGGCCGCGACGGCCGGAGCCGAGGCCGGGACGGCCAGGCCGTCCAACAGGGCCGAGTCACCGCCGCCGCCGACGCGCGGACCAACTCCGTCGTCGTCACCGCCTCGCCCGAGATGCTCGAGATCGTCGACAGCGTCATCAAGGAACTCGACTCCGACCCCACCGAGGAGCACTCGGTGTTCATCTACCCGCTGAAGAACGCCCAGGCCGTGAACGTCGAGGCCGTCCTGAACCAGATCTTCTCCGGCATGATGACCACGACGGGGCGGACCACGACGGCCGGGCGGACCACCATGGGCCGCGGCACGTTGGGGGCCACGACGGGCCGGTTCGGCGCGACGTCGACGTCCACGCTGTCCAGCGTGGGTGCCGCGGTGGGCGACCTGGCCGGCCAGGTCTACGTGGTCGCCGACGAGGACACCAACTCGCTGCTGGTCCGCACGCTCAGCAAGCACGTCGAGAAGGTCAAGGAGATCCTCGCCGAGTTGGACCGCCCGATCCGGCAGGTGCTGATCAAGGTCCTCCTGGCGGAGGTGACGCACGACAACACGACGGACGTCGGGGCGGAGTTTTCGGCGCTGAACATCCGCATCGGCAGCTCGCAGAGCACGATCGGGACGGACTTCAACGTCGCCGCCCAGACCGGCGGGCTGATCGCGCGGACCGTCGACCCCGACTACACCGTCACGCTGCGGGCCCTGGCGACCGTCGGCAAGCTCGACGTCCTCTCGCGCCCCTACATCCTCGCCAGCGACAACCAGGAGGCCTCCATCACCGTCGGTCAGGAGGTGCCCTTCATCCGGAACACCCGAACCACCGAGACCGGGCAGACCATCAACACCATCGAGTACGAGGATATCGGCATCATCCTGAACGTCACGCCGCACATCAACCCGGAAGGGCTGGTGATCCTCGACGTGGCCCCGGAGATCTCCACGCTGACCGGCACGACCGTGCCCATCTCCGAGACCGTCGACGCCGAGGTCTTCGCCAAGCGCTCCGCCCAGACGCGCGTGGCCATCCGGAACGGGCAGACCATCGTCATCGGCGGGCTGATGCAGGACAACCTGACGGACACCATCCACAAGGTGCCCCTCATCGGCGACATCCCCGGCCTCGGCAAGCTGTTCCAGCGGGTGGAGAAGACCAAGAGCAAGACCGAGCTGCTGATCTTCCTGACACCCCACGTGGCCGACGAGCCGACGAAGCTCCGGAAGATGTCGAAGAAGGAGGTCGCCGGCAGCAAGGCGGTCAGGACGGCCATCGAGCCCGGCATGTTCGAGGAGCACCTCGAGGGCATGCGTCGCGGCGCGACGACGCGGCCGGCGCGATCGGTGCAGCCTCTGCCGACGACCCAGCCGGCCGTCGTCACGACGCAGCCGGCAGGAGGAAGCTGATGGCCGACGGACGGCAGAGGTTGCACGCGGCGGTTCTGGCGGGCGGGATCCTGGCGGCGGCGCTGGCGGGCGGATGTCAGCCCTCCTCGCCCGCGCCCGAGCCGCGCCGTGCGAACGTGCAGCTCGACGCGTGCGGCGAACGCCTTCACGACCTCTGCGGCAGCCTGCTGCGCTACTACGCCGCCCACAAGAGGCTCCCGCAGACGCTGGAGGAGCTGGCAGGCGCCGCTTCGGTCCCCGCCGCGTCGCTGGTCTGCCCCCTCTCCGGCAAGCCCTACGTCTACGATCCGGCCGGCCTGCCCCTGCCGAACCGACAGGGCCGGCTCGTGCTGGTCGACCCGGAGCCGAGCCACGCCGGAATGCGCTGGGGCATCCTGACCGGCGCCGCCGCCGGCGGCCTCATCACCGCCAACGCCATCCTCGTCTCCGAAGAGGAGTTCAACTCCGCCAGCCAACAGCCCCCCCCGCCCGCCCCCGCCGGCCCGTGAGCGGATCCCACGCCGACCCATCGGCCGCGGGAGACCCGGCCGGGCGGCGGACCGATGCGAAGTCGGGATTCTTCCCTTGCATCTGCCGAGCGCCAACCGGCACCATCGTGGGTCCCGCGCCCCGACCGCCGGCGTCAGGAGGCAGGAACCGACCCGCCGACGCCCCGGCCGGCTCGGCGGGAGCAGGTGAACGTGAAGGGAAGAGGAAAGGTCGAGACCGTGAAACAACTCGCATCCGTCGCGGCGGCGATGGTCGGCATGGTGCTTTGGGCCGACGCCCCGGCCGACGAGAAGAAGGACCGTGAAGCTGGCGTGCCGGACCTCGCCAAGGTCGGCGTGGGCGGCTACGTGGGCGGCGAGCTGATCTACCCGCTGGACGACAAGCCGACGCCGCAGTGTCATGCCTCCACGATCGTCGAAACGCCCTCGGGGCTCGTCGTGGCGTGGTTCGGGGGCAAGCACGAGCGCAACGAGGACGTGGGGATCTGGCTGTCCCGCCGCGAGGGGAAGGCGTGGAGCCGGCCCGTCGAGGTCGCCAACGGCGTCCAGTCGCCCCGGACGCGCTACCCGTGCTGGAACCCCGTGCTGTTTCGGCCCATGGGCGGGCCGCTGATGCTGTTCTACAAGGTCGGGCCGACGCCACGCGGGTGGTGGGGTATGCTGATGACCAGCGCCGACGACGGCAGGACGTGGAGCCGGCCGCGGAAGCTCGGCACGGACGAGAAGGTCGGCCACCTGATCGGGCCGGTGAAGAACAAGCCCGTCCAACTCGCCGACGGCTCGATCCTGTGCCCCTCGAGCACGGAGCATCGCGGCTGGCGGGTCCACTTCGAGCGGACCACGGACCTCGGGAAGAGCTGGGAAGTGATCGGCCCGATCCACGACGGCAGGGAGTTCGGCGCGATCCAGCCGAGCATTCTCCGGTACGCCGACGGGAAGATGCAGGCCGTCTGCCGCAGCAGGCAGGGCGTGATCGCCCAGAGCTGGTCCGCCGACGGCGGGAAGACGTGGAGCCGGATGGCCGCCTCGACGCTGCCGAACCCCAACGCCGGCCTGGACGCCGTGACGCTGGCCGACGGGCGACAACTGCTCGTCTATAACCACACGACGAGGAAGAGGGGCTTCCCGTCGGGCCGCAATATGCTGAACGTGGCGGCCTCGACCGACGGGAAGGCCTGGAGGACGGTGCTCACGCTGGAAAGGGCCGAGGGCGAGTTCTCCTACCCGGCGGTGATCCAGGCTGCCGACGGAAAGGTGCACGTCACGTACACCTACCGGCGGCGATCGGTCAAGCACGTCGTGCTGGATCCGAAGGCGATCGCGAGGTAGGCAGCGCCCCACATGCCTGCGCCTGCCGCATCGGCCCGCGACGCACACGAAGGGAGAGCTGACGTTCCATGATCGCCGCCCAACTGCCCGTCGCGGACATCGTGGTTTTCGCCGTCTACCTCGCGGCCGTCGTCGCGTTCGGGTGCTGGTTCGTCCGCAAGAGCCGCAGCACCGACGAGTTCATGGCCGCGGGGCGGTCGCTGCCCGGCTGGGCGGTGGGGCTGTCGATCTTCGGGACCTACCTCAGCAGCAACACGTTCCTGGGCGTGCCGGGCAAGGCCTACGGGACGAACTGGAACCAGTTCGTCTTCAGCCTCTCCCTGCCGATCGCGGTCGTCCTGGCCGTGCGGTTCTTCGTGCCGTTCTATCGCGGGACGGGGGAGATCTCGGCCTACCACCACCTCGAGAAGCGCTTCGGCGCGTGGGCGCGGACCTACGCGGTGGTCTGCTACCTGCTGATGCAGGTCTCGCGCGTGGCGGCGGTGATGTTCGGCGTCTCGCTGGCCCTCCAGGCCCTGACCGGCTGGCCCCTGCCGGCGATCATCCTCCTCAGCGGCGCGATGGTGACGCTCTATACGCTGCTGGGCGGGATCGAGGCGGTCATCTGGACCGACGTCGCCCAGAGCATCGTCCTGATGGTCGGGGCGGCCGTCGTCGCCGCGACGCTCCTGTTCGGCATGCCGGAAGGGCCCTCGCAGATCTTCGCCATCGCCCGCCCCGCCGGGCGGTTCAGCCTCGGCAGCTTCGGCCCGGGCCTGGGGCAGTCGACGTTCTGGGTGGTGATGGCCTACGGGATCATCATGAACCTGAAGAACTTCGGCATCGACCAGAGCTACGTCCAGCGGTACCACACCGCCCGCAGCGACAAGGAGGCCGCCCGAAGCGTCTGGTTCGGGGCGCTGATGTACGTGCCCGTCTCGCTGCTGTTCTTCTTCATCGGCTCGAGCCTGTTCGCCTACTACCAGACCCACCCGGCCCTGCTGAACGAGGTGAAGGCGCAGGTCGCCGCCGAGCGGATCTCCGATCGGCGCGGCGAGCTGTCCGAAACGGCGTTTCAGGACGAGGTCCGCCTCGAGGCGGCGGCCCTCGAGCACGCCGACGTCGGCGACAAGGTCCTGCCCCACTTCATCGTCAACCGGCTGCCGACCGGCGTGGCGGGGCTGCTGATCGCCGCGATCATGGCGGCGGCGATGAGCAGCATCGACACGAGCCTGAACAGCTCGGCCACCGTCACGCTGTCGGACATCTACAAGCGCTACGTCCGCCCCCGCGCCGGCGAGCGAGAGTCGATGCGGGTCCTGCATGTCGCGACGCTGCTGTGGGGGGCGGTGGGCACGGCGGTGGCGCTGGCGATGATCGGCGTCAAGAGCGTGCTGGACGCGTGGTGGAAGATGTCCGGCACGTTTGCCGGCGGGATGCTCGGGCTGTTCCTGCTCGGCCTCATCGCGCGGCGGGCCAGGGCGCACGCGGCGCTGACCGGGGCGATCCTCGGCGTGCTCGTCATCGTCTGGACGACCTTCTCGGCGAACTGGTTCACGGGCGACCTCGCGTGGCTGAGCAGCCCGTTCCACCCGTTCATGACGAGCGTCGTCGGCACGCTGACGATCCTGCTGGTCGGCCTGCTCGTCACGGCCGTCTCGGGCAGAGACCGGCGGCAGCACGATTGACGGGCGATGTGAGTCGGCAACCTCCTCCGGATGCGTCTGCGATGACGTGTAATTCGGTCGACGCGGGAGCGGCTGGGGGAGCCTGAAAGGCTCCACGCCACCAGCCCAGGGCATCGCCCTCGTTGTTCCACACATCTCCGCTGCCCGGCTTCTCCGGCGCCGCAGCCCTTGGGGGCTCTGCCCCCAAACCCCCGAGGTTTATCGCTTTCTGGCCAAACGGCACGAGGCCGGATTGCCGGGCCGGCTGCTCCGACCTGCCCGGTCGGGATGCGAGGCCGTTCCCCGCCTTTGCGCCGCGCTACGTAGCGGATATCTTCTGCCCATTGCAGCCACAGTGGCCCACATGTGCCGTTTGGCACCAAAGCGCAAAACCTCGGGGTCCGGGGCAGAGCCCCAGCAGAGCCCGTTTGTGTGGAACAACGAGGGCTTACGCCCCGGGCTGATGACTGCCAGCCTTTCAGGCTGGAACGGCATGTGCGCGAGCCGTCGCAGTGCGTCTCCGCCGGACGCCAGGAAGCGGAGGCTACTGCCCGAGACAGATCACCGAGCCGTCCAGGCAGGACAGCAGGACGCGGCCGGGCACGGCGGCCATGCCGTCGAACACCGGGGCCGACGGAAGCTCCCGGGCCGCGAGCTTCGCCCCGTCGGCCGCGGAGACGGCCCACAGCAGGCCCGGCCCCGCCGCGCCGAGTTCGATCAGCCCGCGGTTGTCCTGACCGGCGGGCGGGCCGGCGACCAGCAGCGTCCGGTCGGCCAGGACCATCGCGCGCACGAGCATCGGCACGGGCACGCGCCAGTTGTGCTTCCCGGCAGGCCCGCCCCTTCTCCTGCCCACCCCGCCGGCAGCGCCGCCGGGCTTCTTCGCCGAGAACAGCCGGTGCGGGTTGCGCGTGGGATCGATCCGCCCGCTGTCCTGGTAGCCGTCCTTGACCACCCCGACGTGCCCGGCGTGGACGTCCTTCGGGTTGCCCGGGTCGTACTTCGTCCGCCCGTAGCCGAACAGCGCATCATCGGAGACGGCCATCAGCCGCCCCGCCGGCCTCTGCCGCGCCGCCTGGGGCCAGCCGCCGAACCCGCCACGCATCCACGTGCCCCACTGCCAGTACGTCCTGTGCCACCACGTGTCGTCCAGATACCCCGTCGCGCTGAACAGGTGGGGCTTGACCGCCCGGCTGATCCGGCCGTCCGCGTCGAGGCCCATCCATCTCATGTAGATCAACTCGCCGGAGGCCGACAGGATGTCGGGCAGCATGGGGGGCGCGTGGCCGTCCGGGACGGCCGCCGCCTTCGGCCGCGACGTGCGGAACGATTCGACGCCGCGGGAGTTCAGCCGCCTCGTGACGGCGGGCCTGCCCGATGCGGCGTCGAGGGCGTAGAGGCGCAGCCCGCCGTCCAGGTACGGGCTGCGCCCGGCGACGAACCACACCAGGCCGTCGCGGACCAGCACGCTGCCGTGGACCGGCCAGGCCGACTCGACGCTCTCCATCGCCGTCAGCATCCGCTGCCGCCGCGCCGCGCGAAAGCGCCACACCAGCTCGCCGTCGCGCGCCCGCAGGCAGTAGACCGCCCCGTCGCGACAGCCGAAGATCACCAGGTCGCGATGGATCGTCGGCGGCGAGTCCACCGGCCCGCCCACCGTGCGGCGCCACGCGGGCCTGCCCGAGCCGGCGTCGAGGGCGATGACGCGGTGCGCGTCGACCCGCGAGACGAAGACCTTGCCCTCGCCGACCGTCAGGGGCGTCAGCTTCCCGCCGATCTCCCTCCGCCACGCCTGCCGAAGCCGGGCGGGGACCGCCGCCGCCGTCCGCCCGCTGCGCGCGGGGTCGCAACGGTAGGTCGGCCAGGCGCGGGGATCGGCCTTCGCCGGCGCCTTCGCCCGGCCCTGCACGGCGGCGTAGGCGGAGCCCTTGCGCAGTTGGGCCGGCGGGTCGCCCTCGGTTGCCGGATCGTCGGCGGAGGCCGGCGCCATCGCGGCAAAACCGTGCAGCCTCGCCTCCGGCCGGCAGGCGCAGGAGTCGGGCGGCGAGTAGAGCAGGCCGTTGCAGGGCATCACGCCGTACTGGCAGGAGCCGCGGACCCAATGGTGGGCCTTCCAGCTCCAGTCCCTGACGTCGACGAACTCCACGCCGACGCCCCCGAGCAGGAGAAACCGCTCGGTCGCCTTGTTGCGGTAGCACCTCGTGTGCCCCCCCACCGGCAGGCCGTTGTCCGGGCGGCGGGTCCTGACCTCTCCGGTCCGCACGTCGACGGCGGCGTCCAGGCCCACCTGCCGCGTGGCCACGTTCGCGCCCGCCCACGCCGTATCGCCGATCACGAACACGTCGCCCGGGTTGCAGAAGCCCTGGAGGCTCTTGCCCGCCCACAGCCGCTTGCCGCTGCGGGCGTCGAAGGCGACCAGGTCCCCGCCCGGGTGCTTGCGGACGTCCCGGGCGCTCATGATCCACCGGACCGCGTCGCTGCCCCGGCCCGCCTCGCCCGGCAGGCCGCCGGTGGACCCGTCGGCGGACAGCACGACCCCGCCGTGGGCGACCAGCGTCGGCGCCGACCACGACAGGCGCGTCGTGTAGACGGGCCGGTCGGCGCGCCACTTCGGCTCGCCGGAAGCGGCGTCGAGGCAGAGCACCTGGCGAGTGTTCTGGAAGAACACCCGCCCGCCGGAGACGGCCAGCGTGGTGGGCATCAGCGCGGCGGTGTCCTCGTCCTTCCGCTGCCACAGCAGCCGGCCCGAGGCGGCGTCGACGGCGACGATCCCCTTCCGCCGCGGCGACGGCGTCGCGCGGAACGGCCTGGCCGGCTCCGGCCGCGGCCCGGCGGGGATCGTGCCGACCACCACGAACAGCCGTCCGGCGTCGCAGACGATCTCCACCGCGCCCGCCGTGTGGTCGTAGGTGCGCACGGTCCGCCCCGTCGCCGCGTCGAACGCCGCCACCGGCTTTCCGTAGCCCAGCGTCGCGTAGGCCCTCTCGCCGGTGGCGACCAGCCGCCGGGCGATCTCGGGCGGGCCGCTGCGGAAGAGGCGGAAGTGGCCCTCCCACGGGCCGAGCTCGCGCTTCCAGAGCAGCAGGCCGTTGAACGCGTCGCGGGCGACCAGGCGCCACTTCGGCGCCGCGGCGACCGCCGACGTGGCGCCCTCGTCGATGATCGTGAAGATCCGCCCGCCCGCCGAGACGACCGCCGAGACGCCGTTGAGGTGCTCGTGGCTGCGCAGGTGGATCGGGTCGGCGAGCCACTGGAGCCCCGCCGGCGGGCCGACCACGCGGTCGCGGGCGACGGCGTTGTTGTCCGGCCCGTGGAGGAAGTGGGTCCACTCGTCGATCTCGTCGGGCCGGGGCTTGACCCGCTTCTGCCACCCGCCGCCCTTCCGGACGAGCAGCACGCCGTGCGGGGCCAGGACGCGCAGGCACTCTTCCTCGCCGACGCCGAGCGCGCCGGGGGCAACGATCAGGTTCACCAGGTTGTCCCTGAAGGGCAGGCCCTCCCCTTCCCGCAGCGCGACACTCGTCCGCCCGTAGAGGCCTTCGGCCAGGATGTGCCCGCGGGCCCGCCCCACGGCGCGCTCGTCGCGGTCCAGCCCGCGGACGACGAATCGCCCCGAGCGGCCCAGCGCCGCCGTCAGCCGCCCGTCGCCGCAGCCGAGCTGCACGATCAGCCCGCCGCGGACGCCGGCGGCCTCGAGGACCTGCCGGGCCCGCTCGGCCGGCTCGTCGGCCCGGCCCGTGCGCTCGCTCACGACCAGCGCGAAGGCCACTGCAATCGTACACGTTGCGATATGTCGGCCCATGCGATCAGCCATGCTTTCGGCTCTCCTTCTCCTCCCTCATTGGGTGCGTCTTTCGGGGGCCTGCGCCCCCGGCTGATCGACATAGGTAGGCCCTCGCGGGCTTTCCCTGTCACACCACCGGGCATACGGGTCCGTACCACGGCGGTTCGGGTTGGGTGAGCTTCATCCATGCGGTTCCAATCGGGGAAGGCCCAGGGC
>Ga0180437_10003794_pt1 | contig 22139 bp, 19 predicted proteins | sample SS_ome_4_FD_132410 | JGI IMG/M metagenome (GOLD analysis project Ga0180437, IMG submission 132410) | Hypersaline lake sediment archaeal communities from the Salton Sea, California, USA - SS_3_D_1 metaG | ecosystem: Environmental > Aquatic > Non-marine Saline and Alkaline > Hypersaline >...
TCTTTGACCATCTTACATTAACCAGAGCATGGATTTACTACGATGGGTTTGTGGAATCGTGGTAGGGGGTGCGAGTTTGTCAAGAACGATATTACGTTTACGGCGCTGCTGATTACGCTTTAACTTTATGACCGACGAATGGTAGGTGACACCCTTCACGTCTTCGCGTAATGTAGCGTCTTTGACGAAGGTGGGTGGGCCGTTGGGCTGGAAGAGTTTGGGAATCGCTGGGCGTTTGGGTTTAGTGGGTTTTTTTTCAAAATTACGTTTCTTCCCCAATGCACTGTCGGTTTTATGTTCGCTGGTTCCTGTCTTCACTTCGACATGCACACTGGTTCCGTCGTCCAGTTCAACAGTCTTTTCAGTCATGGTAGGTTGTGTTGGTTTTATAATCAGGGGGTAAAGGGATTTATTTCTAAGTTCTAATCAAATAGATGACCATACTTGCTGCGTTTGTAAGCAGGTCGGTTGTCTACATCCACACGAGGGGGCTGGGAGTTTGGGGTGGTGGTTGCATGGAAAGGACCTCCTTTCTCGGTTCTTGGGGTGGAATGAACGGCACCGTCCCCTGACTTAGCAGCTCCTCCACTTCGGGCAGGGTTGGGAGCAGGGGCAGCCGTTCCTCCAGAATCCGCCGAATCGCTAGCAGTTGTCGCTGCAGCTCCATCATCTGTAAGAGCATCGACTCGTTCAGTGTCGGCTGGCGGGGCAGAGTCGGTGGCGGAGGCAGCGGCGGGTCGGGATTCTTCCTCGGTGCTGGTGGGCATGTTGATGCTGTCGTCTTTTGGTGGCTGGGCGTCTTGTTGCTGCTGCTTGGATTCGTCTTCAGGAACGTGAACCGTTTTGTGAACGGGTTCCACTTCTTTATGTAGTTCTTGCCTTTGTCCGGCGTCTTCCTAGCACAAAACACAAGAGAATGAAAAAGGTTAGTTTATTCTCTTCATTGTATCTTAGCTTGTACAAGAGAATCAAGAGGCTCACATGACCATAGCATCGGTTTACGTTTTCCCTCGCGAATATCGCGCACGACTGGATCGGTTATTGGTACACCTGACATGTTGAACGTACTCGATGCTACTAGTTTGCCTTTCCCCTTGTCTTTACATACCTTGGCCTTTTTCGCAGCAGGTGCAGCGTCTAACTGCTCAGCGCTTCGCTTATTGTTATCAGCGCAAACACTACCATGCTCAGCACCATCGCCGCCATGATCAGCGCCAGGGCCACCATCAGCGTTCCCTTGATGTGCATCCACACCACCCGCAGGCACGGATAACTCGGTGGCTGCAGGGACGCTGGTTGCTCCTGGGGTTTCTGATCCACCACCACTAGACACTTGTCCAGTGACTCCTGGGACACACTGAGCGGTGGACTGTTCTGCAGCCATGGCTCGTTTTTCGGCCTCGCGTTTGGCAAGTCTAGCCTTACGGGCGGCATCCAGTTGCTTGAGTCGGGATTCAGAGCAGGCTTTCTTTTCTTTCTTGGTCGTGTCAAAGACCACTTGTGGCGCCGACGGTTGGACAACAGTAGCAGTAGGCTCTTCTCCGGGTTGCAGCTCCATTTTCACACTTGGATGTATTGTCGTGTGCAGTGTAATAAAAAACAAAACTGTATCCTTAAGTTGTGTGTCTTTATTTATACCCACGGAGCGCTAGTAAATATGCGTCCGCGAGATCATCTTGTTTCTTGTATAGTACAAATTGTGTGATGGCAGCCACGTCCTGCATTTTTTCGAGATGTTTCCGTGCACATTCTACTGCTAATTTTTTGCGGTCTTTGTACTTGCTGATCTCTTTCTTAGGAATGCCGTGGCCTTCAAATTTACTCATGGCGTTCATGTACTGCACAGTTAAATTAGGGATGCGGGTTTTCAGGAATGTATGGATGGCCGTAGAGATATTTTTCATATGGGGCAGGTGGTAGGGCGTTTGTGATTCAATAATACAATGGGACAGATGGTAGAGACAGGGTTCATAGACTAGCATATTTTCCAGCGTGCCAATGACCCCTGTCACCAGTTCGTAGATACTTGCATATTTTTTCTTTCTTTTCTTCTCGGCATTCTTCGGTTCAGGGGCGGACAGGTGCAGGACACTACGCTGTGCGAAAATATCGAGCACGTCCATGAACACGACATGCCCTGTGTCACAATTGAGGACACAGATCGCTAGATTTTTCATTCCCACATCCACCCCCATCACCATCGACGACATGAGTACTGGTGGAATTGTCGGTGGAATTGGCGGAGAAGAACTCGTTGAACATTGCGTCAAATTCTCGATCGCGGGAGATCTCCTCATCGTGATGGAGTGATGTGAACAGCACTTGTTTTATCGAACGCACAATCGACGTGCACACACCGACGTGGATGCATACGTCGCGGAGTGTCAGGTGTTTATAGATCACACAACTGCTGTCGTGCTGGTTGATATCAATCAGTGTGCATATAAGACCTCCGGCGACTGCGGCTGGTTTATACTTGTTAATAGCCGGCTTGGCAGGTTCGTATAAGTTGTCAATCGCATAGCGTATAGTGCGGTATGGTAGTCCTAACTGGTTGGCGAACCGTGTGAATAATAACTCGGCTGTGTCCCGCCGCAGTGGCAGTGTTTGGATGATCGCACAGTGGTGGCAGCCTTTACTAAACAACTGTCGTGAAATGCCAAAGGTTGTGCATATCTCTTTTGGGGTTCGTGGCATGTCATGGTGCTTGAACGCATAGTACGCACAGGCGGCAATAGTGGCTGTGAAGACAGTGGCACGGCGGATAATATGGAACCCGTTCTTGTTCACGTCTGCGTCGTAGAGCTGCTGGTAGTACTGGATGGCCGTGACATGGATGTACTGGGGAATGCGCTCGTCAATGTACAAGTACTCGCGGATAGTTTCCTCAACACGGGTCATAATTTTTTCGTGCTCCTCATCATAGAAGTTACTTAGGGACATAATGAATTCACACTCAGGGGCAGTATCGCAAAAGAAACAGACAACTATTAAATCATGGAGAATCGTCAAATACACGAACCGGTGCCTATCAAGCGCATCAAGCTGTGGGACGACAGTAACACAATCACACACAGCGGGGAGCCTCTCACCTACCGCGAAGTCGTCCTCACCGAATCCACAGGTGCCAATGGAACAGTCTTTAATCTCCCGAAACCCATCCGGTATTGCAAGAAGGTCATGCTACAAGAGCTTAATGTCCCCTCGCTCTTCTTCAACATCACCAGCACACAAACCCTTGTGCAAAGCAACAACACGGGCGCCCTCACGTCGGTGGTACTCACAGCAGGGGTCTATACGCAAGCGGATATTATCGCCGCGTTTGCAGCTGCAGGAGATTCGACGATTGCATTTTCCACAATCACCGGTCTTGTCACGATCACCTTCGCCGCTAGCGATCCTAACCATACCCTCGATTTCACTTCCGCCACTCAGTTGCAAGCACTGCTCGGATTCTCTACCACATCGACTGTGCAAGCAGGCACAGCATTCACAGGTGACGTCCCTCCAAACCTCTACCCCATCAACAGCCTCTACGTCCGGTCTAACGCTCTTACTCGCTTGTATGTGGACAATGTGCTGACGACCACCAGTGCAGCTGATCAGAATGTCGCATTTACAGTTCCCATGACCGTAGCTCCCAGCAGAGCATACTACTTCTACTCTCATCCGAACGACCGTCATTCCATGTCGTGTCATGGTGGTGATATGCAGGAGATTGATATCACCATCACCGACCAGGATGGAAATGTGCTGGACATGCACTCGCAGCCGTACACGATTAAATTTGCCGTGCAAACAGAGGATTTTCAAAGACGCTAAAGATCAACTTAGAAACTGTGTATATGAATAAAATATATTATTACAACAACCATCATGCTACGTAAAGGCGCCTCTCTCAAACGACGACGCAACGGGACTCCCGTCAACCAGCTGGGCGTCCCACAGCGCCAGGTGCAAATCCAGCCTGGATCGGTGCCCATCCTGAACTTGGCCAATGAACTCGAACCCGCCTGGCTTGGCAAGCAAGGCCCCTTGATTTATAGAACATCCAGTTTCGTCAGTGAGACGGGCGAGAATCCCAAACAGTGCACAAACTCGTTTATCAAGAGCGGGATCAAAAAAGTGCGCATCAATTCGGCCCAGTTCATGGTGTCGTACTATAAACTGCGCACCGACCAGCAGATTAATTACAGCGTTACCACTACCGGCAGTGGCACAAATAATTACTCCATCACCATTCCCAAGGGCAACTACAGCAAACGCGAACTACAAAACTATTTCCGCCGCGAACTGCTGCAGGGCCGTCTTCAGTTTTACACAAACGCCGCTAACCAAACGGTGTTCTATGTCATACCCGCCGCAGGGGATGGGACGATCACAGATTTTACCATCAGCGCAATGCCCGAAGATCTAAGAAACGCACTCGGATTCCGTACACAGACTGGGATGTTGTTTGGGGAAAAAGATCAAACCATCTCTAAAAACAACGGCGTCCCTGTCACAGGTGCTACCATCACGAGCGCAGAGCATATCAACCTCGCGCTGCCTAATACGCTACACATCTGCTCACCACGTCTGCATGCGATAATGCGATCGCGAAGTGTCGACATGAGTACCGAGGGCACACAGAGCGCATTCATTGCAACCATCCCTGTCTATGTCAACTCGGGCCAGTACGTGCACTGGAATAATACCAATGCTGAATTCTACGATGCCTACGGTACGGGAGAGCTGCTTTTCGATGACATAGCATTCTGCTACTCAGATGGGTCTAAAGTGGAATTTAACGGAGCACCTTGGGTTATTGAAATAGGCTACATGATGGACGATGCAGGGCCACAGGCGCGTGATCTGATCACAGGCCCGTCAGTGGAAACTACTTAAGAGAATAAATATGACTGTTAATTAATTAATGACAAGCCGCACGTGACAATGTTTGTTGTAAACAACTTCATTTTTATAGAGATTTCGTTTTTCATGTGAGTGACTCGCACTTCGGAGGTCTGATCAGAAAAACTTTTTTTTCCCATCACACATTGCACGTGACGTCTTAATTAAATTAATTAACACTTGTCGCATCCATAAGTCGCACAGCGTCGCGGATATAGACCCTCAGAAATTCTAATAACTTTTTTTATTTTGTATTCTACGGGGGTAGCGATTAAAAAAAAGTGGGCGTAACTACCTAAAAAGCGCCATACAAAATTTTGAAAATGTCCAACGACTTCAACCGCTGGGAGCTGGACGTCAAGAATTGTTACAACGAGCGCTCAGGAGGACTCAGCGGCGACGGCGACAACAGTCTCGACATTAATAATTATTTTGACTACTCGCAAGCACTCGACCAAGACTTCGTGGACTACATCACAAACAATCCCACATTTATTACAAACGTGCAAAGCAATATCAAGTTCACAGTGGTGGAGAGTCAAGCTGAGCGCGATGCTTTGGATCCAACTGATATCGGCCATCTTATACTCTATCGCAACCCTGCTGGTGGTCCTGATTGGCATTATGATGGCTATGGAAATCCAGTCACCGAATTGTACCGATACAATGGAGTGGCTGATGTGGGACTTGGAACTTTCCGACGAGCGCGAGACACCTTGCTCTACGAGGGCGACTTAGATCCCTTTGACAGTGATCTGGATGATGCATGGACAGTGGGGACCGTGCACGATGGACAGTTTGCGTACAACGGATATACGCGTGAATTGTTTGTGCGTATGCCACAGTCGAACATTACCGTGCCGCCTACTACCGCGGCCGGGCTGCTTGATTTTCTGACTGATGTTACTGGACTCGAGGCGGGTGACTTCAGTGAAGACTTTACCGTAGAGGACAGCGGTGCGGGGACTGGTAAGTGGGTGAAGGTGGCAGACATTGATACGAGTAATGCAAAAAAGAAACCGCTCATTTGGACACTGAGCACATTTGCCGAGCTCGAAAAAATAGGATCACCCATCCGAGACCCGTTCAATGCCCTACGACGTGCTGCCGAGTATCCCTTTCTCCGCCATGGGGATATTGGGCGACTGGATGGCGCATTGACAGACACGCAGGGGTACTCGATCATCAATCCGTTGTATATGTTCCGAGAAACGGCTAACAGCTATGTCAGTGATGCCAGTCTTGCAGGGACCTGGGAACTCCTCAGTCCAGGTGTGCGCGACGAGCACCCGACGCTGACGGCGTACAGCACGCTCACAGATATTGAATTCGTGCCCGAAGTGTCAACTGTCACCCGTAACTTGATGTACAAAGAAGAAGGGCTGATTGTCTACGATACGACAACGAGCACGTACGAAAAAGTGGTCAGTGGAGTATGGGACACGATATCCACTCCGACCCATCCCGTAGGGTCCATGCGCAAAGCCATCGATGCAGCCACAGCGAGTCAAGGGATCAGTCGTAACGAGGAAATGATCATTGACCATTCGCGCGGGATTGTGAGTATGTGCATTGACGGCGCCGGTAAAACGTTTCGCGAACTGCCCCATGTCGGAATAGAATTCAAGTTGTTTGCCAGTGATGTTGAGTTTGGAAACTGGCGTGATTATAACTACAAAGCACCCAAACCGCATATCTGCGTTGTGTCAGTCGTTGGTGCCGAAGTCGAGCGCGACTGTTACCTGGTCCTGCCAACGACGACCTATGACAGCAATGGCAATCCCGAGTGGGTGACCGCCAATGCGACTCATCTACTCACCCAACAAATTCCCAAAGTCAAACCCACCTACTATGTGGCTGCAGACATTACTGCCAGGAACGCACTCGTAAGTGGGGTGCCCCTTACCTCTTCAAACGATGGGGAGATCTGTATCGTCATTGACGCGGGTGGGGGGACTTCGGCGTTCTATGTGTTTGACGATAGTAAAGGCGCAGGTGCTGGGGATAAATGGCATCTCCTGAATCTGCCAGAGACAGTTAGTAGTGTTAACGCACAGATCGGCGATGTGCTGCTCACCACCGATGATGTAGGGGAAGGCACACTCGCGAATGCAAACTATTACTGGCGCAATACACATGTGACTCCCGCACTTGGGTCTGATAATATTATTGACATCACAGTGAACGCGGACAAGAAACAGTTAGACTTGCAAGTATTGTTATCAGATAAAGTAGATCCTAACGCTGATAATTTATTACAAGTGACAGAAGGGGGTGTAGGCGGGAGTGGGTTTAAAAAACTGTTTGTGCCGAATACGCATACACACACATCTTCGAATATCAGTGATTTCACGAGTGCAGCGCGAGCGACCATCTCTGCGACCTCACCGCTTTCGTATAATCCGACGACGGGTGTACTCACTGCGACTCTGACAACCGGGCCACAAGGACCAGCCGGACCACAAGGCGATCCTGGACCTACCGGTGCAACCGGTGCCACTGGAGCTACAGGTCCACAGGGGATCCAGGGGTTGACAGGACCCCAGGGACCTGCAGGGATCCAAGGACCCCAAGGCGACCCAGGGCCAGCAGGAGGTCCTCCAGGGCCACAAGGACCCATAGGAGAAACAGGACCGCAAGGGCCAGCCGGAGCCACGGGCGCCACAGGCCCCACCGGGCCCAAGGGGGACAAGGGCGACCCGGGTGTGGATGGGAATGATTTCGGTACGCGGACCTTCTTACGGTATACGGACGATGACGAAGTGTCTTCCGTCTACAGGCCCGATATAAGCGTGGCATCTCTTCCTGCAGGAGACACAACTGTATCTGCAGTATTGCTTTCCGCTGTGCAGAGTGGGTACGAGTCGTATATGACCGAAGACTTTTTTAATAATTATATCCGAACAAACCCCGGTAATTCAGAGACGATGGATGTGACATGGAATAGTAGTCTTTATAATACTACCTATGCCAGTAGTACCGGACAGACTATCTATGTCGAGGGCAGCACGGATATCTATACCGTCCACGAAGAGACGATGGAAGAAGATCCCGAATATCCCAACCGCTTCTACGCGCGACAGACGGGCGAGTACTGGACCGATTATAAAGCGCCCATTGGTAGTGATGGGGCGAATGATGATCTCTGGCAGTATATCCAAAGCAGCGGTAATGTGCAATGGTACGAGAAGCAGGCGGGTACTTGGGTCACTGTCACTGTGACCGTCCTCAACGAACTCCTCTCGCCGAATGGACTAACGACTGGTGAGATTGGGCAAGTGAATACGAACGGCTGGACGTACAAATGGAACGGAGCGTCCTGGGATTTTGTGCAATTGCCAACGACTATTTTCACCATTGGCGCGTGTAAGTTTATCACTCTGCAACAAGTGACCAACTCTGCAACGACTGTCTATGACGGCACCGACTACTGGGTGAGTGGTTCGAACATTGGCACCATACTTCCCACGCGCACCGAGAACGTGCAGTACCCGGACAATACACTCGCATCGTTTCCGACTACAGGCCAGACACTCTCCACTCTGATTCTCACAGACTTGGCGTCCCAGGGTACATTGACCATCGGGTATGCGATTGGCACTGCGATCGCCTTGACCATTGCAGCCGCCCAGGGCGCTGAGCCAGAGGACGATGAAGTGGGGTCGCCTTTACAAATCCCTGCTACGAATGCCATTCCATCTGACACGTCCAATGCGAATTCAGTTGTATGGATCCGCGCTACGGACGAGTACCGCAAAATCAAGATGGCGATCATCCCACCGTTCAAGTACTTGGATATTAAAATCATCCCACCGGGGATTGCAGTTCCCGTGTGGCGTATGTATTCCGGGCGTGTGTTTACATTTTCAGAGCCCTACACCAGTCTGTCCCGATGCCCCAAGACGATTAATTACGATAATAATCTGGACGGCGCCTTGAGTGGTGCGGCGTACTGGTTCAGGAATAATTACGTAGAAGCCACTGACGCATACTCCTCTACAATCGGGGAATGGGAACAAATCACTGCGGAGTACCTACCACTGTGGTTCTATCATAAACCAGCGTACATGTACGAGGAAACAGATGAATGGAAGTACTTTACCCAAGACCGTGCACGCCAGTCTCTTGTCGAAGGCAATGGGATCAACTACGATGCAACGACAGGTGAACTCAATGTGCGCATAGGCGAGGGGTTCAAATTCACACCTGTGAGCACCAGTGTCCCTGCTATCACGTACCTTGAATGTATTGACGGCGTCGACACGACCATCACAGCCTATCCAGAGCAAACATCAGCGGAGACACTAGACCTGGACCTGGGCAATGCCTTACAAATATCGGGGACTGGGCAGTTAGAAGTCCAACTGCGCACTGGGACAGACGTCGCGGGTGGTGATCGGGTCATTGTCACTAACACAAGCACGGGTGTTTCAATCGCGGTCGATGTGACTGATCTCGGAAACGATCCTACTCTGGTTACCAACACATTCGTCACCAACTTGATTCAAACGACGGCATTTATTACCGAGCTCATCTCCAACAATGAATTCATCACGAACATTACGAACAGTGAAACGTTTGTCACCAATGTTGCTAACAACAATATATTCTTGACCGAGTTGACGACCAATAATACTTTCATCACGTATGTAGACGACACCGTAAATAATTACTTTACAACCACTGCAGTGACCAACTCAGATCTCTGGGATCTTGTATGGACAATCATGTATGCCGACCCCTTAGAGCAACCTGATGGCTGGTCTCCACCCACCCTCTTGGGAACAGGTGGTAGTGGGCAAGGCCCGTTCTACCAGCTCATGCTGGATATTGAAGGCTTGTCACTTGTCCATAACCAGCACGGGGAAATGTTCAAAGTCGCCTTCTCACAAAATGAAGATGCAATGGCCAAATTGTTTTATTTGTTTAATGAGAACGAAAAGCGTAAAGCCGAAACTACCCAATTGAGGGCGGATGTGGATACGATTGTCGATTTCCAGCCGCAGATAGATGTCATCAATACCACGCTAACGTCTCTCCAAAATCAAATCACGAGTAATGATGGAGACATTGTGGCATTAGCAGCCGATGTGAGCGAGAACACCTCACTGATCTCGACGAACACAAACAATATTAGTAATGTGACAAGCCTGAACAACGCACTCACGACCCGAGTCACGAATGCAGAGAATGCAATTTCAAGTAATGACAGTGACATCGCAGCAGTGCAAGGACAAATAAGTTCACTGTCGGGTACTGTGTCGAATAATCAATCGGCGATCGCGAGTAACTTATCGTTGATCAATTCAAACAGTTCCGCGATCAGTAGCACTATAAGTAGCATCAACACCAACACTGGGAATATCAATACACTGCTAAGTAGAACGTTTATTGAACCACGGTTGTACCATACCGCATTTGCTTCATTTGCACACGTCGTAAACGGGAACAACATATTCAGCGATTACTATGGACTAGACAGGACTGCATTGTCAACATATAATATTGGCGGGTTTGTGTTGAACGGGGATCTTTTATCCGTTCCTATCACCGGATACTACCGCGCTGTGTTTTCTTTATGGGCGGAAGTTTCGCCTGGAGTTATACCAGGTGTTACAATTACATGCGCACCGGAAATCTACGCGAATGGAGTGTTGTATCCTTGGTTGGGAATACCACACACAGCCACACGAGGTGAAATAACCGTTGACGGTACAATTCGATATGACACTAGTTTATTGCAAACATACACTACATTTGTGTACATGGAATCTACCAAGACCCATCGACTTCAGTGGTATGTGGAAACGAGGAATGGTCATCCCGTTCTTGCAACAACTACCACATATAAACTAGAAATATCCCTTGAGCTTGTAAGTACTTAGAGATGAGAGTCTTGTACAAAATAAACCAAACAGATCAGAAAACATGAGTATCGTACAAACCAACACAGGTCTGGTGGTGAAACCATTAGACAATTACTTTGGCACTTCGAATCCAGGACCCCTCCCACAACCGGAGTTTATGGTTCTATGTGTGGCGCCCAAAGGATCAGGGAAGACGACATTTGTTATTAATTTCATGAACTACTATGAGAAGGTCTTCCATCACATCTACATCTTCTCACGCACTATCCGACTGGATCCCAAATGGAAACCGTTCCTCGATCGCCTTGACGAGAGTAAAGAGAAAAAAGTCTTCACGGAGTTCGATGCGTCGGTACTTAAGAAAATATATCACCGGCGCGAAGTGGAGAAAAAGAAAGAGAGGTGTCTTATCATATACGATGATATGATCTCAGACGATCGGTGTTTTAATAAGTGGGGCAAGAATGAGATTACCGGGTCGGTGTTTAACCAAAGACATTTTGGGATATCGACGATCATCATCAGTCAGAAATATACAGAGATTCCCAGTAATATACGCAACCAACTCGACACGCTTATCATCTCCCGATTGTCAGGTATGGAACTGGACCATGTCTTCAAAACCACCACGGGGATATCCGACTTGCCTGAAGATGTATTTAAAACCTTGTACAAGTATGCGACGGCTGAACGCTTTTCTTTCATGCTAATCAATATCCCCCACCGTGAGATGTATAAAAATTTCGACAAAATAGAGTGGAAGGATCCAAAAATGAACACCGAGAAGCAGCTGATGAGAGAACAGCAACGACTCATGCGACTGAAAATGCGACGGGACGCGCGGAAAGCATTTAGAGCAAAGCATGGGATTATCTAATAAAAGTACACATCAACTAACATGCAACGATGGCTCGTCTACGACGCGGAGCACTGGCCGTGAGAAACGGAATCAAAAGAAATAAGGAGTATATCACCTACGGCGCGATCGGTGGCGCGTTCCTTGGTGGTGTGATTAAAAAATTAGGAGACCGTGTCGGTGGCAAGGCTGGACGTGTTGTTAGCACGATTGGTGATGTTACTGGCGCTGCTGGAGGCGTGGCTGGTGAACTGGCCGGATCGGGTGGCAGTCTTAGAGGTGTTGGTGATACTATTGGCGGTACAGGTGGTCGTGTTGTTAGCACGCTTGGAGACATTTCGTCAGCTGCACAGGGCGTTAAGGACGTGGTGCAGGGTCTTACAACTGGCGGTCACGATAGTCACCAAGGACATCTGGGAGACGCGTTGAGTAAGTTTGGCAAGAATATTGGAACGACCACCAAGTTCGGTAAACGGTTTAACACACTCAATGATAAACTGACGACGATGCGCGAGAATCCTGACTCTTTATTAAACATGGCACTGAGTGGCACTGGCCTGTGCAATACATTTATTGGAGGCGCCCTTTGCAAAGAACCCGCGGGTCATGTGCATGTAAACAGCGACCATGGAGTGATGGTCCCCAATCGTGGAAACACTGGCTGGTCAATGATGAACAGTAATGAGATCCTCCGTCCCCAACCACGTCTTGTATAAGTTTAAAGATAAGCGCACTTCTCATATAACAATAAACATAAAGTATCAATATGCCTCCCAAACGTAAGAAATCCGCTCGTAAACGACGAGCACCTGTTCCCACTCGAACGCGTGATGGTATGTCAATTGTTGAACGGCTCAATGCTCCCTTGGCGAGTGGGCTGGTGCTTACTGGTAGGCAGTCTCGTGGTGGCAAAGGACGCAGGGCAGGGCCAGGGCGTCGTGCAGTCACCGGTGGGTACACCAGTGTACGCACAGGAACTGTACCAGGCCAGCCAACATCCTTGAGCCAGCAACAAAACCTTCTTGAGTTGCAACAGACCCAGCTTCTGCAACAGAACCAACTCAAACAACAGAAACTCGAATCGGATATTGCACAGAAAGCAGAAGCGACTAAGATCAAACAGCGGGAACAAGCTCTCAAGGAAGAGGAGAGTCGGTTCAAAAGAGATTTACAAGCGCACAAGCAACGCATATCAGACGAGGAGAAGATTATAAAATTACAAGAACAAAGGGCCCGAGAGCAGGTTCGGCCCATGGAGGATGTGTTATCATTACCAAGCTCGTCTAAAGCCAAGGGGAAAGCAATTGCCACTCAAACCCCACCTAGTGTTGCTCCCAAGGTCCGCTCTAGTGGGACTCAGGTAACACCCGCACCAGGTGTATCCAGTGCGACTCAGACAAGATCCACGGCCACTCGATCTGGTGGGACTCAGGCAACACCCGCACCAGGTGTATCCAGTGCGACTCAGACAAGATCCACGGCCACTCGATCCGGTGGGACTCAGGCAACACCCACGCCAGGTGTATCCAGTGCGACTCAGACAACACCCACACCAGGTGTATCCGTTGCGACTCAGACCGATTTTCGTCGCCGTGGCATTCCGTTTCCTATAGACCAACGAGGACGTGTGCACAGGCTAGAAGAAGCTGATAGTTCTATAAGACCATATAAAAAATCACGAGGAGGACAGGAAATTCCTGTAGGTGTGCAACCGAAACCATCTCCCCTCACGGAGATTCTCGATACAGGAGACACTGGGTATGCTATCGTCCCTTTCCAATCAGATCTAACGGCAGTGCCACAAAGTAATACACCTGCTGAGAATCTAGCACTTGTGAATAATGTCACTTCGTTTGCACGCAACCCATTGAAGCGGACAACACCGGAACTACCATACAGAGTCGAGATTCGTAAACCAAAGTCGAGAATCAAACGCAATCGTAGATAGCGTGTATAAATACTTAGAGGTAGATATTGGCACCAATAAACTTCCATCCATAACCCACCTGTTTATTCTGTAACACATATACCATGGCCGTTGCAGCGAATCGATTTCAACTTGCGCGCACCCTCGACGAGGACAGAGCACAACTGCGTGCTCCTTTACAAACCGACGTGATCCAGAAGCAGCAACACGTCGTCTATGCTGATGGTCTTAGAACAGCTGGTCCTGGTCAGACTTTGAGATTCAATCTCCCCACCGATCCATCTAAATTTCTTGATACACTCGGCTCATACTTCTCATGCGATTTGACGATCACTTCAGGAGCTGCCGCTGCTACCCTTCTTAATGATGGAACCGATACAGATTCGCTCATTCCACTTAATGGCATTGCGTCGATGATCTCAATGGTCCGTCTCGTCAGTCGCGGACAGATTATTGAAGAAATCAGTGAGTATGGATTGATCCACCAAATCGTCCATGAAGTCACCACTCCCCGTGACGAACTTGCAAGCACTGGTTGGATTGCCGGTGAATGTCCAAGAGGCACCAACACCACTGCTGGAAAAATCACCAACCGAGCTCTAAACTACCATACAGCTGCCACCGCCAGCACCACCAGCTCTGGTGTCCGTCGGTTCTGTTTCAAACTCGACCAACTCGGGATCTTTGCTTCTCAACACTACATCCCACTCGAATGGATCCCTATGACCATCGAAGTTACGTTCCACCAAGTCAACCGATGCTTGCGTACTGACAACTTTGGCACGACAGGAACCCCTGATGCCATCGCTGATGCCATCTGGTCTGGAGCCACCTACTTGATCACTGAACCCCAGTTCCATGCTGAACTATTGACATTCAATGCCGAATATACAGCTGCTGTCAATAATAAGATCGTCACTGATGGTGCTATCATCCCCATTAAATCATACAGACATACATCCCAATTTTTTACCGGGAGCACTCAGAAGATGATCTTGACTATGAAAGTCAAATCCTTGACACGTTTGTTGGTTGTGCCAAGACTCAACTCTACTGTCAACAACGGGGGACTCGGAATGGACCAGTTCATTAGTTCATGGACCCAGAATGCCGAGAAACCCGACGGTGTGTCCACTGTATCTGGATCCACCGCAGCTGGTGAATTTACCTTCTACCGTTTCTTGATCGGTAGTAGCCCTGTTACTGATCACTCTATTGATTGCAGAAACGGAGGCGCCAACCAGGCTATGGAAGTCATGAAATACTTTAGAAGTCTTGGTAATGATCTTTCATTCGGCTACGCGTCTGATGTTGTTGGTACTGGTGCGTATGCTAATAACTTCAAGTCTGAATACGGACTCATCGCCCAGAACTTCAACTTGGAGAAAATTGAAACTGATGATGTATTTACTGGACAATTTGCCAATACATTCTCTGACCTGACTTTGGAATTGGATTCCAGTGTCACCGTCGCTGATGCTGATAAGATATTATTAGACTTTTTCTTACAGTACAACGCACTCTTGACTGTCACCCCCACTGCATTATTGATCGAATCATAAACTGGCTGTATATAAAGCAGCAGGCACTTAAGAACGTGAATAAACATTTTTTATATTGCAACCTATACCAAACACACTCACTATGACTGTCGACACACCCGTACTACATCATAAGAAAAAACCACTCCTCGACTATTGCGAGGCGAACAGCTGCCAGTTCATGGTACGTACTGAGACGCCTAGTAATGGGTACTATGGATTCGAGGACGTGCATGCGTTCCTGGCCTACATGGAGACTGTCCCTGAGAATCAGCGTACTTTTTACGAGTACATGACCGAGACCACCCCTCGGCGGTTTTACTTTGATATTGAGTACATTGACGCCGATGGCAATGAGGATGTTGAGCCGTTTAATAAGTGTCTAGAAAAGATCGAGGAATATTTCAAAGAGTACTTTGACATTGCGCAGCCTGAATTTGAGATCGCTACTGCGTCTGGGTGTCCGAATAGTAATCTAGTGGAATATAAAAATTCTTTTCATGTACTGCTTAAAAACTATTTTCTTCCTAACCACAAGACTATGCGGAATGTGGTGGATCATATGAAAGGTTATTTCAGTGAGTGTAAAGAGATAGACTTTGCACCGTATGGCGGGACTCAGAGCTTTCGCATACTGGGATGCACTAAGCGGCCTAAGAAAGCCGGTGATTTATTACGATTTAAACGACCATACGCCGGTAGTAGCCAAGAGTGTTTGGATCATCTGGTGACGTTCCTGCGCGGAGAGGAAGAACTTTCCTTCTATACCTTCTTTGCGAAAACTGACAATCGTATAGCGAGTCTGCCCCGCAGCAGGGGCCACAAGCGGAAGAGGGCGAGCCGTGATGATAGTGGCTGCCACAGCGAGAATGAGGACGACGATACAGGTGAGTTTGTAGAATGTGAGGGACGCCATTATCGATTTAATTTTTTCAAGGCTGAGAGTCTTCTGGCACTGTTGGATCCTTCGTATTATAATGACTATGAGAAATGGATACGAATTGGAATGGCATTGAAACAGTATGGACCCGAGTGTTTTATTCTCTTTAAAGAATTTTCACAGCAGAGTCACAAGTACGATGCGAAGGAGTGCGAGGAGAAGTGGCGGTCGTTTCCAGATGATGCACAAGTGAGTTGTCAGACGCTTATCTATGAGGCACGACAATGTAATCCCGAAGCAGTGGATGATATTTTTGCACATATCAAGACGCCTGTTCAGTCTAAGTACATGAAGGCCGTCTTTGGTGTTGAGCGACTGCAGCAGATATTGCAGTATGTGGATAGACGTGAGGACGCTGAGCGCATCACTATCCAGTTCTTACATGCCACTGTGGTATTTGTGCTCAATGGGTGTAATGCATACTATATGGTGAAGATGGGTCCTAATCGATTCCAGAAGATCAATGTGGACAAATATGAAAAGTCGATGGGCAGTCATTTGTGCTGCCAGTTCAAGAATAGTGTCGAGGAGTGCGTGGATAACATGCTGAACAGCAGCACAGATAAGGTGGAGAACCCGCATGTGGATGTAAAGAAACTACACCAGCGCATCCAAGACCGCATCAGTCATGACCAGATGGTGTTTAATCCCGGTCTACCTTTTGATGATAATGCGTATACGATCAATCGGTTCATGGGCTACCGGTTGACCCGGTTTGATTTTAAGATGGGTAGTATGGGCGCCAAAGCAGAACTGATCTACCGACATATTGACGAAGTGCTTCTCGACCGCGAGTCAAATGCAAGCCGTGCCTTTTTCTTTGGATGGTTGAATCGTTTGCTCAATAATCCAGGCCCTCTTACGCGGATATGTGTGGTCTTGTACTCCCTGCCTGGATGCGGCAAGAATATCTTCACCCACTTTCTGCGCCGTGTGATTGGAGACGAGTATGTGTACGAGACGACCGAGGACCGGTTGTTCCAAAAATTCAATAGTCAAATGGAGAACCAGATTCTGGTGATTGGCAATGAACTGGCTAACCGTGGCATGACGAAACGCAATGCAGATAAGCTGAAAGATTTGATTACCTGTGAATCCTTGGAAGTCGAGAGTAAAGGCATGAACAGCGAGGTGGTGCCTAATTATGCGAATTTTATTCTGACCACGAATAACATTGACGCATTGAAAGTAGAGCGCGGGGATCGTCGGTTCTATATCTTAGAGTTGAGTAGTCGACACTGCAGGGACGCTGACTATTTCAATGCCTTGAGTGCAGCGATTGAAGACGACGAAGCGGTTCGCGAGTTTCTGACCTGGCTGCATACCAAGTATGATAAAGAGGTGTGGAATCCATCTATGCTGCCAATGACTGCAGTGAAACAGGAGATGATTATATCCAATGCACCCGACGTAGTTCAGTTCATGGTAGACAGCCGCTCCATTTTTGAAGATGAGTGGGTTGGAAGTACTCAAGTGGCGTATGATATCTTTTTCACCAAGTACAAAGCATGGATGCTAGAGAGCGGAACGAACAAGGACAGAAGGTTGAAACGACGACAAGTCGAGAACGATCTGAAAACGTACTTTGGCGCGACGCTTACTTCCAATATCAATGGATATAAGAACAACTTACACATCGACTTCAAGTCTCTGAACTCAATCGAGCAGCATATGAAGAAACACTTTGGCTATACATTCAAGTGGGAATAAAATGGAGGAAGACACGTCGCACGAACTGACTGCGAATACGTGGCGACTGACAATTCTTGTACTAGTAAATATCCTCGGCGCGTGTACGTTGTTGATGAGCGCTCATCATTTGTTCATGACGGTGTTTCATTTAGAAGATACTGTCTGCACACCAGAGAAGAGATTCAAACTGACAGCTTTGTTTATTCTAGATTTTTGTGTTGCCATACTTTCCATCATAGGCCTAACGTCGCTACTCGGAGGTTGGTTGGAATTATGTCAGTAACAAATCAATTATGCCAAGAGCGCGGGATTCACATCTCGACGATGACAGTCACGGCCAAAGTCGTTGGGTGTCATCTTGTTGGGAAAGAAGACTACGAGCGTGTGTTTGCCGAGTTTCTGCCTGTCTCGAATAGACGGAGTAGAAGGTTTAATAATCAATACACGATATGCGTGCCCGTGGGTGGGGACAGTCATAAGCTCAATGTAAAAGTTTTTCGTAACGGTACACTACAAATTAGTGGAGCGAAGGCGATGAGTGATATACATGAACTTGCTACTGTGCTCATGCTCGTGGGAAAAATGGATATAGGCCAGTACCGCGTGGCGATGATTAATTCTAATTTTGATGTCAAGCATTTGATAGATCTTTTCAATTTAGCCATGTTTTTTCGCGAGACTGGGATGCATGTGAATTATGATAACCAGCGCCATCCGGGTCTGCATTTGCGGTACATGTACAATTTCAACAACACGTTTGGTAATGGGATATGTGGATGTGTCATAGGCATCAACCGCGTGACTGGTAATATAGACAGAAGATGTACGAAATGTGATTGTCATAAAGTGAGTGTGATTGTATTTGGTACTGGGAAAGTAGTCATAACAGGTGCGTCTGATATCTACCAAATTTTAGAAGTGCATTCGTATTTAGTACAAATACTGAACAATTATCGGCGCGTGGAGAATGGGCAGTCAGTGACAAGTGGACGCAGAAGAAGACGGCGAGGCAGACAGAATCACACTCCGTATAATGTTCGATCTGAAATACGAGAATAAAAAAAGAAACATCGACCACCGACTAGAGGTGGTACGACAGGCAACTCACAAATGCATATCATGGATTGAAGGTGTGAACGAGAAGTGGCGTAGAGGATTATATCAAGATTGCGAGTCGATGCACTCAGTACTGGTTGGGTATCTTCATGTGATTTTAGAAGTGTACGAGAGTCTGCGTGTAGAGTGTGAGCGTAAGATTCTTTTTTCCAAGAGCTATGCCGAGTACGATAAAATGCACGAGTATTACCGCGATGTGTATCAAGAGGTGTGTGTGGAGTACAAAATCATGTTGAAAATATATGCAGAGTTTAAAAACGATCCATCTGTCTACGTGTATAAAACCCCCAGTCGGTCTAGCTGGTCTAGTGAGAGTGATTATCTGAGTAGTGATGAAGATGAAAGGAAAAACGAAAAAACAAAAACAACTTGCAAAGTCCAACCCACCGTCGCACCTGGGAAAAGGATCGGTCACCGACACTGTCAAAGCGCTCGACAAGTCTGTCCATATTCCCGAGGCTGTGCGTGAAGGTGTGAAAGAACAATTAAAACTCATATTTAAAAAAAAAGTGATCATGTCCAATCTTTCTTATTTACGCGATCTCGATCCCCGCCCCTTGTGGGAGCGCTGGCCAATCATATTAGACCACGTTGAGGAGCTAATTAAAATTACAACAGAATTAGAAGACAATCCTGCAGCGATTGAGGAATTGTACAATATGCGGTCAGATATTTTAAAATTGATTGCGAGGCCCGATCAGTATCCCCTGGACCCCACCTCCCCATGTTTTGTCCCGAGTAAATTGAACCCCGATGCATGTGAGTTTGTACCAACACCCACATACATTGAAAATGATACGGACTTAAGGGTGTGGTATCATCACTATTGCACATTGCTTTTTCAGATGACGCAACCTTATGATATTTACCGCAGTGAGTACTATTTTCCCCCGCCACCATGGATGTAAATGATATGACTGTTGATGAAATGCTCGATAATCTTGTCGTGTACATTGAGACCCTCCCTCTCGTCAGCCGACAAATGGTCGTGTGTGATGTTATGCAGTCACTGACAAAAAACAATCAACCCATCTGTCGGTTTATTGCTGATGAGTTTGAGAAGCGGTTGATACGTGCACATATTATCGAAAAGCAATAAAATTTTTCTTTTTAGCCCTAGCGGGCAGCGTTTATTTCTGAGGGAAGTCGGAGTCCTAGCATTTATTTTTCCCCTTTTTTTAACCCAAACGCGACACTTAGAAACTTTTCACTCCCTTACCCCTAGCGAATTAACCCGCGAAGCGGGTCCACGGTGCGGCACTGGAGCGTCCGGGGAAGCGGGGGCACAGTGCGGCTGGTGAAGTCCTGAGCCCCGGCGCGTGTGGGGAAGTGGGGGCACCTGTGCGGTCGGGGCAGTCCACGGGCGGCCATTGAAGTCAGTCTTTGGCGTGCCCCTGAAGCGGAAGTAGATGAGCGGGTAGTTGTAGGAGCGGCCCCTTGTGCACGAGTAGACATGGGCGTGTTTGTAGTAGCACTTGAAGTTTTGTACTGGGATTTCGAGGGACATGGGAATGGGTGTGGGTAGGGAGAGGACTTTGCGGCTGTCTGTGTCAAAATAGTCGTCTATGAGATGGGTGTGGATATCGAGGGAGTGTTCGACGCATGCAAAGAGTGCGAGTTGATATAGGGAGTACATGATGTCAAGGACTTAGGGAGGTATTTAAGTTGCGGGCAGGGCTGTGGTTACAGAAAAAATGTTGTTGTGGCTGGCCTGTGTGTATATAAATCAGTGGCTCAGAGCGTACAGAGCCAGTTCTGTGTGTGAGTTGTGTAGTACAGAGCGCGCTACAATGTCCAGGTGTGTAAGTGTGGAAAAATCTGTTCAATTGAGAGATGCACAGACGCAAACGGATGATGCGGCCTCGTCGCTTGGTTTTGAGCCCGAGGGAGGCGGAGGACCTGTGTGTCCGTACTCGTACAGCCGCGGAGCTGACCTTGCAGGTGCAAAGTGTTGTTCCTGCGTTTGTGCCTCTGGTGACCGTGCGTGCTGGGGAGCACCAGCTGCTTGTGAAGCGGCGAGTGGCGTTGTTGCTGGACCAGTGGAAGAGTGGGAACGCATTGAGGTGAGCCCTGAGACGGTGCGCCGGAAGAACCTGGACGCGATCCGGCGACTGGGTGGTGGTCCTGAAGCTGCGGGGTTCCTTGCTCAATTCCACTGCCCGGACTGTGGCGCGCGGAAGGAGATTGTCTGTCTGGACGGCGACCGGGCCCTGCAGCGCCGGTACGGTGTGTATTTTGGCGGCACTCTGTTCCTGTGCCCCAAGTGCGGCCATGAGGCGGTGAATAAAGATTTGTGAAGTTTTGTTTTTATTAGACAGTTGGTCGTCCGTTGGTAAAATACTGGTCTACTTTTGGGAAAGGCTTTGGCCGACCGCCGCGGTTAATAGATGGTCTTTCTGGACTTCCGTACTCGAACATAGCAATTCCAAAATCTGCGAGTGGCCGTCTTTGTGGGATACCGACTCTTTTTCGCTGCCAGCGCGGTTTTTTGAAGTACCCCTGAAGCTCGGCCTGTGCCTTGTTCACTTGTTCACTGACCTCGTCAATGTCATAGGTCTTGTCCAATTTGAAGCGGGCGGGTAAATCCTCTTGCACACTCCTGGTAGTTTCGCCCTCCCATGCCGAAAAATCGTTCATGACAAACTCCAGATCCTGCAGGTACCTGTCCGCGGCCACTTCATGGCGGTGATACTGGGCATCGTGCCATTTCTGAAGCATGGGGGTGTCTACGGTCTTTGCAACAGTTTCAAAGTCTTTGTTAGAGACAGCCTCGGCTGCCAGTCCAACGAGGGTGGGGATATTGCGATGGGGAGATGCCATCGTTGCAGTGTGTCTTGCTAAATGAAATAAAATGTGATGTGTCTATAAATGGTTCTAGCCGATTTTTATTTGAGTTGCAGCCTTTTATTTCTGTGCACCTTGCGATATCTTTTACGGGCCGAGACCACCCCCTCCCGAGTCGCTGGGTCGTTGAAATCTAGTACAAGCCGCCCTGAATCAACTCGGCCGAGTAATTGTGCGTCGTGTTTAAGGGATTGTACTTCGCCTAAAAACTGATTGCGTGCTAGGGACTCGTCCCAATACTTAGTTCCGATGCCCTGTGGCACGTACGCGGTCGCTGGATACGCCAACTGCTCTTCTAAAACCCTGTGCATTCGTTGGGGGCTGTTGTCGTGCCAAGGCATAAAAGCGTCAGCTGCCAATTGTAGCAGTGTTTTTGGTTGGTTAACGACCACTCGCTCTGCTTGGTCGGCCAGTGACTGTGGATTGCGGTGTGGGGTGGCCATCGTTGCAGTAGTCTTGCTCA
>Ga0180437_10003796_pt1 | contig 22134 bp, 19 predicted proteins | sample SS_ome_4_FD_132410 | JGI IMG/M metagenome (GOLD analysis project Ga0180437, IMG submission 132410) | Hypersaline lake sediment archaeal communities from the Salton Sea, California, USA - SS_3_D_1 metaG | ecosystem: Environmental > Aquatic > Non-marine Saline and Alkaline > Hypersaline >...
CTGCTTGGCAAACGATTCGTAATGCAGCCGAAGCAAAAGTAAACTGGCGATTCACTACTGAGGATGCCCGAATAAAACTGAAAAAACTATATCCATCAATTGAACTGTAACAAAACACTAGGCGCCTGGAAGAAAGACAGTGATTGGAAAACCAGCCAAGTCTCTATGGGTCAGTTGCAAGTCGGTTATATCCATTTTGGTCTCACTATCAATTATGAACAGAAAGACATTACCGCTTGGGACCAAGAAACTTGGAAAAATCTTGTTTATGATTTATGGAAAATGAATCCAGTCACTATGAATCGAAACATGAGTATTTCTGAAGCAAACCAGTTCCTTCCGGTGATTCAGAGTCTTGGAATCCCCGTCAAAGGCCTATTTATATTGGTTATGATTTATGGTATTATCATCGGGCCTGTTAATATCTTTGTTCTTTCACGGAGAAAAAAGCAAATCCTGCTACTTTGGACGACTCCTGCTATAGCCGTTGTGGCGACACTTGCCGTTTTCGGATACGCATTCTTTGGAGAGGGATGGAAAGGGCGGGTCAGAACCGAGGCCTTAACCATTTTGGATGAGCAATCACACACTGCGACTACTATTGGAGTAAAAGGCTATTATTGTCCTGTTACACCTCGTCGCGGGCTTCATTTTGACTACGAGACTGAAGTGACACCCCTTGGTATAAGTGGAACCACAAGTGGTAGGGGAAGAACCATAGACCTTACCAAAGACCAGCATTTCAGTTCCGGGTGGATTGTGGCCCGTGTGCCGGCGCATTTTATACTTCGAAAAAATCAGACAAGAAGAGAACGCCTTCTGTTTTCGGAAAATGAATCAGAACAGCGTATGGTTTTAAATGGACTCGGGGCGGATATATCGACACTATGGTACGCAGACGCAGACGGCGATATTTATTATGCAGAAAATATCCCTGCGGGTACAAGAGCAGAGATTCAGAAATCCCGGGGACGGTCTTTATCAGGCACTTTTGATGAAAGCACATGGCGCGAAGCCTTAAACACGAGCTGGGGTCCGGCCAGGAACAGAATTATTACCGAGCCGGAACGATATTTAAAAGCAAATACCTATATCGCTGTTATGAACGACGTGATATTTTTGGAAGAATCAGATATAAAGCTAAAAGAGAAAACATACTTCTCGATTGTTTTCGGAATAGAGGGGCCTGATAAGGATGAAGGTTAGAGTTGTTAACTTAAAGAAATATTATAACAAGACGAAAGCGGTGGATGACATTTCGTTTTCCTTCGACTCGGGTCAAATTGTCGGATTCGTTGGTCCTAACGGTGCTGGCAAGACCACGACAATGCGGGTTATGTCCACTATCGAGGAGCCGTCCGCTGGCGATGTTTTTCTCAACGGTGTATCTGTGGTCCAAGACCCGGAGGACGCTCGAAGGATGGTAGGATTTATGCCGGATTTCCTTCCGACCCATCGTGAAATGACAATCGATGATTATCTTGATTTTTTCGCCCGTGCCTTTGGGATTAAAAGCCGCCGCCGATCAGCGGTTATTGAAGGCATCGAAGACTTTACGCATTTAAAGGGTATCAGGGAAAAGTTTTTAAAAGACCTTTCGAAAGGAATGAAGCAACGAGTCAGCCTTGCCAGAGCATTGATACATGATCCACCTGTTCTGGTGTTGGATGAACCTGCAGCCGGTCTTGACCCTCGTGCGCGAATTGAACTCAGAGCGCTTTTAAAAACACTTGCAGAGCAGGGAAAAGGGATTTTGGTTAGCTCGCATATTCTTTCAGAGCTGTCGGAGATTTGTGATTCTACAGTGATTATAGAAAAGGGAAAGTTGTTAAAAGCAGGCACGATTAGGGACATTGCCAACGATAAGCAGATGTATGCCTTTGTCATCAGAGCTTTATGTGACAGCAAACAATTGTATAAGGAAATCCTTCAAATACCGAAGGTATTGACCGCCAGGATTTTGGGTGATGGGGTAGAAGTAGAGATCGAAGGGTCCCAGGAACATGCTGCGGAAGTATTAAGCATTTTAGTGGGCAAGGGATATAGAATCGTAGAACTAAAGCAGATTAAATCCGGTCTTGAAGACATATTTCTGAATATTACTAAGGGAGAACTTAGCTGATAATGTTTCTTGGAGTCTTGAAAAAACTTGATGACTGGATAAATCCCATCGCGGTCAAAGAAATACGCCAAGCTGTCAAAGGCAAGTTTATTACTGCTACCTTGTTATTATTTTTAACATTTCAACTTATCATTATTGGTTTGGTCTTGCTTTTAAGTGAAAACATAGGAGAAGATTTTGAAATAGGACGTAGTTTGTTTACCGCTCTTTTAACAGTCTTACTTGTAACATGTATATTTCTATTGCCGTCTTATGCATTTCTTCGTTTTGCCTCCGAGCATTCTGATAGACACGTAGACCTTTTCTTTATTACAACGCTACGGCCACATCAAATCATTTGGGGAAAGATGATGGCACTCTTAGCACTGGTCTTTTTGTTTTTCAGTGCTTCTATTCCTTTTTTGACATTTACGTTTTTGCTGCGTGGCTTGGATCTTCAGTCTGTGTTTATCCTCCTCGGTTTTGATTTTTTGATGATTGTTGGCTGTATTCAATTCGCCATATTACTCGCTTGTTTTAGAGCTAACTTTATGTCACGAGCATTTTTCTTTTTTGTTGGTTTTGGATCTTTTAGCATAGTGTTTACAATCGTCATGCAAACTTCTTTTGGTATGCTGTTTTTTGGTATCGGCAGCAGTTTGGGTACTTGGGATTTTTGGGGTCCTGCTTTAACCGTTACTGTTGTTATGCTCATGGGAATTGGTTTCATTTTCGTCTTGTCAGTAACTGCCATCACACCCTCTTCAGCAAATAGAGCGCTTCCTGTCAGGATTTATATGTTTTTGATATGGATGATAAGCGGCATTTTAGCAACTGGCTGGACTTACACAACGCATACTGGAGCAATCATGAAAACATGGGTTGTGATTATGGTATGTGCATTTGCAGGACTCATGCTGGTTGCCCTTTCGGAACGATTCGAATTAGGTCCTCGGATTCGTAGAGCCATACCTCGGAATATACTATGGCGTATTCCTGCCTTTCTCCTGTATAGTGGGGCTGGAAGCGGTATTGTCTTTGCCATTATCATGATAACAGCATCGATTATTGTTGTTCTCTATATTCCTCGACTGCTTGGTTTAAATTTCAGTTCTGACCCATGGCTTCTATATTATCCTTTCAGGAGCTCATTTTTTGCCGCTCCGATTCTAGCATTGTATGTCTTTTGTTACTCGTTAACTGCCCTTACAGTAAAAAGAGTATTTTTTTCAAAGGTAGTTAAAACTGGTCTTACAACGTTTATTGCAGTCATGTTGATGTTGGTTGGTTCTGCGTTTCCTCTTATTATCGGTTATTTGATTAATCCGGATCCATGGTATAATCTTTCAACGAAATGGTACATAGGTAGTCCAGGCATTGTTTTTTTTGATGAAAGCATTTATCTTGAAGCCCTTACCTTTACCGGGATATGGGGCTTGGGATGCTTTTTGGTGACGCTGCCCTGGTTTATTAACCAAGTAAGAAGTTTCAAACCTTTAGTGTCGGCACAGAACAACACTGTCGAGGTACACAATGGATGAATTATTCAGACAATATTTGGCTGATGGTGAGCGGGCAGGTAGGAGATTTACTATCGGAGTGCCGCGAAGCATTCAGAGAGGATTATACGGCGGACATATGGGCAATCGGTCGGGCAGTTCCCTGGAATACATGGATCATCGTGAATATATTCCCGGCGATGACCTCAGACGTATAGACTGGAATGTGTTTGCCCGAAGCGATAAGCTCGCCATCAAACTTTTCCGTGATGAGGTGAATCCTCATGTGGATATTGTTATTGATTGCTCGCGCTCAATGTCGTTACCACAAAGTCAAAAAGCTTGCGCCACACTCGGTCTTGCGGGGATTTTTGCTCAGGCTTCAATCAACACCGATTATTCTTACACGGCTTGGCATGTGAAACAAACGTGTGAGAAGATACTGAACGGCGCGGACAGACCGATGCTGTGGGAGGGCATTGATTTTGAGTCCTCGTCGGATTGTATGGAGTGCTTCAGTAGATACGTACCTCCCTGGCGTCCTCGGGGCATACGTGTGCTTATCAGTGATTTGTTCTGGCCGGGAGAACCTATGGCAACGTTGTCCGTCCTTGCCGAGAGGGCGTCTGCCGTTTTTGTTGTTCAGGTGCTCGCACAATCCGATGTAGAACCGCCCCAGCGGGGACATATCCGTTTAAGAGACTGCGAGACATTCGAATTGAAGGATATTTATATCGACGCTTCACTTCAAAAAAAGTATCGTCAAAACCTAGCGATTCACCAGCATAACTGGAACCGCGGATGCAGGCAAATCCAAGCGGTGATGACGACCATAGTTGCCGAGTCCATTGTGGGCGAATGGAAACTAGATGAACTGGTATCGGCTGAGATTCTGAAAGTGCAATGAGTGGGATTTTTTCATTACCTTTTGTGTTGTTTGGTCTTTCTGCGATTCCGGTTCTTGTAGCGATATATCTGCTGCGAAACCGGTTTAGACTTCATACCGTATCAAGTTTAATGCTTTGGGAGCAGCAAACCAGAGTACACCAGCAGGGGAAATTCATCAGTCGCATACAAACACCTCTTTTGTTTTTTCTCGAATTGTTGGTTTTGTTAATGCTGGTTCTTGCTGCGGCGGGGCCGTTGATGCGAACAGCGAAGGATACAAGGCATTTTGTGTTTGTTCTCGATGACTCTTATTCAATGTTGGCTGATGATAACGGTATAATAGCTCGGGATGAAGCCGTCAAAGAAATCGAAGAACTGCTGGATGAGTCCGGCCGTTTTAGTGCACGTTTTATATCAGCCGGTTCAACGCCTCAGTTAATAGCTGAATCGCTGGGGACATGGTCTCAGGTTAACGCTTTGCTCGGTCGATGGAGATGTATGTCTGCATCGGCGGATATGGCTAGAGCGGTCAACCTCGCCCTTGAACTGGCAGGCAAGGACTCTCACATACTTGTCGTTACGGACCATAAACCAGATACCCTTCCTGGACAGGGGCGTCTGGAGTGGTGGGCGTTTGGAAGGCCCCTTGCTAATGTGGCGTTTATAAATGCTACTCGAAAGTCCTTTGACCTGAAACAGCGTTGTTTTTTAGAAATTGCCAATCTTTCGGTTTCATCAATGACAAGAAAGCTTACCATCGAGTCACTTAAAGACTCTGAACTTGTTATGCAGCGTCTCCTTGAGTTTGAACCTAAAACTACAAACAGGATATTCTTTGAACCCGAAGACAACAGCGCCGGCCTTCGGGCTTATTTCACCAATGATAGCCTTGCCATTGATAATGAGGTCATCCTGTTGCCGGAGATTAATAAGATAGTAAGAGTGCAGATTGCCGTGGAGGATAAGCTGCTTGCCGGCGCGGTAAAACTCGCAGTCGATGCCTCGAAACATAGCCAGTCTTCTTCTATCGAACCACATCTTATCATCACCGATGCCCCCTTGTCCTTGCCGTCCGTCTATGATTCGTGGACGTTCCGGATTATAAACAAACCCAATGCTTCAGCTTTTCTAGGACCATTCATTATGAACCGTTCACACCCCTTGACCCAGGGCTTATCCTTGGACGGTGTCATTTGGTCGGCCAGTGACGTCAATAATTTCTCAGGCGTCCCTGTGGTAGCTGCGGGCAATGTCCCCTTATTAATGGATAGGGAAACACTGAACGGCCAACACCATGTGAGCATCAACTTAACACCCGAGTTTTCTACATTGTTTCAATCTCCCAATTGGCCTATTTTGTTTTGGAACCTTATAGAATGGAGAAAAACGTTTCTTCCCGGTCCTCTAGTGCCCAACGTTTCACTTGGAGCTATGGTATCGGTGAGTTTGGATACGCAGATGGAGCAGCTGACACTCAAAGCACCGGATGGACAAAGCGGTAGCCTGGCGGTGAATGCAAAAACGGTCAGTTTCCAGCCACAAATACCGGGTTTATACGAGCTCACTGATAAGGGTCAAAGCATGTATCAGTTTGCGGTAAATCCGTTATCTAAGTCGGAATCAGACCTCAGCAGGGCACAGACAGGAAAATGGGGTCGATGGCAGCAGGCGGAATTATTCTGGTGGGAATATCGACCTGTCGACTGGTTTTTATTATTGATAGCCCTGAGCCTGTTGACAGCTCACCGCTTTGTGACGGCTGCGCAGCAACGGGGGGGTGCTTAATGATTTTGCTCAATCCCATATGGCTGTTGCTGGCAATTCCCTTGGCTATCTCTTTATGGCTCATCAAAGCTCCTTCGCGTTTTCTACACGCTGTTCGTATCATCATCATTACCCTTGTCATACTGGCTATGGTTGGCCCGGCGATAAAGCTGCCGAGTCGTCGAGGTACGGTGGTTGTAATTGCCGATCGGAGCTGTTCTATGCCGGTTGATGCGGATGCCAGACAAAAGGAGATTATCGATTTATTACAGTCCGAGATTCCGTCTGGTAATAACCTTGCAGTGATTTCCTATGGGCAGAAAGCTGTCTTAGAGCATCCACCTCAAACAGGAAAATTTGCAGGCTTCATTGCCGACGTCGGACAGAATGCCTCCAACATGGCACAGGCGATTCAACTTGCAGTTTCAATGATCGGCCAGGAGAGACCGGGGAGAATTTTGGTTATCTCAGACGGTAAATGGACAGGCAACGACCCTTCGGCCGTCACCGACATCTCTACCGCAGACGTTCCTGTCGATTATCGCCTCTTCCAGAGGAGCGGCCAAAATGACCTGGCCGTCTACAGGGTTGATGTACCTGATGTTGTCAGGCCTGGCGAGAGCTATATGCTCAATGTCTGGATTCAGTCACCGCTTCAACAGGAAGTTGATTTTCAATTAAATCGCGGCTCGAGTATTCTCGGCCAGGGTAAAAAAATAGTCCCTTCAGGTCTGACACGACTAACCTTTAGAGACAGGGCCGGCCGTCCCGGTTCGATTCGGTATCGCTTTACCGTCTCATCCGGTTCTGATGACCCGATACCTGAGAACAATACAGCCGATATGCTTGTGGGTGTTGAGGGCCAAAAACCTGTTCTTTGCGTTTCAAGGTCACCTGATTCGGGCCTGGGAAAACTGCTGCAGTCGGGGCTGTTAAATATTCAGACTGCTCCCCCCAACACCTGCAAGTGGGATCTCGATGATTTGTCTAATTACTCTGCAGTTATAATTGAAGACGTGCCCGCAGATAAAATTGGTACCTCCGGCATGCAAAATATCGCAGCCTGGATTGAGGAAACCGGTGCGGGTTTTATGATGACAGGAGGAAAAAACGCCTACGGCCCTGGCGGCTATTTCAAATCCCCCCTTGAGGCCATTATGCCCGTCTCTATGGAGCTTCGGAAAGAGCACCGGAAACTGGCGCTGGCGATTGTCATTGCGCTTGACCGCTCGGGTAGCATGGCCGCTTCGGTCGCCGGCGGAAAGACAAAAATGGATTTGGCAAATGTTGCCTCGGTACAAGTCCTTGAGATGCTCTCTGCTATGGATGAGTTTGGCGTTATTGCCGTAGATAGTCAGGCTCATGTGGTTGTTGACCTGGTATCCGCTGAAAAGAAGAACTATTACCGAACCAATATTCTGAGCATCCAATCCATGGGTGGTGGAATTTTCGTATATGAAGCGCTGTCCAACGCGGCATCTATGTTGGCCAAGGCAACACCCGAGACACGCCATATTATTTTGTTTGCCGATGCCGCTGACTCTGAAGAACCTGGTAAATATATCGAGCTGCTGGAAAAATGTTCACAAGCCGGAATAACCGTAAGTGTTATTGGCTTGGGTACAGACAGTGATATTGACGCCGGGCTGTTGAAAGATATAGCCCGGCGTGGACAGGGCCGGTGCTTTTTCACGAACAGCCCCGAAGAGCTGCCTAGGCTGTTTGCTCAGGACACACTCATCGTGGCACGTAATTCTTTTATCGAAGAAAACACACCGGTCAAGACGTCCGCTGGCCTCAGGACGCTGACCGGCCGCGCATTCGATATCCCTAAAAGTATCGGTGGTTATAATTTATGTTATATCCGGCCGAATGCCAATCTTGCTGCAGTGACGACAGATGACTACAAAGCACCCGTTGTTTCCTCTTGGTTTGCGGGGATTGGCCGGGTCCTGTGTTACACCGGACAGGCAAACGGTCCATTTACCGGTGAAATCGCCGGCTGGGAACAGGTGGGCAGCTTTTTTACCTCACTAGCTCGCTGGGTAGCGGGAGAGGCTGCAGATCTTGGACCGGGGATGCTCCTGACACAGCAGCTAAGAAGCGGAAACTGCCTGATACAGTTACATTTGGACCCTGAGCGAGAGGGTGAGCCGTTAAACGAACTTCCCAAAGTCACCACGCTCCACGGCATGGCGGGCCGGCCTCCCGACAGCCTTGAGACGACGATGCAGTATGTGGATGCCGACACCTTGAGTGCTGAAATTCCTATGGTTGGAGCCGAAACGTCTTTATCTACTGTTGAAATCCAAGGATTCAGTCCTGTTACCCTGCCGCCGGTGACACTGCCTTATTGTCTGGAATATCAACCTGTGGATATATCCGACGCAGAAGAATCCTTAAAGCGCCTGGCAAAGGTAACCGGCGGGATTGAACGATTGGATGTTTCGGATATCTGGAACGACCTGCCGACGCAGCCCCGATTGACCTCCCTGAGTCCCTGGTTATTAATTACAGCAGTCGTTTGTTTGCTCCTTGAAGTTCTTGAGCGAAGAACCGGGGTTTTGACTGGTAATTTGCGAACGTTGTTTTTAAATATCATAAAGTGGCGTCCTGTGAGGATTAAATATATAGCTAAAAAATCGCACAAACGCGTTAAAAAACAAAAAGTAGTTCGGGCTGTCGAAAAGCCGCCTAAAAAGCCTGCTGAGCACGTTTCCGTCAAGCAGGAAACGCCTTCGAAGGATGGCCTGTTAAGCGCGCTTTCCAAGGCCCGGAAAAGCGCCCGTGCCAGGACGGACAAGAAGCGGAAAGAGTAGGATTGTATGTTCAGGAAAACCGACATGGCTGAGGAAAAGGAAAGAAAAAAACCACGTCGTCGCTTTAAGGTTCTGTATGTGTTTCTTATTATTCTTTTTGTTTTTATTGGTTTGTATTGCTTATACCGCTACAGACTGAAATCATTGCTCGCGTCCAGAATTGATGAGATTCAGGCCGCAGGTTTTCCCGCAACCTGTCAGGAGCTGGATGAATGGTACTCAATACCGGAAGATGTCAATAACGCTGCCGACATTCTTATGGATGCGTTTCTTTTATATATAGAGTGGAATGATACGAATAATCCCTTGCCTGTTATCGGCGAGGGTAAGATACCTGGCCGGTCGGAACAATTCTCGGCGAAGAACTTAGAGTTGATTGCGGAACATCTTGAAAAGAATAAAAAGTATTTCGAACTGCTTCATAAAGGGATTAACATTCAGCATTGTCGATACCCTGTTGACTTTAGAATGGTTTCAGGAGTTGTTATGCCACAGTTGCGTGAATTAAGAACGGCAGCACGCAATCTACAGTTAGAGGTGTATTGGTATGCGGAACAAGATCAAACAGAAGCGGCACTGAATTCTATTGAGGATATATTCAGACTTGCTGATACACTTTCCAGGGAACCGACAATGATCTCTCAGCTTGTTCAGATTGCTTTAAAGGGTCTGGCAATAAGTACAATAGAACGAGTTTCGAACAGGACCGAGTTTACAGAGCCGCAGCTTATACGGCTGCAAGAAATCCTTTCCAAAGCAATCGATGCTGACATGATGTACTATGGTTTTGTCGGAGAAAGATGTTTTTACGTTTCTGTCTATAAGGATGGAACGAAGGCTCTGTTTGATTTTTATTATGGGACTAACCGTTTTTGGGATCTAGTTTTTATTCCATATTACATAAGCGGATTAGCGGAGCAGGACACGATTATTTTAGTTGATGTTATGACAAAGTGCATAAAAGCACTCAAATTGCCCGAAGAGGAGCGTTTGAGGAAAGTACAAGCCATAGAAGCTAAAGTCGATGACCTGTCAAGGATTCATATACTTGCACATATGTTAGTTCCTGCAGCATCAAGGTGTGTGATACTCGAATTGAGGATGAACGCTAACCTTGATGCAGCATTGATTGCGACTACTGTTAAACGTTACCGATTGGCGAACGGCGTGTATCCGGACACGCTCACTCAGCTTATTCCGAATTATTTAGAGGAGGTTCCCGTCGATCCGTTTGACGGCAATGATATCCGGTACAAGCAGCTCAACCCGGGATTTGTGGTCTACAGCATCGGTGAAGACCTGGTGGATAACGGAGGCCTCGAGCGCGATCCGAATTCGAGATCAGAAGAATATGACAACCCCTTTATCATTGAGCACTAAGGTTGATTAATAAAGATAAAATGAATGATAATAATCGTATTTAATAAGACAGTTTATTACTCATTTTTAAAGAGTTCTTCTGTTACTACTTTTATTCTTCTTGATTAAATGTCAAATCTAACTTTTTATATCACCAAGCCATCGAATATAATCCTATAAGCTATATAAATGGAAGGCCCTAGGTGATCACAGCCTTTGATGTGCCATGTCTGGGAGGACAGTGGCAATGGGAAGTGGGGCTGTGCTAGAGCCTTGTATGGTTTTTACTTTTATATTCGATTATAGTGCTTGTGTCAAGCTAAAAGGTTTTTCAATAAAGAAATGGTAGTAACAACCGACAATAGGATATATAATCTGGTTGACTCCGCCCATTGGTAAACAGATTTAATATCTGTTGACCAAAAATCAGCGGATTGAACTATGACAAATGCACGAGCGGCAGCCTTGACATTCGCTCAAATCAGCTATAAAATTACTGTTGAAGGTTAAAAATCCCAAAAATGGCCAAGTAATTTTTGGAAATTATAGATTAACTGGGTAGAGAGTAGCGGCAGTTCGATAATCGTCTACCCAACCGTAGTCCGGAGAAATCAGAAAAAAATATTAATCAAGAAAAGAAATATTCTACTTCACCTTTCCCTGTAAGTGATAGTCGTAAAAATTATATTTATCCTTAATAAACCGAGCGCAGCCCTTCCTGATTCACCTTCTCAATAAGAGACCTGAGGTCTTCGAGTAAAAGCTGAAGCTGTTGAGTATTTTCAACGAGATTCTCATACAAACGGCCATTATTCAACAACTGCGAGGCACTTCCCTGTCCCTTACTAATTTTTTCAAGTACTAATCGGAACTCGCTCGCGGTCTTGCTTAATGCCTCGCTCGTATCAACCAAAGATGCTACAAGCTCATCGATTCTGGAATCGGCATTTTGAATTGCTTTTGTACCCGTCGTGGACAATTGCTGAAAATCTTTTAACGTAGCTGTTGCTTCTTTTGTTGCCCTTGACAAGTTAGCCAGCACGTCCTCGAAATTCTGTTTATTATTCGGATCACCAAGAACGTCATTGGCATTATTAATTAGCGTGGTAAAGCTCTCGACAAGCTGTTCAAATTTCTCCTGGCTTTCTTCAGGAAAAAATTCACTGGTCATTCCCTTTGAACCTTGCAGCTTAATACCGTCATATAAATATTTCGGTTTTCCTTCTTCGATGGCTTCAACCGGCTTTTCAGGGTCTACTTTTAATTCGATATAACTGCTTCCCAGCCCCCTGCTCATTAATTTAACTTCTACATTGGCCGGAATATTAACATACTGGTCATCAATCATCATCACGACGACCGTTTGATGATAGGTTAATCCGTTGTCATCTTCAAGCGGACGGGGCGCCATCACTTCTGATACCTGGCCAATCTCATAGCCGCAAAACCTAACCGGCGTATCCTGCTGCACTCCCGGTGCCGATTTAAATTGAACATAGACCTTAAATCCGTTTAACTCACTTACCCAGGAAGGAAAATCGCGAAACTTCCACAGCATATACGTCAAGGCAGCCAGACCCACCAGGACAAATACTCCTACGACAAGATTCCGTCTTCTTTGCGACCTTTCATAATCACTCACGTTCGGGTCCTTTCAAATCCTTTTGACCTTCTAAAAATAATTCCCTTATCGCCCTTAGAGGGTAACCTGATTTGTTCAGCCGCTTAATCAGTTTAATTCTCTCGATAGCTTTTTCATCGAACAAACGTCTTGCGGTTTCGGTAACTTCTGCAGGTTCAAGCAAACCGAGCATAAGATAATATTGCAGAGATTGGCGTGAAACGCCAGCTTTTTTTGCCGCTTCACCTATTGGTACTAAATCTTTTTTGTCGCCCAATAAATCCTTTTTCTTTTTATGGCTCCCGTTAGCTGTCATAAGTCTAACACTTTTTGGAAACTATGGTTTCAATCAACCTTAAAAAAGAGCTTTGTATCTTTTCAAAGGTTATCTCTTTTAACAATTCGTTCTTATATTTTATTTTATCAGATTTTTGCTTCGATGGAATAATAATCACATAATCCAGATTTTGTGGTATTTGATGCTGATTCTGTCGAAAGACTTCTCTGATTAACCGCTTTAATCGGTTCCGCGTGACCGCGTTACCAGAGGCTTTGCCGACTGAAATTCCAAGCCTGGGGTGCCCAACATTGTTTTCGGCAACATATAAGGTCAACCCATCCTCATAACTCTTGCGATGGCATGAAAGAACCGCCTTAAACTCATCATTGTGAAGTATTTTCTTTCGTTTTGGCAGCGACAGCTTTTTCATAATTATTTAAAGAAAAACATCTGCGAACAATCGAAATTGAAAACCATACTATATATACACACCGCTGTTGATTATACACTTAACACTGCACCATCCGCTTCTTTTCGTCTGCGGAGAACCTCAGCGCTGATTTTTCGCATCGCCCTTCGATAATCCAAAATACCCACAAGCTGCTCAGTTTCTTTATCGTCAACCACGGGAATATGTTCCAAATCAAAACGCTGCATATGTTCGATGGCTTCTTCAAGCGGCGTAACTGTTGTAGTTTCGTCCAGCACCGGTTCAGCCACATCCATGGCGAGTAGCCAGCCGGCAACGTCCTGATTTGCGAACATTTCCTTAATCCCCGAAATGGTAATGATACCTTTTAGTCGTGACTTCTCATCAACAACGGGATAATAGATATCTTCGCTTGTACTGAATTTTTCAAGAATCTGCTGAAGCAGCAAACTCTGGTCGATAGTGGTCGGCTCCGCATCCATCACATCCTTAACCGTATAAATTTTTATCAGGTCTTCTTCAGTAACATTTAAGCCTACTTCTCCCGCTTTTTTGACTCCGACCTTTACCAGTATCGGGCCGAGTATCTCAATGATAAAAGTCCCTGTCATAACGACAATAATAATCATCCTTCCGACTTCGATACTAAACATTTGACCTGATAAAATAGCAAGACCGATAGCTACTCCGGCTTGTGGCAGAAGACAGATACCAAGATACTTTTGTACCACTTTAGGTGCGTTCGAATATCTGGCACCCAGCAAGGACCCGATTATTTTTCCCAATCCTCTGAACAACATATATACCGCAATGAGAACGGCAATCTGTAAACTCAAACTCGAAAACTCTATATGAGCACCGGCAATAACAAAAAACGCCGTGTAAACAGGCGGAGAAAACTTCTTAACAAGCTCGAAAATACTTTTACTTCGACGTCTGGCAAGATTGGCAATGGTTATACCGAAAATCATTGATGGCAGAATCGGGTCGATGCCGAACACGATGGTACTTCCGACTACAATGGCAAGCAGTGCGATTGAAAAACCCAAAATCTTTTCATCATCTTTTATAAATTTCAAAAGAAAATAAAAAACGAGACCGGCCGCAAATCCCAGCAGTGCGGCACCAACAATCTCCAGAAATAAAATGAGCGTTGTCGCTGAAATTGAGCCGCCGTTTGTCCCCAGAATCGCCTGCGCACCGGTAGCCGCGCCGCGATAAAGCAGCAGAGCAAGCGCATCATCAAGTGCAACAATGGCAAGTATGGCAGCCGTAAGAGGTCCTCTCGTTTTATACTCCCACAAAACATTTGTAGTCGCAGCCGGTGCGGTAGCTGATGCAATAGCTCCAAAAAGAAGACCTATGGCGACCGAAAGGTGTAATCTATTGGCTGAAGTAACACTTTGTATAACTGATGGCAACGTGAACCATGCTGTTATTGATAGTGTTATAAAAACCAGTAAAAAAGCTCCTATTCCCTGCGAGAAAAGAATAATGAAAAATTGCCTGCCGTACTTTTTAAATATATCGCCTCGAAGCTCACCGCCAATCATAAAACCAATAAATCCCAGCGCAAACATAGTCAACGGCTCAACCACTTCGATGGTATTCCTCGTGACAATATTAAACACATCCGGCCCGAGAATGACACCGACAAGGACACTACCGACTACCTGAGGGATATGAATCTTCTGGGCGAGGCGCGAACCAAAGGTACCTAAAAAAACGATGGCCCCCAATAGCAGCACCACATTCCATGTTGCAGAGGTCTCTACGACAGCTTGTAAGCTCTGACATACCATTTCAGCTTTGCTTATAAACACGCCTTGTTATAATAAAAAATATTAAACGTATCTCAAATCATTTACTATCACAGGGCAGAACTCTTTTGAAAACTATCGGCTTTTCGCTGACGGGATAGCACTTCGGCACTCAAGTCTCTACGAGCCGCCCGACAATCCAGAATCCCCACAAATGTTTCATTCTGCTTTGAGGCAACAACAGGAACATGCTCGAGCCCAAGCTTATCGGCCTTGCTGAATGCGTCTGCCAAGGGTATATGAGGCTCCTGACTGAGGATTACCGGTTCCATAATATCAAGAGCTACCAGCCAGTCATTTAACTCCTGCGTGGTAAAGGTATTTCTAATACCATCAAGGGTCACCGCACCTATCAGTTTTTTTTCGGTGTCTACAACCGGATAAAACAAGTCGCTTGTCCGACTAACTACCCGGATAACCTCGGCGAGGCTCATGCCGGCCGAGATAACGGGTACGTCCGTATTCATAACATCAGAGACCTTATAGCTTTTAATTAAGTCGTCCTCTGTAATATTCATGCCCACTTCACCTGCCTTCGCAGCACCCATTTTGACAAAAAACGGTCCGATAAACTGCAGCACAAAAACTCCAATAATAATCACGGAGACCATAGTCTCTCGAATAGCCCCTTCGAAACGGGTACTGGCCATAATCATTAGCGCTATGGCAATTGTGCCCTGCTGATACAAACAAAAACCCAGATAATTTTTAACCGTCGGCACGGCTTTGGAATATTCCGCACCTATTCTTGAGCCGGCCGTCTTGCCCACGATACTACCAACTATATATATCAGCGCTAAAATCCAAATCTGAGTGTCTATGCTAAAAACAAACCGTGCGCCTATCCCCACAAAAAATAAAACATAAACGGGCGGTGAAAAGCCTTTAATAAGCTCAAAGCTGCGAAGACTTCTACGCGGCATTATATTGATCAGTACAATACCCACAGTCATACTTGACAGAATGACATCCAGGCCCAGATAGTCAGACAATCCGACGGTTAATAAAATTATTCCAAGTGAAAAAACCAGTATCTTCTCATTATCATCTATTCGTTTTAAAATCCCCTGGAGTAGCAATGAAGCTGCCATACCTAACCCAAAAGAGCCCGCGATTTCATACAGCGAATGAAAGATTAAGCCGGAGGCGCTGTCCTGCCAGTGACCTCGAAGTATTCCCGCTATGCTGACACTGGTAATATATAAAACCAATGCCAGTAAATCATCCAAAGCAACAATGGCTGTTAGCATCGATGTCAGCGGACCACGGGTTTTGTATTCCCACAATATATTCACCGTTGAAGCCGGGTCCGTAGCCGCACAAATCGCGCCGAATACCACCCCGACCGCCAGGGCTGTACGCCAGTCAAAAAAGTAACCGACAACCAGAAAACTGCATACCCCCACCAGCAAAAATGCGGTTAATCCCTCAAACAACAGAATCGCTACGACCTGCCTGCCGAACTTTACAAAAATATCTCGTTTTAATTCACCGCCAATTAAGAATCCTATAATTCCCAATGCAAAAATATTAAAGGATGCCAGGGAATCAACGGCAGCAGGTTTGATTATTTCCAACATGGGACCCAAAATGATACCGACACTGATAAAACCAATGATTTGAGGAACATGAATTTTCTGCAACAATTTAGCTGCAACGGTACCAAGAAAAACCGCGATTCCTATTAACAGGATAATATTGAGGTTTTCACTAAATAATACGATTCCGGCTGTAGAATAAATCATTTCTTCTTCAACGAACGATAAAACGGTTCAAGTACTTCTTCAATCAACGAAAGACTGTAATGCTAATCCATAACCATTGTCTGTCAAATGATTTCGGTGATTTCTATGGCTAAAATTTTATGAACTTTAAGTTTGAAAATCGACTATAAATTTGCAAGAATAAGCGAATTATTGAAAACTGTACTTTTTAAGGAACATATTCTATGAGTGAAGATAAGAAACCAAAAGGATTGTTCGCAGCCGTCATAGTCTCGGCTCTAATATTATTGGCGGCGGTTATCTGGGCCGCGATGAAGCATTCTGAGCCGCAGGCATCCACAGCACCTCATCATCACGAACACGGAACAACAGACCATCTTGAACACCAAACAGATACATTATCGACAGACCCGAATCAAACCAAAGAGAATCTATCTGCTTCATCCCGACCGACAATACAAGACGTTTTGAAAATGGCCGAACAATCATGGTCGTGGGGAGCCTATTACAACGACTGGTTCGGAAAAAAAGCTCCTGATATTACCCTGACCGACATAAACGGTAAAAAGCACAGCCTTAGTGATTACAAGGGTAAAGAAGTTATGCTTGTTTTCTGGGCGACGTGGTGCGGACCCTGTAAGATAGAGATACCCCATCTTATCGAGTTGAGAAAAACTATAAGTAAGGATAAACTGGCGATTCTGGCAGTCTCCAATGAGCCTGAGGAAAAGGTCAAAAATTTCGCAGAAAACAACAATCTAAACTATACTGTTTTGGTTTTGAAAAGCGCTTTACCTAAACCTTATAGTCTTGTAACGGGTATACCAAGCAGCTTTTTTATCGACCCTGAAGGCAATATTAAATTTGGAACCATGGGAACAATCGATTTTGAAGTTATGAAAGCCATCGTTGCAGCTAAATAACTTCTGAAAAAATTAGGAAAACAATCTGAAAATTCAGTGGACATAAAATCTATTGTATGATAGTATTAGTGTTTTGGAAATTTTTAATATTCACAGAGGTAATATAAATGGCACATAAGAAAGGACAAGGTTCTTCGAGAAACGGCAGAGACAGCAACGCCCAATACAGGGGTGTAAAGCGTTTTGGCGGGCAATCCGTAAAATGCGGGAGCATATTGGTAAGGCAATGCGGAACAAAATTTATGGCCGGCACCAATGTAGGTATGGGTAAGGATTATACCTTATTTGCAACCTCAGACGGTACGGTCAAATTTCAGGGAAGAAAAATTCACGTTATATAGAAAAAGCGTTACACTCGGCTAAAAAAGGATGGTAATTAAGCCATCCTTTTTTTATATACACATTTATGATACAGCGAATGTAAGAAGAATTTATGTTTATTGATGAAGCAAAAATCTGGGCCAAGGCCGGTGACGGAGGTCATGGCTGTGTCAGTTTTCGCCGCGAAAAATTTGTTCCCAAGGGAGGGCCGGACGGCGGTGACGGCGGCAAGGGAGGAGATATCTACTTTGAAGCGGTAGAAAACGTTGATACCTTAAGGGATTTCAGCGGAAAACATCATTGGCGCGCAAAAAACGGTGGTCATGGAAAGGGAGCCAATAAACATGGAGCCGATGGTGAAGACCTCATAATAAAAGTTCCGCCGGGAACGCTAATCTATGACGATGAGTTGAATATCATGCTCAAGGACCTCGATACCCCCGGAGAGAAAGTGCGTGTATGTCTTGGAGGACGAGGGGGAACAGGAAATAAAGCGTTTGCTACACCAACCAATCAGGCTCCAAGAATAGCAACCAATGGCAAAAAGGGGCAGCAGCGGCAGATCAAGCTTCTGTTAAAGCTCATTGCGGATGTGGGCCTGGTAGGCCTGCCAAATGCCGGGAAAAGTACGCTTATTTCGCGCTGTTCGTCTGCCAGACCAAAAATTGCGGCATACCCTTTTACCACCACCGAACCTGTCTTAGGGATAGTAGAATTGAGCGGCTATCGAAGATTCGTCATGGCGGACATCCCGGGACTCATCGAAGGAGCTCACGAAGGAGCCGGCCTGGGGTTGGATTTTTTAAAACATATAGAAAGAACTTCTATTATCGTACATATTCTTGATATAATGCCGATAGATGGTTCCTCGCCGATTGATAATTACTATAAAATTCGCATGGAACTGGAAAAACACAGCAAGGAACTGGCTGGTAAACAGGAGGTTCTGGCAGCCAATAAAATCGATCTCAAACAGAATCAGACGATTTCGAAAGAGTTGGAAAAAAAACTAAAAAAACCGGTTTATCCTATCTCAGCGGTTACGGGCCGGGGAATCAAGGAATTATGCGAAAGATTATGGAAAATGGTCACAGACACTAAAACTCCATCGGAGCAGAAATCATGAATCTTATTGCTATAGATATCGGTAATTCAAACATTAATATCGGCTTACTACTAAAAAGTCAGGAACAATTCGTTAAATCGATACCCGGCACGGATATAAACAAACTTAAAAAATGTCTAAAATCAAGCTGGGGAAAAATACCCGTTGCCAAGCGTTCAAAAGAAGGTAAACGGGACGGTGTTATTGTTGTAAGTTCCGTCAAACCGCTATGGACGAAAGTTATTCAAAACATAGTTAAACAAGAGCTTGGTGAAAAAATTCTCATCATCGGTAAAAATATTCCTTATCCAATTGGAATGGGTATTAAAGAAACTGACAAGATAGGAGCCGACCGTGTAATTTGTGCAGCCGCTGCATATGCTGTCGTTGAACGTGCTGTCGTGGTGGCGGATTTTGGAACCGCTGTAACGATCGATTTAGTCGATGATAGAGGTGTCTTTGATGGAGGTACTATTTTCCCGGGCTTTGAAGCATCAGCGAAAGCGTTGAAAGACAACACCGCTCAGCTTCCACAAGTAAAAGTCAGTCGACCCACGATGCCCTTCGGTAAAAATACTTCCGATGCGATTAACTGCGGCCTTTATTATTCGGCCGTCGGTGCGCTCGAGGAAATCATCAGACGATACGCCGAGAAATTAGGGACCTGGCCGAGAACGGTCATCACCGGCCGCGGCGCTGAAATCATCAAAGATGACTGTGAATTCATCGATACCTATGTTCCAAATCTCGTCATAAAAGGTATCGCATTAGCATATAGAAGATGGCTCGAATCAAAGGAGTAAATAAATCTCCTATGAGGACATGTGCCGCAGTTATGACATCCAAAGGAACCGGGGCGATATCGACCATTCAGATATTTGGGGACTCCGCTGTTGAGATCCTAAAAAAAATTTTCAAATCCGTCGGTCGCAAAGAAATGACGCTTACAACCGGCGACGTTTATGTAGGCTCCATTTTTGACGGCAAAAAAAATATCGACCAGGTCACAATCGGCTGCGAAGGGCCGGAAAATTTCGCCATCAACTGTCACGGCAATCCTCTGATTGTAGCAGATATTATGGAGCTGCTGGCTAAGCATAATGTCGAATTGGTAGATTCGGATAAGCTTATAACAAAAATCAACAGGACACAAAACCAACTCAATACCATCGCAGTAGAGGCCGGGATTGCCGCTGCAAAAGCTTTAACCTTAGAAGGCACTAAAATTATTAATAATCAAACCGAAAAAGGATTGGCAAGAGTCTTATCTGAATGGAAAAACAAAAAAGAGTTGATTAACCTTGAAGAAATCAAAACCGATGCCCGAAAAATGCTTTCAAACAGTCAAACCGCCCGGCTGATTATCTACGGCTGCAGAGCTGTCATCATCGGCCCTCCTAACTCCGGTAAAAGTACACTGCTGAACTGCCTGGCAGGCAGGGAAAAAGCAATCGTCACCGATATCGAAGGAACTACTAGAGACTGGGTCAGTGCCGGATGCAGGATTGGACCTATTTTTGTTGAAATAATAGATACGGCCGGCCTGAATGAAATAGTAACCGAAGCGGAAACCTCCCCTGTTCATCAGGCTGCTCAGCGGAAAAGCCTTGAACTGCTGAACGAAGCGGATCTGCTGTTACTTGTTTTGGACAGCAGTAAATCTGTAGAACAACTAAACGATGAAATAGTTAATAAGATAATAAACAGAAAAATTTTGGTCGTATTGAACAAAAATGACCTTCCTGAGAAACTTAAGAAAGAAAAACTGCCTTCACATTTACAAAACATTGTTTCAATAAGCGCAAAAAATGCAACCGGTATAAATGAACTTCATCGGAGGATTCTCGAAATCACAAATACAGCGGATTTCAATCTAACTTCACCTGTCTGCTTTACACCCCGCCAGGAAAACCTGTTAAAGCAAATCAACAAGGCTCAATCAAAAGAGCAGGCCTTTTCAATCATAACAGAGTTGCTCAACGGCGAAGTTTTTGTATAAAAATATCTACAGACCTTCTTCATAAATATACGAGTAAAAAAATGATAGTCTGGAAAAAGGGGCATGTTATTTGGGTCGTTGGAAGTAGGAAGTAGGGAAGGTTGTTGTTAAGGTAGAGGGTGTTAGGGGAGTATTATCTTCTTATCCTAAATCAATCATCACTATTTTACTAGTGCCTTTGTGAATTAATTTTAAATCACTTTTCTTCAAGGCACTGTAAAATATCCTCTTTCATATCTCCAACTCTCATATGCTGTAACTTGAGTATTCCTTTTCGGTCGATTAAAAGATACTGTGGTAAAGCTCCAATGGAACATTATTTAGATAAAGGGTGCATATATGATTTTTTATCAGCCTTCTTATCAACCAATTGAGGCCAGGTAATTTTATTTTTCTCGAGATATTCAGGCAACATGTTGATACGATAGTCATTGAAGATACCAATTATTCTCAAGCCTTTATCGTAGTATTTATCATTTAATTCTTTCAAGGGGGTTATCTCATCTAAACAGTGTCCACACCAGAATGCTCAAAAATCTAAAAGAATCACCTTGCCTTTCAGCTTTTTAGAATCTATCAGATTTCCTTCTAAATCTGTTCCTGTAAATTCGAACGCTTTACCGAAATTTTCCTCCAGGCTTTTTCTCGCAATCACACTCTGGTAACCTCGGCTGGTTTCAGGAATATTATCCAGTATCCAGGTTCTCCATCTGCTTATTTGTTCTTCGTTTGCATTACCCAATGCAACTGCTTTATATAACCGGTAGCCGGCGTCAGGCTCATTTTTTCGGGTCAACTCAAAATCGGCAATTTGCTGCAAGTCGTTTTCAGATATGGTCATAAGATGTGTGTTGACATAAAGAATGTTAAGCCTCCAAAGAAGTTCGGTAGATAACATTTTTTTCACAGGTGAATTGCTGTCCATCATTCTATATATCTTGCCTTCATACTTGTTGACTTCACCATAAGCATACAAATAACATCTGTAAATATCTTCAATTTTCATCTCTATGTAAGGCCGTAGTTCTTCATCAGAAAGGTTCTTTTCTTCCAGTTTCTCGATAAGCCCAAGTCTTTCTTCCCTTATTTTTTCATCCTGAGTTCTCCAAGCCTGCCATTCTTCTTCTTTGCTTTCGGGATTAGGTTTTTCAGGGAAGTTCTCTGTTGTCTTGTTAATCTGGTCAATTAGGTTTTGTGTAGAAGAGTCTTCCTTTGCTGAAATACTGCTAGGCAAAAAGCAAATAGTTATGATGGCTAATAAGAACAACAATTTTTTCATAATAAGTTCTCTTTTTACACCACTCATCATGAGAGCATTATCTCCTTATCCTAAATATCTCATTATTATTTTACTAGAGGGCTTTTGTTATAGATTAAGCAACATTTTTTCTGTAAATTCTTTTTTCTTTTGAATCAGCAGATTCGTTTTCGTTCTCCATTCTTACATTCATATCCAAATACCTCTTGCCTGCAATCCAGTC
>Ga0180437_10003799_pt1 | contig 22117 bp, 21 predicted proteins | sample SS_ome_4_FD_132410 | JGI IMG/M metagenome (GOLD analysis project Ga0180437, IMG submission 132410) | Hypersaline lake sediment archaeal communities from the Salton Sea, California, USA - SS_3_D_1 metaG | ecosystem: Environmental > Aquatic > Non-marine Saline and Alkaline > Hypersaline >...
CGCAGGCTGCAAGGACAAAAGCTGCTCCTTGTTCATCGCGCCTCTCCCAAAGACATTGGTTTTGGGAGAGCTATCGGCTACCTTCCCGATGCTTCTTGAGCAAAACTAGCGCTGCCGTATTAGGGTACTGGGGGCAGCGTCTTGTTGAGGCACCAACCCATCCGACCCGGCTTGTGCCGTGGTGCGCGCGAGCGGGCGGGCGGCTTACCCCCCGGATGCAGCCGGGGGGCGTTCGGCGACGTGGTGTGCGCGGGCAGGCCGTGACGGCCCCGGGTGCGGTCGATGTGAATGTGCACATCGACACATTAAATGGACGGCCATAGGGCCTGTTCGGACGGGTTGAGGACATGATTAGGACATGAAATGCACGGGGAGTGCACATTAAACTGACCAAACGAACCCATAGGGGGCATTGTTCGGAGTATGGCAAGATCGGCAAGGGGGCCGCGGTGCGATTCCGTGTCTCTTCTGCCCTGCACGAGGCGGCCGCCATGGGTCGGATTGGCGGATGCACGCCGTGCTTCGGACGCCGGCGGCGACCTGCGGCGCCGGTGACTGCGGTCTCGCCGCGGCGCGATGGCCGTCCGTCCGCTTGACGCGACGGGGCAGGGCGGCATAATGGCGAATCGAGGCGATTGACGTGCCGACACGTGTGATCAAGGTGACCGATTCGGAGCAGGCGGCCGAGGCGGCCGAGGCCGGCGCGCGGGCCCTGCGCAAGGGGCAGTTGGTGGCCTTCGCCACGGAGACGGTCTACGGGATCGCGGCGTTGGCGACGTCGGGGCCGGCGATGCAGCGGCTGCGGGAGCTGAAGGAGCGTCCGACGCAGCCGTTCAGCGTTCACCTGGGCCGGCCCGCCGACGCGCGGCGGTACGTGAAGAAGCTGCCCGACTCGGCGAAGCGTCTGATCGCGAAGGCCTGGCCGGGCCCGGTGACGATCCTCGCGCCCACGGGCGGGCGGCTGGCCGACGCGAAGCTCCGGCGGCGGAAGGGCCTCTACGAGAGCCTCTGTTCGGCCGATCGGGTGGGCCTGCGCTGCCCGGACGAGCCGGTGGCGTTGGCGATGCTGTCGAAGCTCTCCCTGCCGGTCGTCGCGCCCAGCGCGAACCTCGCGGGGGGCAGATCGCCCCGGACGGGCGACGACGTGCTGGCCTGCCTCGACGGGCGGATCGACCTGCTGATCGACAGCGGCCCGACCCGCCACGGGACCGACAGCACGATCGTCTCCTGCGACGCCGACGGATGGACCGTTGCCCGCGAGGGCGTCTTCAGCGAGGCTGCCGTCCGCCGGATGCTCACCCGCACACTGCTGTTGGTGTGCACGGGCAACACGTGCCGCAGCGCAATGGCCGGCGGGCTGGCCGGGCACATCCTGGCCGAACGGCTCGGCTGCGAGGACAGGCTCCTGCCCGACCGAGGCGTAAGAGTCCTTTCGGCAGGCGTTTACGCGATGGACGGCGGCCGGGCCACCCCGGACGCCGTCGCCGCCGCCGCCGAACTCGGCGCCGACATTTCACGACATCGCAGCCGAATGTTGACAAGGGAGTTGATTCAACAGGCGGATCTGGTATTGTGCATGACGGATTCTCACGTCGCGGCAGCGGTTAGCCTGGCACCGGAGCACGCGGAGAATGTGCGGCGGCTCGACCCGGGCGGCGACGTGCCGGATCCGGTCGGAGGCGGTCCGGCCGTGTATAGGAAGGCCGCACGGAAGATCGACACAGCCCTGCGGGCTGCACTTGCTAAAGGATTGCCATGAGGGTCGCACTTGCTGCCGATCATCGCGGCCATGCCGTCAAGGAGAAGGTCGCCGTCCTGCTCAGCGAACAGGGCTACGACGTCCTGGACATGGGGACCAACAGCTCGAGGAGCTGCGACTATCCGAACGTGGCGTTCCCGGCCGCCAAGGCCGTCGCCGACGGCAAGGTGAACTACGCGATCCTGATCTGCGGCAGCGGGATCGGCATGGACATCTGCGCGAACAAGGTCCCGTCGGTGCGGGCGGCGCTGTGCCACGACGAGCTGACCGCCCAGATGTCCCGCCGCCACAACAACGCCAACGTCCTGTGCCTGGCCAGCGACGTGCTGGGGGACGAGCTGATCCGGCGGATCGTCAGCAGTTGGCTGGCGACGGATTTCGAGGCGGGCGGCCGGCACGAACGCCGCGTCCGGAAGGTCTCCATCATCGAGCTGGGCAAGGACCCGAACGACTACGAAGACGACGAGAACGGCCTCCGCCACGACGACCGCGACGCGCGCGAGTGAGGCCGCACGTCATTCGGCGGGGAAGGCCTCGATGGCTTCGTCGCTTCCGATCAGCACGAGCACGTCGTCCGGCTGGACGGCCGTGGTCGGGCCCGGGGCGCTGAGGATGGTCTCGCGCATCTGCGTCGCGCCGTCCGAGTCGGTCACCCCCACCTGCCTGCGAATGGCCACCACCAGCACGCGGTAGCGGCTGCCGACGTGGAGTTCCTGGAGCGTCTGGCTGTGGAAGCTCCTCGGCGCGGTGACCTGGACGAGGCTGTAGCCGTCGGCGAGCACGGACCGCTCGAGGACGGCGGGGGCCAGCAGTCGGGTCCGCCATCGCTCGGCCGACTCGCGCTCGGGGTTGACGATATCGTCTGCACCGACGCGGCTGAGCACCTGCCCGCGGACCGACGTGGTGGCCCGGCTGATGACTCGCGGCACGCCGATCTGCTTGAGGATGACGGTCGACAGAACGCCCTCCTCGAAGTTGCCCCCGATGCCGACGACGGCGACGTCCACTTTGTCGATGCCCTGGGCGCGGAGGGCCTGCTCGTCGGTCGCGTCCAGGCAGACCGCCAGCGTCACGCGGTCCTTGACCTGCTCGACGATCTCGCGGTCGCGGTCGATCGCGATCACCTCCGCCCCCACGTCGGCCAGCGACGTCGCCAGCCGCATGCCGAACCGACCCAGACCGATCACTGCAAAGCGTTCCATGGCATCACCCGATGACTATATGTTCGGAAGGATACGAGTATCTCGCCGGCCGGATCGTGCTCGTCAGGGCCACCAGCAGCGTCAGCGGCCCGAGCCGGCCGGCAAACATCGCGCCGGTGAGGATGAGCTTGGCCGCCAACATGTCGTTGCCCGTCGGCGTGACGCCCGTCGACAGCCCGACCGTCCCGCACGCGCTGCACGACTCGAAGAAGACCCGCAGGAAATCGTCGCTGGAGAGGTTCACGCACAACAGCAGCAGCGTCACCAGCACGACCAGAGCGACGTACAGCCCCGCCAGCGTGACCGTCTTGCGCAGCAGCTCGGCGCCGATACTTCGGCGGAAGGCCTCCACCTCGTTGCGCCGGCGGACCATCGACCACGCCGTCAACGCCAGCACCGCCAGCGTCGCCGTCTTCATCCCCCCGGCCGTGCTCGCCGGGCTGCCGCCGACGATCATCAGCCCGCACAACCAAAGCCGCCCGGCGTTGGACAGGTCCGCCTGCATGTCCACCGTGTTGAACCCCGCCGTCCGGGCGGTGATCGACTGGAACACCGCCTCGCCGAACGTCAGCTTCCGCAGTGGGTCCTGCTCGCCGCCGACGCCCTGGTGGGGCCGGACGTGCCCGAAGAGCATCAGCCCGCCCGCCCCGGCGGCGATCAGCACGACCGTGGTGGTCAACACGATCTTCGAGTGCAGCGAGAGCTTCGGCCGCCGGGCGGCGACCGGGGTCAGCCGCCTTGCGCGGGCGCGGCGCAGCGCCGTCGCCACGTGCTGCCGGACGTATCGCCCGCAGTCCTGGAGAACGGGGAAGCCGACCCCGCCCAGCACGATCAGCGGCGCCATCACGCCGTGAATCTGCCAGTGGGCCCGCAGCGGCCGGGCCCAGCCCTCCTTCAGGCCGTGCATCATGTTCGTGCGGTAGAGGGCGAAACCGGCGTTGCAGAACGACGAGACGCTGTGGAAGACGCTGTTCCAGGCGGCCTGGGCGAACGTCGGGACGTGGTCGCCCTGTGGCGCGGCGAACATCGGGTACATCAGGACCGCCCCGAGCAGTTCCATCCCGACCGTCATCGCCACGACGAACTTTGCCACGCGCGCCAGATGGCCGATGCCCTCCGTGACGAGCATCTGCCCCAGCGCCTCGCTGCCCCGCAGCGTCAGTCCCCGGCCGATCAGGACGGCCAGCAGCGTGCCGAACAGCATGATCCCGAGCCCGCCGGCCTGGATCATCGCCAGGATCACCGCCTGGCCGAATGGCGTGAACTCCGTGCCCGTGTCTCGGACGACCAGCCCGGTGACGCAGGTGGCGCTGGTGGCGGTGAACAGGGCGTCCTCGTAGGAGATCGGCTGGTTTGCCGGCGTGGCGGTCGGCAGCATCAGCAGGCCCGAGCCGGCCAGGCACATCAGCGCGAAGCTCCCGATCAGCAGCCACGTCGGATGCGCGCCGCTGCTGGCGAGGTCCAGGTTCACGCTCACGCCCCGAAGCATCAGCGTCGCGAGGATGTAGACCTGGGTGATGATCACGTAGAGCGTTCCGGCCGAGACGACCTGGCCCGCCGCACCGCGACCGACCGCCAGCAGCAGCCCCGCCGCACCGATCAACGCGAAGTCCACCCAGTTCTCGCGAAGGTACTTTGCATGCCGAACGGACGACTCCAGCCGGACCACGCGGTCCAGAATGAACATCGCCACCACCACCGTCTGCATCGTGTGGAGCCCCTCCCGCCCGATCGGGAGGCGGCCCGGACGGAACCCGTACTCCAGCAGCAGCGCCGCCACCGCCGCCGCGCCGGTCAGCGCCAGGATGACGTTGAGCGTGGTCGCCAGCATGCGTCGAGGCACGCCCCGCCACGCGCGCGACAACAGCACGTACATCGCCGCCGCCGGGAAGATCCGCCCCCGAAGGCCCAACGCCACGAGCACGGCCGCCAACGTCGCGCCGACAAGTGCCAGGTCTATCCACCGCTCTCGCAGCAGCGCCTTCGGGCGGGGCGACCGGGCGAGGAGAACGGCGCGTTCGGCGGCGCAGGCGGCGGCCAGGAGCACCTCGGCCGTCTTCAGCAGCCCGCGCGCCCACGCGGGCCAGCCGGGCGAGACGTAGATCAGCACGATCAGCAGCGCGGCAGCGGCCCCCGCGGCCAGCGGCCAGCGGGAGAAGCCCGCCCACCGCTTCGGCTCGCCCTCCTGCGTTGGCAAATCCGTTGCGCTCATGCCCGTCGTGCCACCCACGGCACCCGGAGTCTCGAGGTTTGCAGGCTACTTGCGGTCCTTGTAGACGTCGTCGGGGTCGAAGACCTTCTCGGCCACCACGTCCCAGTCGCCGGCCTCGTTCAGCCGACGGTAGAAGCACGAGAAGTACCCGTTGTGGCAGGCCGCCCCGTGCTGGGTCGCCTCGATCAACACCGTGTCGGCGTCGCAGTCGGTGTAGACGGCCGCCACGTCCTGCGTGTGCCCGGAGCTCTCGCCCTTCATCCAGTACTTCCGCCGGCTGCGGGACCAGAAGTGCGTCTTGCCCGTCCGGACCGTCTGAAGCAGCGACGTCTCGTTCATGTAGGCGACCATGAGGACGGCCTTCGATTCGGCGTCCACGATCACCGCGGGGATCAGCCCGTTCGTGTCGTACTTCAAGGCCTTGATCGTCTGTTCCAGTTTGTCCATTTCGCGCTTTCTTGGGTAACTCGAATCCCCAGGCCGTCGTGAGTCTTCGCCCGGCGTTTCTGTCGCCCCTTCGGGGCTCGTTCTGAGAGACGGGGCGCTACCGGGGGCTTGCGCCCCCGGCCATTGCCTGCGGCCCTTTCAGGGCTTCGGAGGCGGCCGTGCCGGCCGCCGCTGAACAGGGCAAGCTGCCGGGCCGAAGAGCTATGCCGTCCCGCAGCGTTCGGTGCTGTGTGGGGCGAAGCTCCTGCTGTTGATCGTCCTCGTCCTCGTCCTCGGCTGTTTCTTCCATTCAGCATCCAGCATTCGACATTCAGCATTCCGCGTTGGGTCCTTAGGAAGCAGGCACCCGCATCATACGTCGATGACGACCTTCATCGTCTCGTCGCCCGCCTCGTCGATGAACCGGTAGGCCGCCAGGTACTCCTCGAGCGGGAAGTGCCTCGTCACCAGCGGTTCGGTCACGATCCCGCCGGAGGCGATCAGCTCGATGGCCCGCTCGTAGTCGGCCCGTTTGTACATCATCGTTCCGCGGAGGCTCAACTCGCGGTCCTGCACGAAGCCGAGGTTCACGCGGGGCCTCTCGCCGAAGACGCCCACCACGATGACGATGCCGCCCTTCTGGATGTTCTCGACGGCCTCGGTCATCGTCGTCTCGACGCCGACGCACTCGAAGGCCACGTCGAACCCGCCCTCGCCGAAGACGCGCGCCGCCGCGTCGGCCAGCGTCTCTTTGCCGGCGTTGTACGTCTGCCCCAGACCACACGCGCGGGCGATCTCCAGCCGGTAGTCGCTCAGGTCGCAGACCAACACGTTGGCGCCCTCGCAGCGGGCGACCTGCGCCACGAGGTTGCCGATCGGTCCGGCGCCGAGGATCACGGTGTTTCGGCCGGTCAACCCGCCGTCGACGCGCCCGGCGGCATGGACGGCCACGGCCGACGGCTCGACCAACGCGCCCTGCTCGAAGGTGAAGTCGTCCGGCAGCAGGAGGACCTTCTCGGCCGGGGTGACGTAGTACTCCTGCGCGCAGCCGGGCGCCTGGAAGCCGCGGACGGCCAACGCGTCGCAGATGTGGTAGTCCCCGCGCCGGCACTGGCGGCACGTGCCGCAGGTGTTCTGCGGCGTGGCGGTGACCTTCGCGCCGACGGGGATGCCCTCGACGCGATCGCCGACGGCCTCGACCTCGGCGGCGAACTCGTGGCCCTGAACGACGGGGTAGCTCGTGTAGGGGTGCTTGCCGTGGTGGACGTGCACGTCCGAGCCGCACACGCCGATCCGGCGGATCCGCAGCAACACCTCGCCCTCCCCGGCGGTGGGGGGTTCGGCCTGGCGGATCTCGATGGCGCCCGGCGCCGTCATGACGGCCTGTTTCATCGTCGTGGCTCCTTTGCTTCCGCGCCGGCCCGGGTGTCGAGCCGCGGACGGCGCGGAGGGCTCATTCCAGCGGCTTGAAGACCATGCCGGTGGCGATCTTGGGGTAGAAGTAGGTGCTCTTGTGGGGCATGGCGGCCCCGCTGAGGGCGACGGCCTCGACGGACCGGACAGGGATGCTCGGCAGGATCACCCCAAGCTGCGCCCACCCGCTGCGGCAGGCCTCGATGACCTGCGAGGCCTCCGGCGTGTACTCGACGTTCACCTCGTCGACGACCCACGGCTGGAGGGCCTTGTCGATGATCAACTTGTGCAGGATCGCCGGAGGCAGGGACCGCCACTCGTCGGTCTTGCCGGGCGTCGCCTCGCGCATCGCGTCCGGCTCGGCGAGCTGAACGATCCACAGCGACGTGCTCCGCCCCGAGACGAACGCCATCGCGCCGGGACCGGAGCAGTCCAGCAGCGTCTGGATCGCCGCCGTGCCGATCTGCGCCGTGCCGCTCTTGCGCCACGAGAACTCCGGCGAGGCGGCCGCCAGCTTCGCCATCGAGCCGTCCTCGTGCAGGTTGCTGATGATCCGGTGGGTCGGCAGGACCAGCAGGCCCGGATCGTCCCGCGCCACCAGCGCGAACATCACGAAACCCGCCTCGTGGTCCTCGCCGATCTCGTTGGATTCGGCGAGTTGCAGGTAGTAGTTTCGGGCGGTCGTGTAGCGGTGATGCCCGTCGGCGATGAAGGCGGGCACGTCGCGAAGGGCGGCGGCGATCGCGGCGATCGTCTCCTCGTCGCGGACGGCCCAGAGGCGCTCGGTGACCCCGCGGAGCTGCCCGGCCGCCAGGGGCGCCTCCTTGGCGGCGGCGGACAACAGCTCGCAGACCTGCCCCTTCGGGTCGTCGTAAAAGCCGAAGATCGGCGACAGTTGGGTGGCGGTGGCCTCGGTGAGCTTCAGCCGGTCGGCCAGCGGACCGGGGAAGATGTGCTCGTGCGGGATCACGTCCGTGCCCAGTTCGGCGGCGCGGACGCCGCAGATCATCGCGCGCCTCACGTAGGACCGCCCGGCCCAGGTGTAGCCCTGCTCGTAGACGTAGATCGCCGGCTCGTCGTCCCGGGCGATCACGCCGGTGTCCTTCCACTGCTGGAACAGCGAGGCGGCCCGGGCGTAGGCTTCGTCGGGCCCCAGCTCCTTGGGCGGGACGTGGGGCAGGTCGACGGCCACGACGTTGTTGGCCTCCCCGGCCAGCAGCTTCCGCTTGTCCTCGGCGGTCAGGATGTCGTACGGCGGCGCGATGAACGGGCTGATATCACCATCGTCACCCGGGCGGAATCGCCACCCGCGGAACGCCCTGATCTCCATATTCGCTCTCCATGAGGCAGAGCGGTACCATACCCGTTGAGGCGGTTGCTTGGAAGAGGATTTGCTCCGGCGCCCCCTGCTGTGGTGTCACTGGATCCGTCCCCGCGCAGCCGCTCGCGGCTTCGCGCTGCGGAGGAAGGCCCGGGCCGCTCCCGGACCGTTCGTGCCCTCGGCGCCTGCTACTTCCGCAACGCCTCCTGGAGCGCCATCACCGCAAAGCACGTGGCCAGGATCGGATTGCCCTCGTCCCACCGCGTCGCCTCGGTGTTGACCCATGACCCGTCGGCTGCCGCGCGGTCAGACAGCGCGTCGATCAGCTCGTGCCGCCAGTTGTGCTTGACCTGCTTCAGGTCGGTGATCTCGTCGACGCCCCAGACGCGGAGGGCCTTCGCGAAGACGTGGTAGTAGTAGAACAGCCCCTGCTTTGATCGGGCCGTCGGCAGGTTCGGGTTGCTGTCCAGCCGCCAGTGCCGGCGGATCCACATGTACGCGCCCTGCACCCGCGGGTCGTTGCGGTCCACGCCGGCGTACAGCATGCTCTTGAAGCCCACGTAGGTCATCGAGCCGTAGCTCCGCAGCCCGCGGCCTTCGGGGCCCGAGCCGGCCTTGGAGGTCTTCAGGTCGTAGACGTACCCGCCGTCCCCGGCGCCTTCCCTCGCCCACGGCATCGGGTTCGACTCGCTGCGGTTCTGGAGGCGGCTGAGGAAGCCGATGGCCATCTTCATCGACTCGTCGTCGGCGGTGACGCCCGCGTCGTGCCAGGCCTCCATCGCGAAACCGAGCACGCTGAGGTTCGGCTCGCCGTTCCGGCCGTACCCGACCCCGCCGACGCGCGGGCTGTCGGCCGCAACCGTCCCGCCGTCGGGCGACTCCTGACCGGGTTTGATCTGGATGCCCTTCAGGTAATCGCTCGCCTGGCGGATCGCGCCGTTGAGCTTCGGGTCCTTCGCCGCCGCCATCGCCATCACGGCGATCGACGTGCTGTAGGCGGGCATCCCCTGCTTCGGGTCGAAGATCGCCCCGTCCTTCTGGCGATACGACAACAGCACGTCGAAGCCCTTCTTCACCACCGGCGAGTTGACGTCGAGGTCCGGATGCTGGAGGAGGCACTTGAGGACCATGGCCGTGATGGCCGGCTTCATCGCTCCGTCCATGCTCCAGCCGCCGTCGACCTCCCGCTGGGCGACCATGTAGCCCAGACCGCCGTTGACGAGCTTCCGGACCTTCGCGAGGTGGTCGGCGTCGATGGCCTCCGTCTCGGCCACCGGGGCCGACAGCTTCAGCGGAACGGGCGCCTTGGCGATCTTGGGCGCTTTGCCGTCGCCCCTGCCCGCCGGCTGGGCGGGCTTCTTCGAGCAACCGGGCAGAACCGCCGCCGCCGCGATCCATCCGATCATCAATATCGATGTAAACGGTCTATGATTCATCTTCACGTGTCTCCTTCGTCGCGCGCCGCTGTGCCGAACATCGCGTCCGTGTCGGCGACGGCCCCCACACCAGTCCCGCCCGGCCGCGGACGCCGCCATATCTTATTCTACCAATAGCAGGGCCGGATTGCCCTGCAGATATACAACGCCGGCTCGGCGGAGGCGGGTCTGCTCTTGCGCCGACGGCAGGGGAGATTGGCATGGACATTCGCAGGCGAGGCCGTGTAAGATCCGGGACCATGGGTGCGAGTTTCGACGGCAGGCGGATGCGTTTGCTCCGGAAGGCCGCCGGCCTGAGACATCGAGACGTCGGGGCGCTCTGTAAGCGCGACGCTCGCACGATCCTGGGGCTCGAAGCCGGCCGCCTGACGCCGAGCCGGGAGCTCGCAGAACGTATCGCCGACGTGTTCGGCGTGGACCTTGCTGCGCTGTACGCCGGGCCCGACGTGCCCTCGTCCCGCCGGCGCGCCGACGTGCTCGTCCGCGAGGCAGTCGAAGAGCTCACCCCCCTCGAAGACCACCTCCTCAGTGTCCTGCGAAAGCTCGATGAGCAGAAGCAGCTCGAGGTGCTCAACCACGCCTACCGACTCGCCGCGACCGAGTCCGACGAACCGACGCCCGAGACGATCTGACCGGTCGATGGCGGATTGCGTATCCCCGTCTGTGTGCGCCGAGGGCCAAGCCGTAAGGGGGGAAGGGCTCCGGAGCGAAGCGTACGTGCCTGCCCCCATTCCGACGCCCTGCCTGCGGGCCGGCAGACAGTCTGCTCGATCTGGTCGAGACGCCGACGCAGACAGGCGATCTCCGTCAGCAGACCCCGCACCTGGCCTCGATTCCCCGGATCTCCCGATTCACCCACAGTCGCGCCTCGCAATGCGATCGACACAACGGCTACATGCCTGCCGTCAACGAAGGCACGGAGTTGTGCCGCAACAGGAGCATGTCGAAGAGGGCCAGCACCTCCCATACGGGCCGGACGTCGGCGAGCAGCTCTTCGTCGGACGGTCTTCCCGGCAGCTCGGCGCGGATTCGGTCCAGGATCTGGCCCACGGTGGCCTGGTCATCCACGTGATTGAGGAAAGCCGCCGCCGCTCGGCTCGTGGGCAAGGGCAGCTTGGCACCCTCGTACTCGAGCGTGGCCGTCCTGCCTGCCGCGCGGCGGAAGATCTCGGTGAGCTTCCCGGCGGCGTCGAGGCGGTCCGGGACGAGCAAGTTGCCCGGAAGAAAAAAGGGCACGTTCTCCAGGTCGCCGAGTTCGGCGAGCGTCTGGCTCGAGGCAGATGCGTAGAAGTCGTGACAGATGATGGAACCGCAAAGCAACTCACAGACGGCGTCCCGCTGGATGGGATCCAGCGCCAACAAGCGGCGGCGGGCCCGCCCTTCGGGAAGCCAGAATTCCGGACGAAGTCGGATCCGCTCGTCGGCCGTGTACGTGACCAACCGCAGGCCCGCCGAGGCGAGCAGTTCGTGAAGCTGCGGCACGGTGTACGCCCTGTCCCGCGCATGCAGGAACAGGTCGTGGATGCCGCTGTCGCCGAACTTGCGATGGTCGTCGAACCAGTCCCAACTGTGACGGAACCAGTTCGTCTTGGGCAGTGCTCCGAGCACTTGCCGTGCCACGTCGAGCCCCGTCGAGCCGTCGGATTCGTCGCCGCTGATACGCCGGAGCAGGTCCTGCAACTGGTATACGCCGGTGCGCCCGATCTGGCCGTAGAGCATCAGCCCCATGGCCCCGCCGTCGGCGAGGACCGTGCGGAGCGCCGCCAGGCCCTGCTCGGGATCCTCGAGGTGGTGCAGCACGCCGATGCAGTTGACGTAATCGAACTTCGGCAAGCCCATCCGAGGCAGATCGAGCAGCGAAGCGTCGTGCCAGACGATGTTCCCCAATCCCCGGACGCGAGCGCGCTGTCGGGCGATCTCCTTGGCCGACCGGCTGATGTCCAGATAGTGAACCTCGGCGTTGGTGTTCCTCAACTGCCAGGCCAGGTGGATGAGCGAATCGCCCGTTCCTCCGCCGGCAACGAGGGCCCGGAACCGTTGGCGGAACGTCTGTCGCCCGGCGAAGCAGTGGTGATTCAGCACTCCCAGCGTGTCCAGGTAAGTGCGGATCAGACGCTTCTTCTCGTCGGCGGGATTGCGGGGCGGGTAAGGGTAGTCTTCGTATTGGCGCCGGACCTTGGCCGACACATCCAGTGTGGTAGCGTCCATGTATCTGTCACTCCCGGGGCGGTCGTGTAGTGGCCGCCGGCCTCGTCGATCGCTCGGACTGACTGGGAGGGCAAACTCGGGCCAATCCGATCAGGTTATCGGACGGAGGAGGCCGGCAGGATCAGCCGATCTTCGGGCAGCCGGCCCGGAACCGTCGGCCGGAAGGGGGGCGAGGCTTCGGCCTTCGACAGAGGCCGGTCCACATCGGGTTCGGCGCGTCAGGCCAGCCGTTCGTAAAGCTGTCGTGGGGAAAGGATTAGATGCCCGGAGAACTCTCTCAGCGACAACAGATCCGCATCGCCCGTCACCAGGCAGTCCGCGTTGGCGGCCACCACCGTGCCGAGCACGGGAAGGTCGTCGGCGTCGCGGCAGCTACCCTCCGTCACCTTCGCCGGCTCGACGCGTTCCGCCTGGCCTCGCAGGAAGGCCACGACGAGGCGGGTCATGTCGGCCGGCATGCCGAACTTCCCGGCGTAGTGGCGGGCGAACTCGCTCAGGATGTGCTCGGAGAGCACGATCGTGTGTTCGCTGGAGGCAAGACAGGCATCCAGCGCGGCCTCGCAGATTCCCCGTGTCGCGACGCCCGACAACAGGACGTTCGTGTCGAGGACGATCCTCACGAGACTTCCCGGAACACGTCCTCGTCAGTCAGGAACCCGCGTGCCTCGGCCTGCGGATGGGTCTGCTCGCGAATCTGCCGCAACTGCTCGGCGGCGACGTATCGGCGCAGAGATTCGCGCACGACGTCGCTGGTGGAGCGATGCTGCTGTTCGCAGAGCCTCTGCAACTGCCTTCGAAGTTCGTCCGGGATGCGAATCGTCAGGGCCGTCATGTATGACATTGTACGACAAGGCCGCTTGGCTGACAAGCCCCAACAAAGACCGACCGAGGGCAGATACACAACTCCGCGGCGAGCGAACAAACTGTCGGATGAAAGCGTCACCGTCCCTCGGCCCGGCCCGCCCAGAACTGCCGGCCTTGCTCGCGCGTGTCGTCGAGGTCCGTTTGCCAGCGATTCAGTTCGGCTCGCAGGCGCTGGGTGTGCCTGGCGGCGGCGGGGTGGTCGGCGAGGTTGTTCAGTTCGAAGGGGTCGTCGGCGAGGTCGAACAGTTGGGTCGTTCGTCGGCCTTCGACGGCGCAGACGATGAGCTTGTAACGCTCGTCGCGGACGCCGCGGTGGAGATGGCGGTAGGCGAACAGGAGGCCATCGCGGACCGTGGCGTTGCTGTCGGCGAGCAGCGGCGCGAGGCTTCGGCCCTCGACGGAGGCCGGCCGCTCCACGCCGGTCAGCTCGCAGAGCGTCGGGAAGATGTCCAGCAGATAGCAGAACGCGTCGCGCCGCTCGCCCGCGGGGATGCCCGCTCCGGCGAAGACCAGTGGCACGTGGACGCTGTGCTCGTAGAGGTTCTGCTTGCCCATCAGCCCGTGGCGGCCGAGCGCCAGGCCGTTGTCGCCGGCGAACACGATGATCGTGTTGTCCAGCCGCCCCGTCTGGCGCAGGGCCTCGAGCACGAGGGCCATCTGCGCGTCGGCGTGGGTGATCATCGCATAGTAGTCGGCGATGTGTTGGCGGACGATTTCGGGCGTTCGCGGCCAGGGCGCGAGCTTCTCGTCGCGGATCGTCATCTCGCCGTTGTCGAACGGGTGTCGGGGCATGAAGCTGACGGGCGTGGGCAGCTTGTCGGCGTCATACATCGCGTGGTACTTCGCGTGCGTGTCGCGCGGGTCGTGCGGGGCGGTGAACGAGACATACGCGAAGAACGGCGCGTCGGAGTCGTACTGCCGGATGAAACGGGCCGCCTCGCCGCAGAACAGGTCGCTGGAGTGCTCGCCTTTCTTGTGGTAGATCCGCTCGGCCGGATACGCGCCGGCGGGGTCGAAGTCGTTGAGCGGCACTTCCCAATGGTCGCTCATGCCGCCGAAGAAGATCCGCCCGCCGGCGGTGAAGCATCGCGCGAACGCGCTGCGGCCGTTGTGCCACTTGCCCGTGCCGAACGTCTGGTAGCCGGCGCGGCGGAAGGCCTCGGGCATCATGACGTGGTCGAGCGCGACATCCTGGCCCTCGCGCTCGATGTGGAACAGCGTGCGGCCGGTCATGAGCATGGCGCGGCTGGGCATGCAGACGGCCCCGGAGGTCCCGCCCATGATGTAGGCGTTGGTCATCGTCGTGCCGCGTTCGACGAGCGAGTTGAGCGTCGGCGTGCGGACGTGGCCGTTGCCCAGCGCCTCGATCGTGTCGAAGCGTTGGTCGTCGGTGAAGAAGAACAGGACGTTGGGGCGGTCGTCGCGGTGGGGCATTTGGTTCTCGGTCCGGGTTTGCGCGAAGCGGAAGATCCGTGTCTCGCTGAAGCGAACAGGCCTCGGGCGCCCGGGCGCGAAGCGTCAGGTCGCCTTCCCGGCGTTCGCGCGTCCGGGGGGGCGGGCGTCGGCCTTGAGGTCCTTGTCGAACTTGCGGGCGAGGTCGGTCAGTCTGGCGACCACGTCGCCGTGTGCGGCGGCGACGTCGGTCGTCTCGCCGATGTCGGCGACGAGGTCGTAGAGCTGGGCCGGCTGGGCGACCTTCACGTTGACGCGCTTCTTCTTGCCGTCCGGGCCGGTCTGGGTCTTCTTCACCGTCCGCTGCCCGCCGAGGCGGAGCTTCCACTTGCCCTGTCGGACCGCCTCCAGGCGCGCGCCGCGGTAGTAGTAATACCCTTCGTGCGGCGACGTCGCGCCCTCCCTGCCGCTCATCAGCGGCCAGATGTCCTTGCCGTCGATGATCCGGTCGGTGGGCACCTTGACCCCGGCGAGCCTGGCGATCGTCGGGAGCATGTCGATCGTGCCGGCGACCTGGCGGCAGAGCTTGCCCGCCGGGATCCTGCCGGGCCAGCGCATGATCGTCGGCTCGCGCATGCCGCCTTCCCACGTGGTGAACTTGCCGCCCCTCAACGGCAGCGCGCAGCCGCCGTTGGCGCCCTTGCTCAGCCACGGGCCGTTGTCCGAACAGAAGAACACGAGCGTGTTCTCGTCGAGGCCCTGGGCCTTGAGCGTCTTCAGGATCTCGCCGACGCACCAGTCGATCTCCTCGATCGTGTCGCCATACAGCCCGCGGGCGCTGGTGCCCTTGAACTTCTTCGAAGCGAACAGCGGCACGTGCGGCATGGTGTGGGGCAGGTAGAGAAAGAAGGGCCTGTCCCTGTTGGCCTTGATGAACGCCACGGCCGCGGCGGTGTAGCGCTTCGTGAGCTGCGACTGGTCAACGGGGTAGTCGATCACCTGCTCGTCGCGGAGCAGCGGGACCTTGTTGCGTCCGCCCTTGCCGGGCCCGGCCTGGAGCTTCTCGGCGGTCAGCCCCTCGTCCAGCCGGACGTCCGGCGCGAAGGACATATTCGCCGCCAGCGACATGTCGTTGCTGTAGGGCACGCCGAGGTAGCTGTCGAACCCGTGGCTGGTGGGCAGGAACGGCTTGTGGTGGCCGAGGTGCCATTTGCCGATGCACGCCGTGGCGTAGCCGGCCGGCCTCAGCAGCGCCGCGATCGTCTTCTCCTTCGGATTCAGCCCGATGTTGCTGCGGGGGAACAGCACGGGCAGCCCGCCGACGCGCGGCGGGTAGCAGCCGGTCAGCAGGGCGGCGCGGCTGGGCGTGCAGACGGGGGCGGCCGAGTAGAAGTCCGTGAACTTCATCCCCTCAGCCGCCATGCGGTCGAGGTTCGGCGTCTTGATCTTCGGCGAGCCGAAGCACCCGACGTCCTGGTAGCCCTGATCGTCGGTGAAGATGATGACGAAGTTGGGCCTTCTTGCGGGGGGGGCGGCGCGCAGCAGACGGAGAGGCGCCAGCCCCGCCGCCGCACCCAGCCCCAACGCCTTCAAGAAGCCGCGCCGATCCAGTTTCGCACTCATCGAGGTCTCCTCGCCGTCAGTCGTCGAAGACGATGCACGCCTTGCCCGTATGTCCCTTGTCCGCCAGGTCGTACGCCTCGGCCGCCTCGCTCAGCGGCAGGCGCTCGGTGCACGTGACGTCCGGGTGCAGGCCCCACCGATCGAGGTTGGTCACCAGTTCCTCGAGGTGGTACAGGCTGGTCACCCACGAGCCGTACAGCGTGATCTGCGGGTGGATCAGCAGCGGGCTGACGTCGAACTCGACCGTGCTGCCCTCGCCGACGTAAACGCATCGGCCCCACTGACGCGTGCACTTCAGCGCCAGCAGCCGCGCCGCCGGGGCGGCCGAGCAGTCGACCGTCACCTCGCAGCCCTTCCCGCCGGTCAGGTCCATGATCTTCTCGTACGGGTCGTCGTCGGCGGCGAGCGTGTTCTCGACGAGCCCGAGATCGCCGGCGAGCTTCAGCCGGCCTTCCGAGATGTCCGTGCCGGCGATGACCCGCGCGCCCATGGCCTTTGCGAGCATGGCCGCCGCGAGCCCGACCGGCCCGAGGCCGGTGATCAGCATGCGATCGCGCCCGCTGACGTTGACCCGCCGCAGCGCCTCGTATGCCGTGCCGAACCCGCACGCGCACAGCGCGCCGTCGACGTACGTCAGCGAGTCGGGCAGCTTCACGCACGTGTTCTCCTCGGCCAGGAGATAGTCCGCGTGCCCGCCGTCCCGCTGCCAGCCGTACGCCGCGCGGAGCGGGCTCTGGCAACTGATCATGTACCCGTGCTTGCAGTCGTCGCAGCAGCCGCACCCGCTGATGTGGTAGAGGACGACCCGGTCGCCCTCCCGGTAGCGCTTGCAGTTGGGGCCGACCTCGACGATCTGCCCGCAGGGCTCGTGACCGGCGATGACGCCCTGGTAGGCCTCCGGCCCCTTGCCGAGGTGCTCGCGGTAGATCGCGCGAATGTCGCTGCCGCAGATGCTCGAGGCTTTCATCTTGAGCAGCACCTGCCCGCACCCGGGCTCGGGGACGGGGGCCTCCTTGATCTCGACCGTGCTATTGCCCGGCAGATACACGCCCTGCATCGTTGCCATGGTCCTGTTCCTTCCGTCAGTTCACCGACTCTGTCTCAGCGTGGTCCAGTGCAGGGACCAATCATGCGGGCCGGCGCCGACCTTGGCAAGCCAGACCCGGACGCCCCACGGCGGCGGCTCTACTTCGCCTTCTCCATCCGCTCCGTGAACTGGTCCTCGACCTTCTTGAACTCCTGGAAGCTGTTGAGGAGGTGCTTGCGGATGTCTTCGGTGGCCGCCTCGATGCCGGGATGATCGTCCTTGAGCTGCTGAAGGGCCTTGAGCTTCGCGATGGCCTGGTCGAGATGCTCGGCCCCGGAGACGAACGCGCGGACGGTGTCGTAGAGCACCTGCTTCTCGAGATCCTCCTTCTTCGGTTCGTAGAGGATCTTCCAGGGGCTGCGGCGGATCTCCGCGCCGGCGGCCTTCAGCGTCGCCGACACCTGCCGCAGGTTGTCCAGCGTCTTGTCGATGTTCGGGCGGTTCAGGACGAGCGCCTTCTCCGCTTCCGCCGCGAAGCCGCCGACGTGGCCGACCGCCTCGAGGACCGCCACCTTGACCTCCTGGACCGCCTTGAAGACGTCGGCCAGCTCCTTGTTCGCGTAGCCCTCGATCCTCTCGGCCGTCCTTCTGACCGACGCGACGGTCTCCTTGACGTTCGGCCGGCTGTCCCGGATGGTCCCGTGGACCTCGTCGACCGTCCCGCGGACCTTGTCCATCAGCGAGCCGGGCCGGTTCGGGTCGACCTGCTCCTCGACGTGTCCGACCGTTCGGTTGACCCGGGCCAGCAGGGCGTCGGCGCGATTGGGGTCCGTCTGGTGGGCGAGGCTGGCGGCGATCTGGTGGATCCTGGCCGCCAGCGAGGCGGCGTTGGCCGCGTCGGTCTCCGTGCGGACGTTGGCCGCGATCTTGCCGACGTCCACGGCGGCGTTGCGGAGCTCCCTGACGATCTCGTGGACCCGGGCCACGAGCGACTCGGCCGCGCCCGGGTCCAACTGCCCCCGCACCATCGCGCTGATGTCCTCGAGGTCGTCGGCCAGCCCGTTGAGGTAGCCCATGAACTGGTCCAGCCCGCCGGTCAGGCAGACCGGGTTGGCGTCGTCGGCATCCTCGGCGGCCTTGCCGAAGCTCTTGATGACGATCTTCGCCTGCCCCACCGGCGGGGAGACGACGACGGCCACCGCGTCCCTCTTGAGCGTGATATCATTGCGCTCCAGTTGGACGCGGTAGTAGCAGAGCCTCTTGGCCGGGACCGGCTCGATCTGGATCAGCCGCCCGACGCGGCCGTCGCCGCACGTGATGGCGGCGCCTTTCTCCAGCCCGAGGCTGCCCTGCGACATCGGCAGGTAGAACGTCACGCGCTGCCCCCTCGTCTTCAGCACATCCGCCGCGCCGAGCCACAACACCACGCCCAGCAGGACGACCAGGCCGGCGATCACGAACAGCCCGGCCGTCATCTCACTCGTCTTCTTCGTCGGCATCTTGCTTCTCCGCTATCGTGATCTTGGTGACCTCTCCAGGCCCGTCGTCCTCCGCCGCCCGGCCTTGGCGGCCTTCCTACTCGAGGCCCGCCGCGCCGAGGATGTCCTCCTCGTAGCCGCTGGACAGCCGCCGGTCCGTGATCGGACCCGTCGGATCGCCCCGGAGGAACTGGCGGATCAGGTCGGTCGTCTCGTCGTCGCCGGACCAACTGTCGCGGATCTCCTCGAACTGCTTCCGCGTGCCGACCTTCAGCATCCGCCCGAGGTCCAGCATCGCCATCCGGTCGGCGATCCGGAAGGCCGAGTCCATCTCGTGCGTCACCACCACGCTGGTGACACCGAGCTTCCGTGACAGATCCATCATGAGCTGATCGATCTCCGCCGACGTGACCGGGTCCAGCCCGGCCGACGGCTCGTCGTAGAAGAGGATCTCCGGCTCGAGGGCGATCGCCCGGGCCAGCCCGGCGCGCTTCTTCATGCCGCCGGAGATGTCGGCGGGCATCAGGTCGATCGCCTCTCGCAGGGCGACCATCTCCAGCTTGATCCGCACGATGATGTCGATCGTGTCGGCGTCGAGGTCGGTGTGGGCCCGCAGGGGCAGGGCGACGTTCTCGCCGACGGTCATCGAGTTGAACAGCGCGCCGGACTGGAAGAGGATGCCGAACCGCTTCCGCGTGTTGTCCAACTGCTCTTCGGTCAGTTGCGAGATGTTCTGCCCGAACAGCTCGACGTGGCCCTCGTCCGGCCAGAGCGTGCCGATCATGTGCCCCAGCAGCGTGCTCTTGCCGCACCCGCTGGCGCCCATGACGACCATCGTCTCGCCCGGGGCGACCTCCAGGTTCACCCCGTCGAGGACCGCCCGGTCGCCGAAACGCTTGACCAGGCCGGCGACGCGGATGACCGGCTCTTCGGCTTCGGCGATTCCGGTCGGCTCGGCGGCGTTCGGGTTCTCGTCGGTCGGATCGGGCAAGGCGGCCTTCATAGCTCGAAGATGTAGAAGATCATGGTGAACAGGCAGGCGGCGGCGATGATGGCGACGATGGAGTAGACGACGGTCATGGTGGTCGCCCGTCCGACGCCCTCGGCTCCGCCGCGAACGTTCAGGCCCTCGTAGCACGCGATGATGCTGATCAGCAGCCCGAAGACGCCCGCCTGGATCAGGCCCGTCACGAAGTCGCGGTACAGCAACTGCTGTTGCATCCGCTGCCAATACCCCTCGTACGACGCCGGGCCCAGCAGCAGTGACGTCAGGTACCCGCCCGCCCCGATCATCAGGTCGGCCAGAACGGTCAGCAGCAGCGTGACGATGAACGTGGCGAGCACGCGAGGGACCACCAGGTAGCGGACGGGATTCAGCGCGATGGCGACCAGGGCGTCGATCTCCTCGGCGACGACCATCGTGCCGATCTCCGCGGCGATCGACGCGCCGGCAAAACCGCTGAGCACGACGGCGGTGATGATCGGCCCGAGCATCCGGAACCCGGCGACGCCGATGATGTTGGCGACCTTGTCCACCTGCCCCCACGGCTCCAGCGGAGGGGTCATCTGGAGCGCGAGGATCACGCCGATGAAAAGCTGGACCAGCACGACCACGCCGATGCTCCGGATGCCGACGCGGCGGATCTGGTGGGCCAATTCGCGCCGGCGGAACTCCACCTTCGAAGAGAAGATCCCGAGCACGGTCCAGCGCAGCACGTCGGCGAGCAGCAGGGCCATCCCGCCGGCGTAGCGCACGGCGCACAGCGCCGTCGCCCCGACGGCCTCGACCCGGTTGCGCTGCCTGTCGGCTGCCGCCATCGCTACGCCATTGCCTCCTCGATCGTCGCGAAGATGTCGAAGACCGTGTCGAGACGGGTGATCTCGAAGATGCTCCGCACCCGCTCGCCGAGGCCCACCAGGCTCAGTTGCGCCCCGGCTTTTCGGGAGCGCGACAGGAGCTTGACCAGCGAGGCGACTCCCGAGGAGTCCATGTACTCCACGCCGGCAAGGTCCACGACGATCCGCTCGGGCTTGCGGTCCATCAGGGCCAGCAGCGATTGCTGAAACTCGGTCGATCGGCTGAGGTCGACGTCGCCGACCACGTGGACCACGGCGGTCTGGTCGACCCAGCGAATCTCCCGGACGGGGCTGTCGGGCGAGGGGGGGCTCATCCGGCGCTACCTCCATCGGCGGGAGGGAGGCGCTTGACCATCGTCAGCATCGTCCCGCCTCCTTCCGCCTGCTTATATTCCACGGTGTCCATGCATTCGCTCATGATGTGCACCCCCAGCCCGCCGGGGCGCAGGTCGCTCAGGTCGCGCGGGCGTATCGTGTTCGGGTCGACGGGCCGGCCGTAATCGCGGATGCGAATCCGCAGCCGCTGGCAGCCCTGCTCCCCGACGGCCGCCAGCTCGACGTCGATCTGCCGGTCGCCGGCCCCGTCGTACGCGTGGCGGATGATGTTGGTCATCGCCTCGTCGACGCTCAGCACCACCCGGGTGACGTGCTCGGCGTCGAAGCCGATCAGCTCGCAGATCCGCTCCACGGCGGCACGGACGATCGGCAGGTGCTCCGGCGTGGAGAAGACCGCCAGGCGGATCGGCTTGTCGCCGGCCGCCGCGCTCACAAGCCGGCCTCCTCGGATCGCCCGCCCGCCCGCCCCGCCCGGCGGGCCTTCAACCGCTGCCGCCACCGCGCCGCCGCCTGCTCCCGCTGCTCCGGCGGGGCGTGATACCGCAGGTCGCTCGCCTCGCCCGTGGCCTTCCGCAGTGCCACCCCCGCCGCCAGGCGGACCTCCGGCTCGCTGTCGGTCAGCCGGTCCACCAGGTAGGGCAGGGCTCTGGGGTCCTTCGTCTGGCCGGCCTCGATGGCCGCGGCGACCCGGACGGCCGGGTCGGCGTCCTGGAACCGCTCGTACAGCGTCATCCCGCCGCGCCGGGCGCCCGGTTCGGTTCGGGTCTCGGCCGTCGATCCCCGCGCAGACAAGCCGATCGCCTCGCAGCCGGCGCCCAGGAAGGCCCCCAGCAAGATCGCCGCTCGAGCGATGGCATGTGATTCGTTCACGTATCGGTTCCCGTCGGACATCGCTGCCGGCAAGCCCTGCGGCGATTATATGTGCCCGGCCGGCACGTTCAACGGTCTATTCGGATGACGGGGCCGCTTTGAGCCGTCCGACGTGCTGGTCGGCGCGGCGGGTCGGCTCCGGCAGCCGCACGCCGCGGGTGCAGCGGAGGGTCCATCGGACCGACTCGGCCAGCGTGATCCGATGGCCCGCCGACACGTACAGCGGCTTGACGCCCGTCCGCGTGCGGACCACCGAGCCGATCACGTTGCCGTCCAGGCGGAGCTGCGTCCGGCAGCCGCGGGCGGGGCCGGGATCGCGGTGCTCGCCGCAGAGGCGGCTCTTCGCCACGCCGATTGTCGGCACGTCAAGCCAGAGGCCCACGTGAGAGGCCAGCCCGATCCGGCGCGGGTGGGCCCGGCCCTGCCCGTCACACATCAGCAGGTCTGCGGGGGGGGGCAGCTTCCCGACGGCCTCGATGACGGCCGGGGCCTCGCGGAAGCTCAGCAGCCCGGGCACGTAAGGGAACCGGCACGGGCGGCGGACGTGAGCGGTCGCGAGAATCTCCATCGTGCGGGCGTCGCAGAGCACGGCTGCCGCGATGATCTCCGTGCCGCCCCGGGCGAAGGAGCAGTCGACGCCGGCGACCGTGCGGATCGGCCCGGCGAGCGGCTCGACACGGACGGCGTCCGCCA
>Ga0180437_10003801_pt1 | contig 22112 bp, 15 predicted proteins | sample SS_ome_4_FD_132410 | JGI IMG/M metagenome (GOLD analysis project Ga0180437, IMG submission 132410) | Hypersaline lake sediment archaeal communities from the Salton Sea, California, USA - SS_3_D_1 metaG | ecosystem: Environmental > Aquatic > Non-marine Saline and Alkaline > Hypersaline >...
CTCCATATCCCCATTTTAAGCCAAACCGCCCTTCTTCGTGGAGTCAACGATTCTACACCTGTTCTCAAAGAACTTATGCAAGCCCTGGCAAACAACGGAATCATTCCCTATTACCTCCACCAACTCGATCGCGTACAAGGAGCCTCCCACTTTGAGGTTCCTCTTTCAAAAGGACAAGAGATAATCAAAGAACTCCAAAGAAGCCTTTCGGGCTATATGGTTCCAAAATACGTGCAAGAGATTCCGGGCAGAGAGAGCAAGGAGCTTATTACATCCTAGGAGGAACCTTGATTCCAAGCAGCTCGAGACCCTTTTTGAGCGTTCTTGCAGTAAGCGACACCAATACAAGACGAGAATCTTGACGGGGATCGCCCTCTACACGACAGTCCCTGAAAAATCGATTGAATGCTTCAGCAAGACCGTATAGGTAATCGGTAAGGCGGTTTGGAAGAAGAGACTCCGTCACTTCATCGAGAGTCTCAACAAACTGACACAGCGTTGTCGCCAACGAAATCTCCGATGGATGAGAGAGATCAAAAGAACATATACTCTCTGGCCCTTCTTTCCCAATGCGACGCTGAATACTCGAGCATCGAACATAGGAGTACATGATGAAGGCTGCCGTATTTCCTTCAAACTTAAGCATCCGATCATAGCTAAAGCAGTAATCGCTACCTCTATGAGAGGAGAGATCGGCATATTTTACAGCACCGATTCCAAGTGTCTTGGCAACTACTGTGCGATCTTCTGGGCTCCACTCAGGGTTTCTCTCGTGCAACAGTCTCTCCGCATGGGCAACAGCTGCCTCTAAAAGGTCGATGAGACGCTCTGTCTCTCCAGAACGAGTTTTGAATTTCTTTCCATCTTGTCCCAGTACAAGACCAAAGGGCACATGATCAAGACGAACATCCCCCACAATCCCGGCATCTCTACCTGCTTGAAAGAGCATCTTAAAATGGGTGGCCTGACCGCTATCGGTTATATAGATAATTCGATCAGCCTTCTCCTCGCGAATTCGATGACACAGGGCCGCCATATCCGTTGTATCATACGTGTAACCGCCGTCAGACTTTTGCATCATCAGAGGAAGAGGAGACCCCTCTCTGTTAAAAAAGCCATCTGGAAAAAGACATTTTGCCCCATCAGAAACAAGTATCAGTTCTTTCTTCTCAAGCTCTTTTATTATCTGAGGCAGCATTTCGTTATAAAACGACTCGCCTCTAACCTCTATTTTGACATCAAGAAGATCGTATATCTGCCCATACGCCTGTTCAGATATATCGCAGATGATCTTCCAAATAGCTCTTGCCTCTTGCTCTCCTCCTTGAAGGGCCACAACTTCGAGTTGTGCCTCTTTTCGAAAGAGGGGATCACTGTCAAAACGAGCCTTACTTTCCCGGTATAGGCGCATTAAATCGGAAAGAGCGTATTGAGAAACCCTCTCAATGCTAAAGTCGTCTTGAGATTTGATGTGCTCGATCAGCATCCCAAACGATGTTCCCCAATCTCCAACATGATTTAACCGAAGCACATCGGCACCAAGAAGTTCAAAAACACGGGATAAACAATCGCCAATAATTGTCGATCGAAGATGACCGACATGCATCTCTTTAGCGATGTTCGGACCTGAAAAATCGATGACAACCTTCTCTAGGTGCTTATTTTTACTCACCATCTCCTGGCTCGAAAAAAGCGTTTCTATTCTTTGTGTTAGAAAGCTCTGACTGAGCGTCATATTGATAAAGCCCGGGCCTGCAACCTCAACCTTTTCCAGCATGGGGTCAGCAGCCGCAATCTTAGCAATTCCTTCCGCCACCTCCCTCGGAGAACAGCCGGCCTGTTTAGCCAATCTCATCGCACTATTACACTGATAGTTACCAAAAGATGGGTCCTTGGCCTTGACAATCTCAAGTTCGCACTCGGCCAACATTGGAAAGCTTTCTTGAACCGCTCCTTTAAGAATTTCAGCCAACTGGCTCATAACAGATCTCAATGCCCACACCCCCCTAATCTATGAAAAGTTAAAAGAGTATACCACCTTCGTGTGGTCTCTTGTCAAAAGGCTAGTGGTTGAGCTGCTATTTCTATCTCCAAACCAACGAAAGAACAAACGAAAAAGAATTAAATAAAAAGGAAACTAATTCGACCAAGTAAAAACAATTTTGCCAATTAAAGCCAATTTTCCTTGCCCTTTTTCCCTATTTTTGCCATAATTTCGGCAGAACATTTAAACGGGGTCTATATGTCCGGCAACAGCTGCAGGTCCGGTATAAACAGATTGCAGAAGGTTTTTCGTACAACTCCGAAGATTTTTATGCGGACGCGGGATCCCGTTGCCCTCAAACCGCCTCACCTCTCTGGTGAGGCGGTTTTTTTTATGCCTGTTAACCTTGAGAGCACTATATGTTAGACAGTACACAAGGACACTCCTTTAGTAAGTGGCGCGCCTTCTTCTGGCCTGTCCATGTGTACGAGTTAAAAAAGCTCGTTCCGATGTTTGTCATCTTTTTTCTGCTCTCTTTCGATTACAACGTGTTGCGCTGCATTAAAGACACGTTAGTTATTACGGCTAAAGATTCAGGGCCTGAGGTAATCCCCTATATTAAAGTTTGGGTCATGTTTCCCGTCTCAATTCTTCTCACTTGGATTTTTATCCGGCTTTCAAACAGATTCAGCGGAGAAAAAGTATTCTATGCAATACTGGGGGGCTTTTTAAGCTTCTTTTTTCTCTTTGCCTTTGTACTCTACCCATATCGAGAACTTTTTTATCTGCATACGCTTGCCGACTATCTGACCGCCGCTCTTCCCCTGGGCTGTAAAGGACTTGTCTCCATGGTGCGATACTGGAGCTTTACGCTCTTTTATGTGATGGCAGAGCTTTGGGGAACCATCATTATGACGCTGCTTTTTTGGGGGTTCGCTAATCAAGTAACAAAACTCGAAGAGGCAAAGCGCTTTTACGGTCTTTTCGGAGTTGGGATTAACATCTCTGGAATCGCCGCAGGAGGATTCTCAATCTACATCTCAAACCTCGTCCACTCCGTGGGAAAAAGCCACGATAGCTGGGGACAAACCCTTCTTTGGCTTAACCTAACAGTCGTTATCACAGGCCTTATAGCTATAATAATCTTTGCCTGCCTCAACAAAACCCTTAAAAAACATCCAGAACTTAACGCCGAGCAAAAACCAAAAAAGAGTACAAAAAAGCTCTCCATGCGAGAAAATATTCGATACCTTCTCTCCTCTCGCTATATCTTAAGCCTTGTCGCTATCGTCATTTCCTATAATCTCATCATCAACCTGGTCGAGATTCTGTGGAAACACGAAGTAAAGGCTCTCCACCCAGAAGCTGCCGCCTATAACCTCTTTATGAATAAAGTTACCATCTGGATAGGAGTGCTGGCTACTGTCGCTTCATTTTTCATCGCTGGTAACTTTTTACGCGCCTTTGGTTGGACAAAAACCGCACTGATTACCCCGCTTATCCTCTTTGTCACCAGCATCGGTTTTTTTGGAGCCTTTTTCTTAAAAAGCTCTCCCTCTTTTGCCGTCTACCTAGCCGGTGTCTCACCCCTTACACTCTCTGTCTTCTTTGGAACACTACAAAATTGTTTTTCGAGAGCCTCAAAATACACCGTCTTTGATGAGACCAAAGAGATCGTCTTTATTCCATTAAGTTATGAGGAAAAAATAAAGGGAAAAGCCGCTGTCGATGGTATTTGCAATCGGCTTGGCAAATCGGGGGGATCGGTTATCTACCAATTTCTATTTTTATTTTTCTCAACCATCTCGGCCAGCGCCCCATATGTCGCAATTATCTTGTTCTCAATTATCGGTATTTGGATACTTGCTACCCTCAACCTAGGTAAACAGTTCAATGAGAAAATACGCGAGGACTCAACCTCCCTGCCCCTTCGGGAAGATACGGCTGTTGTTTTATCCTCTTAATGTTTGCTTTTAAAAAGAACTATTTATTGAAAAGAAAAGAATATTTTGATACTATTGTTTTTTTAAATTTCTTGGAGAAAATTAATGGCTAAGGCCGACATATCCTCCTTTTCTGGCTTACGATCATATTTGTGGCCCATCCACGCACATGAGGCAAAAAAGCTCATTCCTATGACGATTATGATCGCTTTTGTTGCCCTCAACTACAGCATCTTACGAGGCCTTAAAGATACGCTTCTTATCACTGAACCGGGTGCTGGAGCCGAGGTGCTTCCGTTTGTCAAATTGTGGGTCATGTTACCAGCTGCTATTGTCTCCACCATGGTCCTCTCCTACCTTCTCAACCATTTTTCGAAAACGGCAGTCTTTACTACTGTCAGCCTTCTCTTTTTCGCCTTTTTTCTTGCCTTTGCCTTCTTTATCTATCCCTATCGCTCTATGTTTCACCTTCACACCTCCGCCAATTATTTAGAGTCGGTTCTTCCCTTTGGATTTAAAGGGTTTGTCACCCTCTACAGACATTGGACACTCACCTGTTTTTATGTAATTGCAGAGCTATGGGGTACAATTGTTCTCCAGGTGCTTATGTGGGGAGTTATTAATGAGATCACGAAAGTAAGTGAAGCGCCCCGATTCCACGGAGTTCTTGTTATTGCTTGTAACATCGCCGCTATTTGCGCAGGACAAATAGCCAATGCCCTAAAACCAATAGCCCATTCTCTTGATGGATGGAACATTGCGCTTACACGTCTTGCTCTACTCATCACGGCTCTCGGCTGCATCTCTTTGGCAGCTTTTTACTGGATGGCCAAATACATCTTTACAAACCCTGCTTATACACCTCAAGAGGAAAAGGAAGCTAAAAAATCTCCGAAGAAAAAGCTGAGTTTTAAAGAAAGCTTATACCATATCGCTAACTCAAAATATCTGCTGTGTATCGCTAGCATTGTTGTTTCCTATAATCTCGTCATTAACCTTGTCGAGGTTCTTTGGAAAGATCGACTCCATCGATACTGCCCAAACCCTGGCGATTTCAACACCTATACAAACAACATCACAACAGCTGTGGGGATTATCTCTACAATCGCCTCAGTTCTTATGCTCGGGATTATCCAACGATTAGGGTGGACAAAAACAGCCTTACTCACACCCATGGTCTTGCTCATCACAAGTAGTGCCTTCTTTATCTGTCTTTTTGGAGGAGGGGGGGCGACCCTTGGCCTGGCCGTTTTTCTCGGATCTGCCCAAAACTGCATCTCAAAGGGAGCCAAATATTCCGTCTTTGATGCAACAAAAGAGATGGCCTTCGTCCCTCTTGAATCTGATCATAAAATGAAGGGAAAGGCGGCCATCGATGGCATCGGCTCGAGAATGGCAAAGTCTGGTGGGTCAATCCTCCAGCAAGGACTCCTTCTCTTTTGCGGAACCCTAGCCGCTAGCGCTCCTTATATAGCCCTTATTGTTGGCTGTGTTACAGCGCTGTGGTTCTTCTCCATTCTCACCTTAGGAAAAGAGTACCAAAAACTCACCGAAGAAAAAGAAGAAGAAGTTGCAGCTATCGCTTAAACCCCCCAGTTGCGCCCTATCCCGCAGGGGACGAGCGAAGGGGGCGGCTTTTGTGACAAGGGTTGCCTCCCTTGTTTACACCCTTAGATTATGAGACTAACAAAGATTGTATTACCCCCCGAAAAAAGAAGGGGGGTAACGCAAGCTTTTTTAGATGACAGTCCCTTCTTGAAACAGTTCATCCTTGGTTTCAGTTACTTTCCCAGATTCCATTGTAACCGAAAAAATACGGCAATGCTTCGCATTAGGTTGTGTCGTTTTAAAGGCAAGCCAAATCTTGTCAAAAATAATTTGACACCTCATTGCCACTCGAGGAGAACCACTCTCCAGAAGGATCTCAGTTTTCTCGAGAAACGGTTTTCCAAAAGCCTCAAGAAGAAACCTCACTACCTTCCTCGTAATTTCTTCTCTTTTTTCGCCCCAAATACGAGCTGCATTAGTTGCAGAAAAAAGACCCTGAATAATTTCTGCTGTGGCCGATTCAACCAACATACAAGCATATGAAGAGCGTTTTTGTATACTGTTACAGGCGCTCTCATATGTTGCGTCTCTTACGGACCGACCAGCAACAACCTTCTTCGATAATGCCTCGATCTCTCCATCAATCATCCCCGTAACACAGACACTCGGGCGAGCAAACCTCTCACCTATTGCCCTCCAATCGTACGAAGATTGGTTCTGCATAGCCTCTAACAAAGCAACAAAATTGAGGCTCTCGCGCTGTAATGTTTCTAAAAGGCTCGCGTTTTCTTGCCGGTTTTGAGGGACAGATTGGCAACAGGACATAATTCGGAAAAAATACGCCTCATAGATCGATCTTAAATGGGGGTTCTCCTTTACCCCGGATAAAAATCGCTTATACAAAAGCACACCTTTAACCCGTACAATCATCCGCCAAAAATCGTCATTATCCGCCGTATCGTCTATCCGATCCGACAATAACGATTTTCTCATCTGAACTAGTGTACGTGTTACGAACTCAGGAGGTATTTCTGGTCCAGAACAAAGTGCTAGACGAGAAAACCTCACCATCTGTCGGCATAAATTGAAAGAATATGATGAAAGACATTCTTTTATTACTCTATCAATTCGCTCTAAAGAGGTATTCCATGCGGAAAGCGCTCTCTGATCGCAACCAGTACCTGAAGGACGATTACACATGTAGTGCAAAAAATGCGCTCCCTCATGGCATATAGTATTCACAACTTTCTGTAGATCCGGTCGTTGCAGTAATACCGAATCTTGGCCTGAACCAGCAGTAGCAGAAGAACAACTCATACTATCCCCCCCTTAGTTTTAATTAAAAAGCAAAATATACGATGTAAACCCGAGATAGTTTGAAGCAATAAAACATTAAAAGAAACAAAAAAGAAAAATCTTTTCCTTCCGACCGCGGTCAACTCTATGTGTTGTACAACCCAGGAGTAAGGTTGGCAAGAATCTGCTCCAACGCTTGCATGGTTTGCCCAGCTGTAGGCCGCTCTTCGGGAAGGGTACTGAGCAAGCGGGCTATAAGAGCGGTTGTAGGAAGGCTACTATCGAGCCCTTTTAGGAGCCGATTTCGAATCATCCCCCAGAGTATGTTCATACCCTCAAAATATTGAGGATTACAAAAGCACTCTTCTGGCCAATGACAAAGATGATTCGGCATATCTTCAATCTTGTTCAAAATCACTTTCACGCTTTTGGGACAGCTCGGATCGTCAGAAAACTCTTCTAACCAGTCGGAATAGAGATAACTATTTGCCTTGAGGCCATGGAAAACCTCGACCATTACAAGGGCAAAGGCCCACATATCTATCGGTTGATAGGGAATCCAGGCAGAAGAAAACTGCTCAGGGGATGTGTATTGACGAGTCGTTCGGCTGCCAGTAAATACTCCTTTACCCACACGGTGTATTGAACCAAAATCTATACGCCAAACCCCATCTTCACCTTTTCGCAAAATATTTGAGCCTTTTACATCCAGATCGACACCTCCGCACGCATGAAGCTTTGCAAGAATCCGAACGACCTGAATGAGGCATCGTATCCTTTTTTCTACAGGCCAGGCGGCTAGAGCAGTTGGATTAGAAGCTATGTCAAATAGCGTCCCTTCCCTACACCATGGGGCATCCACACCAAGAATACTCTGATTTCCCTCAACCTCCTCTACTATGGGCCTCATAGGCAAAATATTCGAATCTAATTGGAGAAGGTTCCGCCAGTTTATCACTTCCTTCCATCGAGCTTCCTGTGTTATAAACTTAGGAAACATTATGCGCGCCCACTCCTTCACGACTAGATTTTGTCCTTGTTGTAAACTGAGGTCAAGATAGTGGTGAACGCTCTTGTTATTTCTGAACACCCTGGTCTTAACCACGAGTGCTACTTTGTCAGGACTCACTTGGCGTATCACTCTAACCTTAAAGACCTTCTCTTTCACCAAGACCTTGTTATCCTCAAAATCCTTCTCCTTTCCAAGAGCACCGAAAAGAAGTTCTGACACCTCATGTGTGAGCAGAACTTGTCTCTCTTTCCAAATCTGCTTCATATCAATTTTTTCGAGTTCTTGAACAAACAGCTGATAGATAGCAGTGGCCACGTATTGGAAATCTAAAGAAAGCCTTTCTACCAAACGACAGCACTCCTCATACGCTTTTCTCGTTATTTGTTCCGACTGCAACCTCTTGAGCTGTTCATTGATATGATGTATATGAGTACTATAAGAACTCACTATATCTTCGGGCATTGCCTCCCAAATATATGAAGCTCCATTCAACACGGCCTCTAGCAAAGCAGCCGCTCTAAAATTCTCACCTTGCACAGCCTTTAAAAGAAGAACATTTTCTTCCCGATCTTCATGAACGGCCCGGGCGTTAAGCCATGCGATATGCTGATCACAAATAGATTTTACAGATGGATTGCTTGCTGCAACGTTTAAAAAGCGCTCTAATGATGCCGCAATCTTTCCTTGTACAGTCGACCGCCAAAAGATATTATTATCTTCTTCCCTAAAAATAGATTGAGCCACTTGGACTATTTTATCGCCAAAAGACAGTTCCGGCGGCACACAAAAGGCTAAACACGAAAGTCTCTGTGCTCGTGCATACATATTAAGAGGATAACAACTTACTATTCTCCGCTCGATATTCTTTGTGTAAGCTGCCCATAGAGCAAGAGCCCTCTGGCAGCACCTTTCCTCAACAATACCCCAAAGACGGTTACTGCAGCCGACAACGCTATCTGCAACTCCACTAAAACCAGAATGAAGGAATTGTTGATTTACAGGAGAAGAGTCCATACCACACCTAATTTAAACCCAAGTTAAGCCCTATTCCTCTCATGGGACGGCTGTAGGGAACGGTCTACGCAAATGTTGCTCCTCGGAAAGGGATAGGACGCAACCTGGGTTTTAATCTAAAAAAACAATCTTTTTAATATAACGCCAGACATTTTGAACAAATCTTTGATTAAATAAAACCAAAAAAACCGATGATAAAATCTTTTTTATTTGTTTATTAAAAATCTATGCTACAAAAAAGAAGAAACTATACCCCAATAAGAGACGAGAAGACCAAAGGGTCTTCAATCCTATAGTTGTGCCATCTATACTAATGCTCCGCAACTATATCCAGATAGTTTTTCTTAAGCATGGACCTTTCAATCAATTATCTCGAACCAGTTTTTGACTAAACGGAAGTTCAAAAAGAGAAACTAAGGCAAAGAAAGCAATACAAAGAAAAAGGATAAAGGGAGGGGCCATTCCTAGAGAGAGGAAGGCAAAGATGAAAAATTGCATGGTTGTTGCGACCTTTCCACACCAAAAGGCCCGCACCTGCAAACGACCCCAATGCCCCATAAGAGAGGAGAGCAAGATAAAGAGAACAAGCGAGAGATCCCGAGAAAAGAGAAGCGCGATCTCTACAAAAGAGAGAGCCCCCTCTTTCCAGAAAAGGTAGGTGAATACACCCACAAAGAGCTTATCTGCTAGAGGATCAATTACCGATCCTACCTTCGAGGTTACAGACCATCGACGAGCCAAAAATCCGTCGAGAAAATCCGATAAAGAGGCGATGAGAAGAAGAGAGAACCGCCATGATGAAGGACAAACCAAGGCAATGGGGACGGCAATAAGCCGAAGAAGTGTTAGTGCGTTGGGAATATAAGCAGTGACAGCCATTTTACGTTATGCGGTCTCCTGCCTCTTCTCGAGCAATACGAGACCAGACATACCAGGCCAAACCAGAGGCGATAAGGCCAAAGCCTACGACATATCCGATCGACGAGATGAACATATGAAGCCGATCGTACTGTTCACCACAACGATAAGCGAGAAAAAAGACCGTGGAAGAAAAGAGCGTCGTTGCAATTCCATCGCTTAGCATAAAGCGCCCGAAGTGCATCTTCCCAGCTCCTGCTGCCATAAAAATGGTGTTTCTCACTCCAAAGGGAATGAGACGACCGATAAAGAGCGTTAAAAAGCCGTATCTTTGGAAAAATCGTTGCACTGTCGCCTGACGCTCAGAAGAAAACGTACGCCGAAACAGTCTCATATTCGCAAGCTTTGGCCCCAATACTCTTCCAATCCAATAGGCGATCCAGTCGGAGAGATAGGCCCCAATACAGACGGCAAGAAAGAGAGGCACCATCTTCTCGGGAAGGACAGTCGCTGCTAACACCCCCGTTCCAATAACGACAATATCTTCACTGATGGGAAAGCTAAAGCCCGTTATGAGCAATAAACTAAAAACAAAAAGAGGCGCATGATCCGCATGGATAGTAAGCCATTCTGTTATTGATTCAATCATAAAATCTACCTTTCGAAGAAAATCGAAAGCTTCATTATATCAAATAATTCAATTATTACCACAGAACAAAAAGCCGCGCCCCCTTTCGATCTGCTTGCCAGAAACTACCTCAAGTTGCGTATACTGCTGACACTTATAGACAAGGAGTCTTCCTATGATTTGCCCTATACTATGGAACCCCATCAATTTTATCGACGGGGAAGGTCGTTGGCTTATTCTCGAGCTTGCTATCATTTTTCTTGCTCTGATTTCTTCCAAGATACTCTCTCTTTTTGTCAGGAGAGTTTCCCAAAAAAGCTCCTCTGAAATCTTTATCGCCATAACCCAGGCACTCCACAGACCTCTTTTCTATTTTATTTGGTATCTTGCCCTACTCTACAGCTTTGATCTTGTTACCGACGAGCTGCTTTCCTACTCCCATCCAACGCTATGGGCAGCCTTTTTCAAGGCAGGTATTATCCTTACTGCAGGATGGTTCCTCGTCCGTCTGAAAAATACTGCTATCACGTACGCCTCAAAAAGAGGAGAAGCGTCTCCTGCTCTCGACGCCTTATCAAAGATGGGTACCGTTGCCATCGTTGTTCTCATCCTTATCCTTCTCAACGATATGACAGAGTTGAACGTAACGACTCTACTTACTTTTGGCGGTATCGGCGGTATTGCCTTAGCTTTTGCCTCACAAGAGCTTATCTCTAACTTTTTTGGTGGCCTTATTGTTCAAGTAACACGCCCTTTTACTCGAGGTGACTCAATCTCTGTTCCAGCCCACAACATTATCGGTTCTATCGAAGAGATCGGCTGGTACCAAACTCGAATTCGAGATGACAAAATGGCTGCGGTTTATGTTCCCAATGCACTTTTTACCAAATCTCTTGCAGTTAATCTCTCACAAAAAACCCACTGCGTCCTCGACGAAAAAATTTCTGTCGAAGCCAAACCTGAACAGATCGAAGCCCTTGTTGACGAACTTTCTGAATATCTCTCCTCACACCCTGATCTTTTCCACGATCAACCAAGAGGAGCCTATGTCGAAACCATTCATGGCTCTTGTTATACCATCGCCCTCTTTGGTCTTTCGAGGCGCTCCAGGTCTGAATGTAAAGCACTCCGAGGAAAAATGCTCATCCACATTGTCTCCCTCGTCTTAAAACATGGAGGAAAGCTCACCCAATCCAAACAGGTAAAGGATATATGTTAAGGCCCAAGTTGAGAGCGTTGAATAGATACCGAAAAACAGCTTTTTGGAATAATTCGCTCCACCCACAAGGCGCTTTTCTAAAAAGCGAGTTATTCAACGATCTCAAGTTGGACCCTATTCCGTTTCAGGGATGAGCGAAGGGGGCGGGATGCGAATGTTGCGACGAGGGTAAGGGTTGCCTCACTTGCCGAGAAGCAACAGGAAGTAGACCGTTCCCTGCCGCCGTCCCATGAGAGGAATAGGGCGCAAGGCAGGGTTTTAAGTATGAAAATCAAGCCGGATTTGTTATGGAAGTATCTTCTGTCCTCCCAAACCAATTATCCACAATATTTCCCACTGAAATATGGAGCCACATAATAGGTAGGCTAGACCTTTCGGCCACAAAGAACTTTGCGAAAACATGCAAACATGCAAGAGTATTGACTCGAACATTCATGTCCGACAAGGCTATCGAAGGACTTTCCTATAAAACTCTGCAAAAATACGCGTTCTCCCTGCAACCAGCACCACCAGCATTTTTTAAGAACAAAAAATTTGTCCTCCTTGCTATTAGATTAAAATGGAAAACATATGAGCATTTTCCCCACTTTCACTTAGATTCAGAAGTTGCCAAAACAGCGGCCCTATCGAGCCTCTTTTCCACGGGAAGCATAGACAAGAGGGCGGCTCAGAATTTGCAAAATATCGGCGAAACACCTTTTTTGACGAGCATTGGGAGTGTTGCTTTTGAAAAAAATGAACCCTGCTACACTTTGGGGACAGACAGAACAAAAAAATTTCTCAATAGTCCTTCTATAGATACGTCCGACCTATGGAACAGCACAGAGTTTATCCTCACTGCAACCTGTTATAATGTTGAAGAAACTCTCTCGTGCCTTGCGAAAAAAAACTCTCCTTTTCTACAAAACAAGGAGGTTTTGATTGTTGCAGTAGGGCAACAGGCTTGGACAACTTTTAAACACCTTCGCAACACCTCATCCACTTTGGTAGAGAACATGGAAATATTGTTCGCTGGGGTAGGTCAAAGCAATCTATCCTCTAGCGACTGCCCCCAATACCTCCGCAAGGGCCATGCAGATCTTGCAACTCTCCATCATCTTCGTGAGATCAACTCCTCTCTCGTGAATAATAAAGAACTTCTAATCGAGGAAGCACGTCAACAACCATTCGGGGTATCTAATCATCTTGTTACGATTAAGTCCCGATGGATGAAAGATGAAGATCTTTTGATTGCTATGGCCGAAACAAGTGCTTTCGTGCTCTGCAACCATCTTAATAAGGTCGAGATACCCGAAGCAAAGTGCATGACACTTTTTATCAAAGCAGCGCGTCAAAACCCCAAACAACTCCTCAAACATCTACGTCAGAAGCACTCTAATTTAGTAGAAAATAGGGATATTCTCCTCAGCGCTGCACATACAAACCCTTTCGACGTACTCAAGCACTTCTATAAAATCCAGAGTGACTTATGGAGAGATACGACATTTATGCAAAATATGAGAGAAAAAAGCCCCCCAACAGAATCCCTTAAACTATAGGCCAGATCGAAAACATTGGTCCACTAGCACGGGCACGCGGATCCAGCAGTAACTCTCCCCTTGTCGACATTCCACACCGCCTCTTAAGATTGCACAAAAGGGGTTCGTTGAGATACACGTTTTAAGATGGACTAAAACCCAAGTTGCGCCCTATTCTTCTTCAGGGAGTGGCTGCAGAAAACAATTTACTTCATATTGATCCTTGAGAAGGTTAAAGAACCTTCTCTTTATTGCAATATCCGTACATTCCCTAAAGAAGAATAGGGTGAAACTTGGGTCTAAAAAAGAATTACCGAAATTTTACGGGGGAGATAGATGTCTGATTCGCTGATTAAAGGAGCTATTCGAAGTTTTGCCAACACCTTCTGTAAGGTTATAGGAGCCGCTGTTGCATTAACTGCTATTCTCATTGTCATTTCAAGTGCCATCTCATCAACCCCTCACAGGCATACATCAATCGTCTCTCACCCAACCCACCAATGGAAAATTCCCTCTTTTTCTCCGAGCAGACCGACCATTTTGCACATTCCGGTTGTCGGAACAATTGGCTATGGAGGAGGACCGACAAAACATGATCTTTTCTCCGTTTTCCAAGATCTTGAGACGCTCGACCTGCAACCAGGAGCCCTAAGGACCGTTTTCCTCTACATCGATACTCCCGGAGGAACTACTAACGAAGCCGACACCATATTCAGAATGCTCGAAGAGTTCAAAAAGGCCAAACAGATCCCCATCTACGCATACGTTGATGGACTGTGCGCATCAGGAGGTGTGTTCGTATCATTGGCGGCCGACACCATCGTTGCCTCAACACCGAGTTTCGTCGGAAGCATCGGCGTTATTTCACACCCAGCCTTTAACGTAACAAACACTATGAAGCGACTCGGCATAGAATCCGCTACGGTCTATAAGGGGAAAAATAAAGATGCTCTTAACCCCTTCCGGCCGTGGAGGGAAAATGAAACCGAATCCCTCCAAAATTTGATCGATACTACCTATGATCGATTTGTCCACCTCGTTTCACGCTACCGACCAAAACTCACCGAAGAGTTCATCAGGGAAGAGGGCGCCAAAGTCTACAGTGCAGAAAAGGCGCAGGAGATCGGTCTTATCGACGAGATCAATGATTCCTACACGAAAACGCTCGAACAGATCGCCTCCTCTTTAGAGATTACAAACGATTATCAGGTAATTGAGCTGCATCCCGAGTTGGGCATTCAAACTCTCCTTGGATCAGATGCCGCCGCTCTTTTCACAAAAAAGGTAGAGCACCATCTGCAGATTCCTGGAGAGCTTCCTCCTGAGATGGCAGGAAAGCCCCTCTACCTATATCGCCCTTAGGGAGGAGAGAAAAAGAAGTGACTGACGAGGAGACCACGCTCATCATCGACGCCTCTGGTCTTCTCTACCGATCCTTTTTCGCCATACCCCATCTTACTTCCCCATCAGGACAGCCGACAGGAGCCCTATTCGGCTTTATCCGCTCTCTTTTAAAAGTAGAAGAGACAATTCATCCAGATTATATTGTCTCTGTCTTTGACGGCCCCCATAACAAACGATCTCGCCTCAAACTCTATGCTGAATATAAAGCCACGAGAAAGCCAACGCCACCAGAGCTTATCGAGCAAATAGGAGAGGCGCGGCGCTTTTGCAACATATGGAAGATTCCCCAACTATCAGAAGAGGGAGTGGAGGCTGACGACACCATCGCCGCTGTCGCCTCCTGGGCAACAAAGAAACGAGATGGGCCCATTTACATCTGTTCTGCCGATAAAGATTTAGGACAGCTTGTCACCGATAGGGTTCGCATCATCAATCCAGCAAAAGAGAACGCCCTTATCGATAGAGATGCCATTATCAAAGAGTGGGGGGTCCCCCCAGAGAAATTATGTGACTTCTTCGCGCTTGTCGGTGATAGCTCCGACAACGTTCCGGGCATTGAAGGCATAGGACCAAAAAGCGCAGCTACGCTGCTTTCAGAGTGGAACGATCTCGACACGCTTTTGGAAAATAGTGAAAAAATAAAAGGGAAAAAAGGAGAGCAGTTGACGACTAACAAAGCAACGGCTCTTTTAAGCAGGGAACTAGTCACCCTTGACAAAACGATCCCTATTCCTACCTCGAAAGATTTTTATGCAAAAAAAGAACCGAACGTTGACGCTGCCCTTGAATTTTTCAACGATAAGGGCTTTAAAAGTTTAACAACACTTCTCTCAAAAGCCTCCAAAGGTCCACAACCCTGCACTCACATCATTATAGAGACGGAAAAAGAATTCGAGAAACTCCTGAGCTCGATTCCAGAACAGACAAGCATTGCTATTGACTGTGAAACGACAAGCCTTGATGAACAGCAAGCAGAACTTGTTGGAATCGGCATTGGATGGACTCCTCAGGAGATTTTTTATATTGATTGCACCCATAATCTTTTTCCAGAAAACGTTGTAAAAAAGCTTGGCAACACTTTTGAGAAAAAAAAGATCTCCCTTATTGGCCACAATACAAAGTACGATCTGCATATTTTGTCCCGCTACGGTCTCCCTTCTATTCCGTTGGCCTTTGATACACTTGTCGCCTCATGGATCTTATATGCTCATGAGCGCAACCATTCACTTGATGATCTAGCTAGGCGTCACTTTCTTAAGGAAAAAATTCCCCTCGAATCTCTTTTAGGGAAGGGGAAAAAGAGCCGTACGCTAAAAGAGGTTCCCGTTGCCGATGTTGCACGATATTGCGCAGAAGATGTCGAATATACGCTTCGCCTAAAAGAGCTCTTTGAAAAAGAGCTCTTAGATACCCACCTCGATCATATCTTCTACGATATGGAGATGCCCCTTATCCCAATATTGCTGAAAATGGAACAAGAGGGTGTTTTTGTTAATAGAGAAAAGCTCGCTTCACTGAATAAGACCCTCGACACCTCTCTAGAGGTGGTGAAAAAAGAGATATATGAGATGGCGGGCAATGAATTTAATATTAATTCCCCCAAACAGCTCAGCGATGTTCTCTTTAATCAGATGGGACTTCCTAAGCAACGAAAAGGCAAAAAAGGGCTTTCTACAAGTGCTGATGTTTTAGAAGAGCTTATCCCCATTCATCCTATTGCCGAAAAAGTTCTCGATTACCGTCGCCTTGAAAAGCTCCGCTCTACGTATGTAGAAACGCTTCCAAAACAAATAGATGCACAAACAGGTCGTGTCCACTGCCGATTCATCCAGTCGGGTTCTGCCACAGGACGTTTAGCCTGCCAAGATCCCAATCTACAAAATATTCCCATCAAAAGCGATCTTGGAAAGCAGATTCGAGAGGCGTTTGAGCCACAATACGCTAATTGGGTCTATGTTTCTGCCGATTATTCTCAAATAGAGCTTCGCCTGCTTGCCCATATGTCCAAAGACCCCGTACTTGTAAAAGCCTTTAAGGATGGGTTAGACGTCCATGCTATAACGGCAGCAGAGCTTTTTGGTGTTGCATTAGAAAACGTGTCACAAGAGATGCGTCGAAGGGCAAAAGCGGTCAATTTCGGTATCATTTATGGCCAACAGGCCTTTGGTTTGGCCAAAGGCCTTCACATTCCCAGAAAAGAAGCTCAACAGTTCATAGACCACTATTTTTCCCGCTATAAAACTGTGCAAAAATGCCTCGATGAAGCAAAAAATTTAGCCCACAACGAAGGTATGGCAAAAAGCCTCACTGGACGAAGGCGTCTTTTGCCAGAGATTAACAGCTCGGATTTCTTCATCCGAGCTCTACAAGAGCGATTAGCAGTCAATACTCCATTCCAAGCAACAGCAGCAGACATTATCAAAATGGCCATGATCAATATGGCCTCTTGGCTTTCAGAAAACAACCTAAAGACAAAAATGGTTCTTCAAATACACGATGAACTGCTTTTTGAGGCACCAAAAGAAGAGTTGGATGTGCTTCTTCCAGCCGTTCGCTCAAAAATGGAAGGGGCATTCGAACTTATTGTCCCACTACGTGTTGATATCAGTATTGGAAAAAATTGGAAAGAATGTTAAAAGTAAAGAGAGTTGCAATTACAGGCTCCCTTGCTTGTGGTAAAACGACAGTTTGTCGTTTTTTTAAAGAATGGGGAGCGTATGTTGTCAGTGCTGATGCCCTACTTCATCAGGCCTTCTCTTGTAATACTCCCATACGACACAAGGTGTGCCAGCTTTTTGGAGATACCATTGTCGAAGGCAGCAGCATCAACAGATCGAAGATCGCAGAGATTGTCCTACACTCTCCAGATCTTTTGGAGCAACTAGAGACTATTTGTCATCCATATGTTAATCAGGAGATACAAAGACAGTACAAAATAGTCTGCGACACAGGGAAGTATCCCCTCTTTGTCGCCGAAGTGCCACTTCTTTTTGAAAGTCCTTACTCCTTAAAAGAGTGGTTTGATGTAACAATCTTAGTGTTTTCAAGTGAGAAAAAAGCAAAAAAGAGATATTTAGAACAAGGGGGAACTGCTGAGCAGTTTGAATTCCGTGAGTCACGATATATGTCCGTAACAGAAAAGACCGATTTGGTAGATTATACCCTTTCCAATAATGCATCCGTTGAGATACTAAAGAAGCACTCAAAAAACCTATTCAAAAAATTAAACCAAAAAAATCCCTAAAACAAACCCTTTTTTATGACTACATTTACCAATTCCGAGAAAAATATGAATCCTTCTACCCAAAATCAGGCAGACATGAACCAACAAAAAGGCGAATCTACACAACCGCCTGCCGAGCATAACCAAGAGCCTCAACCAAAACAGGCCCCTACAAAGCCAGAGCAAGGAACTGCTCTGCCTCAACCAACACCAGAGCCGTCTGTGCCAAAGCCGTGCTCCACACCACCTTGTCACCCTGAAGAGCCGTTGGCCGCGCCAAAAGAGCAGCAGCGTCATCCAAATCATCACCACAGAAAACATCGCGAGCATCCACCCAAACAAGAAAATCTCCCTCCCCCCACCATTACCCGAATTGCCGACCTCCAGCGGATGAATATCGATCAATTAAACCAGTACGCAAAAGAGATCGGTCTACGACACTTAAGTTCTATGACTAAATCTCAGATGGTTTTTGAAATTGTCAAGCTTCTCTCAGAGCGACCACGGGAAGTTCTCTATGGAGAAGGCGTCCTGGAAGTACTCCCTGACGGGTTTGGATTTTTACGCTCAACAAATTACAACTACCTTCCTTCTGCAGAAGATATTTATGTCTCTCCCGCGCAAATCCGCCGTTTTGATCTGAAAAAAGGTGATACGGTCTCTGGAACGATTCGGCCACCAAAAGATAAGGAAAAATATTTTGCCCTTATCAAAGTAGATAAAATCAACTTTCAACCTCCAGAAAGGACAAAGGAACGCATTCTCTTTGAAAACTTAACCCCCCTCTATCCGAGCAAACGGCTTGTCATGGAGACAGGTCAAGAAAATCTGTGCATGCGAGTACTCGACCTCGTCTCTCCTGTTGGGAAAGGTCAAAGAGGCCTTATTGTCGCCCCACCTCGATCTGGAAAAACGGTTATTCTTCAGCAGATTGCCAACTCGATCGCCATCAATAATCCAGAGTGCTTGCTCATAGTGCTTCTCATCGATGAGCGACCTGAGGAGGTCACCGAAATGGAAAGGCTTGTAAAAGGAGAGGTGATTGCCTCTACCTTTGACGAGCCACCAGAGCGCCACGTTCAAGTCTCTGAAATGGCCATTGAAAAGGCCCGTCGTCTCGTTGAGCATGGTCAAGACGTGATCATCTTGCTCGACTCAATTACCCGACTTGCGAGAGCCTATAACGCTGTTCAACCCCACTCAGGTAAAATCTTAAGTGGTGGTATCGACGCCAATGCCATGCACAAGCCCAAGCGTTTCTTCGGATCTGCTCGAAATATCGAGCAAGGAGGATCTCTCACCATCTTGGCAACCGCCCTTATTGAGACAGGTTCCCGAATGGATGAGGTGATCTTCGAAGAGTTTAAGGGTACAGGGAACATGGAGGTCGTTCTCGATCGACGGCTCGCAGACAGAAGGATCTTCCCCGCCTTTGATCCTATCAAGAGTGGGACACGAAAAGAGGAGCTTCTCTACCACCCAGGAGAGCTCGAAAAGGTCTACATTATGCGACAAGCTGTCGCCGATCTTTCTACAACGGACGCTATGAATCTTCTTATCAATAGGCTTAAAAAGACGAAAAATAATATTGAATTCTTGCTAACTATGAAAGATTAGATGATTCGCAAAGAAAAAGACGGCCTTGTCTGGTTTGAGTTTGAAATTCTGCAGCAATTTCCGTTTATTCGCCACGGCTGTTTTACTCGAAAGGGCGGCCCTCTCGGCTCTCTTAATGTCTCCGAGCAGGAAAACAGAGCGTGTATCGAAAAAATACTTTCCTCATCTCTTACAAATCTCAACCAAGTACACGGCACTCGAATCCTTCCTCTACCAATACCTGATCCCAAAACACCTTGTGATGGAGTCATCACAGACCAAAAAGGCCGGGGTCTTATGATCAAGCACGCCGACTGCCAAGCATGCCTCTTCCTGGATCCCAAAAGACGCGTTATTGGAGCCGCCCACGCAGGATGGCGAGGTAGCGTACAGAATATCTACAAAGAAACGGTTCTCTCCTTACAGACACAGTATGGCTCCCAACCAGAAGATCTTATCGCCTGCATCGGCCCAAGTCTTAGCCCTTCCAAGTCAGAGTTCATCAATTGGGAAAAGGAACTTCCCCCCTCCTTTTCTCGCTTTCAAACAGGGGTTCACTTTGACTTTTGGGCCATCACTTGCCACCAACTTGAAGAGTGTGGTCTTCTCCCAGAACATATAGAAGTATCAAGACTGTGCACCTTTTCTGCCCCCGATCTTTTCTTCTCTTTCCGACGAAGTAATCGAGGGCTGAAAAGGAACAATGCGACCTGTATCACACTGGTTTAGCTTTTTCTTATTACGTTCGATTGTGTTCAATGGCAATGTGGGGAGCAACTTAGGTTTTAAAGAGGATGTACATGGATTCTACCACCGTTTCACCAGATTTATCGAATACAGCTTCTCTCAATTGCCCCGATCTTACAGGACTGACAAAAGATATCCATTATAAAAGGAAGTTTTTTTGGAGCAATGTACACTGTATTTCCGTTGAAAGGTCCGATCAAAAAATTCTTGGGTTATGGATAACGCTCCTCGGAAACATTGACCAGAACATAGGAAGATCGTGTTCTTCTCATTGCCATAGAGATATACCCGCTCGGATGGGTAGATTTGTATGTTTATCGTTTTGTGTAAGTCCAAACTGGGCCGATGGATACGTACTTTCAAAAATAGAACAAATGGCTCAATCTTCTTTTTCACAAGATGTAGACGATAATAAATTTTGGCAAGATCTTCTACAAAGAATGATTATGGCTACACAAAAGCGATTTTCAGGTAATACAAAGACTGATCCAGCTATAAAAACCATCTATGATCATCACCTTAATTGGCTAAATACCCTATCTACAAGCCAAGACAGAGCACAAAATGTTTCTCTTTTATGGGACGTACAACGTGCGAATCTTAGATTGGAAGCTTTGGTAGAGCGTATAGTACAAAAGTCCTCGCTCCCATGGATACCACTACCTAGAGGTTTTTTAGACCCGATTCTCTCTCAAGAAGAATCCATTAACAAACAAATACATGCGTTAAAAGCCAAGATCCTTGCTAGTGAAAACGTAACAGAAAAAGAGTACGATGATTGTTGTAATTCGATACAAGGGGTCTCATTAGCCTTATACGGTATACTCAGTAAGATTAATGATATATTTTGTGAGTCTCTTAATAAGATCCATATTGAAGACATATGGGGAGACAACAAAAGGTCGGTTATGCGAGAGCTTTTCACACTGCTACTTAGTTCCGTCGGACAAGGAAAATCTGTTACAAAGAAAATGGTTGTAAGAGGCGGTGATTTAAAGGTTAAGCTGAAATGCCGATTTTCATGCAAATCTTTGGATTTTTATTTTAAAACTCGGATCTTTAGAAGTAACAAAAGCGTGTATCGCTGTTTTGGTCTTACTTTAGAGTCAAACGAAATATCGATGACCGAAGAAACAGCGTACCTACGGTTTCGTCGCTTTCTGTCACAAGAGTTTCGAAACAATGAATTAAGCAACTGGAGAATGCTTCTCAGAGCTTCTCCTCACGTACTTCCCATGACTCCCAAAATAAAAAACGGGATTATCAAAGGGGCAATAACCCCGTGGTGTAGAGATGGAGATCTGTTTTCTATCGTTTCAGATCCGGAGAGGCTAACCGCGTGGTCAATGGACAACAGGATACGATGTCTCATCCAGATGCTTCGGGTCCTTAACAAACTTCACTCTCTTAATGGCGTTGACACAGATTTCAAAACTGCGAACGTTTTACGAAAAGATGAAAGTAGCGTTTGGCGTACAGATTTTGGATCTATACATCGTGCGCGGTATGGAGTATTTTGTGGAAGTCGAACAACTCGAGAATATACATCACCCGAACAACTTTCTCCTGCTTGGACTCCTGATACATCATTAGATATGTGGGCAGCTGGACTTTTCATGGTTGAGCTTTTTCATGGGATCGAAGCGAATATATACGTGCGTTTTGATTGGTTGAAGAAGTTTTGTAATGACCCCAAGTGTCCTGAAAGTATCAAGAAGCTCTTAAAAGGAATTTTCACAGACAGGGGGGATAGTAGTAGATGGCCAGATCAATATTTCACTGATCCTCAGTATGTTACGGATATGCAACTCCTTTGGGGGATAATTCGGGACAAATTGGTGGAAAGCCTCGATCCAAGCCACCCTACAACCTCCCTCATAACTCGACTACTTAGTTGTGTCCCCAAAAACCGCCCTACCGCCAAGGAAGCCATACGAGAATTAAAAGAGATTCTTTCCTCTCTTGCTCACGAATAAGGTGAACATCTATCTATAGACTTGTACCCCGGGTTGCCACCAATTTCCCAGTAGCGGCTTTTTTTAGGTATGCAGATGCAAGCTTCAACGACGAGCGCAACCCTTTAGGGTTTTTGCAAGGAGAGAAGCGCAGTAGATGTATGCCTA
>Ga0180437_10003803_pt1 | contig 22110 bp, 20 predicted proteins | sample SS_ome_4_FD_132410 | JGI IMG/M metagenome (GOLD analysis project Ga0180437, IMG submission 132410) | Hypersaline lake sediment archaeal communities from the Salton Sea, California, USA - SS_3_D_1 metaG | ecosystem: Environmental > Aquatic > Non-marine Saline and Alkaline > Hypersaline >...
CATGGAACAACCTCCTCTATTTGTATTCTCAACTGTTCAACGAACAGCATACTCCTGTTCAACCTGACGGATGGGTTAGAATTTCAAAGGATACCCCCCGTATTTCTTCACAGTCTCCACATAGGCATGTATGTTCTCCAGTGGGATATCATCGTGAATGCTGTGATCAGAGGCGAGGATATACCCTCCCCCCGGTGCTGCGGTTTTCAGGCACTCAAACGCCTCCTGCTCCACCTCCTTCGGCGTGCCGTTTACCATGGTGGTCTTGTTGTTGATGTTCCCTATTGGACAGAGCCTGTTTCCATATGCCCGTTTGATACGCGCAAGGTCCATCCCTGCAGCCCGCTCGACTGGGTGATAGCCGTTAATCCCTGTAGCCACGAGATCATCCATCACTTCCCAGAGATTTCCGTCATTGTGCATTGCAACCGGGATTCCGAACTCCTGCATTCCTTTCACGATCTTTCCGAACGGTCCGATAAAGAATTCCCGCAGGTGTTTCGGAGACATCAGAAGCCCTGTGGTCCCACCCCAGTCGTCGGCAATCATGAACACATCGATTCCACCCACCTGGAATGCGATTTTCACCGCTTCCAGAATCCAGCGCACATAGGCATCACACATTTCGTGTATGAGCGCAGGATCATCGAATATGGTCAGCGAGAGGGTTGCGAGGTCCATGAAGTACCAGTACATCATGGTGAAGGGCCCTAAGAATCCTGCAATGATCGCAATTTCCTTTTCGTTGGCCTTCACCGCATCCCTGATCATGTTCACCCTGTGCGCGGCGGCAGGGTCCGGCAGCCGGTAATTTTTCCAGTCCTCCCTGCTCTTGACGGGCACATCCACCTGTACCATGACGGGCCACCCGCTCTTGATGTAGGTAATTCCCCACTCATCCCTGTAGCGCGACCCCTGGGGGTGCGGTTCTTCTTCAAAACCGCAGTAGCCGTTTATGGGCATGAATACCCCATCCAGCCCGAGCATGCTCGCAAGCCTCACCTGGCTCTCGCCGTCGTAGAGCTCTGTGGTGTGACCCAGGAGCTCTTTCTGAAGCCGGGGGCTGAAGAGAAAGTCGTAGACAGGGACCCTGTCCGGTATGCTGCATTTCAGCGCGGTCACGAACCTTTCACGGGATTTCATCTGTGCCTCCTCTCTGCGGCATGCATGCGGAACTGCCGTTAACAGCGTTTTTGAATCAGTACACTCCGTACTCCTGCAGGGTTTCCCACATGGCCATGATGTTCTCGGGAGGAACATCCGCCTGAATGTTGTGTACCGGGTTAAACACAAAACCGCCCCCCGGGGCAAACTGTTCAATCCGTTTCTTCACCTCATCCCTCACCTGCTGGACCGTGCCCCTCGGCAGGATACGCTGGGTGTCAACCCCGCCCCCCCAGAAGGTCAACTCCTTCCCGAAGTCTCTCTTGAGCTCCAGCGGGTCCATATCTTTGGAGGAGAACTGGACAGGGTTGAGTATGTCTACACCGCTTTCGATCAGGTCCGGGATGATAAACTTTGAAGAGCCGCAGGTGTGAAAAAAGATGTAGAGATCGGATCTCTTTTTTTTGATCACGGAAAAAATCCTGGCGTACCAGGGCTTGAAATACCGGGCAAACATCTCGTATGAAAAAACCGGACCTGTTTGCATGCCGAAATCATCTGCGTAGAGGACCACTTTGATGTCCTCACCCAGATAGGGGATCGCCCATTCCCAGAACTCGATATCCAGCTCTGCGAGTTTTCCGACTATGTAATGGGTGAGCTCCGGTTCTGCAGCCAGGGCGTAGAAGGAATCCTCATACCCGAGCAGCCACTGAAAGGTCTGCAGAAGCCCCACGGTCATCCCCACGGTCCCCAGCACAACAAGGCAATCACTCTTGCCGAGCTGCGTCGCCTCATCTTTCAGGCCCTGCAGTCTGTGCTCGTCCTTCGGATTCGGCCACCGGTACTTCTTCGCTTCCTCGAGTTTCCCTCCCTTCAATGGATGGGCTACCATGTCGTAGTATAGCCCGTGGGGCTTGGGTCTCCTCCAGGTAATCCCCCAGACGTCGGTAAATTGCTCATACTCGGGAGTCTCCTCGAGCTTGAGCTCCCACCCGAATGGGCTTCCGGTGAGCACCCCCCTGGTGTCCACCTTGAGCCTCTCTAGCACGTCTTCGTGCACCCGGGCGAGGCCCTGCACTCGATCGAAGAGCTCTATCTGTTTATTCTCCAATCCAAGGTAATTCCTGAGATTTTCATACGCCTTGTAGTGAATACCGGTTACCAGAGTGCTCGTGAGATCGTAGGGCACCCTGTCCGGTTCCTTGTGGTTCAGTGATTTCAATACGCGCTCTCGTGAAGTCATCTTTCCTCCTTGCAGTTCGAGTAAAGACCGTTCATTGTCTCTTCCCGCACGTGAATATCTTCTATTAAACGTATAAAAGACATTGTTTGTCAACCATTACTGAAACCCTCAGTTGCTAATAATAGGAATTCATGAAGGTTTCATACATGGCACGGATGTTTTCAAGCGGTGTATCTGGCCCGATCTCACCGCAGGCAATGATCCCCCCTCTCTCTGTTCCGAGATGGGAGAACACGTCGAGAATATGATCTCTCACCTCATCGGGGGTTCCGAAGGGCATGATCCTCTGTCTATCGAGATCGGTTCGAAAACAGACACTCCCCCTGAACTTCCTTTTCAGCACATCGAGCCCGATCACGGTGGCCTGGCAGTTGAGCACCTTTACCCCAATATCGATGAGATCCGGTATGATGTCGATGATGTATCCATCCGAATGGAAGTGCACGTCCAGTCCTGCACTGTTCACCCTTTCGAACATGGTCCTATAGGCAGGCTTGAAAATTTTTCTCCACATCTCTGGAGAGATCAACAGGCTGTTTTGTGAGCCCCAGTCATCCGCAAAATGCAGCCCGTCATACTGGTGGGCACACCACTTATCGATCCATCTGAGGTTGAAGGTAAGCAGGTCGTCCCTGAGCCTGCACAGTTCCCTCGATCCCCAGGCAAGGTCCATGAGGAGATTCTCCATTCCCCTGAGCTGCTGCATCTGCTCGAAAAAAGTGATCCAGGCCCCCCGCGCGTAGTACTCCTCGCTCCTGCCAGCCATGTGTCCGCTGTACAGTCTGGCATCTGGAGGACCTGCCTCGAAATCGGGCCATTGAAAGCTCTCGTACACGCTCCAGTCCGAAAGAGGCCACTCCACCGGAATTCCGCACACCCCTTCTACATCCACGTGCCAGAGGGTTCCAAAGTCATCGTAGTTACGCCCTCCTCTATAGAGGGGAGGAAAATCTTCCCTGCTCATGTCAGGGAGCAGGTCCCAGCCGAAGTCTTCGTGTACAGAGGAGAGGATCTCATCAAGCGCTTCTCCATACTTCAACTGCGCTGCAGGAAGGATTCCGTGGGAGATGGGAACCCTGTCCGGGTATTGGAATCGAATCGCTTTGATGACCCTTTCTCTGCTCTTCACCTGTATCCCCTGAATGGAATGTGTCTATTCACGAGCTTCTCACCCTGCCCGAGAAATCTCAGGCTGTGCGATGTCCATGCCTCTGTGAAAGCCCCCGGATCGGACGAGAGGAGCCGGGCTCCTGAGAAAGCGAACTCCTGAGGAGTCGAGCTCTGAGGAGAGCATCTCCTTTCGAATCAGCGCACCGGTCCCGTGGATTCCCTGATTATCAATTTCGGTTTCACAAGAAACTGCTGTGCAACCTCATCATCGCTTTCGATTTTACCCAGAAGCTGCTGGGCAGCGATTTCTCCCATCTTGTATTTCGCCTGGTGAACCGTTGTCAGGGGAACACGGACCAGTGCAGCAACATTTATATCGTCGTATCCGATTATTGAGACATCCTGCGGTATTCTCATCCCATATTCAAGCAGACATTCCATGGCACCGATGGCAACCGCGTCGTTTACCGCAATAATCGCAGTAGGGAAACCTTCTTTTCCCTCTCCCGAAAGCAATTCATGCACGATTTTGTACCCGTCACTCCGCGAACGCGCATCCCCTCTTGTGATCTGATCGCAAAGCGCGATACGGAAATCCTCAAGGGCCTTCTTGAATCCCTCAAATCTTTCCCGAGCCCCTTCGACGATCCTCGAGCGTATGCACAGCATCTTCCTGTGTCCGAGCTCTATCAGATGCCTGGCTGCGATGTATCCCCCCTCGAGGTTGTCACTGTCGATCCAGTTCACGTTCTTATCCAGCGATTTGCAGTTCATCATGAAAAAAGGAAGCCTTCGCATTCTCAGAAGCTCGATGCCCTCTGAATCAGCACTCAGAGGGGTAATGAGGATCCCGTCCACCTTGTATCGAATGAGCATCCTGGTCAAACGGATTTCATCCCCACGCTCGTAGTCGGAGCTTGTCAGAATCATCGTATACCCCGCTCTCTTCAGCGTGTTCTCGATACCCTTTGCAACCTCTGTAAAAAAAGGATTCAGAATGTCCTCCAGAATTACCCCGATGGTATATGTCTTCCTCTTGGTGAGGCTCTGAGCAATGGCGTTTGGCTCATATTTGAGCTCATTTGCAGCAAGGAGCACCCTGTTTCTCGTCGTTTCACTGATTTTTGCTGTTTTATTCAGAACTCTTGAAACCGTGGACTTGGATACACCCGCTTTTTTGGCAACGTCACCGAGTGTAGGCGCATTCAACATAGTGAACACAATTCCTGATATATTCTATGCAACCGTTTGCATTATTACTGCATATTTTCTGACCGGCGTCAACAAATTTTTATCGAAGATGGGAGATTTAATAAAATCGGGGGGATTTGAGCGTGATGGCAGCACAAAATAGATGGGATGTGTCGCTCTCAGTCCAGAATATTTTTCTCCTCCATCGCTTTCGGTTTTCCCAGCAGCTCAGAGAGCACAATCGCTTTTTTGAGTGGCGGCAGGTTCTGAATTCTCTCCCAACCGCCACGGTGAACACGCTCCTGAAAATCCATTCCTCCGTAGCCATCAGGACCGCTCCCGGATAATTGCTGACCAGAGATGCTTACATCAAGTGAAGGAAGGACCTGTTTTTCAAGCTCTATACTGGTTGCCTCCTGTACATTCTTGACGAAATTCTCGGCTGCCTGATACTCCCTATCCCGAAAGCTTTGAAACTCTCTGCGAACCATGGAACCGTGCTGTTCCTGTGCTGGTCTCTCTTCTCCTTGAGATGTTTCGATTGTTCCCGGCTGAAAATGACCGCTCTCAAATTGAGCATTTTGAGGCCTCGTTTCAAGAGTCTTCGCTTCAAGAGAACTCACTTCAAGCGACCTCATTTCAAGAGGCCTCGCTTCAAGAGACCCCGCTTCTGGAGGCTTTGCTTCCACAGCCCTCCCTTCCAGAAACTGCCGGACCTCCAAAATGCGCTCTTTCACGCCCATTTTTTTCCCGGTCGGTTCTTCAGCTGCAGGTTGTTTCATCCGTGACGCTTCTGCAATCTGCTTCCGCCGCCTTGCCCGGGAGACCAGAACCCTCACTACAAGGTTAAAAAGACCAAACAGAACGAAAATGAGTATGAATATGAGCTCACCGATTCCCATTGGACCTACCTCTCATTTTGGCCGCCTCTTCTCCACTCATAAAAAGCGGTGGCAACTGACGCTATTTCTTCTTGGGTTTTTCTTCACCACTTATGCTTCGCCGCATCTCTGTGTCTGCCTGGATGTTGCGGAGTCTGTAGTAGTCCATTATACCAAGGTTGCCTCCCCGGAAAGCCTCAGCAATGGCTTTTGGAATCTCAGCCTCTGCGAGCACGACCTTTGCCCTGTTCTCCTGCACCAGAGCGAGCATTTCCTGCTCCCGTGCCTGTGCAGCTGCTCTGCGTTTTTCCGCCTCAGCCTGAAAGCGTCTCTTATCCGCTTCAGCCTGATCTGCCTGGAGCTTTGCCCCGACGTTTTCGCCCACATCCACGTCTGCAATGTCAATGGAGAGTATCTCGAAAGCGGTTCCCGCATCGAGCCCCTTCTCGAGGACTTTTTTAGATATTCTGTCGGGGTTTTCCAGGACATCCTTGTAGCTCCCGGCTGAACCGATTGTGGTGACGATCCCCTCACCCACCCTGGCGATGATCGTCTCCTCGGTTGCTCCGCCGACGAGTCGCTCGATGTTCGCCCGGACCGTCACACGAGCTTTTGCCTTGAGCTGTATACCGTCCTTCGCGACTGCATCGATGGTTTGCCTTCCCTTGACCGGGTCGGGGCAATCAATGACTTTTGGATTCACGCTCGTCTTAACCGCGTCGAGCACGTCCCTTCCCGCGAGATCGATCGCAGCAGCACGTTGAAAGTTCAGCGGTATATTTGCCTTGTTGGCAGCAACCAGCGCCATGCTCACCCTGAGCACATTCCCGCGTGCAAGATAATGTGTCTCGAGCAGGTCGGTTTCAATGGGAATCCCCGCCTTCTTGAGCATGATCCTGCTGTCCACTATCACCGAGGGGTTCACCTTTCTGAGCCACATGCCGATCAGCTTTGCAATTCCTACGGGTGCACCCGAAAGAAGGGCCCTGAACCAGAGCCCAAAGAACTTGATGAAAAGCACGATGAAAATGAGCGCTGCAATTCCTATCACTATGTAAAGAACGATGAACATCGATTTTTTCTCCTTCTCAATAGAAATATGAAATCCGGGAGAAGTCCCACTCTTTGGCCTTCTACCCGAAAATCAGCCGTTATACGAACCGGAGGCCTACCTCTGGGAGATATTCCTCACTACGATTCGGTTCCCCTCCACCTTCACTACCTTCACCTCTTCATCCTTCTGGATCATCTCTCCCCCGGTAACCACGCTGTACTTCCTTCCATCGATGTGTGCCATCCCTGAGGGTCTGAGAGTCGTGATGGCTGTTCCCTCCTTACCCAGGAGTTCGCTGTACCGTGCCACATCGGAGCTCGAAAATCCCTCTTCCTGCTCCATCGATTGATGGAGTATGAGACGCCTTCCAACGAAGGATTTTGGAAAAAATTTTAGCCCGAGCATGATCATTGCGGGAGTCCCGATCAAAATTGCGACAACAAACAGTGTGCCCGCAGCCTTTCCCAACGAGCGATAGGCCAAAACGGTGGCTACGATCATGCACCCCATCCCAAGGGCTCCGATGAGTCCGATGGCCGGCACGAAAAGCTCCAGGAAGAGCGCGATGAAACCAACGGCAAATAGGAGAATCGGCAGCCAGAATTCCATTCAGCACTTCCTCACAAGAATACGGTTTCCACTCACCTCCACGACCTCAATGAGGGTTCCCGCCTCCAAAAATTCCCCCTCTGCTTCCACGTTGAGTACTTCCTCGCCGAATTCCGCCTTCCCGGATGGACGAAGGGTGGTAACAGCGACGCCCTTCTTCCCCATATACCTGGTAACTTCCTCGCTGCTCTGGACCGTATACCCGCTCTCTGCATTCTGCGATTCTCCGAGGGTAAGTCTGCTGAAGAGTCTGAGCTGGGGAAGGGAGTACGCGAGGATGCCGAAGAGTACCAGCGAGGAAACCACCCCCACTCCCACGACCAGAATATTGCGTCTGAAGAGGTCCTTCTGCCATTCAAAGGTGGGTATGACGAACTCCTGCATGGACAGCACCAGAGAGAGCGCAATGAGAACTATTCCGGATATTCCGGCAACTCCGAAACCGGGTATTATGAAGATTTCGAGTATGAGCAGAACCAGGCCAAGGACGAACAAAATGAGCTCCAGTGATCCTACCGTACCGAGCAGCGCGTAGCTTGCAAACACCACAGCGAAACAGATGATTGCAATGGTTCCCGGCACTCCAAATCCTGGACTCGTGATCTCGAGGAATAGTGCAACAAGACCAATGATGATAACCAGTGTGGTGAACCCTGCGCTCGTCATGAACCCTACCGCACGGTCAGCTGCGGTCTCCCCGAGCAGCTCGTAGGCGGTTTCCGGTAGCTCTAGTGCCCGCATGAGCTCCTGCCTGCTGGAAACCGTGCCGGATGACACACCGTATCGCTCCATCTCTTTCGCTGTGAGCGTGAGGAGCTTCCCGACCGGCGAAACCACTCTTCCCAGTTCGACTGTTGCCCCGCTCTTCCGCGCTTCCCGCTCGATTTCCTCTATATCATCAGATTTTGCGACTCGAATCTCCCCGTCCACGAACAGTTCCCGCAGTTCGATGTCCTGGTCAACCATCGCCTGTGCAATGCTCACCGGATACCCGTTTTTCTCCGCAAGCGCTGCGATTTGTGCCCGAACCGCACTGACCACTTTCTCCGAAGCAGGAGCCGCTCCTTCGGGCCCCATCATGACCGGAGCCGCTGCCCCCATGGACGTGCCGGGGGCCATGTAAATTCTTCTGCACGCCAGTGAGATAAGCGCTCCTGCGGACCAGCTCACCCCCATGCTCTCCGGACCTGCGGTGACGTAGGCGATTGTTATCGAAGGTTCGGCTGATCCGATAAGAGTGGCAATCTGCAAGGCCGAGTCCACCCTCCCGCCGAAAGTATCGACATCGAACACCATGTACCGGGCCTCCCGGTTCTTTGCCTTTTCTATGCTCCTTCTGAGAAACACGACAAGGGAGCGATCTATTTCTCCGTGTACTGGAATGAATACCACCCTTTCGGGATTTCGGGCATCGACTTCAGCGCGTGCTCCGAGAGGGAGAATGGTGAAAAAAAGAATCAGGAGAGTTATCAAAACCGCAATTCGCATTATCTCATCCAAGAATCCTGAAAAGCGACATATTCCTTGAAAAATCACAGAATACGACCCCTCGGGATTTCTCAAACAGCAAGGACGACTAATAGTACAATACGCTGAGAAATACCGAAAGTCAATCAGAAGGAATTGTTGTGCAAATCCTCAATCAGGGACCACCCTGAAAAGAACCACTCCCGATATAAAATGTATTTCTTTGAGGTGGAGTTACTTCTGGAAAGCTTCTGTGAGGCTCCGCGTGTGAGGGGGAATTGTTACTCCAGCAAAGAACATTCCATCCCAAAAGCAGGAGAAAGGGTTTTCATGAAGGGTTTTTTCGATTAGACTAGTGTAGAGAGTCACCAAAAACGTGAGGTTGAAAATGAAACGACCCCTTCTTTTATTTTTTTCCCTTCAGTGCCTCTGTTCTGTCCCTCTGTCCCTGGATGGGGAAAACGGCCTCACGGTGGGTAGAGTTACCTTTGTGCACGGGACCTGCCTCGTCTCGGTACCGAATGAAGACGAGCGTGAGGCTCTCCTGGATCAGGAACTGGTCCAGTGGAGCACGCTCAAAACCCTCAAAGATTCGGAGATGGAGGTAACACTGGAAGGGGGAGATATCCTGCACCTGACTAAGGACTCAGAAATGACACTCGGCGGATACCGCATCAGGGAGCAGAAATTCACCCAGATAGGGCTCTTCTTTGGAACCCTTCGTCTTTTCGTTCGCAAGCTCTCCACTGACGGAGAGGAGCTTTCGGTCAACACCATCACCACAACGGCAGGCATCCGGGGCACGGCGTTCGAAGTTTCCGTCAGAGAGGACGGGGCAGTGCTCGTCAATGTGGAAGAAGGCGCAGTGGAAACCGAGATGGATGGGGATACCCACCGTATTGAGGCGGGCCAGGCAGCCGTATACCCTCTCTCCGGACCGAGAGAAGATTTTTCCAGAAGAGTTGATTCAGGTCCATGGAAGAAAAAAGCGATTCAGAAGATCAGGGAAAATCCGAAACTCTTTCTTGCCATGCTTCTCGAACGGGAGAGAACAATCATCGCGCGGCTGAAAGAGGCCCAGAGGAGAATCAGTGAATATCGGGAGGAATGGGATGGTTTCCTGAGAAAAACACGGTTTCTCGAAAGCAGGGGAAGGTATGAGGAGGAAAAAAGACTCATAAGAATGCAAATCCTGCGAACGAAACGAGGAATCTTCTCGCTTCTTGCAGCTCGGAGGCAGCTGAATGCGGCTCGTTCCGTGCTTGTTCTCTCTGCCAGGATCGAAAGAAACACTCAATGACCGCGGAGCGGTTACATTTTTTCCTTCCAGATTTCGAAAAGATTATTCGGATGCATGGACCTTTTCCCCATTTCGATCTCTTTGACGATCTGGGTGATCTTTCCGTTTACCGGTGTCCTGATTCCTGTATCTTTTCCAATTCTCTGGATCTTGCCGTTCAGATAATCGACCTCTGTTTTTTGTCCTCTCTCAAGGGATTGGTGTATGTTTGACTTCAGCTTCCTGTACTTCATACCCACCAGATTGAGTATCAGCCATCGAATCGGCAGCGGATATCCGCCTTTGAGAGATGCAAATTTTTCAGGATTTACCCCTCCTGCGAACTTTTCTATGCTAACTCCCTTCGCTCTTGCAACGAGAACTCCCTCGGTCACAATCCGATAGAAGAGCTTTCTCGAGATTCTCCGTTTCAAAAGATCCCCGAGCAAAAGCCCTGTAGCTCCTCCAAGACCCGTCACCGCGCACACCACGAGGAGCTTCGCCCACAAGACACCCGTTGTGTTCCGGGTGACATCAACGGGAATAAGAGGCTCAAAGATGCTCTTCAGCAGAAAGATGTCATCTTCGGTGGCGCAGGTGAGATTTCCCACCGTAACCCCTCCTTGAGAGGTGACCCGGTAGCTGCCGAAGTCAACCATCTGCGCGTTGTATCCCACCGCTCCTGCAATGATCTTGACCTCAGGGTAATGCTCTGCAAGGTCGATTACTTCGATACCATTCTGCAGAGTGAGAATAAATCCTCCCCTGCAGAGTTTCTGCTTCGCTTCAATGAAAACAGAGTGAAGCGCACCGCTTTTCACCGCGATTATGATGACATCAAAACGCTCCTCAGTGTCGGAGAGGCGCGAAAAGACCTGCACATTTGCATGGTAGCTTCCCTTTTTCCCTTCGAGACGAAGACCATTTTCCCGAAGCGCCTCACGCGTTTTTCCGGATAGCTCGATACCGCACACGTTCTGCTTCCCCGCAGCGAGCACTCCGGTAACCACTCCTCCGATCCCACCGCATCCGATTACAGCAATTTTCATACATGTGAAGATTATAATCGCACCAGTTTTTGTCAAGGGCCAAATGATTGGAGTAAAATGCGTGGACAAATGCGCGGCCAGATGCCTGGCACAAAATGCTATTTTCCTTGACAGGAGATTCACCCATCAGTTACCTTAAAGGGCATATTACCTGTGCAAGGGGTTCGTTATGGACGTTTTCGAAAAGTGTAACAAGGACGGTGGATACCTCGGCATTCTGCGAATCGCAAATGATAAATATTTCTCACGCCCGATACTTTCACATTATCCTGGGACAGAAATGGAATTCAACGGTATGAAGACCATCATCTGGTCCATCAACAACTATCTTGGACTCGCAAAGGATGAGGAGATAAAAAAGATTGCCGTGAAAGCAGCAGAGGAATACGGGGCATCTGCTCCCATGGGATCAAGGATGCTCACAGGGAATACGACCTTGCACGAGGCACTCGAGGAAAAACTCGCGCGGTTTGCAGAAAAGGAATCTGCAATTCTCTTCAACTTCGGATACCTTGGCGTGCTCGGGACCATGTCTGCAATCGTTCACAGGAGCGATACGATCATTATTGACAAGCTCTCCCATGCCTGCATGATCGACGGAACCTTCCTTTCAGGAGGAAAGTACCGTTTTTACAAGCACAACGACATGAACGATCTTGAAAAACAGCTCAAAACCACGAACAAGCTCAGCAAAGGGGGAGTACTCATCGTCACTGAAGGGGTATTCGGGATGCGGGGAGACCTGGCAAACCTGCCGGATATATGCAATCTAAAAGAAAAGTATGGTGCACGGCTGTTCGTGGATGACGCTCACGGGTGCGGTGTGATGGGTCCGAACGGAAAGGGCACTTCTGAACATTTCGGAGTAATGGACAGGGTCGACCTCTACTTCAGCACCTTTGCAAAATCCTTCGCTGCGATCGGCGGATTCACCGCTGGACCCGAACAGGTAATCCGCTATATCACCTATAATGCACGAACAAACATATTCGCGAAAAGTCTCCCGATGATCTACGTGAAGGTTGCGGAGGCAACTCTCGAAAGAATGCAGAAAGAACCGGATATTCGAAAGCGCTGCTGGGAGGTGGCAAAAAAGCTCCAGAATGGCCTAAAGGAGATTGGATTCTCAATAGGCGATACTGCTTCGCCGATTACGCCGGTTTACATCCCTGCAGAGCCGGATATTGCAAAAAATATCATCATCTACCTGCGCGAGAAAAAAGGAGTGTTCGTCTCCGGTGTCATGTACCCGGTGGTTCCCAAAGGAATAATACTGCTGCGCATGATTCCAACGGCTGCGCACACCGATGAACAGATCGAGAAGACACTCGATGCCTTCAAGGCACTCCGAGACGAGTTCAAGCTACACCTGGATAATACAAAGTTCTGATCTGCTACAGGCGTACCGGTTTACCCTTCTGAGAAGATCTGCGCAGGGCTTCAATTACGTAACTGTTTCTCAAAGAATCCTCTATATCGTAGCGGAGGGGGGAACCGGTGAGAACCGCATCTGCAAAGTGCTCGAACTCGAGGCGGTATTCATCGACTCCTCTAAACTGCACCGTTTCCTGCTTCTCGTTTTTCTGGACTATGATGTGAGTCGGTTTTCCGAAGGAAACAAAGGCCCATGGTACCTCGATGAGCCCCCTGTCACCCACAACCCTGTAGTGATAGTTCGGCTCTTCATTCATGCTCACATGAAACTGCGATATGACTCCCTTGGGAAATCGAATGATCCCTGAAAATGTCATGTCCACATTCGTCCTGGAGATGCTCATTGTGCCGTACACCTCCACGGGCTCAGAGCCGCAGAGTATGCGGGAAACGTTCACGCAATAACAGCCCACGTCGTAGAGCGCACCACCCCCGAGCTCTCTGTTCATGAGATAGCTCTGCGAGTTGTCAAGCACGTAGCTGAAGGCCGATTCAATCGCCCTGAGCTCACCAATCGCACCTTCGCGTACCCGTCTGAACACCTCTTCGTTTCGAGGATGAAAGCGATACATGAAACCCTCCATGAGGTAACGCTTTTTCTCACGGGACAGACGGATCATCTGTATGACCTCCTCACCCGTCAGGGCAAGAGGTTTTTCACACATCACATGCTTTCCCTTTAAAATCGCCTTTTTTGTCCAATCGAAATGGAGTGAGTTCGGAAGTGGGATGTACACCGCATCGATCTCCTCGCAGTTGAGCAACTCCTCGTAAGAACCGAAATGAAGGGGGATGTCGAATCTGCGCGCACACTGGTTCGCTCTCTCGCGATCACGGGAGCCAACCGCAAAGGTTTCCACCTTTTTTGACTTTTTCAATGCAGGTATCACCGCACGAACCGCGATGTCCGCGGTTCCCATTACACCGATTCTGAGCACGCCCTTTTCCATGGTGAGCCTCCTCTCCGCCTCAAGGTACTGCAGTCCTTCTCCTTTGTCAACTTGCTCACCGCAATCCATCCGTGCAACTCCTGAATGAGTGCTTGAATTCAGCCCGAAGAAGAATATCTTATATATACATCAATCACATCCCCAGAAGGAGAAACGAATGGATACAGCCAGGATCGCAGTCATAGGAGGAGGCAACATGGGGAAGGCCATGATCGAGGGCCTTCTTGACAGAGGACATTCTGAAAAACGCATACTCCTTGTGGAACTCATGCAGAGTGTGCGAGAAGAACTGGAGAGGTCCTATCGTATCGAGGTTGCTGAAAAAATAGAGAGTTTCATTGCCGGGTACGGCATCATTCTCGTCGCGGTAAAGCCCCAGGATGTGAAAAGCGTACTCGGAGCCCTCTCTGAATATATATCGAAGGAGCAGCTTCTCATCTCTGTTGCCGCAGGTATCTCCCTCGCCTATATGGAAAAACAGCTGAAAAAACCGATTCCAATTGTGCGTACGATGCCCAATCTCGCTGCCCGTATCGGAAAGGCAGCAATCGCGCTCTGCCCCAACGCCTACGTCACGGATGAGCAGCTGAAGAAAGCCTGGGGAGTAATGGAGGCAATCGGAAGCGTGACCCGGATAGAAGAGCGGCAGATGGATGCAGTTACCGGCTTATCAGGGAGCGGACCGGCCTTCGTGTTCATGCTCATCGAGGCCCTGGCAGATGCAGGGGTTCTTGTGGGGCTTTCCAGGAGCAAGGCGATGGAGCTCGTCATTCAGACCCTCTTCGGAGCAGCCTCTCTGCTGAAGGAGCGCAACATTCCACCTGAAGTCGCAAAGGAAATGGTAACGAGTCCTGGAGGAACTGCCATCGAAGGGGTGCTCAAGCTGGAAAAGGGGGGATTCAGGGCTTCGATCATGGAAGCTGTGCGGGCAGCAGCAGAGAAATCTTCGATGATGGAGAAGAAGTACAGCGATTATTTGTAGAAATATTTCTAATCCCGATTTTACACAATGATATTGACAATTTTCTATATATATGTAGAATAATGAGCAACTTACATTAAGTTATCTGCTATGGAATCATTCACACTCACTAGAACAGCGAATTCCTATTTGCAAAACAAAATAAATAAATCAATTATATTCAACTTTTTGCGCATGAATGGCAAGTGCTACAGAGCAAAAATTGCGAGGAGTTTACATTTAAGCATACCTGCAGTATCAAGGGCGATAGAGTATCTAAAACATGAAGGGTTTATCATTGAAACAGAAAAGATACGAACTGCAAATGGAAAATTAACTTCACAATATCGAATAAATGCTCATCAAGGTTTTGTCATTGGTGTCGATCTGGGCAAGGAAAGATTGAAATTTGCTGTAACGGATTTTAGTGGGAAAGTAATCTACAAATATAATGGAATTAAAATAAATGAAAGTGACAATATCGAAGACAGTATAATAAAAAGTATTAAAAATATTATAAATATCATCTACAAAAATAATTTGCTAGATAAGAATACATGTCACCTCAAAGCAATTTGTATTGCTATCCCGGCCAGTATTAATCCTTCTATAAAAAAAATACTTGATTCCTCCACTTTTAAAAAGTGGATAAACTTAAACATCGGTGGAATCCTATCGCAACGATTTAAAGTCCCTATATATATCGAGAATGATGTAAATCTTTCTGCACTTGGCGAAAAGAATCTTGGTTGTGGGAAAGAATATACAGATATCGTGTTCATTGAGATCAGTTATGGGATTGGTGCAGGAATAATTATCGATAACCATTTAATAAGAGGGGCACATGGTTATGCAGGGGAGATAGGATGCGCAATTACAGATGTCGATAGTCTAAAATTCACAGTTACTGATAGAGGTTGTCTGGAGAGTCATGCATCCTTTCAGAGTATAAAGGAAATAGCAATTGAGAATATACAAAGAGGGGACAGCACAATTATCTCTGACCTCATTCATAACGAAATTGATAAAATTGATTCATATGTAGTATGCGATGCTGCAATAAGAGAAGATAAATTCGCAAGTAGCATTATCAAGCAAATAGTCAATATACTTTCGATTATGATAATTTATTTTATTTTAATACTAGACCCACAAGTCATTTTAATCGGTGGCGATATATGTAATTTACCAATGGTTAATAAATTATTTATTAACCCAATAATCGATAATGTTAAAAATTCAATTCCTTTTAAAATCCCAAAAATACGCTTATCATCTCTCGGAGAAGATGCAGGAATAATTGGTGCTTCTTTTTTCGCAATAGAGTCGCTTTTGGTAGGGGATTTTCCATTTCAATTCGATCATGCTCTATATGGATGACTTATTTTTTTTTCATAAAAAAGTTATTTGCAAATCATAAAGGATAAAAAACAACTCTCATTAAATTATGGTAAGGAGGTGATGAAACGCAGATATGATCTATAAAAAACGATTTGCAAATCCGAGGAGGTGATGTCCAGTAACTTAGTTGATGTATTAAATCTAAAATTTTAAACAAGGAGAATGATAATGAAGAAATTAATATGCATATGTACGACTATTCTTATTTTCGTATTGATGTCTATAAGCTTGCCTTTATATGGCTCTGGTAAAGGGAAGGAAGAAGGAATAACCACACTTACCATTTGGTGGTGGGGAGAGACAGAAGCACAGGGGCTCGAACCGTGGATGAATGAGACGGTTCAACTATTTGAAAAAGAAAACCCAAATATAAAGGTTGAGGCGGTACTCCAATCAATAGAGCAGGTGTTTGCCGGTTTTCAAGCTGCAGTGGAAGCGCAAGAGGTGCCAGATATTCAGTTCTTTTTTGGAGGTATCTGGTGTTTGGAACAAGCTTTTCTTGGGAATGTACAACCTTTTAGCAAATATTTCACAAAAGATGAATTAGATCATCTACTGCCCATGGCAAGGCTTTATACCACTTATAAAGGTGATATCTATGGCTTTCCATTCTACATAGTTGGTATGGCCGGCGTATATAACAAAGATTTGTTTAAAAAGGCAGGGCTTGATCCCAATAAGCCCCCCAAGACATGGCAGGAATGGATGACTGCCTGTAAAAAATTAAGGGGAATAGGTGTAACTCCATATGGAATAGGTGATAAGGATCAGTATTCAGGTGGTGAGTCAATGAGCTACTGGGGTACACAGATGTATGATTCCATTCTCGATATCTGGAAACCTGTGTTGGGAATGGAGAAATATACAGACCCCAAACATATGTTTTACTGGATTAAACTGGAAGAAATGGTAAAAGCCGGAGTATATAACGATGATGTATCATCGATAGATCATTATCAAGGGCATGAATTGTTCGTGAGAGAATTAGCCGCAACAACATGGACGACGCAACCCGAATTAGTAAGATGGGAACAGCAGATGGGTCCAGACCACGTGGGAGTTATGCAATTTCCAGTTGCCGGTACAGGAAAACTTGCAGATACAGTCGGAGGACCGGTCCAGGTGCTTGGTATACCGACATTGGCGAAGCATCCCGAGGAAGCAGCGTTGTTCCTGAAATTCCTCCATAGAAAAGATAGAGTGAAAGCCATGTATGAATCTGCGTACGCAATAGCTCCTACCGATGTGTTTGATCCTGCGTGGATAAAATCCGATGTTGATAAAAAAATATTGGAATGGATCAGAACGAAACCCGGTCCATGGTACCAGTATCTCTATCCGACTCAGTTCGAGGCCGAAATAGTAAGCCCAAACACAAGCCTTGTATTTACAGGAACATTAACTGCACAGGAAGCTGCTCAGCGATGCCAGGATTTCATGGTTAAATGGAGAAACGATAACCCGACTCTTGTACAAGCTTTTAAAGATTGGATGGAATCAGTGAAAATGGAACTGGGTCAATAAAAGGTACAAAGGACCATTACAATCGATAACAGGGAGATAAAAAATGTCTGCAAAAATGAGACTTCGAAAATCCCCTTTATATGGTAAGTCGGAATATCTTTGGTATATAACTCCTGGTTTGATTGTAATGGTCCTTGTTTTTGTATATTCAATTATTCGCGTTATTCAACTTAGTTTCATACGTGTCGCAAAAACTGTAACTGAAGTTGATACGTTTGTTGGATTAACAAATTACAAATTACTCTTTTCTGAACAACCTTTCATTGATGCCCTGAAACATAATGTGACAATGTTGTTAATAGTACCTCCTATTCTCGTTTTATTATCAATCATAATCTCGGCCATATTGTACGATGAAATAAAGGGATGGAAAATATACAGGAGCTTAGTCTTTTTACCCTATGTTCTTGCAATTCCAGTCGTCGGTGTGGTATTCACCTATATTTTTATGAAATATGGCATATTGAACACTATTTTGACATCCATTAATTTGGATTTTTTAGCTCTTGATTGGTTAGGAAATCCAAAAATTGCTCTTTACTCTATAATGATTGTAATAATCTGGAAAGAACTTGGTTTTGGCGTCATACTATTTCTTGCCCGTTTATCCTCTATTGATATTGAAATTTTTGAGGCTGCCAGAATCGATGGTGCTGGATGGTGGAAGCTATTACGGTACATCACAATACCTCAGTTACGAGGAATCATTGAATTTTATGTAGTGATCGAGGCAATAACGATGTTAAGCTGGGTGTTTAACTATGTTTTTGTCATGACAGCATGGGGGGGGCCCGGTACAAGCACTTATATCTTAGAATTTTATATATGGCTTAACGCATTTCGATACAATAGAATGGGGTATGCAACAGCTTCTGCGGTAATTCTCCTCGTTGTCACTTCAGCCTTGATCTTCCTATGGCTGCGATTAAGAAAAAGAATGGACTATGAATATGTATAAAAAAAAAGGAATAACTTACATAATCGATAAAATCCGTAATCTTCTAGGGAGGGGGTTAAAACATTTTATCCTGATCATGATTTGTATCAGTATTTTGTTTCCAATTTATTTCATGGTAATAACTGCGTTTAAAACTCATGATCATTACCTCAATAAAATATGGTCACCGGCCTGGCCTCCAGTATTTTCTGGATTTACGAAGGCCTTTAAAGGACAATTCATTACATGGATCACGAACAGTATTATTATCACTTCTGGGTCAGTACTGCTTGCGACCTTTTTAGCAAGTCTTTTAGCTTTTGCATTGGCGAAACTACCATTCAAAGGAAAAGAGGGATTGCTGGGCTCAATTGTATCTTTGATGGTTGTACCACCGGCTGTAATCATAATACCTATTTTTGTACTGTGGTCTAAAATTGGTCTTGTAAATAATCGTTTTGGAGCAATTATTGTATATACCGGAATGATATTGCCATTTTCAGTATACCTCCTCACAAACTTCTTTAAAACAGTACCAGATGAAATCATCGAATCAGCTGTGATCGACGGATGTACCACCTTTCAGATTTTTAGAATCATTGTTCTTCGCCTTTCTATCCCGGCTTTGTTCACTAATGTTATTGTAAATACAATATGGGTCTGGAATGAATTATTTATTGCGATGATTCTTTTACAAAGCAATAAATTAAAGACCTTAATGGTCGGTTTAGCAGTTTTTAAAACACATTATAATGTCAATATCCCGGTAATAATGGCAGGTTTATTAATATCTATACTCCCAATGGTTGTGCTCTATCTATCTGGTCAGAATGTATTAATCAAGGGTTTGATTACAGGATACAAAAAAGGATAAATACTTACTTTTTCGTCACACTTTTACTGTAAATGTTAAACGCCCAATATACTTAAAGGATGCAAATGACTTCATATGAAAGAATCACAACTGTTTTAACTGGAAGAATTCCAGACCGCATTCCTGTCTGTTTGTTGAATTACATGTGCGCATGCAAAGAAGCAGGATTTACTCTGGAAGAATGCTTTAGAGATGCAAAAAAATTCGCAAGCTCCCAACTCACGGCTCAGAAAAAGTATAGGCATGACATGCTTCACTTACAGAATGGTATTGTTGGCCTTGCACAATCCTTTGGATGTGAAATAGAGTACTATCCCACCACCTGCCCTACTATAATAACACATCCATTTAATGATTATGAAAATTTTATCAACGCACATTCTAAATTTGCATTTGGTGAGCTTTGCGATGTACTCTTGGAATCCTCTGCGATAATGACGAAAGAATTGGGCGGTTCGGTGTGTATACGTCCCGAAGTTGGACAGGGACCTTTTTCCCTTGCAGGTTTGATATTTGGTCTTGATAAATTCCTGATCGACTCGATTGATGATAGTATGACAGAAGTAATCAATGAAGTATTGTTTCTATTGATGAATGCGGTGATTGAATACGCAAAAGAGTTGAAGAATATCGGTATACATATTATGGGGATCGGTGATAGTTTGATCAGCCCAGATGTTGTTTCTCCACAACTTTATGAGAAATTTGGTTACCCCTATCATAAAACTTTGGTTGAGGAATTCAACAAGCTGGGGATTACTCTTATTATTCATATATGCGGGAATGCAACACCAATTACTCGGAGTCTTGTAAAAACCGGAGTTCCAGCAATTGAACTGGACCATAAAATAGAAAGCAAACGTACAAAAGAGTACACTGCTGGAAAATGTACAATCATTGGGAATTTAGATCCAAGTGGTGTAATATGTCACGGTGATCCGCAATTGGTATCAATTAAATCAAGAGAGGCAATTGATACATTCGGAAAAAATGGATTTTTTATATTGGGTTCAGGTTGTGATATTCCATTTGAAACACCAGAAGAAAATTTGTATGCACTTGTCAATACTGCAGAAAACTATGGTGTATATAAATAGATACAATAATATCAGCCCATCTAGCCTTAAAAGAATTTTCCAAATGGGCTGATTTTACATCAGTTTAAATGATAACAACATGATGGGCTTGATTAGAAAAACGAATCGAATAGTCAGACAATCAAAGGTCATTGAGGAATTTTTCTGATATAAATATTATTTCGATGCTGCAGGGAGAGTGGAGTACGCGAGTAGAAAAATCCGATCGAGAACTTGATTGTCACATGAAATAACACCTCTAAAGATGGAGCATACTATGAATCACCGGGAAAGAGTTGACATGGCCCTTTCACACTGTGAACCTGATAGAATACCAATTGACTTTGGGGGGATGGTTTCCTCAATAATGAGAAATTGTTATCAAAGACTCTGTGATTATATGCAAATACACCCAAAGAATATTAGATATACGACGTATGATACTGTAATAGATATCGACGAAGCAATATTAACTGAATTAGATATTGACTTTAGAAGAGTTTGGTTAGGAGAGCCAACAGCACCTGAAAATATGATCCATGACGATGGATCGTTTACAGATATATATGGGATAAAAAGAAAAAAGATCGGTGAATATATAGAAACTATTCTTTTTCCTTTAGCCAACGGGGATATCAACAATGTCCGAGATTATACATTTCCAGATCCTGAGGACCAAGGTTGGATGCAAGGAGTGAAAGAAAAGGCAAAACAGCTACATGAAAAAACGCCCTATTCCATTGTGCTTGGGATGAGTGTAGATGGTCTATTCGAGTCAGGAACCTATCTATTTGGCTTTGAGGATTTCCTTGTAAAACTTTATAGAGAAAAAAAATTAGTGGAATATTTTCTTGACAAAATGTTAGATTTCTTGACTGCACTTTACTCAAGGGTGTTGAAGGAAATTGGAGCTTTCATTGACATCATAGAGCTTGGTGACGACATGGCGAATCAAAGACAATTATTTTTTTCTCCGCAAATATACCGGGAGATGATTAAACCAAGACACAAGATATTTTTTAATACAATACATAAACATACAAATGCTAAGATTTTCTTACATTGCTGCGGTTCTGTAGTTGAGATAATAGATGATCTGATTGAAGTAGGAGTTGATGTATTGAATCCTGTACAGCCATCTGCATATGGCATGGAGGCACGCAATTTAAAAAATAATTTTGGTGATCGCATCTGTTTTCATGGGGGAATTGATGAGCAATATTACCTGCCGAAAGCCAACATGGATGAGTTTTCAAAAGAAGTAAAAAGAGTCATAAATGAGTTCTCACCGAACGGGGGATATATATTAGCCCCTGCTCACAATTTTCAAAGTGATACCCCTCCAGAAAAAATAGTTACATTATACAAAATTGGTAAAAGTCCATATTCTCTTGTAAAATCCTCCTCCAATTGAAATTTGTCCTTCATGATTTAAACGAGTTTGGTTTATGTCCATCGCAATTCGTAATCTTCAGATCAACTGCCATTTTCAACTCCCTCATCCTTACACGATCATCACTGTTTAATTCTGCACAATAGCCCACAGTTATAAGTGATAACATTGTCATAATATTATTTTTTACCGGATGTAAACCATCTTTTTCAAAGCTCAATATAGTGTAAATTCTTAAATTCACAGAAAACCTTTAATTTATCGGCTACATCTCCGTGTACTGCTATTTGGTGGTGTTCGGACCCGTTCGCGATTAAACCTTCTACAATCTCTTCGGGATTTTTATCAAGAATTACTTTCGCTGGATTTCCCCTTACAAACCTATCAGATTTAACCGCATTGCCCGTATAGACCAGCATTCTATATTTTCCCCTGATTTCTCCAATACGAGAAAAGGTCACTCTCCCCGGCTTTAATGGAAAATCCACGGTTAATCCCGGCTTCCATACCCCTTCACTCTCAGCATGTATTCTATACTCAATTTCATTTTTGTCTTCAGCCAAGAGTGAG
>Ga0180437_10003805_pt1 | contig 22100 bp, 33 predicted proteins | sample SS_ome_4_FD_132410 | JGI IMG/M metagenome (GOLD analysis project Ga0180437, IMG submission 132410) | Hypersaline lake sediment archaeal communities from the Salton Sea, California, USA - SS_3_D_1 metaG | ecosystem: Environmental > Aquatic > Non-marine Saline and Alkaline > Hypersaline >...
AAAAGATTCAACCCGGTTAACAGACGAGCCGGTTAACAGCGGATCATGTAATGACGGTGACTTAGCTCCGAAGCGTGAGCAGAGTTGAACGGTGAAGAATGCGAAGGGGCGCGGGTACTACTACTTCGAGTGGGCTAACCCGGCCGAAGACGAGTTCGAGCAGGACAGCATCCACATCTATCGGGTGGGGAACGTCGACCTCGACTGGTGGCGCAGGGCGTTGGACACTTTCTGCAACGAGTACCTCCCGGAGCGGGGCATTGACACCTGCAAGGGAGGCGGCGAGGGATTGGGTTCGATCCCGATGGTGGCCGACGCTGATACTCATGAGATGATGACCAAGGCGCAAGTGCGCCGGTTGGTACGATTGCGAAAGTCGTTGGAACGGAGGGCAGAGTTTCTTAGGATAACTCACATGCCCTCTGGGAGTATTTGGGTTGTTGCCCCCATGTGGGATGAAACGACGCGGAAGTATCTGATCGACCCCAAGGGGCACATGAAGGCGGCGAAGTGAAACCTACGATACCTTCAACCAAGGTGGAGGCGGGCTGGTACTACATCGACCACCCTCTCCTGGACAGCATCGAATACTGGTGCGCGGTGAAGGGGCACAATCTGGCGAAGCGTCTTTGGGAAGGTGATCGCATGGAGCTGGATGAAGACTACGGACGCGACCCCGGAATCATTTACGCCATCATCGGTAAGCTCCGGCACCTGCGCGAGCGGATCGAAGAGAGGTACGGAGGACGATGAAACCCCTCATCCCTAAAAACTGGCGACAGAAGCGCGGCCTGCCTCCCAGGTGCGCCCGGTTCGAGTTAATCCCGCCGTCGGAAGACCAGGACGACTGGCAGGTCTACGATCAGGCGTACATGCTGGTGCTCGGCGGCCACCGGACGAAGAAGGAAGCGACCGACATGAAGTCCTTCGCCAACGAGTACGTGCGCTGGCACGGGGACATCGACTTCAACACGTTCCCCTACAATCTCACCGACCCGTTGCGCTACTGCGACGAGGACGAGGTAAAGAAGTACTGGAAGGACCCGATTCATTACGTGGAGCCGGAGACGTGGGGGCAATGATCTGTCAGTCCATTCCGCACCTGAACGTCTACTGAATAACTGAGCAGAATATGCGTCATATCAGGTAGTTAGACCCAAAGGGTCAGGTCTTGAGGGACCGGAAAGGAGCCAAATAGATGAGTGCTTCCGCACAGTTAGAGCCCATCTTCAGGAAGCCGTACATCCTGGGGGGCAACGCCACCATCACGGTGGTGTCCAAGGAGAGCGGTACGAGATTCACCTACCGCATCCGCGCCAAGGAGGTCGACAACGACCGCACCTTGCACTTCGTGAGCGTCCTCCGGGGACCGGAGAACACGAGCGACTACACCTTCCTCGGAACGGTATTCCCGGACGGCAACTACCGCCACGGGAGCCGCTCCAAGGTCGCCGCCGACGCGCCCAGCGCGAAGGCTTTCGCGTGGCTGTGGACTCACCTCGACAGCGACAAGATCGAGATCTGGCACTCCGGCGCCTGCTCCCGGTGCGGCCGGAAGCTAACCACCCCGGAGAGCATTGAACGCGGTCTCGGCCCGGTGTGCGCGGGAAGAAACTGATGCGCCGCTGGCAACTCGACATGGAGATCACCCCCGAAGGCATCACGGCCAACGGCGTCGTGTTGATGGGCTGCTACACGATGTGGAAATCGGACATGCGTGCGCCTTCCCTCCCCGGTGACAAAAAACACGTCGTCTACCGGCGCGACCTCACGCGCAGGCGCCTGTGGGAGTGCCACGGCTTGAAGCTGCCCCGTGGAGCCAAGATGGGAACCAAGTGGACCGTGGTCGTCGAGGCCGTCCTGTGGGGCGCCAACAAGAGCGAGAGCGTCCTCGATGACAACGTGGAGTTCGACGACGACTTCTACCACGCCTTCTTCATCGACCTGAACCACGACGACATACCTGTATCGCCAGAGCACGAGGTAGTATGACCTTCCGCCAGGACAACCCGCGCATCGACGCGATTCTCAACGACCTCTTCGAAGCGTGCAAAACAGATCGATCTCTTCTACATGTTGTCTCTAGCATTCGGACGGAGCTTCGTGAACGAAAACAAAAACGCTACGAAGCCCGGCTGTTGAAGGTTAGAAAAAACATCACAGACGCCGATCTGAAGGCTCTCAAAGAAGCCGTTCAAGCACATGACGAAGGGCTTCGAGGTGTTCGTACTGTCGTTTCAGTAGAGTCACAAGATATCCTGCATCAGGCGGGTCTCGTAAACCTAGGCGGCCACCCCACCCGCTTGGGTATCCACCTGACATGGTTGTTGAACCGATGAGAATCGTCAACAGTACGCAGTACGACACTCGTGTGCTGCGCACCCTGGTGTGCGCGGCACACAACGATCTCGCGAAAGCCGAAGGACGCCTGAAGTGCTGGCCTTACCTGGAGGTCCAGTTCGTCTACATCCGCAAGGAATACACCACGCGCAGTATCTCCGGCTACGCGTACTACTACCACGGCCCGGTTCGCATCCGCGTTCCGAAGGACAGCTTCGATGTCGCGTACGCCGCCGCGCTCATCCAGCACGAGTTGCTGCATGTCTACGGCTACGGCCACGCTGCCATAGGCCACACCCGCACCCGCTTCCGGAAGCAGAACTACCAGTGGGCCGTCGAGAAGCTGGGCACGGAGCGTCTTCTCCCCAAGCCCCCCGCGCCCTCGAAGCCCAAGCCCAAGCGCGACCTTCAGCGTGAGCGGTACGAGCGGCTGTGCGAGCGCGAGAAGGAGTGGGGCACCAAGCTCAAGCGTGCGCAAAACGCGCTCACGAAAATCCAAAAGCAAAAGCGCTACTACGAGAACCAGTTCAAGAAGGCAGCAGAGAGGAGCAACCCCGATGCCTGAAACCAAAGAAGCGACCATCTCGCGCATCATCTTCCAGAAGCCCGACAACCCCTGGAAGAGCCTCAAGATGTCCAACGGCGAAACCTGGGTGGGTGAAATCCCCGACGTTACGCCGGGCATGCTCGTCAAGGCCGAAGGCCACTACTTCACGCACAAGAAGTACGGCCTCCAGTTCCAGATCGACCGCGTCGAGTCGGCCGTGCTGCCGGGCGTCGATGGCATCGAGGCGTGGCTTACCTACCGCCTCCCGCAGATCGGCAAGCAGCGGGCCAAGGCGCTCGTCAAGCGCTTCGGTGAGGACCTGTGGGACGTCATCGACGAGGACCCCGGCAAGCTCACCGTGGTCAAGGGCATCACCAAGGACCGGGCCAAGGAGATTGCGGAGTGCTACCGCGAGCACCGCGAGGAACAGCGCCTCGTTGCGATGCTCGTCGACCTCGGGCTCGGGATGGGCCACGCGCTGAAGGCCTTCAAGACCTTCGGACTGAGCCTGGACGCCGCTGTCGAGGAGGACCCCTACTGCCTCATGGACGTCGAGGGTGTTTCCTTCGACGACGCCGACCGCGTCGCCATGGAGATGGGCCTGGACAAGCGCGACCCTCGCCGGGTCCGCGCCTACGCCCGTTCCGTCCTGGAGGCGGAGCTAAACGAAGGTCACTGCTACGCGCCGCTGGGGGAGATGGTGGCGCTCATCGCCCGGTGGAACATCCCCACCCCCGTGGTCGAGGAAGCGCTGGAGGAGAGCCCCAGGCTCGTTCTGAGGCACAACGACGACGCCATCCTGCTCGACCGCATCGAGCACGCCGAAAACGTCGTCGCCGGAACCATCCGGGAACTGACGACCCGGAAGCCCGGCGAAGCCCAGGTGCCCATCCTGCCGGACTGGCTGGACCCGGAGCAAAAGGAAGCCGTTATCGGGCTCCTGAACGCCCCTGTAGCCGTCCTGACCGGCGGACCCGGCACCGGCAAGACCACGACGCTAAAGACGGCCCTGAGCGCCATCGAGGCGCAGGGCGAGCGCATTCGCTGCGCCGCCCCCACCGGCAAAGCGGCGAGGCGGATGGAAGAGGTCACTGAACGTCATTCCAGTACCGTCCACCGGCTGCTGGAGTGGACCCCGGCAGGCTGGAAAAGGGACGCCACCAACCCCTTCGAGGCCAACGTCATCATCATCGACGAGTCCTCGATGGTCGACGTCGAGTTGTTCGCCAGCGTCTGCGAGGCGCTCGGCGGCGCCCGGCTCATCATCGTGGGCGACCCCAACCAGCTGCCCTCCATCGGGCCGGGTCAGGTCCTGTTCGACCTGATCCGCTCCGGGGCGCTCCCGGTGTTCGAGTTGAAGACGATCCACAGGCAGGCCGGAGAGTCCTGGGTGGTCGACAACGCGCGGCTCATCATCGAAGGGCACGACCCGGCGCTTGCCGACACGGCAGATTTCACCTTCCACGCGCTGGAGGAGTCCGACGCCATCGTCGAGGCCGCGATGCAGCTATACCGCGACGACCCGGAGGTGCAGATCCTGACCCCGGAGCACCGCAACGGCGCGGGTACGATCCTGCTCAACAACGAGCTACAGAGCGTGCTCAACCCCAACTCGAACGACCGGTGGGCGAGCTACCTGGAAGCGGGCGGCTACAAGATCTACGCGGGCGACAAGGTGCTGTACACCAAGAACAACTACGACATCCACCTCGTCAACGGCGACGTCGGCCGCGTGCTGGACGTCTACACGCGAGGCGACGACATCATCGCCCTGGTCGACTTCTCCGGGAAGGAAAATCCGGACCACCCCGAAGGTCGCTGGGAACTCACCGGGCCGGAAGCGAGGCCGTTGACGCTGGCCTACGCCATGACCGTCCACAAGAGCCAGGGCTCAGAGTGGCCCAACGTGGGCATCATCACTGACAAGGCCCACTGGTCGCTCCGGCGGCAACTGCTCTACACTGCCGTCACGCGCACCTACAAGCGCCTGTCCATCCTCGGCTCGGCCGAAGCCGTCAGCCGCGCCGTCAAGCGCCCCCCGGACACCCTCCGGAGGACACTGCTACAGGAGAAACTCAACACATGAGACACTCCACGTATTTGCAGTGCCTAAAACAAACTGAAGAAGTCACAACAAACGAAGAATTACGACAACGAATATGGGACGCTCTAGATCACCTTCAAGATGCAGACTTCGAAGGTATTGGAGAAATCATACTCGAAGCATCAGAATCCGGCCGAATACTTTGTGGTACTACTGAAGAAACACGTCTACTTGCCGTAAAACTTATACCTTTTGGCCTAGCCTCCGAAGACGATCACGTCGTCGGCATGATGATAAAATACGCCACAGGAAATCTCGACTTAGCCGGTAATGTTGTCTTCCTAGCCGTTTGGTTAGCCCGTTGGGCACAAGATGGAATGCCTACCCTAAGATTAAATGAAAATCAGGCTTCCTCATTTGCTTTAAGTGATTTATCCGACGATCAACTTAATCGATGGAAACCTCCTTGGCGCTCCTTCATGATATCCATACCTCAAATAATACCTAATACCTTCATACGTCGAATCGGCGTTCAAAAAATAGATGTAAAACCTGTTGGACTTGAAGAGCACGATAGAATCCACGACAGCATTTTCGTTCGAGTAGAAAAAACAAACCCTAAAGAACTAATTTTTAACGCGGAAGGTTCTGCTAAAGACTTACATGATGTTGTTAAAAGTAACTTGGTAAGTCCTGATGCCTACGGAAATACCCTCAAAAATAAAAAGATAATAGAGTTATGTACTCGCATCACATTAAATGCCGTAGTGGCTATGTCCTGTAAAGACCAACTACGTAGAATCAACACCGGAATAGTAAAAAAGAACGCCGGTAGAAAACGCAGTAAAAAGACAAAAAAATATAGGAAAATAAAAAAATACGGGCTGACAGAATTTATTTTAGGTACCCCCGTAGTTGTTAACCACACTCGTTATATTCAGGAATATTGCAATAGCAAAACGGCCCGATTCCACAAAGCCCGTTGGCTCGTTCGAGGGCACTGGCGTAACCAAGCCTATGGCCCTGGCCGATCCCTTCGCAAGGAAATATTCATTGAACCTTTTTGGAAAGGCGACGAAAGAAGCTCTGTCATACTACGAGAACACCAAATCAAGGAGAAACTCAATGTGTGAACGCTACAACCCCCCGCCCCGCAACTACCAACACGAAGCCCTGGCCTCCGTGGACGCCCTACGCGAAGCAGGACATGCGGTACAACTGACCGGCACCTGCATCGACGAATGCTCCGTCTGCGCCGCTCTCGCCATCGACGCAGATAAAGAATATGAGCGCATCGTCGAGGCCCTCGTCGATAGTGAGGAAGGCGAACACGAGTACTTCATCTCGCGCCCGCGACTGAACGCACTCTCGAAGCTCACCGGCTACGTCGAAGTGACGTTCACCCGGAACCTCCCCGTAGTCCTGGAGGTCACCATCGAACTTCAGAACCGGACGGCCATCGTGCGGGCGCTGCCGCCCCTGGAGACGACATGATCTACGTCCACATGAACAACGTCGGCACTGTCGAGGCCGATGAGATTGCGCACACGCTGACACCCAGGGGAGTCCCAGAAGGTATCCGGCTTTTCATGCTGATACACAAGGACCCCATCAAGGCGTTCTCGTGCATGGCAGAAATCGAGGCCACCCTTTTAGACTACTTCGTAGAAGAAAATGTAAACCCCTGGTTCTGGCGTTTACGCACTCCACCAACGTATAAACCGTGCAATTGTTGCGTTGTTTAGCGTATAATCGGGCATGCCTCCACCGCCCTCTAACGGGCGAAAATGGTTGCAGAAACTCGTCTCACTCTGGCCCATTTTCGTGTCGCTGCTCTCCGGCGTAGCCATCTCGTACACCTGGGTGTCTTCCCAGGTGGAGCGGCGCATCTCTACCGCCTTACAAGCTCACGACCGGGAGCTATACGATGCCGCGCACCCTACCATCCAAACCCGCCTGGAAGCGCTGGAGGACTACTGGAAGGCCCACGTAGATGAAACCAACCGTATCCACGGTCGCGTCTCCAAAGGAGAGAAAGAGGTCTACGAACTGTACTGGTTCGCGGTGGGGGATAAAGCCGCCTCCACGGAATCCAACCCCGACCACAGAGCCCAGGCCGCCCGGCAGGCAAGAGAGAGGTTCCGGATCTACGTCCGCGACGGGGAAGGGCTCAAGGACGCCTACCGGCACGCCCTGGAATCTTCCCTCCCCCGGTGATATTCTCAGGACATGAAACGAACGCTGATACGAAGACCTTTCATATTGAGAGGTGGACGATCCGCAGGGATGGCCATCGAGGACTTCGACCGGGAACAACTGGCCATCGGTCTACAACACGAACTCGAACACACGAGAGACCGAAACGTGGCCCTGATCATCGCCGCCGACCATCTCGCTGAAGACCCCGATTACTACATCAAGCTCGACGAGGCCGGGCTGTGAAACTCGGCCCCAACGAAACCGCCAAGGCCCAGTCCGTGCGCATCGCGGACGTGGTGCTCATCGGCCCGCTGATGATCTGGGGTGGAGCACGAGCGATCCCTCAAAGGCCGTTGCCCGGTATCGCGCTCACGCTGATGGGGCTCGGCACCATCGCGTTCAACTGGGTGAACTACAACCGCATCAGGAGACACCGGCCATGATCTGGCCCTTCCTCGCACTAATCGGCGGCATGGGGCTGTTCGCCGCCACCGCCGCCCGCAAAAAGCCCAGCAAGCCATCGGGTTTTGCCCCGATGTCAATACCAGAGCCTCCGCCTCACATCCTGAGCGCACTACGCTCGGCGTCGACCAAGTACGGCGTCCCGCTCAACGTGCTCATCGCGGTCGCGCACACCGAAAGCCGGTACAACCCTCGGGCCGTCAGTCGTGTCGGAGCAAAGGGCCTGATGCAGCTGATGCCGGTGGTCATCCGCAACTACGGCATCACCAATCCCTTCGATCCGCTTCAAAACGCGATGGGAGGAGCACGGTTCCTGGCCAAGTACTACAAGGTCCACGGCAACTGGCCCCAGGTGCTCGCCGCGTACAACTGGGGGCCGGGCAACGCGAGACTGAATCCCTCGATGAGCCAGTGGCCTCCCCAGACCCAGGCCTACGTCACGCAGGTGCTCCAGAAGGCTGCTGCCTAGACTCCGGCCGCTTTCTCCAGCAGCTTACGTCGCTCCTTATCCCTGCGATACCTGACGTCGGAGCGCATGTCTTTGTACACGTCGTACGCGACGTACCCTAGAAGAAAAAGACCGCTCCAAAGAACCGTCGCCTTCATTAATTCTTTTATGTCGTCGAAAAGCCCGTCCTTGGGCCGCCCGAAGGTCTTGGTCGACATTGCCTGAGGCTCTTTCCCCAGCTTCTCTGAAATCCGCTCGCGCTCTTTCTCGTAGATCGCACGATATTCATCAAGACGCTTCAAGGTGTCTCCCTGAAGGAACACGTCGAAACCTGCGGCGAACGTGCCAAACTGTTCGTACCAGCGCTTGTAGTCCTCGAAAGGCCCACGAGAAGGAACATTCGGATTGTGTGGCGTGGTCGAAAAAGCTTCTTCGAGATAGAGCTTATGCCACTCGGCAAATAGCTGATTCAAACGATTGATCAACTGGTTTGGCGTGAGATACCCCAGTCCCGGCATCAGATCTTCCTCCACGAACGAATATACCCGCCGCGCCGCAGGGAGTAAAGGACCAACAACCAACCCGTAATACCGGCAGAGCCCATCAGCGAAGCCTTCACCAGTCTCTCCCCTCTCACCCCAGCCAGGGCCAGACCGGGAAGAAGCAGCGCACCGCGAAGCAGTGTACCTCCGGCCACACGAGCCCAGCCGCCGGGCTGTCGCTCAAGCGCGGCGGCGACGTTGTACGAAGAAGGAGGCGACCCCCTATCTATGTAGGGTCGGCGCTTCACCTCCGCATCGCGATCCACAACGCCACGGCGAGCGCTCCGATACCAGCGCCCAGAAGAAACGGCCCGGTGCTCTCCTCCACCCCCTCGAACTCGTGCTCGGGCACCGTGTAGATCGGTCGAATCGGTTGCGGAAACACCGCGCCCAACTCGCGGGGCTCGGCCAGCAGCACTCTTTCGTTGGGCACGAACGTGGCCCTCGGAATGGTCGGAAAAGTCGGCTCGGGTAACCTCGCGTACTCCGCGCCGTCGAGACATGTAAAACACTTACCCAGCATCACCAACCCCTTTCGCAAGCTTCTGCGCCATCGATGAACGCAGATATCCACATGTACAACGCCCCTGTCGGAAGTCGAGGGCTGATATCTCGTGCGGTGAGCTTCTTCTTGTCTTCGAGGATCAGCCGTGGCCTTCCGTAGGCGTATTCAAGGGCGTATCTCTTACCCTTGGGAGGAGTCACGCGGTTGTTGAGAACTGTTACCAGCTGGTCTAACTGCCTTCTAGTTATTCGAGGCATCGCTATCCTCCAACTCCGGCGGAGGCGGCCCCACCGGCTCAGAAATCCTGCACAGCACCCACAGCGCCCAGGGGTAGGCCGGGCCGCAGGCGAGCGTATGCTCCCAGCCCTGCCAGTACCCCAGGCCCAGGCCCAGCAGACCCACGGTCCAGAACGACATGCAGATGTCGCAGGCCCACGGCTTCTTTCGCTCCATCATCCAGCGGGTGACCGGCGGCAACGTGCGAATCACCGCCGTCATCCCAGCCGACGTCGCACCCAGGGCCACGGCCCAGAAGAGTATGAGGGAAGGATCAAACACTAATTCTCCTCTAGTCTACGTTCTACTGCCTCTTCTAAAGCTTTCTTTTCTTCTGGAGTGAGCGAACCTTGGACAAAAAACTTCCAATTATCATCCACCCAATCAAACATCCACGCCACTTCCATGCCATTTACAATGGCATATCCATCCGCCCCGTAAGGTATACCTGTTGATCTTTCTATTCCCCCTGGATCATCTACTTCGATATCTTCTATCTTTATTCCTTCCAACTCCCCCTCGAACTTGTACTCGTCCCACATCTTCCGGTCGAACGCGAAGTAGAGTCCCGACGCATACCTGTCCCGCTGCCACTGCGCATGCTCCTCGGGCGTCTCGACCACGCGGACGGTCTTGCCCCGGCGCTGCCCCAGGACCTTCAACGTCTTCGTACCGAAGCCGTCGTAGTCTTCGGGTGCATCAGTGAACGTGATGATGCGGCGGCTCATGATATCGAGTATCTCCGCTCGTCGTCGTACTGAGCGCGGGTCATTCGAACACTACGACCGTCAGCGAGGCGAACGATCTCCCACGCATCAGATCCATCAGGCTGCTCGTCTGCGATATCAACTCCCGCAAGAAGTAGAGCTTCATCCACGTATTCCGCCCAATTCTCACCCTCTCTTTCGGCCTTCTGAATCGCCCGATGCACAATACGAATGATCTGTCCGTCGGGAAGTTCATCATCCGCGCCATCAAACCCCGAATACTCCTGCTTCTCCATCATCCCCGGCCACGGCCCCTCGCCGGTCGGATGAAGCGCCTGCGCAGAGCGCCACTTGGGGAGAAGCTGACCGTTATCGACGCGCTCGACCTGGAACTTCCCCATCCGGCCGATGCCCACGCCGCCCTTGCGGGTCATGACCACGCGCACCTTCACGCGCTGGCCGCCGATCTTCGTCCAGTACTCCCCGCCGACGTGTATGTCCTTGGCTCGCATCACTTCCTCCTAGAACATGTGTGAAGGTAACTCCATCTCCAACGAGTTGGCGGCTTTGAAGATGTTATTCCGAAGAAGCGCGATGTCCCAGGTCTGGCCGTTCATCACCATTGCCCTCATTCTGTTGAGCGCGGCGCTCGCGCCAGAACTGATATTCATCTCCTCTTGCAGTGCTTGCACCACATCGATGAACAACTGGGCCGATTGTGGATCTTCTTCCTCCAACCGCCCGTAGAGCCTCATGGCGTCGTCTTCGGAAATGGTTTTGTAGAAAAGCTGTCTGCCGCTTTCTCTTTCGCCAGTACCTCTCCTCGCGCCCATCAAGGCTGCGCCCAACAGCCCCAGTCCTGCCAGCATTCTGCTCATGATCTACCTCCCGGCCAAAGTTCTCCCTTGATGATATCCCATCCGGTAGCCCCCACCCTATTCTGCGGCCGGTCCATGTAAAACCTGAAAAGCCCTTCGACCTTCTGAGACTCTTCTCGCGCTTCCTTCAAGAGCTTGCGGAGGTTGTTGCCGGTCTTGTGGAACATGGTCGCCGCCGCACCGTACGTAACCAGCAGATCCACCTTGACCTCATCAGAGAGGCGCTTCAAAGCAGATCGCTCTAAGTCTATCCCGTGGGTCTCGGCGGCATCTTCAAGCTTCGCTATGCCCGCCTCTGAAGGTGCAACTACAGACAGAGTAACAAGATGATTACCCCCCAGCGCCCTGGCTTCTCCTTCTCCAACAAACTCCGGTAGATACTTGGCATCAATGGTCATCCAGTAGTCAAAATCCCCGTTATTGAGGCGCTGCGAGATCCACATCCCTTCGGAGTCGTCGTCTCTTATAAGCTTGAACCGTACCATCAGCTTTTCCTCTGCCACGTCATGAGCGCCAGCCCGATGCCCACGGCGAGCGCCAGCATTCCCAGACCCGCGCCTCCGCGCCCCGGAGGGGCCTCGACATCTACAACGGCCATACCAACCTTGGGATAGGCACGAAGACCCTTCTCCAACTGATCCAGAGGTTGAAGAATGGCTTTACCTGCCACAGCCTTCTTACTCTCTATATCCCCTTTTTCTACAGGTCGAAGTACGACCTCCCACGCCTCTACCACCTTCGGAAGGTCCGCCGTGTCCTGGGCTGTGGGCGCGGAGGTTTTGCAGCTCTTGAGCTTGTCCTTGACGTACACGCAGGTCGTCGGAGCCGCATACTCCCCCTCGTAGCCCTTGAAGGGACCCGTAGCAACCGTGGCAATCCAGGTAGGCCCCTTCTGCGCTTCGGGATGGTAGTTCGTAACATCCGGTCGCTCTCCCCATTCGTACCTGCGCCACACCCAGATGGGACTGTCCTCGACGACCACCTTGGGTTTGCCCACCACCTTGAAGCCCGCTGACTCCAGGTTGGACAGGAATAGCGCATTGAAGTTCTCAACGGGGATCTTCGTATCGCTCTCGACGATGACAACAAGTTTCAAACCCGGCACCTTCGGCCCCTCGGTCCTCGGAGGAGGCAGTACGCCCAACGCCGCCTCGGGCGGCATCACCATCTGACCGTTGCCTATCTCCATTACCATGCCGACCTCCTAGTCGTCGTAGCCGCAGGGGCAATCATCGGTGAACTCGAACATGGCGCTGTTTCCGCGCTTTCGCACCGTGATGTACTTCCGCAACGGCCGGGAGTAGAAAACGTGACGACGGCTGTTCGAGTATTCCCGCAGGTACTCTGCCCGGTAGCTGCGCAAGTACTCGTTCATTTGAGCCATGGGAACTGCCGATTCCATATCTACCTCGTAAAAAAGGCGCTCCAGAAGTACGAGAGCGCCTTTCTGTAACCTGTTGTCTCCTCCTACGCCGTTTTTTGCCGTAGAGCCATGAGCCTCTGTCGCGCTCTCTCAATCGGGCCGGGCCTCGCGCCCCAGTTCTCAAGCTGCTTCTGTCGGATATCCTTCATACGACCTGCGGCAGTGCCCAACTGGTTGTACGCTTTGGCATACGCCGCCGCCAGAACCGGGTTTCCTGCCGCAACCGCCTGCGCTGCCTTCTCCGCCAGCACCGCCTGCGCCGCCGCATTCTTCGTCATGGCCGCACCGATGACGTTGGTCTGCTTCATCTTGTCGGCCTGCTCCGCAACGGCCGCCGCCTCTCTTGCGACTTTCGGATCTCGGGTGACCTGATACTTCTTCTGGAGGTTGGCGAGCTTCTTCTTCAATCGCTTCACCTCACTCTTGGCTTTCAACGTGGCGTTGGTCCGCTTCGCCTGAAGCTTCTTGAGGTCTTTCGACTTCTTCTTGAGCTTGTTCGCCGTCTTCTTGCTCTTGCGTTTGGCCGCATCCATCACTGCCACGGTATCGCGGCCTTGCTGTTGCGCCTTCTTCTTCTCTTTGTTTTTCTTCTGGGCCTCGATCATGCCGTGCAGCTTTATAAGAGCCTGCCGGTCGACTTCCTGTTTCTTCTTCGCCTGCATCTGTTGATGTAATAGCAGAAGCTTCTGCCGGTCTTCTTCTTTCTTCTTGGCCGCCGCCTCGGCTGCGGTGGGAGCGGGCTTGAACGTCCCGGACTTCAACTTCGCCTTGATCTCAAGGTCTCGTTTTAGATACGCCGGATTCTTGTGGTACGCCTTACCCAGTGCCTTCCAGTTGCCCTTCTCCAACCACCGCTCGACGGTATTATACTTCAAACCTACCGCCCTTCCACCCTTGGGAACCGGCCTTCTTCCGGCCTGGATGTCGCGCATGATGGTGGCAAATCGAAACTTTCCCCAACCCTCCTTCGTGTACCAAAGAACGGGGTTCTCGTTTCGCGCCGCCGTGTACGCCGTGATCGCAGTAACGAAAGCTCCGTCCTTCTTCCTGGCTCGACGTCTTTTCTGAGGACCTCCCTCAATCCAGTCTACTGCCTTCTTGCCCGCATTGAAGATGGCTTCTCCGGCATCGAGAATGGCTCCGGCCGGGATAGGAATCGGCGAAGGAGGAATCGGTACCGGCACCGCATACGCCGCCGCCTTCGCCGCTGCCCAGGCGGCCTCGGGGTCCTTCAGCGCCTCGGTGCCTTTCTGCGCGATGTCCATCACCTGCTTCGGTGTCGCATCCGCCAGCGCCATCAACTCGCAGCCCGCGAGCCCTACGGTCGAGGGCATCAACGGCAAAGGCGGCATCGGAGCGCTGCTGCCCCCGGTGTACATCCCCTCGCTGGGGTCGATGACGTTCCTGCGCATCAGGACGTTGGAGGCGATAGGCCGGGCGTATTCCCTGCCCGTGGCCGGAACCGTCCCGATCCGCCCTTCACCTATCTCGATGGCCATGTTCTATCTCATTCCTGCCACACGCGCCGGGAGGCTCATGATGTTGCGGCGCACCCGCCGGACCTGGGCGAGCTTCGAGTTGATCTGGGCGAGCTTCGCCCGCGCGTGCTGCTGCTGCATCTGGGTCATGCGGGGGTACGCCCGAAGCATCTTCGCGGCCATGCTGCTCAGGCGCTCGATGCGCTTGCGCCCGGCCACGCGCCGGAAGGCGCCTCTCTTGGACTTGATGAGCTTGCTGACGAACTTGGCGTCGGGAATCGCATCGAGACCTGCCAGCCCCACCGACGAGGGCATCAACGGCAGCGTCGGAGTCGGCGCACTGGAGCCTCCCTGGTACAGTGCCCCCTCTGACGGATCGATGACGTTCATGCGAACCGCCACGTCGTCGTTGAGGTACTTGGCGTACTCCGCTCCCGACGCCGGGTGGCGTCCGATGCGCCCGTCCTCGATGGAGATGCTGCTGCCGAAGGTGGCATCGAGTGCCCCCAGTGCAACGCCATCGAAGTCACTGTACTTGTCGTACCGGCCCATCCCGGCCCGGCCGTAACCCTCGTCCATCATCGGGCCGGTAGTCTGCCCCAACCCGGCGCGGCCGTAGCCACCCTCGATGAGGTCTCGATCGGCCGCCGCCAGCCCCGGATCACCAGACACCACCAGGGGTCCGCCAGGGAAGTAGTTGCTGCCCCCGCCGTACAGCGCTCCGCGCCCCGGCGAGACGACGTTCCTCACGGGCGGCAACACGTTGGTCACCCTGGCGTAGTCGATGATGTCGGCATCCGCCAGCCCCACGCTCGAAGGCATCAGCGGCAGCGGAGGCGTCGGCGCACTGGAGCCACCGGAGTACAGTGCCCCCTCCGACGCATCGATGACACCGCTCCGGGTCTCGAAGTTGTGCGCGGCACGCTTGGCGTACTCCGCGCCTGTTGCGGCCTTACGGCCGATACGACCGTCTTGTGCGGACATCGACATCATGTTCATTTCTCCCAGGTCCAGGCCGTCAAGGACGGCGATTTCGCTGCTCAAGGGCATGTCATTTCCTTTGTGAGAGTAGCGCGATTGCGCCCAAAACACCAACCCCTAAAAGTATGCCCAATCCGCCCATCCCGGCCGCCTTGGGCTCCGGCACCGGTTCCGGTTCCGGGATCGGTTCCGGAATAGGTTCCGGGATCGGTTCCGGAATCGGAGGCGGAGGCGGAGGCGGAGGCGGGGGTGGAGGCGGGGGCGGAGGCGGCGGCGGAGGGGGTTCCACTCGACACGGCTCGTCAGGTCCAACACACCGACCTTTCGGAGCACACCACATCTGTCCTTCAGAAATAACGCACCCGTGCTTGTCCACCACTCTCCCTGAAGGCGTGGGCGGCGTAGGAGGAGGCGCCTCGGGACTGAGCTTCCCCTCGGAGATCAACGCGAGCATCCGCCGGTTAAGAGTCAAGAAATCATCGGCCTCGCTGTACACGATGCTCTGAAGGCTCTGCGCCTGTATCGCGGCAATGGCCACATCGCTAACGGTCTTATTCTGTAGCGCTCGAATCAACGCCGCATACTTCGCGTCCGACAGATTCCTGACGTTGATGGGCTTTCGCAACACGTCCTTCGCGCTCGCCGCCGGAGCGACGACGTCCCCGAAGTATACCGCCAATTCCATGCCCACGATGTTCTCGATACCGCTGAACCCCACCGAAGGCGCCACACTATCGATGGCCTTCTGAAGCTCGGGATTCTCCTCGATCATCTGAGCCACGCGCTTACCAATACGTTGTGCCGCTCCAAACCACTGGACGTACAACTTCTCGGCCTGCGGAGTCAGCCCCGCCGTTTCCTTCGCCTGGGCCACCGCCTTCATGATCTTCACGCCGTAGACCTCCATGGTCTTCAACGCTTCCTTCATGTGTTCCCAGGCACGAACAGCCGCAGTCGACGGCGGCTTCGGCTTCTGCGTGCGCATGTACTCCTCGGCCGCAACATTCACCTGCCGGGCGACCTTCGGATTGACCTTTATCTTCTTACCGCTACTGATGACGAGTTTCGGCAACACCTTCATCAAGGCTTTCTTGAATCTACGCGGATTGATGTTGGGCTCGTCCTTCACGGTACCTGCGGTCCATGCCTTGACGAAAGCTTTCTCCGTCGCGTTACCCCACTCCTCGTGCTCGGGGATGTTCTTGTAGCCCAGATAGATCAACGCCATGTTGACCTTCTTGACACTGACCACCTTGGTGGCCTTCTTCAAAATGCGCTTCATCAGGTCCGCAACAGTCGGGCCTTTCTCCGGCTTCGGCGGTTCCGGCTTCGGCTCGGGCTCCGGCTCCGGCACAGGAGATGGAGGCTTTACCGCGATCGACTTGCGGTACTGATCGGCAAGCCTCTCCAGGCTTGCCTTCACATTCGGCTTGGTGAGGATCTTCGCCCGGTCCACCGACAACATGAAAGGAATGGCCGCCTTCCAGATAGGAAGAAGATCTGGAGGAGGATTGAAACCTAATTGAATGTATCTATCCTCGGTCTGTACATTCCAGGTCCCCGTAACCTCAACAGTGGCCAGAGACTTCGTCACGAACTTATCGTAGCCTAGAATACCCTCCTGCACGGTCTTGACCGGTATCTCGACGGTCATCTCGCCTGCAAGCTTCTTGGCCAAGCGCTTCGTCTTCTCGTCCGGAGTCTCCTTCGTATCATCTGGCTTGACGGGCTTCTTCTTTGCCGCCTTCAGCGCCTCGTAGGTCTCCTTGAGAACCCTGACCGTGACCTTGTCGATACGCCACATGCGTCCATCTAGCCCGCGCTGCTTTGCTGACTGCGTCCACTTCCCGGACGTGGTCGGGCCGTACCTGCCGTCGGTCAAAGCCTTCGTCCGCTTATGGCCCAGGTCCAGAAGAATCTTCTGAATCTCGGAAACCTTCTTCTCGACGGTATTGTACTTCTGCCACTCGGGCTTCTCGGGCTCGGGCGCAGCCTGTTGCGCTGCGGCATCGGCGGTGATCTTGTCGAACGTCACCTTGGCCACACGAGCTTCGGTAGCCGACACCTTCACGAATGTCTGCGACAACTTACGAAGCTTCGCAGATACGCCCCACGCCTTCTTCGTCTGCGCATCGGCTTTACCCGTCGGCTGAAGCTTCTTCTTCGTCCACCCCACACCGTATAGCAGCGCCTGGAGCCGTGCCGCATCCTCGACGACCGTCTTCTCCGCCGGTTTCGGCGCGGGCTTCTTCGCCGCATCGGTCTTGAACTTCCGATACGTGCTCTTGGCCACGCGGGCAGTGGTAGCCGATACTGGCACAAACGTCTTCGACAGCTTACGCGTTTTCGCGGAAATGCCCCACGCTTTCTTGGTTTGCGCGTCAGCCTTCTTCGTGGGCTTGAGCTTTCTCGTCGTCCACCCCAACCGGTACAGGATGTCCTGCGCCTCGGCAGCGTCGATATTGATGACAGCCTCCGCCGGTTTCGGCGGCGGCTCCGGCCTGGGTTCCGGCCTGGGCTCCGGCGCCGGAGGCGGGGGAGGAGGCGGCTTCGGCTTCGCGGATTTCGACAGTTCGTATGCCGACTCCAGTTTCGCCTTCACGCGTTTGTCGATGCGGACCACACCTCGATTAACCGTCTTCTCGACCTGGGGCGTGGCGCGAAGCTTCTTTGCCACCGCCTCCACCGCCATATCGGTCTCATCGGTGTATACCTTGGACTCGTCGATTCGCGGTCCCGTCACCTCACCCGTATCGAGCAGGTATAAGTACCCCAGGTGTATCTGATAGACCGGCATGTTGACCATGCCGGTAACGCGCGGTGCCTTCATCCCGGCTGCGGCCTTGAGCTTCAGGTAGGTGGCATGCGACACGGTAGCCAACGTGCCGCTAACCCGCTTGAACGTCGGGTCGAGCCCTCGCTTCGTTGCCGACTGACTCCAGGCCCGGCGCGTCTTGGGGCCGTACAACTTGTCCTGCGGCACCTGGGCGGCCTTCCACCCCAGACCCTTCAAGATCTGCTGCGCCACCTCGACGCTCACGTTGACCATGCGCTCGGACTTTGTAGGCGCCTCCTTCGGCATCGTCGTGAAGGGAATGAGCCTCCCTCCGGTCGGAGGCGGAGTGGTCGTGGGCTCCGGTGCGGGCGGCGGCGCAATCGTGCCCGCCTTTATCGTCCGACCGGAAAGCTCGTACAACGTCGGGGGCCATACCCAGGCGGTGGTCGGCCCGGCCCGGTCCATCACCGGATTCATGTTGGCCTTGATGGCTTCCAGCTGCCACGCCCGGCGCGTGTTGGGGCCGTACTTGCCGTCAGTACCGATGGATACTCCACGCTTTTTCAAGATCTGCTGAAGTCCCAGCACGGACCACTTCACGAGCCCTGACTGCGAAGGCGCCGTGGGTTTCTCACCTTCGAAGTACCCCAGGTATGCAGCAAGCTCGTTCAAAACGTCACCTTCGAGACAACTACGGGCCGGGCACCTGCAAGCGCCGCGCCCGTCGCATCGGAGATAACCTGCGCGTACAAGGCGTCGTTAGGCAACAGTACCGCCCGGAACCTGTCGTTGACCTGACCGGAAGGTAGGCCCGGCGTGGTAACGAGCGTGACAAGCACGGAGCTTTCACCCAGGCTCTCGCTGTAGCCGAAACGCAGGCGCAATCCCGTACCCAGCGCACCGGCCGGAAGCCAGACCTCCACGTAGGCGGCCTGCATCTGGCTCCCCACCACCTTGTTGCTGGCAAGCTCGACCGCCCCTGTGAGGGGCACTTGCCGCACCTGGATCTTCCCGTGGGCCGTACGAAACGGCCCCAGGATGGAAGCCGCAAGGGCTCGCAGGTTCAGGTTGCCTTCACCTGGGTCCTTGTTGAGATCGAGCCACGACACATTCACCCCTACCGGTCAGGGGCACATGCGACGTAGTCCCCGATGAGTTGCACGCCAAACTCGCGCGACGCTCCGACCAGGGCAGCCCACCGCGCGGTGTCGACAGTCCAGGAAACTTCGAGCTGGGTGCCGGGCACCGTCTCGTAGATTCCTTCCCAGAGGTGCGTATAGGCGTCGCCCTGCCGCGACAGCAGCGATTGCAGATTGACCGGGCGCTTGAATACGTCGAAGTTGCGCCCCTGCTCCCTGACGTTGAGGCCGACGAGCGCAGGCGCCGCGCCGACCAACTCGGGAAGCATACTCCAGCCGACCATGCGCCGGAAGGCGAACTGGTAGTGGCTGACGATCTGAATCGCGTCCGTCTCGAACACGATGTTGCCCTGCGGATCGATCTGCACGCGGTACGTGAGATCCTCGATCCGCATGTCCTCCGGGGCCAGCAGTCCGGAGGCAAGGTCGTTGTAGTAACGAACCGTGCGCCCCGGTGGGACTTCCATTCCCTTGAACGCTTCCGTCATTCTGACCTCCGAAAAAAGGAGACGTACCGACCCCCGAAGGGGCCGGTACACTCATGCCGCGAAGGCCGGGACTACTTCGTGACGGCCGCCCGGAACAGACCGTGGAGGTAATTCGTGACGAGCACGGGCTCCTCGATGTCCGGGTCCTCGTAGTCCAGCCCCAGCGTGGTCAGCCAGCGCCGGGCCGTGAACTCCAGAATGCCGTCCAGTTCGTGGTTCTGGTTGAGCAGCTGCTTCTTGACCAACCTCGCCGCCGACGCGGTGGCCGGGACGCCCAACGACACGATGCCGGTGTCCGTCTCGGTGGTCTGACCGTACAGGCCATACCCGCTCGGGAACTTGATGGCCGGGCCTTCCTCTTGAAGTATGGAATTTATGGAAAGCCGGTAGAAGCCGCATTCCAGGATCTTCTTGATATCCCTGGGATACGTGAGGACGTTTCCGGTCGCGAGTCGCACGTACAGGCCGATGCGGTCGAGAACCATGGACTCCCCGGCGGACAGCTTTCGAGGGGTCTTCAGGTTGGTGTCCACGTCCCGCTTCTGCTGAACATCCTGGAAAAAGATGAACTGCGTTCCGGCGGTGATGACTCCCGCCGGAATCAGGATCGTGTCGTACAGATCCGACTCGCGGAAGTCGCGGATGTTGACGATGGTCCCGGTATCGCTGTCGCGAAACAGACCGGGCTGGCCTTCGATCGGTACTAGGGGCATGTTCTTCTCCTGTTGGTTGAAGCGGTTAGGCTACAACGATCAAACGACGCGTCCGTTCCTGTCTAGGACAGGTACGGGTTGTACGCGCCAAGAGTTTCCTGCTGCACGACCGTTCCCTCCATGCCGAAGAGCGGCTCGGGGGTCACGGTGGGGTCTGCGAACGCGCCGGGCGCGGACGTCACGCCGGTCGTTTCGAGAGCGGCCATCGCTCCGGGGGCGTCATACGCATCGAGCAACGCCTCATCGGCGGCGCTCAACTCGACATCCTCGGGCAGCACACCCAGCGGGGTGCCGATGAGGGTGGAGCGCTTCTTGGCACCGGCCTCGTCTTCCACCTGGATGAAGGAGTCGACGATCTGGGCGGCGGCCAAGCCGGTCACCCCGCCGATCACCGCCATCGCGGCGTCGCGATTCCAGTCCCACATCAGACGGCCGACGAGCAGTCCGCCGACGCCCGCGAGGGCGGCGCGGAGACGGCTCATGTTGACCATCTTCTCCGGGTCCTCCTTCCACTTCTCGGGAGCGGGAAGGAAGGGACTGATCCAGGACGCCAGAAGAATCGCACCGGCACCCGCACCGGCAGCGATCAAGCTGTCCTGTACCATGGACGGCGTGACGAACTGATCGAAGTCGTACGCGTCCATCATGTCGTAGTCACTGTAGTTGGGCATGTTCTTCTCCTGTGAGAATTCTCAAAAGGTGCTACCAAAGGTAGCCCCAGTAGATTACCTATGTCAAGAACGTCCTCGAAGCAGACACTGCGCCGGGAGGAGCTTCCCACCCCATCGGCATATTAACGGAAGCATCGAGAGAAACCCATTTTCTCGGATTCTTCCGGGGAAAACCGACTTGGCTGTAGATGTGATTCCACTCCCGCGCCCCCTTCGTACGGATGACCTTGAACCGACATGGCAGCCCCAAAGATGCCGCCGTGGCACAAACGAGCGTGGAGTAGTCGTCACAATCCGCAGTCCTCAGAGCCAGGGTATGCCTGGGTTTCTGGTAGCTGTCAATGCCCCGGATATCGCTGGTATAGCGAACATTCTTCCGGATGGCCTTGAATAACGCCTGTAACTCCCGGAGATTGTCCTTCTCCGGTACGCACCAGCCCCGGCCGCACCTCCCGTTTACCGACCGCCGGGCGAACTCGTAAACGACCGGGTCACGCTTTCCCTGCTCGACCAGGGAACGAAGGTGAGCAATCCGGTCTTCGAGGTTTCGAATCCGATAAGTGCGCAACCGAATATCGCCCACAGGCGTCTTGGCGTGCTGGGTACTGAGAGGCGTCGCGCTCAGACTGCTACTGCGCCGCTGGCGCCGACCTCCCTGGACTCGGCTCACACCTTTCTTTATCTGGTGCAGTCCCAGTAAAATGCTTGCGAAGCCCAGCGCCAGTTCGCCCAACATGTGGGCAGAATACGCCGGGTGGACGATTACTGCAAGGACTCGTCCTCGCCCTCTTCGTCCTCGTCGTCTTCTTCGCCCTCTTCCTGTATCTTCATAGAGACAATATCGAAGTGCTCGTCGAGCACCTTCAACACCCGTTCTCGCATCGCCTCGTCAGTATATCCCAGGTGCTCCAGGCCCTTGAAGAAGCCCTCGATGAACTCCAGCACCTGCGGCTTCTTCCCTTCGTGAGCCCAGGTGAAGAACGTGTCGGAGAACACCTGCCAGTCCTCCAACGTGCCCAGGTACTGGAACGTCAGCACAAGCGCCTCGATGAGCGCCCCGTCATCCTCGGCCAGGACCATAGTGTTGACGTACTCGGCAATATCAGGCGGAAGATCAGGTACCTTCCCGGTGCGCTCGACCACCCGGCCGACCGCCGCCTCCTCCTCCGGGGTCGCCGCACGCGGGACCTCTTCAGGCTCGGGTTCCGGCACCACCGGCCGGTGCGGGGCGGTGTCGTTGATGGTCTCCCGCTCCAGCGCCGACGCCTCGCTGGCGGCCTTGCGCTTCGCCAGCAACAACCTCCGCTCCCGCGCAGCCTGCGCCTGACGTTCGTACTCCGCCGCCTGCGCTTCCATCGCCTCCGGTGAAGGCAACTCCGGCCGCGACGGCATACCCGGAACGGTTCGATAGCCTCCACCCCCGCCGCCTCCCTGCACGCGCTCCCGGATCATGTCACCGATACCGCTTGCGAGACTGCGGTTC
>Ga0180437_10003807_pt1 | contig 22083 bp, 21 predicted proteins | sample SS_ome_4_FD_132410 | JGI IMG/M metagenome (GOLD analysis project Ga0180437, IMG submission 132410) | Hypersaline lake sediment archaeal communities from the Salton Sea, California, USA - SS_3_D_1 metaG | ecosystem: Environmental > Aquatic > Non-marine Saline and Alkaline > Hypersaline >...
TCTTACATTGATACCTGTAGAAGTGCTTACATAATGTACTGCTAGATATTTAAGAGCTGTAGCTCCTAAAGGAAGATCTACCTGTGTAGCAACAGCACCTCCTGCTAATGTAATATTAAACGGGCCTTTAAAGTAAATAAGAGAATCATCATCTTGTTCTACATCAAACTCGCTTTGTACTTGTTGTAAAGCAAGGTCTCTTGCTACTTGTACAAGCGATTCTGTATGGAGTCTAAGCGCCATAAATACACCCATTAGTAACTCGATAATGTAAAACATTATCGATATATTTATTTATTATGTTTATTAGTTTCTCATTATGAGTTATGATAAAAACAGAACATTTATCTGACTCTTTACACACATATTTTATTAGTTTTTCTGTTACTTTATCATCAAAAGCATCGAATATATCATCATAAACAATAGGAAAATATGTTTTCTTTGCTGATAAATAATATAAACTTTTCAATACCGCAATATCAAACACACCCTTTTCCCCTTCAGACAAACCAGAATAAGAAATAAAAGTACTGTTTTTATTAACACCAAATAAAAGACCCCCTTCTCTTTCTCGTATAATAGGTTTAAAAGAGGTAGTATGTTCAATATGACCATACCAAATACTATTATAAATATTTGATACATACTTAGATATTATAGATAAAGCATCATATAATAATTTTAAACGCAAACCTTTACTTCCATATAAAACACGATATATTTTATAACGCTCGATTTTATCTAATAATGTAATATGTTTATATAATAATAATTCTAATTCTTTATTTTTATCTGAAATTGTCTTTTCTAAAATTTCAATGTTATCTTTAGCTCTCAAACGATTCTTTTCATGAGACTCTAAATAACAAATACGATCTTTTTTTCGTAAACATCTTTCACCTATCAGTTTACACTCAGCCCATTTATCTCGGTAATCTATAAAAGAGTTATCATATTCAACACAAGATTTTTCATATTCTATTTCAAGAGTATTTAACTCACTTTCAATAGAATACCATAAATCTTCTTTAGATTCTATAATAGCTTGTAATTTACATATATCAAAGTTTTCACTACCACAAAGAGAGCATTTATTATTTGTAATAGAAGATTTGCAATCGTTTATATCTTTTTCAAGCCTTCGTATATGAGCCTTTTTTTCTTCTATACTTTTTGCTATAGAGTCTTTTTTATCAGAATTAGGGGCTGTTGGAATATCATATAGCTTAGTAAGCTCTAATTCACTCTGTAAAGCCTTCAATTCTTCTGAGTAGTCTACTACTAGAAATTCATTTGCATCGCTTACAGAGCGTTCTAGACCCTTTAAATCGTATTCTATAGATCTGACCTTCATATTGAGTTTATCAACTATATATTGAAAATCTTTTAAAGCAGTCTTTATTCGAGAATGTGCAATATCAAAAGAATCGAATCCTAATATCCCCTCTAAGATATTTTTCTTTTCTGAATCTGTAGCCATAGAAAAATTTGATAGGTAGCGTTTATGCAAAATAAAAGAACGCATAAATTCTTTATAAGTACCAAATAACTCAACTATCCTATTAGAAGCATTTCTGCCCATATATTTATATTCAGACTCTATTATATACAATTTAGTATCTCGAGATATAATCAAACCATCTGAAAAAGTTAAAACAACATTCGTTTTTTCATTATTAGGTTTCCAATTTGATTTGGCTCTTACTGTCCTCGCATACAAACACCAAACTATAGCGTCTATAATAGTAGATTTTCCTGCTCCATTTTCTCCAGTAAAAACATATAATCCTTTATTACAAGATAAAACAGTTTTCTTATGATTCCCAAAATTTTCAATTTCTATATTGACTAGATAACGCATATTACACCAACGAAAATGGATCTTCTAATGATTCGTATTCTTTATATTTAGTATCTGTTAAAAGACTATTAGCCTCAACAATAGATAATAATTCATCATTTTCTAATACAGCCTTAAAAACAGCGTCAAATATGTTGTCTTCATCATATTTCAAATCATCTTGCTCCTCTATATCATCAGCAATAACAGCTCCTATAGCAGTACAATTATCTAAATCAGTTTCCGTTACGTTAACAAGCAAATGCATGATTTTATTATCATTACTTATATTATTAGTTGTAACATAACGATACCCACCAATTGCACCTTTGTAAACTTTTAATTTAGGTTTTAACAAAGAAGTAAAAGCTATATTACCATAATCGTATCCTTGCTGAGATCTTGATGTGGGCGAAAGGGCTCCTAAACAACATACAGTGACCCCACCCCTTTCATATTTAAAATAATTATGTTGGTGTCCTAATACTACAGTATTAATATTCCTATTAACACAATAGTCAATTAACCAATTCAAATCTACAGACCAAGGATCATTTTTAATGTAAAATTGTGAATCTTGTTTATGAACACTAAAATGTCCAATAAGTATATTTGGAGTATGTGAAAAACTCAAACTTAATAATGATTCTTTAGCTGTAGTATGATACATATAAGGAACAACTGCAATATAAGGTGTTGATGCCAATGCTCCTATAATTGGAAAGATGCAAGGTTTGTAAATAATGTTTACCATAGGAGCATCTATGTACCAAAGAGAGGATTCGTGCTTACTTGATACATCATGATTGCCAGCAATAATTGTATACTGCATACCCCTTTCTGCCCCATAACGGAGCATATTACGTAAGTCTTTAATTATACTAGGATGTACAAGCAAACTTTTAGAATCGAACATATCACCCAACACAACCATATATTTACATCGTTTACCCAAACAATATTGAATCGAATCTCTAAAAGCTTGTACACGAATTCTAGTTACTAAATCAGGATCATCTCCATAAGGAAACTTTACATTACCTAAGTGGGGATCTCCAACTAAACATATATGTCCATACAATTATTACTCCTCTATATAAAATCCAATCATTTAAATTTTAACCTTTCTATTCATCAATATAAAGACCTTCCAAATCAACTTTCTCTTGAGGTTTTCTTTTTTTCTTCTCAAGACCAAAACTTTCTGGCCAAGTTTCTTTACATAATTCCATAAGAATCTTATCATCGAATTTATTAGCTCTACCTTTCAAATCACCATAAGAATAAGAGCCACTAGCTTTGGTTACAACACGTTCTTTTACCGCATTCTCAAGAACACTTACCGGATTATCATACCCATTTTTAAAATTCAAATATAGGTCCGCTTCTTGTTCCGGAGAAAAGAAAGCATTTGCATCAGTTTTTATACTAATTATCTTACCTATACTCTTTCCGGACTTTTCCCATTTACCCTTATTCTTTAGTAATAACCTTACTCTAGATAGTGCCCGGCTACCCCCGCCTCCGGTAGTAGTATAAAGAGCACCAAACATGTTTCCTATCTTCGAAATGAGATGGTTTGCAAGTATGACGGATGTTCCGGTCCGGTAGCAAACACCTCCCAACTCTCTACAAAATTCCCACATAATACGAGACTTATTTGCTACAGTAGATTTCTCAGTAGTAGCTAAGCTCATATCATCCCAAAAGATCATTACATCAAAACCATTTTCTTTAGCAATATTTATTGTATTTTTTACCATATCAAGAGCTTTTTCAGAAGTAGACAGGGGTATCATAACTACCTCATCAAGGTCTACTCCTATACGTTTTGCTCTTTCAATATCGTCTGCTGCAGATAATTTTGGATCTAATATTATTGGAACAATATTTTTCTTATGACAAGAGGCTATAGTGTGCAATATGAGGCTCGTCTTTCCAACTTTTTCTTTACCATATATCTCTATAAAGTAACCTTTAGGAAAGCCTCCAATACCCAATACCCCCCAATCTATAGCCATTAGCCCAGTAGGTATAACTTCTAATGGACGAGCATCTATCATTTTAATAACAGATTCTTTTCCAAAAGCTTTATTCAATGAGTCTAATACTAATTCAGATGGTTTCTTTTTATCTTTCTTAGGAGTTTCTTTTTTAGTTGTTTTCTTTTTTGCCAAAGCCACTCCTTATAAATAATCTCTTAAAGAGAGTACCCATTCTAAAGTTTCAATCTTTTCTTGTTCTGTTTCTATATCCATATCATTAAGCATATCTGTAATCTCGTATTTTGAGCGAACTTTACCTTTCAAGGGTTTGTGCCTCGCCATAGGCCCAGAAATTTTCTTGCGTGCTATACGAGCTTCTAATTCATGATACTCAAGCCTATCTGCCTTTTCTAAAAAATATAATTGGTCTTCTAAATCTGCCATTGCAATGGCTCTCATTTTACTATAAGATATATCACCTTTATTGTAAGCCAAACGAACAGCAGGAGACATATTACTCGATATGTGTTTATGTCTACACACCATTGATTGAGATATTCCAAAAAGCTCTCCTACATATCTTTCTGGTAAAAAACCCAATCTACCATTAGGTTTTTTCCTACCAATACTAAGGACTTTATATACAATATCAGATACGTCTAATGGGTCTAAATTATCTAAACCATTTATTATATAAGAAAGCACATTTTCATTTATATCTTTACGAAGTATTTTTATAGGTACTAAAGTTTCAAAACCATCTTCGTGTAATTTTTCAACAGTATTTAGCAATACATAATTGTTTATTGCTAAATACGAACAAGGTGCTAATTCATAATTTCTATAAACAAATGTAGTATCCTTAATACCCTTTTCCTTTATACTACCATATAAAAAAGGATCTGACTCTTCATTATCACAGTGCCATCGAATAGTGTTTATATGAGTTAATCTCGTTTTTCGAATAGCTTCTACACGTATATGATCTCTTTCTTGAAACGTGTCTGTAAAAAAACGAGTGTCTCCTACAAGGAACTCAGGGGAGTAATCGGTATAACCGATTGTCTCCCCTTCAGATTCCCCGTAAAATATTACAAAAGACACTAGTAATCTGAATAATCAGCGGTGTAATTATTTGAACCACTAGTTAAATCTTCAATCCATTGTTTTACTTCATCATAAGGCATTGGGGAATGAATTTTTCCATTGGGTTTTTCATCAATTCACTCCAAATAGATTGAAAAGGAATAGATTTCCTCTGGAGAACTTGAACATTATACTCAATTTTACTTCCTTTTTCTATCCTTTTTGCTAAAATTTGCATGAGTGCTTTCGGATCATGTAAAGCTGCGCCGTATTTTATTTGTGACAATAATGGCTCAACTATTGTCTTGGACATACGTGCTAAGGCCACATCCCAACGACTCTTGTCACTAGAAGTAATATTTACTATATTAGCAAAAGCTTGAGTATTCGGGTATAATTGTCCACCAAGCTTTTTATGTGCCCTATTTGTTGATGCTTTTAAATCATTCATCCATTCACACCATGCACATTTTTTTTCTCCATGTGCAAGTGCACATGCTTGCATTTTTGATAAATCTTCAGGAAAAGTTACACCTAAACCTTTCTCTAAATCTCCAAGATAATGAACAGAAGTTACTGCAAATGGTAAATTATTTGGAACTCCATAACTTCTTTTTGGAGGTAGTAACAGCATTACAGTGTCACCATTAGGGAATTTAAAAATTGCATTTTTACTTTCTAGTTGTTTTTCTAATTTTGCTACTGCATTTTCGTCCATTTCAAAAGCGAGATCATCATTGTTTTGTGTTTGATTTTTTGGCATTGTTTCCTCTTTCTTTGTTTCTTCTTTTGGTTTTCTTGTTCTTTTTTTCTTTGGTACTATCATACTAATCCTCTAACGTATAATCACCTGGAACATCTTTAAGCATTGAAGTATGTCTTACGCCTTGTTTGTACTCTTCTGATAATGGATATAACATCGCATTTATCATCTTTGATTTGGTTTGTATAGCTTCGACTATTGCTTTTTGCTTATTTACTTCTTTTTCTTTTGATATTTTTTCTTTTATTATATTTGTATATTTTTTATCTTTTTTCACATATGCAAGTATAAGATCTTTCGTCGGTTTTTCTAGATCCTTATGATAATATGCATATAATTCTGAATATTCTGCATCAATAGCAGCACATGATAACATGTACTCTTCTTTTATATCAGCTAATATTTCACATTGTCTTTGCAACTGTCCATGAATTTTACTAGCTTCTAATAGTAATTCTGTTGGGTTTAACGATAAAATTCCAGTTGTTTCCATTTTGGAAACACCTCCTATCCATAAGCTTCTCTCAAAACATCTTCTAAATCACTCCAAGAAAAACAAAACCCCAAACGTCTAAGATTCTTACCATCTTCCATACAACAATCACAAACTTTTAAATTAGACCACTCTCCATCATAAAGAATATTTATTGCAAAGTATTCATCTCCTTTTTCTATACATTCTCTACAACAATCACATACGTGATTTTTATTAGCTTTTCTTTTTATTTCTTCATAGATATCACAATACCCATATTCACAAGCACAATAACTCATAAAACCTCCTACAAATCGTATTGACCGTAAATATAGTGACTCTTTGGTGCTTCTGGATATTTAGGATTATCTAAACTATTTATAGTTATACCTTCTTTCATATCACCTAAAGAATCGCCTACTTTAAAGTCAACTTCTAATGGTACATCACGAATAGTTGGTTGAGTTACCAATACATAACCTATCGCTTTACAAGCCTCTTCAATCATATCCTCGTGAACTAAAAATAAAATACTATCATGCACAGTACCTATTATAGCGGCAACACCAGGCAATTTATTATTTACCAATAAATTATGTGAAGAAACCATACCTCTTAAAGTATATTCTTGCGCACCACCTTGAATCTTAGTATTTATTGCTTGTCTTTCAGCACCACCTTTTTTTGTTCTATTGCTCAAACCAATATCAGGCAGCCACCTAACTCGAATAGGTTCACCACACCAATTAACCCATACACAACCGGCCTTAGAAGCCTCTAGAATAGTACGTATTTGATAACGTCTTACACCCTTATAAAGTTGAAAATAACGTTTCTTGGTTTCCTTAGCCTCTTCTAAAGTAAGCTCTACACCATAATCTTGGAGAGCATATTCTTGAAGTCTATATTCAGACATACCAAAAGCTAATCCAAAATTTGCCGGTTTTCCTGATTGTCTTTGTTCTTTAGACACTTTTTCAATAGGAATACCTGAAATAAAAGCAGCAGTTTTTTTATGAATATCTACACGTTCTAAATATGCTTTTATTAATTCTTCATCACCGCTTTCTTGAGCCATTTGACGCAATTCAGCTTGTCCAAAATCTACTTCGAGTATTTTCAAAAAAGGTAGTGGTGATGTTAAACATGAACGTAATAATTTTGATTCTTCGTTTGCTGGTCTAGGTAAATTTTGAAGGTTCGGGTTACTACTACTCAATCTACCTGTTCTTACAATCCTATAAAATGTATGTAGTTTATATGTACTATCCCAACGTTTCTCCCAACCTTTTACATAAGTATTATATAATGTAGATAATCGAGAGTGCTCTAGTATATTATCAACAATATCTATTTTACCTTTGAAACTTTGAACAACATATTTATCAGTACTAGCAGATCCTTTATCTGTTTTCTTTGCTATTTTCTTTTTAAATCCATTTTCATTATCAAATAATAATTCTCTCATATGATAAGAAGATGCAATATTAAATATGCCATCTTTTATCTTATCGGAATTCTTAGCAACTTTTTGAACAGTTGTATTTGCTAATATTATATCTTCTTGTTTTTTTATGTTATCATTAAGATAACTCTTAAGAGAAGAATGTACCGAAGTATCTACTTGCATACCTATTGATTCTATGTCATACAAAACAGCTCCAAGTTTATGATAGAGATCTTCATATGTAGATAATAAACCAAATTTCTTTAGCATATCATAATATAAAATAACTAACCGATAAGTTGCAATAGTATCCAGAGCGCAATACCACATTGTAAAACGTGGATTATCATCATAAGCTTTTTCATAGCCAGATCCTCTTTTATTTTTCAGTTTAGAGTGAAAAACTTCTTTGTGACCACCCATTCCAACCATATATTCACAAGTAGCTAAATCATTACGTAATTCAGGATTAAAAATACTACGAAGGATCATAGAATCTATAAAAGGTTTTTTAGTAAAAACACTACGTTTTAAACCTAGTTGTTCAGTTATTTTAGCGTCTGCTTTCCAACTATGGGCACACACTACTATATTATCATCTAAAAATAAATTTTCTAACTCTTTCAAAAAATTAACATTTTTAAATACATCTTCTGGAAAAGCTACCGCATTATTCGCACCCCAACATAAGGAGACGCATAAAGCCCTATCACTATCAGAGTTAAATTCAGTATCATAACCTATAAGATATTTTCCATAAAAGTTTGGTTTATTCGCTTTTTTTCTTATACCTTTTAATATATCTATAGCTTTATATACATTATCAATATAAACAACTCCACAAGCCTCCCAATGCAGCCAAGAGTTATTAGGAGGGTTTAATACTCTATACATAGATAAGCGCTCCCAATAAGGAATGAGCGCTTTATTACGAAGAAGATTTGTTGGGTGCATAAAATATTCAATAGTATATTGAGTACCACCATATTCATGTATAGTATAAGCCCCGAATAGATTCGTTATAGATAATTTTTCACCAGTAAAAGTGTGTAAAGCCTTAGCTCCAAAAGCAAATATACGTTTAGGTTTAATAGTATCTATCAATGACCATAAACGTTCACTACAATATGGTATATGAGAATCAACATCAGTAGTGTAACAGGAAACACAATTTGTAATATAGTATGTAGGACGATAGCCGAATTTATTCTCATACACATCTAAAGCTTTTTCAAGCCAAGATCTAAAAACCTTTCCAGTAGGCCCTACGAATACTTTTTTTAGTTTTCTTTCTTCTTCACCAGGAGATTCGCCTACAATAAGCCAATCTACAGTATTTGTATTACCATAATCATTTACATATAATGAATTTAAATCCTCAAATAAAGGACATAACTTATTATTACATACCAACTTACGCGCCTTTCGTTTTTGTTCTATCTCGCCAAAATTTACCCCATTCTGTTCGTAATCCGTTACGCCTTCTACCTTTCAATACTTTAGATCTTGTTTGTTTTTGAACCTCTTTTAACTGTTCTATAACGTCTTCTTCATCATCAAAATCATACCCACACTTTACGAATAATTCAAAAATAGCATTTAATGTCATAGCTTTTTCAATATCTTTTGTAATATTTTCCTCAGTTATTTCTTCTAAAGTTTCTTTGTCAAACATAGTTTGTTGTTCCTTAAAACTTCCTAAAGGTATGTCTTCTTTTTCTGGAACACCTACTACAACATCATTAAATACCAAATCTAAATCATCATCCGTAGTATCTTCAAGTACTATATCTTTTGCTACAGCTTGTACCATAGTATCAATAACTTCTTTAGAAAATACTAACTCATCATCATTATTATTTGTTGTATATTTTTCATCAATAACATCTTCAATAGGTTTTTTATTTTCCCAACGCTCAGCATCTTCATCAAAAATAGCAATATCTGTTTTCTGTGGTTTATTTTCTATAGTATCTTCAACCACCAAATCCATAGAAGATTCTTAGATAAAAATTGAAACAATAAAATCAAATCGTTATGTGATAAATCTCCAACAAGAACATTAAAAGTTGGGTTACTATCAACAGATTGATTTTGTATTTCAACCTTTATTCTACGGTCTCCAAGCACTGCACCCAATGACCAAACACCCTCAGCAGATTTGAAAAGCTGAGTATAAAAATCATGACTCGAAAAACTCTCCAACGTTTCCATGTTTACCCTCCAAAGATTCTATTTCTAAACCTAGAAAGCTATCATATCCATAATCAGCAGGGTCTTTACCCTCCATTAAACGGACACAATATGCATTATAACCTCTAATACTTGCTTTTAAAACATACTCAAAAGTATATTCATAAGCATCACTATCAAGTGCAAATATAGGGTTTTTACATCCCAATAATATTCTATCTAATTGTGCTTCTGTTATAGATTTACCTAATGTAGCTATAGCAGGTAAAGGGTATAAACGTATAACATCTATAGGGCCTTCAACAATTATCAATGTATCATAAGTTTTAAGTAGTTGACCATTATAAATATCAATATTTCTATCTATATTTTTATTTATATATGTACCATTTCTTGTTCTATAAACAAATTTATCTTTTTTCATATCTAATAATGGAAAAACAATACCTTGCATACTACCATCTAAACATAAGCTTACTTCAAATTTATCCAATACTTCATCAGGTATTTTACGAGTCTTCATATAATAATATGAAGGAGATATTACATTAAAAGACGTTATAGGAAAAAGTTTTTTATGTTTAGTTGTATTATAACCAATATACGTATCTATAAAATTTATATCTACTACTACGTTAAATTTATTAGCAATTTCTTTTGTTAGTCTACCATAAGAACCGCAACGATAACATTTATAAGTACCGCTTTCTAAATCTATAGAAGCATTTTCGCGAGAGCCCACACTACCTAATTTCTCATAACAAAATGGGCACTTGCGTCTAACCTTTCCATACATCATAATTCTTCAAGTTCAACCAACTTATTACGCCAATCTTCTGGATTGCTTTTTATTTCTGCTTTTAAACTATCAACTTCTGAAACTAAAGATTTAATAGCTTGTTCCTTTTTAAGATTTTCATAATGAGGAATAGCTTCTGCCATAGCCTCATTTAAAAGATCCATAAGAGCTGGAATATCTTCTAACCATAGACTTTTTGTAATACCGTCCACAGTAGATGAGGTTGGTCTACCAATACGAACCTTTAAATCATATGTATTTTCTGGTCTTCTTATTTCAACAACCAGAGTAACGGTTCTACCACTAACATTTTTTATAGTAGCCTCTTTCTTCACAACTAGGTCGTGATCAAGCCAGTGGTAAAAGGGTTTGTTAACGAATCTATCTGATTTATCTCTTTGCATTTTTTATTATCTAACCTTTTAACTTCATTTGTGTCAAAAATTCTACCGTGTTCAAAATCTGTAGGATAGGGGCCTATTTCTCCTATGTTTTCGCCCCCTTCAACAACCCTACATATTGGTACATATAAACGAGCAACACGATCCATTTGCTCTTGTTCTGTCCTACATATAGCTATCAATAGATCTAAATGATCTGTTTTTCCAATACAACGGGCTATGTCAGATTCTTTTATTATAAGATTATTCATAGAATCTCGAGTTAATTGAGAACCCGTCCATACTGCTGCATTAAATCCAGAAGGAACATTTGGATATTTAGTAGGTGAACCTAAATTTCTAATACCCAAATAAATAGCATCTAAAGCATCATAGTCACTAAGCTTTTCTGTAGGACGTATTAAATCAGCATAATCTATTATTATTACATCAACTTTTCTTTTGGTTATCTGCTCATGATTAGCAATATAAACACCTATGTCTTCAATAGTCATTGATTTACCAGGAGCAAATTTAACTGTAAAATCCCCTCCTGTTTGCTTAAGTAACTTGTATAGTTTATCTTTTACTAATCTAGAAGCATTTTTTCCCCCCCATAAAATATCATTTATGAGAATATCTATTAAGCCGCTAGTTATACGATGTCTTACAACATCTTTCATAAGCTCAAAAGTGAAATATAAAACATTCTTACCTAAAAGAATTGCGGTTTGTGCTATATGACATAGTAATATAGACTTGCCACCCTTACGACCAGCTACAACAACTCCAAGCTCACCACGCCCTAAACCACCTATAAGCTTTTCATCTAGCTCATAAACACCTATAGGAAAGCGCTCAACTAAAGACTTACTTTCTAATATATCATTAGTATATGACTCTAAACACATACTCATAGGCTCTTCTATAATCAAATCTAAGGAACGAGCAAATTCGAATGATGTATTTATAGTATCTCTAATAGCATCATATTCACAATTCTTATACAAAGAAATATCCTGTTCTAAAGCATTACCCATACTAGTTTTTAATATAGCCTCTTTTACTATATCTCTTACAGTATCTAAATCAGGATTTTTAAACTGTTTAGATTCATTTATAGTATTCAAAGCATCTTCTACGATATTGCTTTTTATTTTTCCCAACTCGAATTGTAATTCTATAAGAGCAGATAAATGGTTCCAGCCCCCAAAACTCTTTTGTTGTTTTAAGATAGAAAATATAAGACTATCAGACTTCAAAGAAAAAAGATTTGGATCTAATTTAGACAATAATTGTCTACCATTATCTTTATCTTTAATTATAAGAGCTAACAATTCTGTTATAAACCTCTTTGAGAAAGGGTATGTTTGCTTCATCCAAAACCTTCCAATACTAAACGCTCACAATTATCATCGAGCAAGAAAGTTTTATAAGTACATTTTATATCAAAAAACTTTCTAATTTTATAAACAAAATTAAATAAACTATTATATAAAGTTGTAAGAATACCGAGCAATTTATTAAAAATTCTTTTTTTAGTATTTGGAGTTTCTACAATACTACGCCAAATATATTTAAATATAGAAAGAACCTCTTTATCTTCTAAAGGTTTTTTAAATAATGTACTATTTAAAAAATACAATATAGTATCTAAATATTCAACAAACCACGCGTATTTATGACAAATACAAGAAGCTATTTTAAATAAAGTATTATTACGATGTCCCTCTCCTATATCAAAACCAATCTTAGAACATATATAATATTTAAAACCTTTAAAGTAACTTGCAGGAATTTTTTCGTTTTTTAACCCTAAAAAATACAAAAGTTTATCCAAACGGGTTAATTTATCCTTTTCATTAATAAACTCAACAACTTTAGGCCTTTCAATTTTTATATTTTCACTACGTTTTTGAGGTATATTTTTTGATAGATCACTCAACAAAAATTTAACTTTTGAAAAGTGATCTGGACTATCGCATTTATTCTTCCAAGTATAAGTTCCATTTTTAGTTTTCGATCCCGGCCCTATCACATAACCTTTCTCGTTATTACGAATATCTAACCTACCGTAACGAGTGTCTATATAGCTACCATTACGAATGTCGAATTCAAAAGTATTTATAGAAAAATAAAAATGATAACCTCTTGGAGTTTCAACGCAACCATATTCTATATGATTATTTATTAAGTCTTTTTCAAATAGCAAACCTCCTAATTTATTATCAATATCAACTACACAAATCCCACTAGTTTTTCCACACCTAATACCATAAGATTCGGTATCTAAAGGTAAACTTTTATTTAATTTATTCCATTTACAATAAGCTATTTTATCGTTAGTTGGAAAAACTAACCATTTAACATCTATATCAAAAGTCATAAACAACTCCTCAACTACATCCGCTAGAACTACCACAATTTGTACAATAAAAACAACTTCCTTGTCTACACATTATAGACCCACAATCTAAACAAACTTGAGCGTCTTCTTGTGTAGGTTCAAATTTAGTATCTACTACTAAAGATTGTTTTTCATCTTCCATATCATCATCTTCTTCAAAATTATTATTCAAAAATTTATTACCTAACCAACGAAAGACATAATCCATAATAGACTTAGCTATAGGTATATCAGAATTGCCTGTAAAGCCACTAGGTTCAAATCGTGTATGCTCGAATTTATCTACAAGTACTTTTAGAGGTACGCCATATTGAAGCGCCATAGACGTGACTAGAGCCACAGAGTCAACTAGTCCAGAAACTACCGAGCCGGCCTTAGACATCTTAATAAAAAGCTCACCAGGAGATCCATTTTCGTATAGACCTACAGTAAGGTATCCCTCATGTCCTGCAATAGAAAATTTATGATTTATAGCCGCACGTTCATCAGGTAAAGAAATGCGAGAATTATTTTCATATACCATAATAGAAGTTTCCTTATCCGAATTAATATTTTTCGATGTTACTTGCATAGGTTGAATAGCTTTTGATTTATCACGATAAATAATAATTGATTTCAAACCCTTTTGCCAAGCTTCAACATATAAATCTCTTATATCATCAATAGTATAACTACTAGGAATATTAACAGTTTTACTTATACCCCCATTTAAAAATGGTTGTACTGCTGATAACATATCTATATGACCATTGACAGAGATACAACTACCGTTTTCTTTTGATGGTAAAGCACAATCAAATACATTAAGATCCATAGTATTTATAAGATCACAAATATCTTCCCCATTCTCTAAATATTCCTTAATATTATCTATCTTTCCAGCTTTATAACCTAAACGTTTTAAAGCTGGTTCAACAGACTTACATACACTTTTTATAATACCGCCGCCTACAAGCTGTTTAGTTTTAAGCAATGAAAACACAGGCTCTATTCCAGTAGAGTCACAATCCATAATAAAAGAGATCGTTCCGCACGGTGCAAGTAAAGTTACTTGTGAGTTGAGTACTCCATATTTTTCTCTCAAATTATGAAAGCGCTCCCACATACTAGCAAACGTATATTTAAGCATACCATCATAGTTTTGCATCCCATAAGTAACTAATTTTACACCGTCAGCTTTTATAGAACCTTTAATTTCAGCTAATTTAGTACTTTGTATGTATGCACTAACTGTCATAAGACTAGTAATACTAGCAACTATTTCTCTAGCTTCGTTGCTATCATAAGGTATAGCAAGACGCATTAAAAATGCTCCCAAGTTAGTAAAGCCTAAACCTAAAGGACGATATTTTTTAGAATTTTCTTCTATAGCTTTACTTGGATACGAGGCTCTATCTATTAAAATTTCTTGTGCTGTTATAAATATTTGAACCGCTCTGCTAAAAGGTTCCCAAAAAGTATTATTATATGAACCATCAGAAAGTTCTAAAAACTTTACTAGGTTCAAACTAGCAAGATTACAAGAAGTATTATCTGGAGCTAAAAATTCACCACAATTATGAACTACGAACCCGTTTACAATACCCCAATGCGTTAATGGTTCTGTAAAATCATATACAGATTCAATACCAAGTTCTTGAACTATTTTTATAGAAGGGGAATTATTAATAAACCATTTTTCAAAAAAAGCTCTATGTTTTATAAAACTAAATCCAATGTTTTCAGCAAAGTTTTTTAGATTTTTAAACCCAGAAATCATCAAAACATTGCCTTTATTTTTTGTAATAAACTCATCACTAGTAAAGTAAGATTCTATATCAAAAAAAGATCTTAACCAACTTTTTAATTCTATTAAATTATCTCTATTTTTGTCAGCTATACCATACTCACGTTCTTTATTTATAAAACCTTTAGCTGTACAATACCCATTTATAAAATCTGGATTATCATAGGCACTTTCTTGTATCATATCTTCTTTAAAATTTTTTGTCTTTACGCCTCTCAAAAATGAACCTTCATTTTTATATCTTCTAAACCGAATATAAGGCAATAATCGTTTACCTAATAAATCTTTAGCTTCACATTCATCTCCATTATTAAGAAGAAATATATGATCTGGTGTACATCTAATAGGTTCTATATCATGAGTAAATACTAATTCTAATACACGTTTTTTTCCTGTAGATACAACTTTACCTTTAGATACTTCACCATATCTATTTATAACTTCTACCTCTTCATTTGCAAGAAATGCAAAGCTTTCGTAGCCATTAACAGTAAGAAGCTTCATATCACCAGTAAAACAAGGGTTTGAGCTTCTTATTGGAATATCTAAAGTATTGGCCTTATTAATAGTATCTATAAATTGAATGCCAGGATCTCCACAATCATAAGAAGCTTTGGCTATTTCATATAATATATCATTGGCTTTTTCAGTAGCAACAACTTCACCATCTACCCTATTAACTAAATCCCAAGTATTATTATGTTCAGCCGCTTGCATAAAGTCATCAGATAAACGAACACAATGATTTGCATTTTGAAAGGCTACTGTAGAATAAGCATCTCCATCTATACTCGAATCATAACCCAACGAAATAAGATCTCTAGCTTTTTGTTCTTCTTTAGGTTTACACTGTATAAATTCAAGTATGTCTGGGTGATCACAATCTAATGATCTGAGCACCGCCGCTCTTCTTTTTACCCCTGCGCTTTTTATAACCCCTGCAAACGTGTCCAAAGCTTTCATAAAGGATACTGGACCAGAACTTACACCTCCCCTACTAAGCCCTTCATTCGAGGCTCTAAGATTTGAAAGATTAGTTCCTGACCCACTACCACCTTTGAAAATACGAGCTTCTAGCTTGGCTAGATCCATTATAGAATCCATAGAATCTTCTACATTATTGATGTAACATGCTGATATGTTTGGACTTTCTTCTATGCCAAGATTAAACCACACAGGACTATTGAAGCTACCCATTTGATGGTACAATAGATAAAATAGTTCTCCTCCAAAAATAGCTGCGTCTGAAGGAGATTCAAAGTAACCATCTTCTATCCCCCAATCCGCAATAGTAAAGGCTACACGATCTAATACATCTTCAATGGAAGTTTCTCTTTCTTCTGAATTCAACTTACCATTAAAATATTTAGAAACGAATATATTTACAGCTTGATCAGACCAATGTTTAGGAACATTCACATCTTTTTGCTCAAATATTACGTTCCCTTCACCATCTACAATACGAGCATCTCTTTTCTCATACTCATATTCTTTAGTTTCTTTAGTAAAATATCTTTCTAAATTCATTAAACACCCTTTTTATGGGCCTAAATAGGCTCTAAAAACGTTTTAAATTTTATGTATACCAAACTACCTGGAAAAGCTTTTCGTGGATTGTGAGGCTAACTAGAGGTGTTTAAGAACAAAATAGTAGCTACAAAATAAAGATCGTTAATATAGTTCATATTATTGGCGTATTCCAAAGGCTCGGTATAACATCTTTTAGCTCTATCTGGCAAATCAACACCTATAAAAGAATTAAACACCTCGTATAAATAATCAAAAACATCTGAAACTTCCAAATTTTTTCTGGTTGCATGCATATTGACTAATTCTACAATAGCATCTCTTTTTGATATGGTAATGAAACTTCTTTCTTCCAATTTATTCAATCTAATTCCATAAGTATCTAATTTCTTATTAATAATATCTAATATCTTTCCATAAGTATCTAATTTCTTATTAATAGTATATATACCACTATTAATACCGTATATGTTACTTGTTTGTTCCTCAATAACACCACTCATAGCATAAACCACATTTGAAAGAGGTTTAAGCTCTTGTCCTATAGAATACGAGCCTGTTTTTCGAATGGAAGGGAGTACCTCTTCAGTTATCCAATCCTGGAAGCGTTCAGCATTAGGCTTTCGAGACCGGATAATCATCTTGTAAAGCCCTTGCTCCGAGATAATCGAGTAAGCGCGAGCTCCTTTATTCGTATCAATTGAAATGATACCAACATGTATGTCCTTGAGTTTCTTCATTATTTCGCTGACTGCAGATTGAGACAGCCCAAGTGCCATCCCCACATCTCTGGCTACGAACCAAGGCTCACCATCCTTCTCAAAAGTACGTACATTAGTACCTTTAAAAGAAAATTCTTGAATAGCTGTTTCCATAATTTTTTTACCTTTCTAAACAATACCTAAAAAAACTATACATAACCTTACTAAAAAGGCAAATATTTTTTTATCCTCCTACCTCACAAACGGGAGGAGAAGTTTTCCCCCTCACACTATATCTATATAAACTTTTTTCAGGTTTTCCGAAAAATAATTAAAAAAAGTGAAAAAAAGTTTATTCCTTAGTAATAACAATATATTACAATGGCACACTGTGTCACATACAATAGGGTCCTAATTATTTTTTATTATAATGGTCCAATATCGTCTAGCAATTCGTGTGCCTCAATATAACTTAATAACGCATACCTTACAAAAGTCCCAAAGAGGAGTGGCCGGTATCCCTTCAATACACGTTTCTCATTAAGCTTATTCCAATACTCATTTATCTCTTTACTATATTTCCGCTCAAGATAAATATGATGACGATCCCTTACTCGAGTATCTTTATTCATAATAACGCTCCTAATGTTTTCAACAACTTACCCATTTTCCTATTATATTAATATATATTTAATCTATTATCTTAATTATAATATTATAAGTTAATAAACAACAAATAAGTTAATATATATATTTAAAGTTAAAACAACATATTAATATTAAAAGACTATTATAATATATTTTTAATATATAAATCAATAGTTTGTATATCATTAAACCTTTCTACCTTTAACTTTTCTGATTCATAATTTTGTATTCTTTCTCGAGAATGACTTAAAGACGTAGCATTTTCAATATCATAGAGATCAAAAAATATAATTTTATCCTTGTCTTTTGTTTTTCTCGTTCCTCTACCTAGCTTTTGAATAGTAGGAATAAAGGCTTTCCATCCTGCCGCATTGATACAACTTTTTAATTCTGGAATATTAACACCTTTATTAAATATACGAGATGTAAGAAGAATATCAGTTTTACCGTTAATAAGTTCTTTGATTGCCCGTTCTCTTTGAAATCCATCATATAAGCCATGTACTAAATCTGCTGAGTAACCTAAGTTGTTGATATTTTTTTGTAATAAGTAACCGTGTTCCCTATATTCATAAAAAGTAAGCAAGGTTTTGGAGCTATTCGACATAATTCAAGGATAGCAATATTTCTATTCTTATTCGTTGTTATAACTTCTTTGTAGTTATATTTCGAATACTTATATTTTTCTACTGAGTAATCATAAAAAATTACATAAGGGTCTGCTAAGTTATTAGCGTTAATAAGCTCTTGCATAGAAATGTTGTGTATTATTCCTCCTGTACAAGCTACTACATATATATCTAAAGAATCGGTTCTATTAGTAGGGGTAGCAGAAAGACCGATTCTCCATTGTGCTGGAATGGACATAGCTACTTTGTAGTATGTTTCAGCTCCTAATATATGACACTCATCAAATAATACACAAGTAACATCTTTTAGTAAGTAGTTTAAATTATTAGATTTAGAAAGAGAATATAATGTTTGTAACGTTACAATGTTGAATTTAGATAACTCAAAATTTGAAGAGGATATAATATTAGCTGTTTTACCTGTAAGTTCCTTATAAGCTGTCGCTGTTTGATTGATAAGAGATATAGTATCCACAACAAATAATGTAACACCTTGAATACACTCAGATAAACAGATAGCTACTCGTGTTTTTCCTGATCCTGTGGGGTGTTTTAAAATTCCTCTTTTCTTTTCAAGTACTTTATTAATGGCTTCCTCTTGATAATAACGAAGTGAATATTTTTCTTTCACATTTTTATATTCATATGTATTTAAATCATTGATTTTATACTCTATTTCACTAGCATATAATCTTTTTTCCACTATAAACAATATTCCAATGGGGAACCTTTTTTGCTTTTCACACTTTAAATTAACTACCATAATTTCAAGAGGGTCATTATAATGAGGTACTGAAAATCTAGTAAATCTTTCTATTGTATCATCATCATAATAGCACCATTGATTTTTTATAGTGATTGTAATCATTTACACAAATCTTTGAAAAAGTTATAAGCATAATCGTTCTTACGAACCCCTACTACAAATTTTGAAGACCAATATCTTACAATTGGTATGTTGTTGTGGAGACAAGTATCATATGCCTTTTTAAGGGCTTCATATGGCGTGTGTTGCCTCCAAACTTGATTCCAGGTAGGTAGACCTAGGCAAAGTTTCACGTGCTCTGGAAGCCAGTCAGCCTTGTTTATGGCGAAGTGTTGCATATAACCTGGACCTTTCTCCCAAGGCGTAGTCTTTCCTCGAATTTCGCTTAGCCCATAAGCTTGTAAATATAATCTATCTGCAAACAATGTCATTGAACAGTCTTCTGTAGCTTCTTTATGCCACGGATGCGTAGTAACATCTATTCGTATATCATGGTAAACTTCTCTAGCTTCTTCGAGTTTCCAATTAAGATCTCTAGCTGCTTGTCCTAAATTATTATATCCATATAGATGTTTTTCTTTCCACAAATGTTCTAAATCAAATTCTATTGCAGATATACCAGTTTCGTATAATTGTTTAATGTAATTGTTAATCAAATTGTCTATTCGATTTATGTTAGGTTTTACCCACAAAGTTACAGATGTTTCTATATCATTTTTAATACAATTATTAACTAACTTCTCTATGTTTTTTATATCCCAAATCAAACTATAAGGTCTTACCGAATAGTTCGACATTATTGAAATTGTTGAGAAATCTAGGTCTCGTAGTTGTTTTATATAATTATCTTTTAGTACTACTTTTATAGGATCATCTACCCAAAGTTCTTTAAACATTATAACTTCCTTTCTATTAAGGTATTACAACGTGTCCAATAATTGTACAATTCATAGTAATTAAACCTCGTAAATCATCTTGAATCATTATTTTTATTTTATCATTTGTTGATCCATTTAATCTTAACGCTACTCCAGATCTTCCATGGACACAGGCTTGATGCGTAACACCATATACTCCAGCTGGAGCTTTATCATCATATTCTGTTGTACACCCCTGTTCTTTAAAACCTATATTATTAACTATTAATGCAACATTTTTATTATTAGTATTTTCTTGTCTGATAACGATACCATTTGTTAATTGTGGTAAACCACCAAATTTTCCACTATCCATTACTACATTATCTGTCATAGATAATGTTATTGTATAAATATCAAAAGCTACATTAGGTGGAGGTTTTACACTAAATTCTTGTGTTGCACCAGACCCATCAACGTTCATATTCCAAGGACCTACTTCTATTGTTGAAGCTATGATTATGTCTTCATCTAATGGCGATTGTATTGTTATTGTTGCTCCAGGAGGAGCTGTACTAGATTTTACAATAGATTGAAAAAAATGTGAATCTTCTAATATAGTTATAGCGTCCCCAACAACTACACCAGCATTAGTATCTACATTTAATACCGTATTGTTTGCTGACGCTGGTGCAGTTAATACTGGTGTAGCAGCTATTTGATACATATATAAATTAACAACAGGAGTTGTCTGATCTTGAACGAATACATCTAACCATTTACTTGGCGGTGTTACTACTTGTATAATACCATCATCATCTGTACGAACACATCTTAAATTTTGACTCAAACATTCTTGTTTAGTAGTAGATCCGACCAGGATTGCCATATTATTAAGCCTCCAAAAAAGGAATTATTTAATTAAATAAGATATTATTCTAGTATTAATTTTGTAATACCAAATGCGAGGCTGCTCATAAGAGCACTTATACTCACAATTAAACCTATTAATTTTATTGAGAATTCTTTGTTGGCTTTTTGTAAAGATAATGTCTTGTTAATAGCAGCTATTTTTTCTTTTAACTCATCTTGTGTATTATCTAAATTTTCTATTTTTGGCACTAGTATACTAAGTTGTCCGTTAACTCGAGATACTTCTTTTGTTAAACTTAGTATACCATCAACCAACTCCTTGTTATTCATTTGTAAAACTTCTCTATTGTCAATATTTATTATCTTAATTAACTTGCTTTTTAACATATTTTAATGGTAATTTGTATATTATTTTATATCCTCCTTTAGTCTTTTAAGAAATCTATATCATTAGGTAATAAGGTATCACCGTATGGCCAAAATATAACATTGTAAGCTTTAATAGCTTGTGCACTATTTTCATGATAAACTTGTATATATTTTGAGGATTGATACGTATTATCAGTAGTTTGCATTGCTTGTGTCCAGTTAGGATGATTTGTATCTCTAGAATAAACAGTAATTTGTCCATCAGTTATACGGCGAGTTATGAAAAGTTCATATACTTCATTTGTGGTATACCAACCACTTCCAGTACTTGTTAAAAATGTTTTACTACCACCGTTCATCCGAAAAAGAGCCGAATCACCATTGACATTTTCACGATAAAATATATATCCGGTATTATTTGCTCCTGAAGATCCTTCATCGGCAGCAGTAGCTACAAAAGCAAAAATATCTTGGGCACCAGTCCCCTCATTTTTTATCTTTATATACCAAGCCCCATAAGCTCCTGTATTTTGTAAAGATGCATAACCA
>Ga0180437_10003808_pt1 | contig 22081 bp, 38 predicted proteins | sample SS_ome_4_FD_132410 | JGI IMG/M metagenome (GOLD analysis project Ga0180437, IMG submission 132410) | Hypersaline lake sediment archaeal communities from the Salton Sea, California, USA - SS_3_D_1 metaG | ecosystem: Environmental > Aquatic > Non-marine Saline and Alkaline > Hypersaline >...
AATTGAAATAATCTTCATTTCAGGTGCAGTGCGTTTCTTAGCTTGATCTGCAAACTTTGTTGAATTGCCAGAACCAACTTCTAGATAGATAGAAGGGCTTTCATAAGAAAGCATACCAAAAAGGCAGATAGCATCAAGAGGTGGAAAGAAGGTATTCGACCATAATTCTTGAGGTAATTCCAAATAGTGTTTAGTAAATGGAATAAAAGTCTTCAAGATAGAAATATACTCAGAGCGGTTTCGATGAAAAATTTTAGCAATCTCTTTAAACATTTTTAGTCTTCTTAAGAGCTAATAGAGTTTTGTCCTCCTCCCCATAATTCTCTTCAAGGAAGCTAAGAATCTCTTCAAAAGTTTTAGTAAACTGATGATAAGGTTTTTCACCTTTCTCTAACTGCGTGAGGATTTGAGTAAGGCGCCGCGTTATTCTTTCTTCTTCATATTTTAACCAAAATTTGAGAATCTCATTAGGTGTTGCATCGTGTAAGATGACATGCTGCTCAATGCTCGAAAAGAGTAGATATTTACCGTTAGGTTGTTTAATAATTTGATCACCCATCATGCACCTCTAACCACAGTTATTACATTGAGCTTTACCAGGTCTTATGACCGCCATTGAATCTTTGCCGCATTCTGGACATCGTTTAAGCCAAGTGCTGCCAAAACCATCTGAGATGGTTTCCTCTTTACGCAATAAGAACTCATATGCTTTTTTGGTCCAACGAGCATCTGCTAAAGCGTCATGGTGACTCTCATTAGGTATTTCAATTTTTGGATTCCCTAAACTCAAAGCCAATTGTTTCACATCAAGAGTGAACATCGGCATACCAGCAGGAAGATCAACCATCGAACCAAAAAGCCAGCACAAAGCAACATGGTCATAATCAGCGTAGTAACCCCATAGCTCTACTGGATCAACTTTTGAAGGTTTGAGAAAATTTAAGACAGCATTACCTAACTGATGGTGTGTCATCCAAGGATTATCTTCTGCAGGATGGGCTTTTGGAGGTAGTTGAGTAATAACGTTATCTTTTACCCATTGACTCGCTTTATCAAAATTACAATCCCAATTGATCCCATAAAAATCACTACCATCTTCGCCTACAATTCCTATGCTGATCAAATCGATAGTGCATGGATATTCGATAAATTCGGTATCATAGAAAAAGCGTCTCTTAGGCATAAGCTTTCCTTTAAATTTAAATCTTAATGCGTCGGGTTGGATTTGAACCAACGAAGGCAAACGCCACCGGATTTACAGTCCGGCCCCTTTAACCACTCGGGCACCGACGCTCTTTTGGTAACTCATAAGTAAAAAAGAGCACTTTCTTTGTTAAAGCATATGACTTAGCAAGCTGAAGTGCTGTAATAGTCATTGAATTCTTCGAGGTAGCCTTAACTAAATTCAATACGTGCTTCTTCTTTGATTGCATATACAGCATCCTCTATAAAGTCAACTCCTGGATCACCCAACGGGATTTTCCAGCGAGCTGGGCCACCTATTGCACCAACATGTTTTCTTACAAGAATATGCGCATCATGAAATGCTACAGTAACTGAGATCTCCCCAAACATAAGTCCTTTTTGATCAGGTAACTTTGTCGGTGCTACTGCTAACTTCCGAATAGCAGGATCTAAATCTTCGCGCAACTTTGCTAGGATCTGATCAAGAGTTTGTTCAAAAACAAACTGCGTGCGTGCTTCAGCTTCTTCTTCTTGCGTCATGCGTTTACTAACTCTCCTTTTAACCACCCTTTCATACGCCACTGCTCTTCTAGTAATCTAATTACTAAAGGATTCAATTTCTCTTGCTGAATGTTCATTGGAATAGGAGCTTCTTTGCGCCCTGATTTATAATCCTCATAGAGTTCATCAATTTCTCTTGTAATAGTGTCTGCCCAATTAACAAGTTCATCATAAGTTAAGGCTCCTCGACGTATTCCAAGAAGCTCTTCTCTGTCTGGTCTTTTAACGTTTACCTTCCCTGTAGTACATATCTCTTGACCCATTCTTAACAAGCGAAAAAGATGCATAGCGTGCTTTGTATCATAACCATATTTGTCTTCAAGCTCCTTACGTGCTGGGTTTCTATCAGTCAACCAATGTTGGTAATTCTTCCAGTCAAGTCGAGCTTTTTGATAGGCTTCCTTATCATAGATCTTCGAGCCTTTCTTAAGGAGCTTCATTTCAATTTCATTTCTTGGTTCTCTGTAATAATCCTCTTGTTTTGGAGGTTCCTCAGGTGGGTTTGTAATCCATCGATATTTTGCTCTAATCTTTTTCAACTGCGCATTAGCATAACCCGTGTATGTGTGCTTTGCTTTAAGAGTAACAAAAGTCTCTCTTTCAGCAAGAAGAATTTCACCCACTTTTGTAACTTCAAGAACATCACTCGGGTCAACAAATAGAATCTCAAGGATGCTCGGATTACAAGCAGCAGCAAGATTAACAAACTTCTTTATCTCGTATCTTACTTCATCGCCTTCAAAATCTTGAAACTGCTCGGTCTTGTTATAACCAATATGAAACTTCGGTCCTGCAACAAAAATCCCACGGATATCTAGATCCGAAGTTTCAATTGCTAAACCATGAGCATGAGACCCGTGCCTCGCAAGGTAAATGGTGTTATCGAGTACGTACTGTAAAGAAACTTTCATTTTTGAATCAACTCATTTCTGCATAAAGATCATCGAAATTATCAGGAAAAGGATCTTCACGGTCCTCTGGGTCTTTTGCCAACTCTTCCAAAACACGCTTTTGTTCACGCAAATAGCTCTTCAAAAGAAGTTTTGCAACTGTCTCCGTCAGTGCCTTTTCGCCATAGTTCGCGGAACTTGGAAGGTGATGCACTAAAGTAATCGCATCTTCACCAGAAAGAGCATCAATCTGCTCTTCAGTTGTAATACGAATTTCAGTCACTACTTATCCTTTCAAAATTGGTGGACGCGGTGGGAATCGAACCCACGTCCGGTGTAAAGGATAGTGCTCCCGTCTACGAGCGTAGTATAGCATTTTTAGCCCCACAATTTGTTAAGCTCAAGTAGGCTACACTCACTTGATCAAGTTACTTTCCACCTGATGAAAGTCAACTCCTTTATCTCACTCTTAGTCTGAAGTGATAACCAAGAGCCAGCCAGATGCGTTAACGTCCACCCCGCCTATCCAGCAATCAGCGGTTAGGACGTGCGGTCTAAGCCGCAGGTGCAAGTGCAGTGGCACTTAATTGTGTGATCGGTCTGTTAAGGCCGCCCGATCAAATACCTGCTCGCAAGAAACACCTCCAACTACCCGTCGATACCAGATCGCGCCCGTTTAATGATTATACAAGAAGCCAGAAGCCGAGTTTACTGCCTAGTTGAGTGTTTTCGCGTATCCTTTAGGCATCAACTCAACCTTAGCCCTAGCAACCGAATCTTTGGGGAGAGATCGGTACTCTCCATATGAGTCGATATCCCGAAAGATATCTCTCTACCCGGGGTAGGGAGGTTTGCTTGCCTCATTGAGACGACCAGACGCGACTCCCATGTACGCGCCCTCGACCTTTCGGTGTTCTATGTACTAATCCGAGGCATTTCTCCCAGATTTAGTTTAATTCGCGGCCATGTTTAACCTTTAGTAGGGCACTTGATCAACTCCAGCCTTTTGGATTTAAGGCGAATCACAAGTTACAAAGCACTTAGGAAGTGCGAAAACCGTCTGGGCCGGGTTGGACTCGCTTTACGCTCGCACCAAGATCCCAAAATTGCCTCGACGCATGTCTGATAACACTCAGATACCCGAACAAGCGGCTTCTTATGACCGCAGAAGCTCACGGTCTCCTTAACATAGGAGAAACATGTTCAGCAGCTTCTCGACTTCTGACTTACTTAATTATCAAAGAACGATGCTGCGGAAGACAGGAGTTGAACCTGCATGAGGTTTAAGCCTCACTAGACCCTCAATCTAGCGCGTCTACCAGTTCCGCCACTTCCGCAAATGGAGCCGAGGGGAGTTGAACCCCTGACCTCTTGAATGCCATTCAAGCGCTCTCCCAACTGAGCTACGGCCCCTCAGGTAAAAGAAGATGCCCACACTCAAATCTAGGTTTATCACAAATTACGCACCAACCGCAAGCAAAATGACCAATCTGCCCCGCTTTCTCACAATTCGCGCGTTCAAGATCATCGTGCTCAGGTAGTCGCCCAGTAGCTTCTTGAAACTTCTCTTTTGTAATCATCTTACCTCCAGTTTTTAATCAAACTAATGGAGCCGAGGGGAGTCGAACCCCTGACCTCCTGCTTGCAAGGCAGGCGCTCTCCCAACTGAGCTACGGCCCCGTATTCTCGCGCAGACTGGATTTGAACCAGCGATCTCCTGACCCCCAGTCAGGCGCCCTTATCCAAGCTAGGCCACTGCGCGGGACTTACTACATAATCTCACCGACTGCCATGTTTGCGTTATAATGAATTCCAGGAGCTGCAGTCATTTCTACTCTTCTTGGCTGGAACAGCATAATGATGTCTGAACCACCAAATAAGAAATAACCAAATTCATCTCCCTTATTCAAAAACGCTCCTTCAACAGCGGTCATATTGACCGAACTTACTTGAGCCATCCCAATGGGCAACACAGCAACAAGACCAACCGGGCTATCAAAAACGATCAAACCTCGTGTTTGTGTAAACTCATAACCTGCTTCATCTGGTGCACTAAATTCACCGTGAAACTTACCTTCTTTGATTACAACCTGCAAGTAGACCTTAGCCTGAATAGCACGACATTCAAGAACTGTGCCGCGGACAGGTGCATGAAAACGATGATAGTCATTTGGCCCCAAAAACGCATGCCAAAACAAACCCCCAACAAACTTATCTGCATAAGGTGAATCTTTTAGCAGATCAGTAATCTTATATTTATGTGTAAGCTTAATAGTTACTTCATCATCTCGCCCAATCTTAAATTTCTTCTTAAAAGTGCTATCTGCCGGACTCACGATAATCTTATCTGACCTAATTCCAGCAACCGGGCGAAGACCAGGTTTAATCTCTCTACCGAAAAACTGATTAAAGGTCAACCAGCCTGAGGGTGGCTGCATATACTGCCAAGCATTAAATGCATCATCATCAATAAAAGTCTGGATGCCTGAAGCTGATTCAGGTGTATTCAAATAGGAACCCCAATCATTCGCAAACTCTCGCATCCAGTCATTAAACTGATCAGACTCTTGTAGTTTCTTACCTCCAGGTTGGTCTAAAAGCCAGTAAAACTTACAAAGATGGTTAAGTACTTCATTAGCGACATCTTCTCGCGGAGTCCACTTAACCATCTTATTTAGATAAGCGTAATAACCATTATCCCCTTCTAGTTCTGTTGGGTAGTCTTCAGCTCCGGCAACCTTCTCTTCTATCGCCAAATTTCGCGCTTCGACAATAGAATCGAGCAAAAGTTGGCGCCAACGGTCTTGATCATGCTCATGTAACATAAGTTGTAACTTAGTAACAATGTCTGTATCACTCATTTAATATTCTCCAACAATAAAACCAAATAATCGGGCAGACTGGATTTGAACCAGCGATCTCCGCGTCCCGAACGCGGCGCCTTAGCCAAACTGGGCCACTGCCCGTATACGTATATAGACAAACTATTATACAGATGATAGTTTAAAAAGTTAACTTTTTAACAAATATCTTGTTAGTTCTTGTTCTTTCTTTTAGCAATAGCTTGTTGTACAAACTTACGATAATAGGCTTTCAGGCCAGAATCAAAAGATTGCTTCTTCATCTCCTTCTTTAAAAGTGAAATAAAGTCTTTAAGCTCTGGACGATTCTCTGGAGTCTTAGCTCCTTCATACCGGCTAGTTAAATTTTCGTACACTGCTTCAAGCCATTTACGTGGAGCTTTCTTTAAGTCTTTAGTGATCTCTTCTTTAGGTTCAACTTTGAACTCTTGCGTTTTCTTAAGCTCTTTGTACTTTTCGGAAACTGCCTTTTGAAATTTAGTTATAGCTTTTTCTTTGTCTGTACCTTTATCCTTTTTACCATAACCAAATTTGACAGCATTAAGAAGATTCAGCACACGCCAAACCTTGTTGATATCTTGCATCTTACCTAGATATTTTTTGAGCCTCTTTATATTCTTTCGGACACCTGTTAAGTCATCAAATCCTGCATCTGGATTATATTCATTAAGAAGTTGCACTCGAAGGATTTGCCAGGGAACATTGTATATCACCTGCTTCGATGGGTCTCGAGCCATTCTACACCTCTAACAATTATTCGGGCATGCCTTCCCAAGTAATCTCGTGACTATCGACTCCTACAAAATAGTGCTTCTGCACTGAAAGGCAACCAAAGATATAAGATGCCTCTGTAACACCTGGATAAAGAGGCTTACGTAATGTGACGCAAACAAACGGTGCAAATAAACTGGCTGTCTTAAGCCCCTCAACTGCTTCAGCAAGATCATATTCAATAGGTAGAGGAATCACTTGATCCTGCAACCACGGTTGAGGTACAACTACTGGTTCGCTAAAGTCACCGTCTTCCCATTTGAGAAAAATGGTATCTTCAAAATTGTCAGACATAAAAACAAAACGCCAATTTTTGATATCATCTGGATTCTCTAAACCCTCAGGATATGTTGCGCTATCAACTTCTAGCAATTCTGCTCCTGGATATCTTTGAAGAATGATACCGACAGCTTCATTCAAAAGATCTAAAAACATAGATGCCTCTTCTGAAAAGAATATAGAATGAATTTGAAGAATATTAGTCTGCGATATGCCCGTTTGGATAAATTAAAAACAAACGGCGATTCTTTTTACGCGCATACCGAACTGTAGCCCAGGTACCTGATCTAAGGATTTCAACTTTTTCTTTCGGGGCTGCAATCATTGTCTGACAAGCATCAACGATATCATGATTCCGCACAAGATAGTCTTTAGATTTAAGGATTACATCAGCTACTTTAAAAGCACGTTTACTTTCTTTGACTGGTGGGTGCGTTACAGTTTTAAATCCGAGCATTTCAGCAAGATCATGCGCTTCAGCATCGGCCCCTATACAGTCTCCATGGTGAAATTCATCTTCTTTATCTAAACCTTGCTTCAAAGAGAGAAGAGTGCTTAATACAGCTGAGCGCTGTAATTCAGTCATCCCTTCTTGTGTGCCGGTGAATCCTATACGCATGGTTATTATACAAAAATACCTCTCGGGGAGCTTATGAGGGTTTGAATGGAAGGCCTGTCGCACGGAGGCGCCCCGAGAGGTTACATTTATTTAGCAGAAAAAAGATCTTCTTCTTTAGCTCTTCTAAATTTGATAATTTCATTTTGCTCATTCAAAGCCATAACGATGTGAGCAAACCCATTACGCCAAACACCAAATAAACCATTGATCAAACCAAAAGGTCTGATGTAATAAGTACCATCACATAAAGAACCAACTTGAATTGTTGGATCATCGGCTAATTCTTTATTACAAGTAACTGATAGTTTAATGAGTTTATTTATAGCAGCTGAGTCTAATTCTAAAGCTCTATTTAAAACTTCAATTGCCTGATCTATCATCTTCTCTCGAGTACGTAGAATGATATCACGACATGAGATACAAATTTCAGTCTCTTCAAAAGGTATTAAGGCTGACAAATCAAAACTGCACCCACATTGTACGCAAGCTTTAGATTGTGTTGATTCATTTACTTCGTTCATGACTTTCCTCATATGCCTTCTTTGCATCAGATCTCCATTTTACAAGAGCTGCAATATTTCTTTTTGGTTTTTCAAAACAAAATCGATCATATTTATAGAGTTGATATTTTCGCCCAAAAGCGATTTTACCCTCAAGAAGAATAAACAAAGCATGAATAAACTTAAACATCAAATTGGTGAACCAAAAGGTTGTATATGATACCGATCAACACCTACAGAAGATACATGATAAAGTTTGTCAAATCCTTCAGCATAAGAGGGTCTTTCAAGTTGGTTCACCATACCCCAAATTGCTTTATCTGGAACTCGTCGTCTCTCTGATCTAAGACGATTATTATCAAAAGCTTGAATACCTTGCGGATCAAAATAATAGCCTATTACTAGAAAATTTTTAGCGTGTTCAAGGAAGTTAAAATAGCGCTGCCTCTTTTCTCGTGTGATATTAGTATTATCAACCACGAAACTTTGTTTTGCTTCAATACATGCCTTGACCAATAACTCTTCACGGTGGCGTGTTTTGAGCATATCAAGATTGATTCTAACATGAGTGTTCACAAATCGCTCTAAAAAGAAGGTGGATTTCCCTATCGCGGGTATACCTATTAGCAAGATACATTCAGACTTTTTCTGCATTTTTGAACTGAACCTTACGGCTAAAAGGTTTGATAGGCTTTTTTTGGTTCGGTCGATGAATTAAAGTTAGAACACTAATATCAGCACAGGTGTGGTAAGTCTCTCCTATCTTAGGCAGAGGCTGTATTCGAACTTCTGGACGAATAGCGATTACTTCATACTGCTGGTGTGGATTCAACTTGGATCCAACAATGTCATCCACTTGAGGGACATAACCTTCATACTCGATCTTGTTCTTTTCATAAAGTGTACTACGTATTTTATTTCTAAGAGATTCAAGCTCATCTGCCATATAAAACAAAAGCATATCGTCACAATCTTTTAAAGACTCTTTGATATCTTTAGAAGAAAGAGTAGCCCATGAGCTAAAATGCCATCTCAAATAATCAATTGCTTCTAATTTTTGATCAAAAGAGTCTGGCATGCTTTAACCTTGAAGTCCAGTATCAGTTATAGCTTTAGAATGCTTCTTTCCTTCTTCTTCGAGAGAGGCAAGGACTTTGTTAGTAAGATACGTGCTAACAGGGATAGTTTGCCCTCTAAAGGTTAATTGCCCGCCACTTTTAGAAAGGCGGAGGGTCACTTCGACTGCACCTTCTTGAGTTGCTTTCCAAATATCTGCAAGAAGATCAACTGCTTCAAGGCACTTGATTGCTTGCCTAAGATCTGATACAGACTTGAGTTTTTTCAAGTTCTCAAAAGCTTCGGGCATTCTCAACTCCTTAAAAAGTTTTAGCACGCCCGGCAGGACTCGAACCTGCAACCCTCGGATTAGAAATCCGATGCTCTATCCGTTGAGCTACGGGCGCTAAAGTGCCGGGCAGGATGAGGTTATTTTAGCGCCGGCTCCTCATCCCGTTTGAGTGCCCGGCTAATGAGGCCGGTGGGGATTGAACCCACGACCCTCGGATTAAAAATCCGATGCTCTGCCTAACTGAGCTACGGCCTCTCATTCGAGTCTTCGATCAAAGAAGGAAGCTAAAGAATTAAGCATCTTAATAACATCTTCTTCATTTAAATCTAAATCCTTTGACATTTCAGCGCAATGCTCTGATAACTCACTAAGAATCTGAGCGATAGTTACACGAGTGCCTTTAAGAGTTGGTTTTCCTCCACAACGTGCTGGATCTAAATCAACTGACCAAGAAGTTCGAAGATGGTCTATAATAGACATAACACTAACGCTTACTCCCAAAACTCTTTCCAATGATCACCAGCAAAAACCTCTTTGAGCTTCTTTAAATAGGACAACCTTTTAATCTTAGTCATCCAAAGTTTATGCCCTGAACCGCCCTTAGCTACAACACCTTCTTCTCCAGGATATTTACCTTCACGTACATCAGTAATAAATGAATCATTAAGATTACCTTCATAAACAACTTCAGCAGAAAAATCTAGATGGCCAAAGAAGTCCAAAAACTCTCTTGGGCCAAGAAGGCCTTTCTTATAAACATTAAGATCAAATAATCTTAGCTCTTTAGGATCTTCTGCTACATGCTGACCTGCAAAAGAGTTGGGCCCAAAAAATTCAGTGAAAACAGTTATAGTTCTTCCTCGAAAAGATTTCTGAAACTTTCTATGATGCAAGGCTTCCTCAATCTGCTCGGCATAATCTCTATGAAACAAAGAAATAGCTTCGCCGAATTCTTCATCCGTCTCATCAAACAATCTTTTACGAGTACCAAACTTATGCCAACCATTTTTAACGGACCATTCCCAGCGAAGATTGCTACCATCGTATTTCACAAAAGCGATACATGGTTTACGAGGAGCTTTAGAAGAACCAGGTATTGTAGGATAAGTTTTCATAATGAGTCTAAATCGAAAGACTGCAAAAAGTCCGTTTTATCCCAAGCCTTTTGCTTCTTTACAAGAGACTCAAGTCTAAAAGCTTGCCTCTTTGTCAAACCAACTCTTTGCATAAGTAAAGCTACCGGTCGTTTCTTTGCCGGTCTCGTGTACTTACACGCTTTCCCTTCATTGTGCTTCTTCAATCTTTTATCAAGATTGTTTGTGCTTCCGCAATACTGAGAACCATCAGCACACCGGATAAGATAAACAAGCCAATTAGTTTCTGTAATTTCTTGCATCCCTTCCTTTCCTTTTAACTCATTACAAATTGCGCACATTGGTTGAAGATTTTCTAAAGTATCTTGACCACCCTCAATCTTTGGTGTAATATGATCTTTCGTCATAAGTACTTCATTATCATCAGAATCTAAAGCATAAAGGTTAAAATGATATCGAGTATTCCCTGGATGGGCTTCTAATGCAAAGAACTGCCCCTCAATCCCACAAGAGACACATTTAACACCAAACTTCTTAAATGTTTTATATCTTAACGAATTCATCTTAACTGGATTACCATCAAATGAGGTAACACTCTTTTTGCCCTCATCTTCTAAAGAAACTTTCTCGAGAACTTGCTCTATGGTATATTTGCCAAAACGTTTCATCCGTTTCTGCTTACGTGCGGGTATTTTCATTAATCCTTACCTCTTGCAAGATATTCAGGTGAACGCTGCTTCAAGATTAAACGCCCGTGAGGTAATTCAGGATCAGGCATTTCAACCATTGGCGTAATGACAATGCCTTCACGCCGAACTTTTGAAGCCAACTTTGATTTGCCGTTTGAAGCTTCCTGAATTGTACGACCATTCAACCATTCACGTAAAGTTACATTTTCAGCGAGCACTGGAACTGTAAGTTGCTCATTTGCGATTAACCAGTACGGGTTAAAATTAAGATAGCGCCCATCAATCTGAATATCAAACAAACGAATCTCATGTTCTTTGAGATTATAGATATTCTTCTGAATGCCTGGACCAACCATCTCACCGAAAAGTGTAACAACTTTAATTTCAGGGTCTCTTGCTGCAACAAGCTCAGCAAGATCTAAAAGACCTTGTTTTTTCGCAACATCCCAAAAGTAATGTGTCGTTCCTTCTTCCGGTTTAATCGTATAACGGTGCTGATTTACATAATGCTGCTTATTGGAAACATCGTAAGTATTTGAATAGTTTGTGCCTTCAAGTTTCTCAGTGATGCAAACCGGCACATCCATAAGGCGTTCTGCAGCTTCCTGAAAGCGATCTGCACCATCAATATCATAAACGTGCATACCACAAGGCAAAGCAAGCAATGTTGCTCCCTTAACAAGAACTGCAGGTGGTTCATATTTTGTAACACCAAGAGCATATGTGAGTTCTTCTGGATGATAACCCATAGGTCCTGGACCGCCGCCCATTTCCATAGGATCAATCAAACTCAAAGGACCAACAAGACCCTGTGAGATTTCACCGCGAAGACGGACAGTGCGAACGCGATTCTTTTCTTTTCCAGCAAGCTTACCTTCAAGACCAAGCTTCTTCAGCAATTCCTGAGGAAGGACTGAATCTAGAGGAAAATACAAAACACGATCTCCTGGCTTATATTCATCTCGACCAGTCACAAACTGAAAACTCATACCTTCGAGCATAGTAATATCGAGACGATCCGCGTTTGGATGCGGAACTGAAGTTTTTACAATTTCTTCTGTGACACCGAAAAAAGCCATCTTAAAATATCTCCAAATCTGGATAGTCCCAAACAGGCTCTAAAGCCTGCTGAACTCTTTTACGAATAATATCAGCAGATTCTAACGCATATCTGTGAACAATTCTATCAGTTTCTTGTTTCAAGCGAATCTTTGCAAAATTACCTTCTTGCACTACATTAATAAATTGATATACATTAAAAGATCGAGGTTCACCTACACGCCATTCACAAGTTATTGCGGCTGTACTGTAATAGACTCTACGTACCACTTCAACACGCACCATACCTTCTGGATACCATATCTTCTCATCACGTTCTTTGGCTCTCGGATGTTGTTTTGCGAACCAAGGCATCTTAAACTCCTGAATGGGCCCGGAGGGACTCGAACCCCCAACCCGCCGGTTATGAGCCGGCCGCTCTAACCAATTGAGCTACGGGCCCATAAGTTATTGAGCAAGTTTTGCATACATCTTAGTGAGATATTCCTGGGCTTTGTCCCAACCCCAAGCGTGAATACCACCACCCCATTTAGTTACATCTTCTTCTGAAAACATCTTTTCTGGATTGATCTTTTTACACTCAATATTAATAACGCGTTTACGCCAACCTATCTTAAAGTCGGCAAAGGGTGTTGTAACTTCATACCAATCAGCACAATGGAAACAAGAAGGCCCATGATATTCATTTGGAATCGCTTTCATCAGGAAATTTGTAAACCCAGCTGCTTTGAAAACCTCTTCAAACTTTGCGCGCTCTTCTTGATTCTGCTTAATGCGGTAACAATGGCGATGATGAAAATCCCAAACATTGAAGTATGTCTTATCTCCTTCTTCAATAATGTGTTCATTTGTAGTAGTCATTCCATTTCGATCTCGCTCACCAAGCCATCCGCCTTTATTAAGAACGAGTGATGAATATTCTGGATCAGGAGTTAGATCAATGTATTTATCATTCTGAATTAGCATTTCAGGTTGTACACCATAAACAGCATCTGTGCGGGCGCGGAACTCTTGCTGGATCTCAGCCAGTGTTTTACCAACATGTTCGGTCAAACAAATGGTTACATCACGGCGAATAACCCAAGTATCATAAGCATTCTCAATTGTCCAACCTTTTTTACAAACGGGGCAAATAAGGCGCTCATAAGGAATACCATTATCTGGGTTGCAAGAGATAGAAGGTACATCTTCTTCTTTTTCATATTTAGTCTTCAAGAGTTCCCAAAATTCTTCGCGTGTTAAAACATCAGGCATATCATCAAAAGCAGGTGTTCCACGGCTTGTATTCCCGCAAGTATCTAACCACCACTTGCCAAGAATGACATATTCATGCAATCTTTCTCGTTGACTATAACCTGCCTTACGACGCTCAGCAATAAGTTTATTGAAACCCTCAAGAGATTTGATAAAAATGCTAATCCCTTCTTTGGTGTCATACATTGGCGTTTCTGTAGTAACAGAGGATGGTTTTTCGTCTGACATGTCAAATTGATACATTTACATCTCCTTTAATTTAATCATCATCTTCCCATTCTTTATCATAGACCCAACCACGGCCACCGCATTCACTGCATCTATAAAGCATAACAACTGATCCATGGCCGTCACATTTGCCACAAATTTTCTTCTCAACAAAAAATCCAGGAGCCATTCCTTTGCCAGCACAACGAGGGCATTCTTTCGTTTCCCGGATCTCACCTTCACCGCTACAGCGCGGACAAGTGCTTCTAACTTTTTTCCATCCCATGATCTAATCCTTAAAAGCGCCTTCTACTCTTTGGGTATTGCCAGTGAAGACGTTCATGCAATCTATCTGGATCTGGATCTTCTTGCCACCAATAATAACATCTTTTGCATAAACGCTCTTTCTCTCTTTCAGGATTAGTTTGTTTATTATACGAAGTTAATTTGCCGCAATTGCGGCAAAGATCAGTAAAGACATTTGGCCCATTAAATTCGAGCTTAGTAGCTTCATGGAATTGTCTCTTTGCATCATGTACTTGTTTTAAAGACCACACCTTAAAACAACTAACGCAAAGACCAAGACTCTTGCGTTTAATATCTTTGACCTTACCAAAAGTTGTTCGATTATTGCAATTCTTACATCTCATTTACGAGCCGGGAAGGATTCGAACCCTCAACCTCGTGGTCCGTAGCCACGCGCTCTGTCCAATTGAGCTACCGGCCCATTATTTTTTCTCTCGAAGCTCAGGAGGATAAACCACTTTCTTAGGCTCCGAAGATCCTTTCTTCTGCTTATTTTCTTCTGTCTTTTTCTGGCAAAGCCAAACTATAAAGTCATAGAATTTGCCAAGAGCACACGCAAGTATAAAAGCGATAAATAAAATAAGCAGATAATGAAGGATATTCACAATATGCATCTTTACCTCTGCTGAGCTGCATGGAGGCTCTCTACCACAGCCTTATTTACATCAAACATAATTGCCTGACAAGCATCATCATAAACAACCCAACCATTATCATAGCATTGCTGCACACCTGACCAAAGTCCTGCCCAAATCTGATTACCGCAATCACTGCAGTAACATGATAATTTTTGGTTTCCAGTTTTTAAACAACGCGCCGCATCGCACCCTTCATAATGGTTTTCTCCTGGTTTAACGCCACAATCAGGACAATTTGAAGAACTCTCTAGCTCGCTTTGTAAAAGGCCATCAAGCATCCATTGAGGTGGATTTTTAATTGGATGAAACATGGCTGATCTCTCAAAAAGTATAATGGGCCTTGTGGGGATCGAACCCACGACGCGAGGTCCTAGAAGCCTCCGTTCTACCACTGAACTAAAGGCCCATAGGAGAGCTTAGCTCTCCTTTGTTATTATACAGTTTCGAGATTCAGTTCTTTACGAAACTCTTTTTCTTTACTTGAAGCGTACCAATCCCAACCTTCGCGGATGTTATGGACATCTTCAAATTCTTTATCACGAATCTCAAGATAGATTCGATGCAGGACAGTAATCTGAACAGCTACTGCTACATCTTTCTGGATCTTCTCCAAACGTTTCTGCTTTTGAGATTCGGCCATCGTTTTAAGCTTTTCTCTGATCTTAAGAATTGCTTCGTAGATCTTCGGATCTCTTTTAGAGTGCGGTTCACTCGGTTCTTTTGGTTCGATTTTGTTATCGGAAAGTTCGGTAGACATAAGTATATCTCCTAGATTAAAATAGTAAGTTACAGGAAGCATTGTTTGCGTATAATCTAGGAGGATCTCGCGATTTAGATAGCACAATCTACATGAAAGGTTTCATACTAGCATCCTTTCTTTCCAAAGCGGAAACTTAGCAAAGATCTTGCGTTGTTTCCCAGAAATAGGTTCTGTACAGAACGCAGTTGCTTCGTTGTTTCGGTCAGGTTCTTTGAAGAGGATAGATTTGATCCCGAATGCTTTTGCTTTGTCACAGGCGAGCAAAAGGTGCTCTTCATCAGATACCTCACAAAGAACTAAATGATTGATCTCTGATGAAGTATCATTGAGGTGTTTGCCGGCTTCGTATGCGGCGTGAGCAGATTGAACAATCTGCTGGGCGAGAGGTATGTCCGTACGAACAACGATGTAATTGTACTTAATCTACGTGAATCCCATCTTTCTCCCTTTCAAAACGTTTGACTGCTTTCCACATATCTTGACCGACTGCTTCCCAATCGGAACGAATCGCTTCAGCATCACTCTTAAAATCAAATTTTAAATAGTCTGCCGTTGGGTTAAAGCAACGGTTCATGCATCGCCGAAAATAAATAACGACGTTACTTTTAATACGATTAAGACGCTGTTTCATTTTCAGATTTTTCAACATTTTCAGCGATAAACTGATCAAAATCTTCTTTTTGACTAGCTCCAATAAAGCGGATCTCATCTTCCTCGGCTACTAAAAGACCAGCAATTGGGTCATCATGCATATAAGTCAAATCATCTTTCTTTCGTACAATCTTAGATATTACTACAGTATAATCTTTAAACTCTTCTGGAAGTTTTTGGAGTTGCTCAATGAAGTCTTTTAAAGTCATTTGCTTTCCTCTTATTTTCGGCTAAAACTAGCAGCGCTTAGCTGATTTATCAGAGCGCCTGTTGTCTTCAGACTTCGCCTTGTTCTTTTGAGATCTTTAAGCCAGCGAAGCATATCCTTGTCAGGCACTTCAGTTTGTCCACCCCGAAAAGTCTTACCGGCAACACGTGTTTCTAAAATCCTGATTGCTTCATCTATTTTCATCTGTATTCCTCTTTTCATGCCTTAATTGCTTCAATTCTTTGAGCCAAAAATAGATATCCTGAGCTTTAATTTTATGATAATACGGAGATGTGAAACAATCAACATGTAGCATAGCTTTCTTTAAGAGCCTAATTGCTTCATCTAACCTCATTGATTACACCCTTTTCCTTTTGGGCAAAGGCCCCAAGTATCCCATTGCTCACCTTGAGATTTGCGTTTGAGCACTGTAAAGGAGATATTCCACCATTTGCCGCAGCAACCGCAATTAAAGCCGTCGTAGTAGATAAGTTCTTTGGAGAGCAGATTTTTAAGGTAATGTATCATTATACTATTATACAAGTGCTCACAAGATAAGTAAGTGTAGAAAGTGCCTGAAGTTCTTTAAGTTTCTGTTGTAATCTTGAAATTACTTGATCAAGATTATGCTTTACTTCTTTTGCTGTAAAGCGAAGAACTGCCCAGCCTTGAGATCTTGACCAAGCATCTCTTCTCTGATCTTTTTGCTTAACACCAGGCTTTAAATGAGTGTCACCATCAATTTCAACATCAAGCTTTAAGTCAACAAAAGCAAAATCATATTCATAAATACCAGCGGCGTAGTTTTGGACCCATCCAGTAATTTGAGCTTTCTCTAAAGCCTTTCTAAAACGCTTTTCAGGATAGCTTTCTTGAGATGAATGGAATTGGCGATACAAAACTTTATCTGGGTTTGCTTCAAGAAAGGCGAGCTGAAATTTAGAGATTTTATTCTTGGTCTCTTCAGTGTGAGCACGTCCGAGAAATGTTTTTTTGTAACGGCCCGTTTTATACCCTTGAATCATTCTTTTAGAACATTCTTCTAAAAGAGGTTCTGTTTCTTTCGTTAAACCTTGGCTCCAAGCCACTCGAGTGCCTCCCCGAAAACCGCGGTTAGGGTCGAAACCTTTTCCTTCCTCAGTATGATAACGCCAAATATGCCCACCAATTCCTTTAAGTCTGTAGCTCTTTAAACAAAAAGGGCATTTGTACAAACCATTCGATTGTTTCCACTCTTCTTTAACTTGGATCTGCGCGGGTTTCGGTTTACCGCAAGCCTTTACATGTCTCGCATAATTATTCGGTGTGATTTTTCTTAAACACTTAAAGCATTCTTTTCTTCGCATTGGCTCCGGGGGTGAGATTCGAACTCACAACCTGCCGGTTAACAGCCGGCTGCTCTACCGGTTGAGCCACCCCGGAATACTATTCAATATAAGGAGAAGGACCAGTCAAAAACATTTCAAGCTGAGTCTTCTCTCCATCTTTCTCAGAAAAAATACTGCAACCCGCCTGCTTCTGACGTACATACCAATTTAAAAGATGAAACGCTCTTCTGCAGATGAACTCTTTTGAACGTCCTGTTTTCTCAACTAGATTATGGATCATTTCAGATTCAGCTTCTGTAAGATCAACTGTTAGGCGGTGTGTAGACATCAATTTTCAACCTTAATTACTCGACCGAAAATTGTCTTAGTCCAACCATTATCAAAACCTTTATTGTTTCCTATTAAATACCCGCGTTTTCCTATTGCTTTAACTAAATGAAGATAATAGTTCCCTCTGACTTTACAAAGGACAATATCATTTACTTCAGCCTCTGAACTTGGGCTAACAGTTACAAGTTGCTTCGACTTAATCTTAGGCGACATTGAGTTACCATTAGGCCTGAATTGTATTGTTTCACCTTTCTGTAACTTCTCTGCTAACTTTCTCATCTTTCAGGTCGGCCAGGATTTGAACCTGGGTCCACGGTTTTGGAGACCGTGATGCTTAGCCAAACTACACCACCGACCCATACGCCGGTCTCTCCCGGCTGTCACGGCCACCCACCCATTTATGGAGTTGGTCTGCTTACCGTTGCCACGTCTTTCTCCTAATGACCCGGGGCAGGTTTGAACTGCCGACCTCTCGCTTATCAGGCGAACGCTCTACCAACTGAGCTACCGAGCCTTAACTTGCTTCTTTCATCTGTTCTTTAAAATCGAACTCAGCCTTCTCCTCTTGGCGTGTTATGGATTTCCAATGTGTTCTTCGAGGGTTTTTGCAACACTGCTTACCACAGAGCTTAGGGGTGTTTTTCAAAAATGTCATGTCATCAGGAAGACTCAACCAAGCACTTGAAATAAGACGAAGGCGCGATTTGTATTTGTTTACTGAGCGCCTTCTACGTTCTGATCTCTTGTTACTCTTCATCATTCGACCAAAAATCCTCAAATGAACGAACTGAAGCATTTGCCTCATACTCTGGATCTCCAGGACGGTGATGCGGACATCTCTTCGCTAGATGCGCTAAATGTGCCTCAAATATTCTTTGTTTATCACCTCCTGAAAGAAACTCAATCATATCAAAACATTCTTCTAATGCTTCATGAGCATCACCAAGATTATCGATGAATCTAATTCCAATAAAATTGTTAAGGTGATCAGTTATATGTCTGTATGAACCACCCATGTTTAATCCTTATCATTTTCGGCTTTTGTGATTTTCCAGCCTGCATCAAGCAGAGCTTGATTGAATTTCTCTCTTTCTTCTGCAGTCATAGGTTTTGGAGGAGCATCCGCCTCATTCATTAAATGTAAGGCTTCCTGAGCTCCTGGATCTTCTGCCATTTTAAGAAGTTTCTTAACTCGAGGCCAAATAGTCCCAAGTTTATACTGGGCTATATCGTCAAGAGCTCTATCATCCCAAAACTCTGGATATATCTTCTTAGCATCACTCGGATAAGGTAAGAGATCATGAATTAACCCGCATGTGCAAACATTATGCGCACTGTAAATCCCACAATCACCATGATGTATAACTGCACCATCTTTATCAGCAATGATCGATCTGCAATACCGTTTCTTAATACGTTTTTCTATTTCTTCTTTTATCTTTTTTAATCTTTCAGCTGTTTCTGCATCCATTTTGCCTCCAGGTGTTTCTGGTAAACAATTTGGCGGTAAAGCTACATCGATACTTCGCTCAAATCTTTTCTTTTGGATATGCTGATGAATCCCTTTTGAGATTGCTTTACGCAGCTCAGGATCTTTCTTCTCGAACAATCTGCTAAGTTTTTCATTAGCTTCTTTTTGAGAATCGCTAAGAGACATTAAGTTTTCTCTCTCTTTAGCTCAGCCCATCTTTTTGAAACTTCTTCAGGCGTTTCAATATGCTCATCACCGAAAACATGTGGGTGCCGCCTTATGAGTTTTTCGCGAACATTTGCTAAAACTTCTTCAATAGAGAATAATTTCTCTTCTTTAGTAATTTGACAAATGAAAATAATGTTGAATAGAAGATCTCCTAACTCTTCTTTGAGATTAGCATAGTCTTGATTTTTAATCGCAAGATTTACTTCGATCGCCTCTTTTTTAAGGCTTTCTTTCATTGTTTCAATAGTTTGTTGCTTATCCCAAGGGCAGCCTTCTTCACTTCGAAGTTTTGCCATAATTTCTAAGAGTTTGTCAAAGGCGTTCATTGGAGCGGCCGGCGGGATTTGAACCCGCAACCCCCAGCATGGCAAGCTGGTGCTCTGCCGTTGAGCTACGGCCGCTTATGGGCGGTACTGGGCTCGAACCAGTGACATCTTGCTTGTAAGGCAAGCACTCTACCAAACTGAGCTAACCGCCCGCGTTATTATACAATAATTGCCCCGGAACGATTTGAACGTTCATTACCTGGTCCAGAGCCAAGCGTCTTGCCAGTTAAACGACGGGGCAATAGATACTAGACACACTGAGGTAAACGGTCTTGATCTTTGATATCCGTAATTCGCGTAAAGCAAATTGAAGGATTACCTCGGCGATTAATGTAAGGTATAATTTCATATTCAGCAGTATTAGGTGATTCAAGAAGTTTAAACATCAAGCGCTCTGAACCACCCTCTTCGAAATAGTAATTAATCATGCGCTTTCTGAATCGCGCCTTTGTCCGTATAACGTCAAAAGGTTCCCCTGTTTCAAGATAGCGAACATCATGAATATAGTACATAAAAGCCTCCCTGGATAAGAGCGTCTTTTAGCGGGCAGTGGGATTCGAACCCACGACAATCAGGTTGGAAACCTGATGCTCTGCCGGGCTGAGCTATACCCGCGTTGCCATCGTTGTTGTTTTAAAATAAAACCCCTGAGGAGAACCGACCTAAAAGCAAACCATGGGCGGCTAAACAATTAGGTCAGTTTCTCCCTACTCCCAACGGCATCGGGGCCAATGCCTCTTTAGTGCATGCTTCTGGGCGGAGTGAGATTTGAACTCACGGCACAAGGATTTTCAGTCCTTTGCTCTACCGAACTGAGCTATCCACCCTTAATAAAGTGAGGGTTACAACCACACAATTCGAAAGTTTATGGCTGCTGAATTCCTCCCCTGACCAGTTTCGCAATCTAGCTGTTGACTGGCCCCCACTTATTGACAGTTAATGGCGGGGGCAGGATTTGAACCTGCGACCTCCAGGTTATGAGCCTGGCAAGCTACCGAACTGCTCCACCCCGCTATAAATTGGGTGATCGACGAGAATTGAACTCGCAATTACCAGGGCCACAACCTGGCGCTCTACCTGATTGAGCTACGACCACCATACATGATCACGACGGACTTTAAATTGTCAAAGGACAAATTCCGCTCGATTGCGGGTTAGAACTAGGTTCTAACTACTGCGCAAGAGAGGGTTCGAACCTCCACGGGTTGCCCCACTAGATCCTAAATCTAGCGCGTCTGCCAATTCCGCCACTCGCGCGATCAAATTTTAGTCATTCATTGGGTCACGTTCAGTGCAAGTGCATTGCGACATCGATTTGCCACAGAACAAACACTTTGCATTCGGAGGAATTACTTTCTTCATATTACTTTCTCCTACATAGCACTGAACTAAGTTTACGTTCAAGCTTATTATACAAAATAGGGCTACGGAGAATTGAACTCCGGTTGCCAGATCGAAAATCTGGTGTCCTAACCACTAGACGATAGCCCCTTTAAATTGTCAAAATCTCGGGGATCGGACTTGAACCGATAACCTACGGATTATGATTCCGTCGCTCTGCCAAATTGAGCCACCCCGAGTCATAATCTTACGGGACATATGGGATTTGAACCCATGATCTCCGGATCGACAGTCCGGCGCATTAAACCAGGCTATGCTAATGCCCCATGTATTAAATATACAGCCGAAATTGTCAAATAACAATTAGTTAGACAATTTTAATACATGGTGTCTTGCAAAATTTTTACAAGATTTTCAACTTTTCTGTTTCGTTATGGTAAGTTGATGATTCATACATTAAACAAGACCAGTTGTTTAACTGGTCTTGTTGTGTTGTTGTGTTGGTCTAATATGAAACTTGAGGTTCTAAATAAATCACATTACCTTCAACTTTTGTTGGGATAGCTTCACCCGCTAAACCTTCATATAAGCCCGTCGCCAAATAATGCTCAGGTGTTACATTCTCCTTTGATGCTTGCTGTTTTGCCCATTCTTGCATGTCCGGATTTGCTTGCGCAAATAACTTAACTTCTTCTGCAAACAAAACATCTTCTGCGATCTTACCTACAGCCTCACCAAATTCAGTCTCGACTTTATCCTCAAGCTCAGCATCACTTGCATATGCTTGTATAAAGGTTTTAGCCTTCTCTAAGAGGTCTGCAGGTGCTCCAGTAATCTTTGACCAAGAACCTGCACCCCCTCGAGCATCCGACTGATAGATCTCAATGCGGATACCATCTTTATCTGCAACATAAGTTTGGGCAGCTTTCTTCTGTGTTGCCTCAAGATCTTTTGCGAGCTTCTTTAGTTCATCTGACGGTTTCATTTTTTTTCTCCAATAACAGACTATTTCAGAGAAATGATTATTAATGGATTATTTAAAATCCTTAGATAAGTTCTCTACAAAGCTTAACAAGGTCGCATTAACCTGCATGGTCGATTCATAAACTTCAGGCTCTAACACTTCAGCGAACAAAGCGGGCCAATTTATCTCTTTAGCTTTACTCCAATTGATCTC
>Ga0180437_10003810_pt1 | contig 22075 bp, 19 predicted proteins | sample SS_ome_4_FD_132410 | JGI IMG/M metagenome (GOLD analysis project Ga0180437, IMG submission 132410) | Hypersaline lake sediment archaeal communities from the Salton Sea, California, USA - SS_3_D_1 metaG | ecosystem: Environmental > Aquatic > Non-marine Saline and Alkaline > Hypersaline >...
CTAAAATTTATTTTAATAAGGTTATCAATAAACTCATTATTTTGGGCTTAGCTCTAATTGAAGAAAAAAGTTTAAGACCTACTGATCTCTCATATGAGTGGAGTTCAACCCCTATTAAAAAACGTGCGCATATTACATTCAAACACCCTCATAACTTCCTTGCTATTGAAAAAAACTCGCAATTAAGTTCCCAACGAGCTGTATTGGAAATTGAAAAAAGCATCACAACAGTAGCGAACCTAAATTGGGTTACTTTTGATGACTTTCTCAAAGGCTCTATCATTACCCTTAGAGACTGTGATAAAATTACATTAGTGCGTTCAGGAAGACAATGGATCTATAAATTCCCTGAATATAATGTAGAAGCTACTGACTTTATAAAGTTTGTCGTAATGGAATGGCTTTTTGAAAGTGGTGTTGTACAAATCGGAACGTATAATGGTGCCCCATGTTTTAGAGTCACTTCTTTAGGAAGGTCTCTCTTTCAATAAATCACTACAACTCTTTAATCATGTAATTTTTGATTTAACTTCTGCAATAAGACTCCCTGCCATTAGTGATTTAAGCTCTAATGGAGAGAATTTATGCTCAAGGATATAAACTTGATTCTTTGTTTTGTTTTGTATCTCAATGGGAATTGTACCTTCTAATGTAGTATGAATATTAGAAAAGCCTAACTCATCATCCTGAGATATTTTATCAAAATCATCGGGATTTTGAAAAGTTAAAGGTAACACTCCAAAATTAATAAGATTTTTTCGATGAATTCTAGCAAAACTTTTAGCAATAACAGCTTTTATCCCAAGATATCTAGGAGAAATGGCTGCATGTTCTCGACTAGATCCTTGACCATAGTTAGATCCACCCACTATAATTGAGCCTTTTTCTTTTAAGGCTATCGCTCTATTATAAAAGGTTGGATCAAGACGACTGTAAGTAAATTTACTTATTTCAGGAATATTACTCCTAAATGGCAATACTGCAGCACCTGCAGGTGATATTTCATCTGTTGAAATATTATCCCCTACTTTTAAAATAACAGGCGCTACAAACTTATCTGGAAATGGACCGAATTCTGGAAACTCTCCAATATTGGGGCCTTTAATAATTTTAGTAGTAGAGCCATCCTTTTTAGGAGCTATGATGTCACTTACAATTGTCATAGTTTTAGGTTCTTTAAATTTTGGATAACTCATTTTAAGATCACGAGGATCTGTAATCACACCTGTTATCGCAGAAGCTGTTGCTGTTTCTGGGCTACAGAGATATACTTGATCTTCTTTAGTTCCTGATCTTCCTGGAAAATTCCTAGGTACTGTTCTCAAACTAATTTGGCCTGAGGCGGGAGCTTGTCCCATTCCAATGCAACCATTACAGCCTGCTTGGTGAACTCGAGCCCCTGCTTTTGTCATTTTTCCTAAATAGGATTCCTCAATGAGAAAATTCAATACCTGCCGTGAAGATGGATTTACATCATAGGAAACTGTATCTGCAGCACGCGTACCTTTCATCATCATAGCAGAAATTGCAAAGTCTCTAGGACATGGATTTGCAGAAGAACCAATATATGCTTGGTAAATGGGCCGACCCTGAACCTCTTTAACTAATTTAACATTTCCGGGGCTGGTTGGAAGAGCTATTAAAGGCTCTAATTTACTTAAGTCTATTTCTTCATGTAAATCATAAGTTGCATCTGAATCTGCAAGTAACTCTACCCAATCACTTTCTCTTCCCATTTGCTTAAAAAATTTCTTGGTTTCTTGATCTGAAGGAAATACAGTTGTAGTAGCCCCCAGTTCTGCTCCCATATTAGCAATTACGTGTCGATCCATTGCTGTTAGATTTTTTAGTCCTGGACCATAATATTCGATAATCTTGCCTACCCCACCTGAAACATCGTGCCGCCTTAACATCTCTAAAATAACATCTTTTGCACTTACCCATGGAGGCAATTCTCCCGTGAGCTTTACTCCTAGCACTTTAGGCATATTTGTATAAAAAGGTTCGCCGCAAATGGCCAATGCAACCTCTAATCCTCCTGCTCCTATTGCAAGCATTCCCAAACTACCACTAGAAGGTGTATGACTATCTGATCCCAAAAGAGTTTTGCCCGGCATCCCGAACCTTTCACAGTGAATTTGATGACTTATTCCATTACCAGGTTTACTAAACCAAATTCCAAATTTCTGAGCTGCTGTTTGTAAAAACACATGATCATCAGGGTTTTTAAAATCTTCCTGTATTTGGTTGTGATCGACATACTGAACAGAAACCTCAGTTTTTGCCTGACTTAGACCCATGGCTTCTAATTCAAGCATGACCATAGTGCCTGTTGCATCTTGAGTAAGTGTTTGATCAATTTTGATCCCAATTTCTGTTCCCGGAGTCATTTCCCCACTAACTAAGTGACTGGCTATAAGTTTTTGTGCAACATTTTTGCCCATATTAAAATCCCCTACTGCTTTTGTTTCAATTTATAGAGGAGAAACAGCTGAAAATCAATATTTTTTTTGATATGATATAGTCATGGAACTTCAAACGGACTATATTTATAGTCATTACCCGGGAAATTTTAGCATACCCTTAAAAGTCCTGAGGGAAAGATCGTTTACGCCAATAGTAGGGACCATAATCATATGTTAACTGCTCCCCTGCTTTAATTTTTCTATTTGCAAATAGTATAATGTGTGCAACCCCATCACATATCATCCATCTTGAGGTGAGATTAGGGGTATAACTATGATTAATAAATCGAGTAAAATTCCCCTTTTTTTCAGCGTCAATGACCCAAGGAGTGTCTTGAGGGCCTATTACATAACCAAAGACATAATCATTTAAACTATCTTGTTTTTTATGCCGTTTACGAACTATTCCCGTATATTCACCAATATATGTAAGATAAGAAATAGGATTTTTAGCAAAAACACCATAACCTACTAATGGATTGACTTTTTTTAATATAAAATCAATTGATTTACCCTGTAGTAAGCTATTTTCATAAAGACTACAGTTCCAAAAATTAACTTTGGAATGCTTTTTCCAACGCAATTTACGATCACATCGTTTTTGAATTTTCTCTAAAATTTTAGAATTGGCAAATTCTAATTTTGGGAGGTAAGAAATATTAAATTTTGATTCAATTTCATTTTCCGTAGTCAACATTACCGAGATATAAAAGATTAATGAATTATAGTCATTTGGATTTTAAAAGATCGTTATATTAGTCCTAAAATACGCCACCAAACACTACCAATACCCAACCAAATTGTGATATTCATGATGCTAATTAAAAAGCCAAACCGCCACCAATCTTTAGTAGAAACGTACCCTGAGCTAAAGAAAATCGGAGCAGGTCCTGATCCATATGTAGTTAAAGACCCAAAAAGACTGCTAAAAAATCCAAGAGTTAAAACAGCTAATGCAGGAGGAGTGCCTATAGCTATTGATAAGACTAAAAAAGGTGCATACATAGAGGCAATATGTGCAATGTTACTTGCAAAAAGATAATGAGAATAATAATAAATGAGTGCAATAAGTAAAAATCCAACTTGCCAACTCATTCCAGAAACATATCCCTTAACATTATCACTAAACCATTGGATAAAACCAAATTGATTCAATGCTGATGCAATTACGACAAGAGATGCAAACCAGATCAAGGTATCCCAAGCGCCTTTTTCTTTTAAAATATCATCCCATGTTAATACATTAGAAAAAACTAATAAAAGTAATCCCCCCAGAGCCGTTACTGTTGCACTAACACCAATAAAAGGAGATAATATCCAAAGAGTGATCATCAAAACAAATGCCACTACCATAACCCATTCGCCGTAGGTCATTTTGCCAAGTTCATTAAGCTTTGCCAAAGCAAAAGTCTTGGCCTCAGGAGTTCTTTTGATTGTCGGAGGAAATAATTTATAAAGTACAATTGGGATTAAAAGGAGAGATATCAATCCAGGAACAATAGCTGCTAAAGCCCACATCCCCCATGATAAAGAAAATCCATTTGCTAACGCTATACTTTGAATCATCGGATTTCCTGCCATGGCTGTTAGAAACATAGCGCTTGTAATGGCTCCACACTGAAAGATCGTCAAAATAAGATACGATCCCATTTTTTTTGGATTTTCATTGGGATGACTCCCAAATCCTTGAGAAAGAGAAGTTAAAACTGGATATATTACACCTCCTGCTCGAGCTGTAACGCTTGGAATAGCACATGACAAAATCCAATCAGTAAATACAATGCCATAAGCCATTCCTAGAGTGTTTTTCCCAAGTAAAGCCATTAACCGATATGCAATACGCATTCCAAGGCCAGTTTTAATAAAACCACGGGCAATAAAAAACGCTAAAACTATTAACCAGACAATAGGGGCTGAAAACCCTGAAAAAGCATCTTTAAAAGTTAAAATATTTGTTAACACCAAAAAAAACAAACTTGATAAGGTAATTGCCCCAACAGGTATAGGCTTTAAAATCATCCCTAATAAAGTATAAAGAAAAATAGCAAATGTTCTCCATGCTCGAATGTCCATTCCTTCTGGAGGTGGTATCAACCAAACAACTACACCAACTAAAAGGCATAAAAATAGTTTTTGAAACGAGTTAAATATTATAGAGGGTTTTTTAACACACTCTTTATTACTTTGAGAGCTCATAATATCAGTTATCATCCATGTTTTGCTAATAATTATACCCTAATTTCTATTTTATACAAATATTTCCTCTCTTTTTGGGGTTTTAAGTGTCATTTCCTCTTCACTCATCATAGCCTCTTCTCCACCAGTAGATTGTTCTTTTACTTCAGGTTCAAATATAGGCTCGCTACTAGACTGCACCTGAGATTCAATACGTTCGGGTACAGGCTCTTCACTAACAGGCAAGCCTTCAGGCTTTAATGGTGTTACAGGAAGTTCTGTCACGCTTTCAGGTGAGGACACTTCACTTATAGAATGGTTCTCACCAACACGTGCTACTGCGCTAGCTTCCCCATCTTTGTTTTCCAAAGCTGACGTTCTTTTGGTATTTCTTCCAGAGGGATAAACTCTTTTCATTAAAACTCTTTGGCTAAATTCTTCGATTAGGTTATCGCTATCGGAATCTCCATCGTCTTTTAAAGCTGGAACAGGTCGTCGTGGGGAAAACTTAGACTTTCTTGGAGATTTCTGTAGAAGAGTAGAAAAATGTCGCCATTTATTTTTTTTTGAATTTCTAAATCTTGCAGATGATACACGTCTCCGCTCTAAAGAGCTTCTACTTCTACTTCTACTTTTCCCATTTCCAGTACTTGCACTTTCAGAACTAGAAGAAAACTCTTTTTTTTCCTCTGTTCCCTGCATTTTTTTTCCCCCAACTGTTAAGTTAACAGTGGGAAACAAACCTTTAGAAGCATTAGAATGAAGAAAATCTATTCTCCAACTTTTTAAAGGGCTATCTGGTTTTTTTTGAACTTCTTGCTCTTTTCTTTTCCATAAATATTGAAGTCGTCTGCCAATTGCCGTATCAGGTTCTTGTGCTTCTGGGATTTGACTCCAATCGATTTGGCTTGCCACACTAAGTTCCATATCTCTTAAATTTAAAATAGGCCTAAAGTCCATCGGGACCCGACAAGCCATAAGTGCATTTTCTTGCTCCACTAACGAAGCTTTTCTATTATCTACTACATTCTGAATTGCACTAAAAGTTTGATACATTGCTTGTACATTAGTAAGTATCACTCTTTGTCCTTGTAAGCGCTCTATATCTTTACGTAAATCCTCTTCTACCACAACTCGAGTAGTAAAATAATCATGTATTTTTGAAAAAACTTGAGAAGAGATAACTAATGCAAACGTAGCGGTTTCTCCGTTTGAACTTAAAGATCCTGATTCTTCTTCATATGTCATAAGTGAAACTGAACAAATATCTAATGCACCTTGAAGAACCGATCGTAATAAAATATTTACACGCCTTGAATTCATACTCGAATTTCTCCGTTCTTGTTTTGCAATTTTATGAATAATCGCAAAATAGAGCATTAAAACTTCATGATTTTTCTTTAGAGATTGGAGTGTGCCTCGTAAATCCACATCTTTTGGATTTAATGTTTCAAACATACTTCCTACTGCTGCGATACGATCTTGAGCTTCTGCATATTCGCTCGCAATATCTTCTTCTAATGCAGCAGTATTTAGATACGAACCCCATATGCTTCTTTCATAATAATCTTCAAGATCAACAAATTCCTCATCAAAATCATCCAATTGAAGATTATTTGAAGATTGTTTTAAGGTTAGCGTAGAATCTACAGGTTGTCTAGCTCCACACCAAGAAGTTTTAGAAGGTATCTGAGAATTTTGAGATAACCTATCGAATGCCTGGTTAGTTTCATTTGCTAACTCTTCTTCAAACCTAGCTTTTCGAACATATTCAATATATCGTTGCCGTTTTTTTGATTCCATAGCGGGAAGAGCACTTTTTGCCAATTGTACTCGATCTAATTCGAAATGTTTTGGAACTCTCCTAATTCTCCTTAGGTACCTTTGAAGTTTCGTATCAGATAATTCCCTTTGCTCTTTAAGTAATCCCTGATAAGCTTTAAAAGCCTTGAGAGTTGACCTGATGTGTTCAATCTCAGGGGTACTTGCGGCTAATTTTTCCAGCTTTGAAACCATTCGGATCCATTCAACTCTTTTCCACCAGATACGGTCTCTAATTTTTGCTATCACAGCTGTCCCAATAAGGCAAGCTAACCCCCAAGGAGGAGTATCATTATCAACATCTTCAGCTGTTAATTCCTTGAAATTTACAACAATAGTAGTGATTCCTGCAAAAGTATCTAAAATCGAAGCGCCCCAAGCAATACATTTTTGTTTATCACACCCATAGCAATTACCCTCTTTTTCTAACCAATCGACAGCAATAGAATGAATCGCCTCCATTACTGTTAAATTATTTTCCAATGTTAAACACGCTACTCCAATATCAATACTTTCATCTTCATTCTTATTGAGTAATTCTCCAGTATTTTTAATAGTAGCAAGAGCAGAATTCCTCTGACGATCAAAATGCATAACGAGTTTGTTTGGAGAGTAATTCTGGTATTGGGCTAGCCCGGCATTTTCCATTTTTCACCTAAAAAATTATTAACATTAGAGTTTAAAATATAAAATATATTTTAAGTTTTATGCAAACTTTTTTTTAAGATTTTATAAACTTTGAGAAATAATTTTAGAGCAGATTTCTTTAGAAACCTGTTTTCCAAATACCTGTTGTAATTGTAAAAAGGTAAGTTCGGCAAACATTTCAGAACCTAATACTGTTTCACAACCTCGGCTTTGCGCGTGGGAAATTAATTTAGTAACTCTTGGTGAATAAATGACATCCATTACTAGAGCACTCGGAGAAATGTCATCTAATGAGAAACATGAATTATTTTTTTGTCCTAGCATACCAACTGAAGTTGCATTGATTAATATATCATACTCTGAAGGTAACATTTTACTAACATCTGCATTGAATCTTTTGGCTAATAGTTTCGCTTTTTCAAATGTTCGATTTAGAACAATTACATTTGCCCCTCTTCTTTTAGCCTCATAGATGATTGCTTTTGCAGCACCTCCAGCTCCTAAAACTACTACTATTTTATCTTTGACCCTTCTCTTTGATTCAATAGCATTGAGACATCCCGATCCGTCAGTATTATATCCCACCCATTTTCCTTCTACATTATGTATCATGTTCACCGCCCCAATAAGTTCTGCAGAAATATCTAATTGATCAAGAAATGGAATAATCTTTTCCTTAAATGGCATGGTCACTGCTATCCACAGATAATCTTTTCTCAGTAGCGATTTTAGCTCATCTTCAAATACTTCTATATTTATGAGTTTTTTTTCATAAATTGCATTAATACCTAGCGTTTGAAAAATACGATTGTGTGTAATATGAGAGATGCTTTTATCTACTGGATTTCCTATGAGAAGACCTCTTGATAGGCCTGCTGAAAAAGTCCATTCTGGTAAAAAAGAGCGATTTTCTAAGCAACCCTTTACTATCTCATTTTCAAACATTGCTTATCCTCTGAAAAAATTACACTTTCGAAAAATAACAATTCCAAGTAAAATAACACCATGAAAAAATATATTAAATTCTTTTTGATCATAATTCCCCTTATTTTACTTTCACTTGTAAGTTATAATTATATAAAACAAGATCATTACATTTTTAGAAGTCTCCCCCTGTCACGCGATTTTGCCTATCAATGGGATGTCCCGTTCGATGAGATTTTCATCCCAGTCGGACATGATGGAGAGATTAATGCACTTCATTTTCACTCTCCCTCACCCAAAGGGGCTATTCTTTTTTTACATGGCCAGGGAAAAAATTTACATCACTGGGGTGATAGAGCCCACTTTTTTCTCGAGAGAAATTACGATGTAATGATCATCGATTATAGGGGGTTTGGAAAAAGCTCTAAAGGATTTAAAGAAAATTGGTTATTAGAGGATGCAGAAGCTGCCTACCACCATCTATTAGAGTCCTTTTCTGAAGATCAAATAGTAGTTTATGGACAATCCCTAGGCACTGCAATGGGAACCTGGGTCGCCTCTCAGCATCAACCCAAAATGCTTATTTTAGAAGCTCCTTACTATAGTATGATCGCTGCTGCTGCCTATACTAAACCATTTCTCCCCAAATGGATTATCAAATTAATCTTAAAATACCCTCTAAAGACAAATGAATGGATCAAGAATGTAAAATCTCCAATCTACATTTTCCATGGGACAAAAGATTTAACAATTCCATTTGTTCAAGCAAGAGCTCTTTATAACGAAATCAAGCATGAAAAAGATGTAGAAATGATCATCCTTCCAGGTTGGGGGCATGGAAATATTCCAGATCATGTAGATTATTTAGCAAAAATAGCTGAAATTTTGTAACATAGTCATTTAACTATAATATTTGTAATACAAGTCTTGCCGTCAAATGAATTAAACCTACAAGAGCAGTTAAAGCAGCATATGCTGGTAAAACTATAGTGGTAAATTTCATTCCCAAATCAGATTTTACAATAAGTTTTACAATAACATTAATTAAAAATATATCAGAATCTATGATATAAACCGGACTCCCAAGAGCTCTAAAAAATGTCTGAGAAACCTTATCGATCAAAAAAGCCGAACCAACCACTCCTGTAGTCCATAAAGCTCCTTTTAAAAGCTGTTTAGCTGGCTTTTCAGTTACTTTTTCTACATATCTTGCAGACTCTATTACCTGCCCTTTCCAAGAATTTAAATTTAAAATTTCCATAATTTTTTTCCTCCAAAGTCATAATCATTTGACTTTAAAAACACCTTTAATTTTTTTATTGCAATGTATTAAAATTGATACATAGACTGTATAGTCATTAGATTATAATCAATAACTTATTTAAGAATAAACTAGAGTGATATTTTGAAGGTAAAGGTTGCAGTGGGCATGTCTGGAGGTGTAGATTCCTCTGTTGCTGCTTGGATGTTAAAAAAACAGGGATTTGATGTTATTGGCTTATTCATGAAAAATTGGGATGATAGTGAAGATGAATATTGCCCTGCAGAAAAAGATTATCAAGATGCCCTAATGGTTGCGGAAACTCTAAAGATCCCTTTATATGCATTTAATTTTTCAAAAGAATACTGGAATACTGTTTTTCATGAATTTATTGAAGAATTAAAATTGGGTTTTACCCCAAATCCAGACATCCTTTGTAATAGAGAAATTAAATTTAAAGTTTTCTTTGAAAAGGCACTAGAATTAGGGGCTACATTTTTAGCCACAGGCCATTATGCTAAAATTAGTAAAGATTTTCAACTTGTCAAAGCCTTGGATAATACAAAAGATCAGACGTATTTTCTCTATACCCTCAAACAAAATATCCTAAAAAAAACTTTATTTCCTTTAGGAGAGTTTTCAAAAATGGCTATTCGAAAAATAGCCCAGGAAAACAATCTTATCACCCACGATAAAAAAGACAGCACAGGAATTTGTTTTATTGGTAAAAGAAACTTTAAGGAATTTATCAAAAAATACATCCCTCCAAAGAAAGGTGTTTTTAAGACCCCAACAGGCAAAATCGTCGGAGAGCATGAAGGAGCTTGCTACTACACCATTGGACAAAGAAAGGGATTGGGAATAGGAGGACCAGGCGACGCCTGGTTTGTCATAGATAAAGACATCCGTTCCCAAGATGTTATAGTCGTCCAAGGCGAGAACCATCCTCTCTTATATAAAAGTTCTTTAATTGCTACTGATCTTACCTGGATAGGTTCTCCCCCTCATTTACCTCTTAAATGTAGTGCAAAAATTCGATACCGACAAATCGATGAACCCTGCACTATTACCACTATTGAAAACAATCGGGCTGTAGTTCAGTTTGAAAAGCCACAACGGGCTATCACGCCTCGACAATCCATTGTATTTTATCAAAACCAAATTTGCCTTGGGGGAGGGCTTATTGAAGGTAAGGTTGAAAACGAGCTCTAACTTGATTTACCCCCTCAGCTTCACCCATTTCTTCTAAGTAACTGTTACCCTTAAACTGCATCCATTGTTTAAGTGTATAACTAACTAAACTTATTCCCCAACTCGGCTTAATAATCCCAGTTACACCTACCAATACCATATACACATTTGTTATCGTTTGAGTACCTGATTGAATTGCTTTTTTTAGAAGCCTAGGCCTTCCACACATCAAGAAAATCACCCCTAAAACCAAATACCTAATTGTTTGAATAAATTTATACCCTGCAAACGTCCAGCAGATAAAACTCATTTCATAAAAGGCTGTCCTAGAGTTAAGTCCTGAACAAAAAGCGTTAACAGAGCAAATACATTCATTGTTACCTTGATTCGACACTCCTTTTTTAGCTCTATCCATTAGCAATAATCCTATCGAATCTGCCATTGGAACTAAAACAGTTTCCCCATTAAACCATCCCTGATTTATAACCTCCATAAAACACCTCAAATTAAATTTAAATGACTACAATATATTTATAAAATCTTTACTTTTCAAGTGGATAAAAAATTTTAATTTAATAGGAAACTTAGGTCGAGGATAGAATTGAAAAAAAATCTCTCAATTGAAAAGTAAGAGACAATCCGTTATCATCTATAGCATGACGTGGGTTACAAGACTTTTTGCAAGACTTTTAGACTATATTTGGTTCTTTTCTCTAGGGTTATTTGCCTTAGATTTTTTTAATGTAGATCTATTTTACTATTTTTTAACGATAATTTCCTTGCCAGTTTTATTCATTCCTATTGAAGCGCTATTGATTAAATTTTTTAAAACTACACTTGGCAAAATTGTTTTTGGAATACGATACAGCAATCGACTCAGTTTTAAAGAATCTTTTTTCATTGCAGCTAAAAAGGGAATATTAATTGAGCCCCTTTTTCTACCTATCGTAAATATATTTTATCTAGTTATTTATTTAAAAGAACTTAAGAAATATAAAACGAAAAGATGGGATGATATTTCCACAAAAACTTTAATTCAAAAACTTCCTAGACGACTCCCCTATTCTTTAATTCTTACTTTAGCTGTTGTTATTTCAACTATATGTTTTATTCCAGATTTCACTTTTAATCAAATAGCTAAAATCTTTCACATTGAAAAATCGATAAAATACAATGCTCAAGAGGGTTTAAGTTTTTCAAGAAGCGATTGGGTAAAAGTCTCATCAGAAGAACTGACTTTTTCTGTTTTATTTCCAAAAGAACCCGCATATGAAGAAAAAAAATACGATGTTCCTAAAAGTGACCGTATTTTAACCTATAAAGAGTATACACATGCAGAAAATCTTCAATACTCACTGGGTTTTGTAGAGCTTCCCCGAAGCTGGACAAGATGGGGATCAGGAATTGTTTTTAAAAGTTCTATAAAACTTCTTGCTAAAACAGGGACCATTGCAAATAAGAAAAAATCAACCCATATGAACTTCCCCTCTCTCGAATATGAGATTAAACATGCAGAAGGTAAAGCATATGGAAAATTAATTTTGGTGAAAAACACTCTTTATAGAATAGAAACCAAACATCAAAGTAATCCTACAGACGAAGAAAAAGAAGTCGCCAGGCAGTTCTTTAAATCCTTTATTCCTAAAAAGTCTTAAAAGCAAACCCATTGTTGTGAAAACTTTGACAATTTTTCCTTCTTTTCAGTTTTTCAACACGCCCGTAAAGGGCCTGTTTAGAAAGTCGCTACTTTGTAAAAAATTGCAGATTTTTTTGAAAAGCTCTTTTGATTCTAAGTTCACATATTATTAAATATGAAGAGCTTAGAGAAAACGTATTTTTCGAAAAAAGATGTTGTTTTTTACCAGTATGGACTTTTTCAACAGGCCCGTAAGGGGTTATTTTTTGTTATTTTCTGCAATAGAATTTAATCTCTGATAGACTCCTAGACCCACTAACATTATCGTCGCAGTAAAGAATAACAAAATTGGATAGATCATATTTGTTAGATCGCTTTTAGCTGTTTCAATTGTCAATACAAGCCCCTCAAGAGATAATGCAGTGACTATGATTATGACAAACTTGGTAAAGGTTCTTCGTGCCTCTTGCGGCGATTTTTCCGGCCCCTTTAAAACTTCTTCTGTCATTAGATAGGTAGAAACATCAACCACAGCGATGGCGAAAATAATGAGGCCAACTTCTTCAAGTAGTTTATAAATAGTAAAAGAAACGTCTAAGACATCAACTACAATTCCCCAAATAGCAGAGCCAAAAATCCATAAAGAAATGATATAAAAACAAATACAGCCAACTGTATAGGCAAAGCGAGAAAAGAATAAAACCGTTTTAGTGCCACTGAACTTCATAATTTTACATGTACTAAAAACATTGCCAAATTACAATAAAAATTAAATTTGTTATGATTTTTTCATGTCAATCTGTGAAAAAAAACTACTTATCTACTCTGCCCCGATTTTTATCTTCCTTTTTATCTGCCTATTTACGCTCTTTCCTAAAAAAAATACTACCATCGACATCTCATCTTACCCAACTTTTGGAAATAAAAGAGCCCCTTTTCAATTTGTGATCTTTGAAGAGTTTGCATGCCTAGAGTGTCAACGTTTTCATGCAGAAGATCTACCAATTATTTTTAAAAAATATGTAAATACTGGCATCGCCAAAGTTTCTTTAATTCCCATGGCATACTTAGATTTATCAGAAGCCCCTTGCCAAGCTGCTTTATCTATGTGCTTAACTCAAAACCAGTTCTATCTCCCCTTTTTAAGCTTTATTTTTCATAATCCCAACCTTTGGACTAGCCCAGAAAATATCTTACTTAACTTTGCGAACGAAACCCCCCAATTCTCACCTGAAACTAGTTTGAAAATTTTAAAAAATGCACAAATAGATAGTTTAATTAACTATGGGCAAAGCATTTGCGATAAAATCTATGAAGTTGATATTCATATGCCTACCATATTTATTAATAATCAGAGATTGGAAAATATTTCTATTAAAGGGATTGAAGAAAAACTGAAGGAGTTCAATGAAATATAACTTATATATTGCCTGGCTAATAGCCTCAGTTGCAACTCTTTTTTCACTTTACCACAGTGTAGTTCTTAATTTAATCCCCTGTAACTTATGTTATTTACAACGAATAGCCCTTTTTCCATTACCTATTTGTTTATTTATCATTATTTTTTTTCAAAAAAACCACTGGGCAACCTATATTTTACCATTTCCTATCCTTGGTTTAGTATTTTCACTTACTTACTTTTTTCAAAAAATACTAAACTGCAGTAGTTGTTATTTTTCAAAAACCCTCCCTTTCGGAAGTTTTATAACTTTTATTCTAATTTTGGTCTTTCTTATCCCTCGAATAAGAAAAGAGTACCGAATATCTCCCTAAATAGCTAAAATATATCCCATGGATATTTTACAATCTCTTTCAAATCTCTATCCTGAAGCTTCTAAAACTTCCCTTAGAAAAATGATTTCACAGGGAAGGGTGAGAATTGGACATGAGATCATTAAAAAAAATGGACCGCTTTCTCCCAAACAAAAGTTGAAAATCTTACCCAAAAGACGCTTTCGCCAAAATCTAACTATCTATTATGAAGATGAACACATAGTGGTAGTAGATAAAGTTGAAGGATTGCTCTCTGTAGCAACGGATAAGAAAACAGAACCTTCTTTACATGAATATTTAAAAAGAGAATTTGCCAAAGTTTGGCCCGTCCAACGCTTAGATAAAGCAACTTCAGGAGTAATGGTGTTTGCATTAACTCATCAAGCAAAAGAAGCCTTAAAAATGCAATTTATGACTCATGACATCTATAGAGAATACTTTGGGGTCGTTGAAGGTGAGCTTTTAGGATCAGGGACTTGGCAATCAAAACTTTTAGATGATAAAAATTTTGTCGTTCGCGTTCATGAAGATGGGCAAACGGCAATAACCCATTATAAGTCTCTAAAAACAACAAAGGCTACAACAAAAGTAAAATTTATACTAGAAACAGGGAAGAAAAATCAAATCAGGGTCCAAGCAGCAGAAGCGGGACACCCCATTGTCGGGGATAAAAAATATGGTGAATCTGAGTTTTCTATTGGAAGACTAGCGCTCCACGCCCATAAATTGGGATTTAAACATCCCATTACCCAAAAAAAGCTTTTCTTTATTTCGCCTAAACCATTTAGGTAGTCTTAAGCAACTGATTATTAGTGTTGTGAAATAAATCTGGTAAACTTAGATGAAAAAAAACTGTTCATTATCTCACCTAAACCTTTTATTTAAAAGTAGAGACAATTTATTATATTTTAAATGCTATGAAAATCGAGGTCAAAAACTGAACGATGAAACGTATATATAGAGATCAATTCGATAAAAAAATTGGTGGGGTATGTGGAGGATTAGCTCAATACTTTCAGTTTGATTCATCTATTATCAGACTGCTTTTTATTATTTTAACCCTTTTTACAGGTGGTTTTTTATTCCTTATTTACCTCGTTCTATGGGCGATATTCCCCTTGGGGCCAAAGGCATATGTTGTTGCAAATTATAAAAAGCTCTATCGGTCAAGGACCGACAAACGAATAGCTGGAATTTGCGGAGGGTTAGGAACCTACATGAAATTTGATTCCAATATCATCCGTCTTGTTTTAGTTGTTGCGACCTTTTTAACAGGATTTTTCCCAATTATACTCACCTATCTAATTGCGATGGGTATTATTCCTGAAGAACCCACATTATAGTCAGTAATCAGTTGACAATCCCCTCTCCTTTAGTTCAAATAAGACTAAGAGGTGAAAATCATGGAATATATTTTATCCCTAGATGCGGGTACATCAAATTGTAGAGCATTGCTTATCAATAAACAGGGTGAAATTGTTGCCATCGAACAACAAGAATTTACACAACACTATCCTGATCACGGCTGGGTCGAGCACGACCCCATAGAAATTTGGCAGACGCAACTTAAAGTAATTGAACTATTACTAAAAAAAACAATGGTCCATCCATCTGAAATAAAGGCCATTGGAATTACAAATCAAAGAGAAACTGTAGTTATTTGGGATAAAGCCACCTCTGAACCAATTTGGAATGCAATTGTCTGGAACGATAGAAGGACAAAAAAAAACTGTGATAACCTTAAATCCAAGTATGAAAAATTAATCCAAGAAAAAACAGGACTCTATATAGAACCTTATTTCTCTGCGTCTAAAATTAATTGGATTTTAGATAATGTCAAAGGCTCTCGTAAAAGAGCTGAAATGGGTGAATTGTGCTTCGGGACAATTAATACATGGCTTTTATATAAACTTACAAATGGCAATACCTTTAAAACCGACGTCTCAAATGCAGCAAGAACCCTTTTATTTAACATTCATACCCTTTCTTGGGATGAAGAACTTCTTAAAATTTTTAACATCCCTAAAGAACTTTTACCTGAAGTTAAAAGTAATAGTGAAGTTTATGGACAAACTCACCTAGAATTATTTCCTACCCCCATTCCGATAGCAGCAATGATCGGAGATCAACAAGCTTCTTTATTTGGCAATGCCTGCTTTAACAATGGTGATACCAAATGTACATTTGGAACTGGATGTTTTATGATGATGAATACTGGAACGAAGCCTATAGATTCTAAACACCAATTATTAACTACAATTGCATGGCAAATTGGAGATGAACAAGCAGAATATGCATTAGAGGGATTAGTCTATGCAGCAGGATCTGTTGTTCAATGGCTTCAAGATTCTATGGGGATCATTAAAAGTCCCAATGAAATTGAAGGGTTAGCCTTCAGTGTTCCCGACTCTGGAGGTGTTTATTTTGTACCAACATTTAATGGACTTGCCTCACCTTACTGGAACGCTTCTGCAAAAGGATCTATATTGGGCCTAACGCCCAGTACTAATATAGGACATTTAACAAGAGCTGCCTTAGAGGGGATTGCCTATCAAGTAACAGATGTTTTAGAAGTAATGGAAAAAGATGCAAATGCAAAAATAAAACTCATCAAATGCGGCGGTGGCATGGCAGAAGATGTTTTTTTGATGCAAATGCAATCTGATTTATTAAAAATTCCTATAGAACGAGTAGCAAACAAAGAAATTTCCGCCTTAGGTGCGGGCTATTTAGCTGGACTTGCCGTTAAATTTTGGAAAAATAAAGGAGAAATAGCCTCCCTTTGGAAATGTGATCGTGAGTTCTTGCCGCAAATGCCTAAAAAAGATGTCGCATTAATGCGAAAAAACTGGAGTTTTGCAATAAAATCTACACAACTTTGGGCTGAAAATACAAAAATAAAATAAGCATATGTTAATACGCGAAGATATGATTCGTAAAATCAAGCAGTCCTTTCAATGGGATGTTATTGTCATTGGAGGTGGGGCAACTGGACTTTGGTGTGCTCTAGATGCATCATCACGCGGTTATAAAACACTTCTCATAGAAAAAGAAGATTTTGCCTCCAAGACCTCAAGTAAATCAACAAAATTATTCCATGGCGGACTCCGATATTTAAAACAAGGTCACATTTCTCTTGTTCGCGAAGCCCTCATCGAAAGAGATCTCCTTGCCAAAAATGCACCCCACCTTGTCTCTTCTCGACCATTCCTCATCCCCTATTACCGCTTTTGGGAAAAAATTTATTACAGTATTGGGATGCAAGTTTATGATTTTTTTACTGGAAATTCAGTTTTTCAAAATCATAAAACTTTGTCTACATCCTCTTGTCTGAAAAGATGTCCTACTCTAAACCCTAACGGTCTTAAGGGAGGATGCCTTTATTTTGACGGTCAATTCGATGACACTCGATTTGCAATAGAGCTTGCCAAAACAATTGATGAACATGGAGGTACTGTTCTAAACTACTGCACCTGTCACACCCTTATTAAACAATCTGGAAAATTAACAGGTATTGGGATAATCGATCAATTAACCGATGAATTTATTGAAGTTCAAGGAAAAGTAATTATTAATGCAACAGGAACCTATGTCGATGAAATCAGAAAGCTCGATACTATGACAGTCCAACCAATGATAACTTATAGTCAAGGATCGCATATAGTTTTAGATTCTAGTTTTTTACCCTCAGAGACAGCTATTATTGTCCCAAAAACAAAGGATAATCGAGTGATTTTCATCATCCCTTGGTTAAACAAAGTTCTGATCGGGACCACCGACATAAAAATAGCCCCCACACTTTCAAAAGATCCCATTCCTACCCAAAGCGAAATTCAATTTCTCTTAGATGAAGCTGGCAATTATCTACAAAAAAAACCAAAACTAAAAGATATCAGAAGCATTTTTTCAGGAGTACGTCCCCTTATAGCTTCATCTAAAGCACAGAAAACCTCAAAACTCTCCCGCTCACATAAAATCCTGATCTCAAATAGTGGTCTTGTTACAATTGCAGGGGGAAAATGGACAACCAGTAGAAAAATAGCAGAAGATACAATCAATAAAGCCATTACTGTTGGGCACTTAGAACCCATTTTATGTAAAACAAAAAGCGTTATCATTCACAAAACTTTGAGAGACCCTAAACAAAAACCTCTTCATTCTGACTTTCCCTATACAGAAGAAGACATTAAACGTGCAGTCACAGAAGAATTGGCTATAACACTCATAGACGTTCTTGCCCGCAGAACCCGAGCATTATTTCTCGATGTTGACAAAAGCTTAGAACTCGCACCAAAAGTAGTTCAAATCATGGCCAAATATTTAGAAAAGGACCAAAACTGGGTTGCAATTGAACTGAACCAATACCGAAAATATGCAATCTCCTATCAGATATTTTCACCAGACGAGCAGAAAGCAGCAAACTCTTCTTGAGGTTAATTTTTCATTATTAGACAATATAGACATTTAATCATAAATAGGAATAGAAAACTTGCATATCGTAATGTTAGGAGCTCCGGGAAGTGGAAAGGGAACTCAAGCTTATAAATTATCTCAAAAGTACAAAATACCACACATTTCATCAGGCGACCTCCTCCGCAATAATCCCAATCTTACACCTGAAACTAAAAAAATTATCGATACCGGTGGGATACTTTCAGATGAAATGATTATTGAGATCGTAAAAAATAAACTTAATGAACCCTCTACAAAAAGAGGTTGGATTTTAGATGGTTTTCCAAGGACACTAAACCAAGCAAAAGCACTAGAAGAACTTTCACCAAAATCTCCCCTAGTGATTTATCTACAAGTAGATGATGATGAAATAAAAAAAAGACTTAGTTTAAGGAGAACTTGTGCTGATTGTGGCGCTATTTTTCACCTCATTACCCACAAGCCTCAAGAAGAGGGTATCTGTGATCTCTGTGGAGGAAAATTAATTCAAAGAAAAGACGATTCTCCTCAAGTGGTTGAACATCGGCTTAAAGTATACCAAGAATATACCTCCCCCCTCATCAATTTTTATAAAACCAATGGCAATCTCATTACAATCGATTCAAGGGGAGATAAAACAGTTGATGAAATTTTCAATCTCATCATTGCAAAAATTACTCATTAGAAAAATGCACCAAATCTAACCTATCTAAGCGAATATTCAGGCGCTCCTTAAAAGAGCTTAGGTCTTGAATTGTTTTCTGTGTTACCTCTATTTGAGACCTCATTTCCCCAATAGTATTTTTAAATAGTTTTACTACAATTACTTGAAAATTCCGGTGGCTCTGTTGTTTTTTTACCTTTGAATAATGTGCTCCAATCTTTGCTAATAGTTGCAAATTTCTTCCAAAAGCAACTTTAGTTTTTTTCAATATTTGTTTTCCAAGTTTCTGATTTTCGCGCATTTGTACTTCTACTAAATCTAAATCAGAAAATAATAGATCAACGTGCATTTGACTAACTTCGTAAGTAAATCTCATATTACGTATATGTCTAAACCAATTTTCGACTAATTGGGTAAAACGCTCTTGTTGCGTAACAAATTGAGTTGTATGAGTGTGCACATTTTTTGGATAAAATGACAAGGCGCTCTGCTTTAAACCCTGATCTTTTAAACTAGTAAATGCAAATGCAGTGTTATCGCTATACTTTGATATCTTTGAATACTCTAAATAGTTAAAAAGTGCTTTTGAGAAAACTTGTACACCTTCTATATTCAATAAAGCGGCACCCTGCGCTCGAGCGGGAATTTCTAATACTGGAGATACCGCATTTTTTGATCTCCCTAACCCATCAAATAGCTTCCCACCATCTTGCTCTATTGGTTTAGAAACTAAATTACCTGAAATACTTTGCATAAATCCTCTTAAATATTGATTAAAAAGGAAAAAGTATAGTCATTAAGAGAGTAAATTTCTATAAAAAAAACCTTAAGTTCCCATTTCTAGGTAACTTAAGGTTTTTAATTTATACTTTACTCGCTACTCTTCTTTTCTTCAGATTGAGCCTGACCTACACCTGAAATAGACCATCCATTAAGTACACGTTCATATAATCCCTTAAATTGCGCTAACCTCTTCGAATCCCCACTTATTGCAAGGAGAAGCTTATGAATATGCTCTGCCTGAGCAATTCGTTCTTCATATACAGGTCTTTTGACAACATCATAAGCTGCACCAACTAAATGTGCTACTTGCTTTTCCATCCAATTTACATCTTGTAATTTACCTTCATATAAAGCATGAACCATATTTTCGATAAGTGCTGTAATTCCACCCCTATCTACATAATTCTTACACGGATTACTTTTGACCGCGACAGGAAACTCTGAAAGATCACCTAATCGTGTTTGCAAATCAAGTCTCTGAAAAAGATAACAAAGTAAAATATAGCTACTTCTCTGTTCAGGCTTATTTATAAATACTGCTTCAGGGAAAACTACTTGTTGAATACTTGTAAAAAGACCCTTCATAATAGCTTGATATTTCCCATAATTTTCAAGTAACTTCCTAGGTAAAACATGCATACCATTAGAATTAGAAAATTGAACTACAAGCGCAGAATTTAGGCGTTTAAAGCTTCTAGTACTATTAAATTTTCCAGTTCCATCCCACAAGGCACCTTCCATGGGCTGTACTAAAACAAAAAGATTTGGGTGATTAGCTTGCGCCTGTATTAAAGCTTGAACTGCAGGCTGTTCATTTTCTTTTCTTTGCAAATAAGCACTTTCATTTCTTTGCAACGACGTGAGAAAAACCCCTTCCCCTTGCATTTTGCGATACCGAACTGCCTCAAGAAAACTTGGATCAACAACAGTATTCCCGTTGACAGCTTTTTGGAACCATGCGCCCCATCCCGCTTTAGTTTGTACTACCATAGTTGGGCTTCCATGTCGGACATTAGTAATTCTTAAAATTCGAGCATCACTAGAACGTGTCAATACCTGAATTCCTCTAATAGTAGGAACATTTTTCAATGCTAAATTTTCATGGCCAGAAGCCTGTTTTACCAAACCTGCTGCCCAAGCAGCACCTGATGGTACATACCTTTGCGGAAGCCTTGAAATTCCGACATTTCGATCTCGCATATGATTGAAAAAAGTGTCAACCGATAACTCCGGGCAGCTCGGTTCGCTCATATTCCTTGGCGCTTCTTGACTAATTGTAGTTATAACGCTCTGAAAATGTTCAGTAGTTGAAGTTCCGGTCCAATGAAGACTGCAAATAAAACCAATATGTTGCCTCATAAGTGAATCATCTCTCATATCTTGATATCCTTGTGACCTTGTCAACTCTACCAAAGCTTGATGCAATTTTTGATAACTTCCTCTAGGATCTTGTGATGAGAATGAAACCAAACGTATAATCTCAGCATATTTTCTATCTTGGCCTATCGTACTAACATCTCCAAATTTATTCAAAAATTCCTTCTGGAGAAATTGCATATGCGTTAGATATTTTGCTAACTTCAATGGCGTAGACCGCACATCGTATACAGCCCCATAAGCACCGACAGCTACTCCAGCAGCAACTTTAAGTGCACCGTAACCTGCTACAGCAGCACCTTGCGCTGCAGCACTACCAATTGTGCTAGCAGTCTTTTGTAGGTTTGAGGGGCCTTTAGATTTAGGAGCCCTCTTCGCGGGTGGAGTAGTAGTCACTTTAACGGGCCTATGGCTTCGAGGAGCTGGTTGAGGATCAGTTTTTTTCGTTGATTGGGAACTCGGAGGAATAGGCGGATATAGTGATGGCTGTACATTTGGGTTCGTGGCCGGAGGTCTTTCTAATTGAAGAACTGTGGGTAATGGCGCCGTTCTATGAGGAGGATCTAATGGTACTATACATCGTTTTAAATTTTTTGGATCCACTGCTGCGGGCTTTGCTGTACTTTGAGCTTTCTTTGGTTTAGATACTTGTTTCTTTCTTCTATGTCGAAGTCTATCATCTTCTGGTTGTCGTTCTTCGGAAGGCTTTTCACCTCTTCCTCCGCCAGCATTCCTTTCTTGTTCCTGTATTGGTAGCAAATCGTCAGATCGTTTTGAAACTTCTGACTCACTTTCTGGGAGCTTTGCTGTATCTTGAGATTGAGGTTCTTTTGGTTGTGGTACCGCTTTATTTCTTTGAGATCGAACTCTGTCACGTTTTGGTCCTTGCTCGGAAAGATTTTTACCTCCTCCTCCTCCACTCCTAC
>Ga0180437_10003812_pt1 | contig 22066 bp, 22 predicted proteins | sample SS_ome_4_FD_132410 | JGI IMG/M metagenome (GOLD analysis project Ga0180437, IMG submission 132410) | Hypersaline lake sediment archaeal communities from the Salton Sea, California, USA - SS_3_D_1 metaG | ecosystem: Environmental > Aquatic > Non-marine Saline and Alkaline > Hypersaline >...
GCTCTTGATGTTGCTGAACAAGCTGCAATTACTGGGAACTCGCTTTGCGCTTATCTTGCCCAACGTGGCCTTTGGGCTGCCCTTTGCTGTCTTGCTGTTGCGCAGCTTCTTTCTCACCGTGCCCCAAGACTTGGAGGATGCCGCGCGGCTGGATGGTTGCTCCAGGGCAGGTGTTTTCTGGCACGTGATGTTCCCGCTGGCCCGACCCACGCTGGCCGTAGTGGCTACGTTCAGTTTTGTTGGAACCTGGAACGAATTCCTCTTTGCTTTGACCTTTATCCAGGACAGGGCGCTGAAGACCTTGCCCGTTGGCCTGATGGACTTTGTGGGTGAAGTCACTACCGACTGGGTGTTGATCAGTGCTGGCCTGGTGATCGCGACCTTGCCTGTATTGATTGTGTACATCGTGTTCCAAAAGCAGATTATTCAATCTATGATGGGGGGTGCTCTTCGCGGTTAGTTCTAATGAGGATGGCCGCTTTCTAGCTGTTTGTCAGGAAGGAGGACTTGGATGAAACTGCTAAATAGGGTGGCTTTGATCACGGGGGGTGGTTCAGGGATCGGCCGCGCGACGGCTGAACTCTTCGCTCGCGAGGGGGCGCGGGTGGTGGTGGCAGACCTGAATGGCACTGCTGCGTCTCAGACCGCGAAGCAGATTCGGAGCAACGGAGGGGAAGCGGCCTCTATCCAGGTAGACGTGTCCAAAACAAGAGATGCTGAGAAGATGGTGACCTACACCCTTTCCAGCTATGGCCAGATTGACATTCTTTTCAACTCGGCGGGAATCATCGGCAGAGAAGCCTACTTGTGGGAAGCGACGGAGGAAGACTTTGACCAGATCATATCGGTGAATCTGAAGGGGGTCTTTCTTGCTTGCAAATATGCCATCCCTCCCATGATCGAACGGCGGAGTGGCGTGATCCTGAGCATGTCCTCCCTGGGCGGCTTGGTCGCACGCCAGACCAACTCTCTTTACAACGCCTCCAAGGCGGGCGTGGTGCTCATCACCCGGGTGCTGGCCAAAGAACTGGCTCCCTATGGCATTCGGGCCAATTGTATTGCACCCATCACTACAGACACGCCTTTGTTGGGTGCCTGGCCAGCGGAAGCTCGTGCGACCAGCGCCTCGCGCATCCCGTTGGGACGCATTATTCAGCCGGAGGAAATTGCGGCCGCAGCCCTGTTTCTGGCCTCCGATGATTCGGCTATGATCACCGGCATACCTCTCGTCATTGACGGTGGATACACAGCCTGAAATCGAATTCGAGACGAATTAATCATAGACATTACACGAGGAGGTAATCATGCCACGACCCATAACACTCTTTACCGGGCAGTGGGCCGATATGCCCCTGGAGGTGCTGGCCAAGAAAGCCAGTGAGTGGGGATTCGACGGTCTGGAACTGGCCTGCTGGGGTGATCACTTTGAGGTGGATAAAGCCATGGAGGATGATGGTTACATCCAGAGCCGCTGGGACATCCTCAACAAGTATGACCTGGAGTGTTTCGCTATCAGCACACATCTGGTCGGCCAGTGCGTGTGCGACGACCCTATTGATGAGCGACACAGGGGGATCCTACCTGCGCGCGTCTGGGGCGATGGAAATCCCGAAGGTGTTCGTCAGCGTGCTGCTGAGGAGGTGAAGAATGCTGCCCGTGCCGCGACCAAATTCGGTGTCAAGGTGGTAGCTGGCTTCACTGGCTCAAAGATATGGCACACCCTGGCCATGTTCCCGCCAGTACCACCGGAGATGATCGAGGCTGGATACAAGGATTTTGCCAACCGATGGAATCCGATCATGAACGTGTTCGACGAGGCGGGGGTCAAGTTCGCGCTCGAAGTGCATCCTTCCGAGATCGCTTACGACTTTTGGACAACCAAACGGACGCTGGAAGCCATCAATTACCGTGAGGCCTTTGGCATCAACTTTGATCCCAGCCATCTGTATTGGCAGATGGTGAACCCGGTGACTTTTGTCTACGAGTTCGGTGACCGCATCTACCACATGCACGTCAAGGAGTCAGTCCGCGATCTGGATGGGCGCAACGGCATCCTCTCGTCCCATCTATTCTTTGGCGATCACCGGCGCGGCTGGGACTTTGTGTCTCCGGGGCGGGGCGGCGTCCCATTCGAACGGATCTTCCGTGCGTTGAACGACGTCGGCTACGACGGGCCCCTTTCAATCGAATGGGAAGATAATGGTATGAACCGTGAACAGGGCGCACCGGAGGCACTGGCGTTGGTGCGTCGCTTGTCTGTCACCCCTTCGGATGTGGCGTTCGATGCCGCTTTCGCGGCCAAGGGGTGAGCAGGAGGCTATCATGACTGAGGAAACAGGCTTCACTACGATGGCGAAGGCCAGAGCCGAAGGTGAGGCACCAGAGGTCGGCGTGGGTATGCTGGGCTACGCCTTCATGGGCAAGGCTCATAGCAATGCTTACAAAAAGATTCCCTACATGATGTACCCACCACCGGCCATTCCACGGCTGGTAGCCGTCTGTGGGCGTAACGAGGAAGCAGTTGCGGAGGCGGCGCGCCGCTATGGCTATGAGGGCTACTATACCGACTGGCACAAGATGCTGGAAGATGAGCGCATCCAGTTGTTCGACAACGGTGGCCCCAACAACATGCATGCTGAACCGTGTATCGCTGCTGCCCAGGCAGGGAAGCATGTTTTCTGCGAAAAGCCGCTGGCACGCACCGCCGAGGAGGCCAAACGGATGCTCGATGCCGTCACCCAGGCGGGCGTCAAGCATATGGTGGCTTTCAACTACCGCTTTGTGCCGGCCATCCGCCAGGCACGCAACCTCATCGAAAGTGGCATGCTGGGGCAGATTTACCACTGTCGCGCGGTCTATCTGCAAGAGTGGATCATGCCCCACCACAACGAATCCAAGATCTGGCGACTGGACAAGGAGGTAGCCGGAAGCGGTGCGCTCGGTGACCTGGGCGCGCATATCATTGACCTGGGCCGCTTCTTAGTGGGTGAGATGAAGAGCGTGAGTGCCATGACCCGCACCTTTATCACTGAGCGTCCCCTGACTGATGAGAGCGGCACCGGCAAAGTGGATGTAGATGATGCCTTTGTGGCAGCGGTCGAATTCGAGAACGGCGCCCTCGGCACGCTGGAGGCAACGCGCTTTGCTGGTGGTCGCAAGAACTATGAGGTGCTGGAGATCAATGGTGAGAAGGGGAGCATTCGCTTCAACCTGGAACGCATGAATGAACTTGAGGTGTTCTGGGTGGGCGAAGAGCCCAAGGAAACCCAGGGCTTCCACAATGTGCTGATAACCGAAGCCTATCACCCGTGGTGGGAGAACTGGTGGCCGCATGGGCATATCATCGGTTGGGAGCATACCTTTGTCCATGAACTGACCCACTTCTTGGATTGTATCGTCAGCAACAGGGACGTGGCTCCGTACGGAGCAACCTTCGAGGATGGGTACCGTGCGGCGGTTGTCTGCGACGCGATCCTTGAATCGGCCGCCACGAGAAGGCAGGTTGACATCAAATTCTGATGATCCGAGGATGATCTATACCTACGCGCACACAAAAGGCCGTCCACGTGGGCGGCCTTTTGTGTGGTGGCCATGTTTCACTGTAGGGGTGAGCGACGGGATTCGAACCCGCGGTCTCCTGGGCCACAACCAGGTGCCTTAAACCACTCGGCTACGCTCACCACACCATTGCGATACCATTGTATCACAAAAGTCTTTTTCAAGCAAGATTAGTTGCTTTTTTCTTCGCTTGAACAAAGGAACATCTGCAAGCCGCCAACCTTTTTGTCCAAAGGACATCATTTGCCAGATGGAAGGGGATGGGTTATAATGGCCCATACGAACGAGGAGGAGTCATTTGAAACTGTCAGTCATCATGCCGGTGTACAACGAACGGGAGACCGTCCGTGAGATTCTGCGGCAGGTGCGGGCGGTCAAGGTGGTGATCCCCAGCAACTATATTATCGGCCGCGAGGACGGTCTCCCTCTGGAAGTGGAGAAGGAAATCGTGGTCGTTGACGACGGCTCCACCGACGGTACCCGGGATATCCTCCAGGAGGAAGCGCTGCGGGGTGATCTGAAGGTCTTCTGTCACGAGGTCAATCAGGGCAAAGGGGCAGCAGTGCGGACAGGAATCGAGCAGGCCATGGGTGATATCCTGATCATCCAGGATGCCGACCTGGAATATGACCCCCGCGACTATCCCAAGCTGGTCCAGCCCATCGTCGAAGGCCGGGTGAAGGTGGTCTATGGGTCTAGGTTTTTGGGGCCGCGCAAGGCCATGCTGTTTTGGCACATGGTGGCCAACAAGATCCTCACCCTGACCACCAACCTTCTTTACAACGCCATCCTCAGCGATATGGAGACCTGTTATAAGGCCTTCCGGGCCGAGGTCATCAAAGACATCCCCCTTCGCGCGCGGCGCTTCGAGTTGGAGCCCGAGATCACGGCCAAGGTGCTCAAGCGGGGCTATCGCATTTTTGAGGTGCCCATTTCCTATTATGGCCGCGAGTATTATGAGGGAAAGAAGATCGGTTTCTGGGATGCGCCTATCGCATTGTGGACACTGATCAAGTACCGGTTTGTGGATTAGATAGGTAAAACTCTCACGTTATGGAGGTTAATAGATATGCTGCGCAGCAGATATGAGCCTGATCCTCACTTTTGGGCCATTGTGGAACGGCTGGCTATGGAGGGTGAGGCATGACTAAATGCCCCAATTGTCAGGCAGAACATCCAGAGAACACTCTCTTCTGCGACGAGTGTGGAGCCTATCTTCTGGAAGGCGATCAGAAGGAAACGGACACCATGGCCGTCGCTCAGATGATCTGGACGGAGAGAGAGGAAAAGAGTGAGGTTCCTGGAGAGGAGGACACCCCTCCTATATATCTCAAGCTGACGATACCGGACAGCGGGCGTGATTTGGAAGTGCCTCTTACAAAAGGGGTGAACATCGGGCGCTTGGACCCGGCCAACGCCAGCTTTCCTGAAGTTGACTTGACCAGCGATGGCGGTTTGGAGAAAGGGATCTCCCGCCGTCACGCCAAGATCACCAGACAGGGAACCGAGGTTTTTATTGAAGACCTGGGCAGCCTGAATGGAACTTTTTTAAATGGTAAAAAGCTGACGCCCTATTTTCCTCAAGTGCTAAAGAGCGGCGACGAGTTACAATTGGGTAAGATCGTACTGCGGGTTAGTTTCACCCAGTAAGGGCATCAGCGTTTGCCCGGTTTTTGTGCCGCAAACAGCTTGATTTTTTTCGTGAATTGTTGTACAATATACTTGTAAATTCCTGGCCCATCAGCCAGTTATCAGCCATATTTCGTCAACGACGACGGAGTGAAGACATTGAAGGGAAGAAACCCGCGATGCACTTGTTGCTACCACGGAAAGCTTCTCTGCTCACGTCTGTGTGCAGGCGAGGGTGATCAAGGGACGAATTCCAAGGGTTCGTTGTGGAATTGGTCCAAGGGCCCTCGCTTTTGATTCTCTCAAGGCCAAACAAACCAAAGAATGGATCCAGTAAGGGGGTTTCAATGAAAGAAATCGTCATCGTAGGGGGAGTTCGGACTCCTATCAGCAGCCACGGGGGGGCCTTTCGGGGCCTGTCTGCCCAGGAACTGGCCCGAATCGTGATGGAAGAGGTCATCAAACGCACGGGTATTGACCCTCACCTCCTTGACGATGTGCTCTTGGGTTGCTGTGGCCAGTATTCCGACGCGACGAACGTCGGCCGTGTAGCGGCCCTGATGGCGGGGATACCCACCCATGTGCCTGCTTACACCGTGCAGCGCAACTGCGTTTCGGGCATGGTGGCTATTACCAACGCCTGTCAGGCCATCCAGGCCGGCGATGGCGAGGTCTTTCTCTCCGCAGGCACAGAGAGCATGAGCAGCGCGCCCTATGCCGTGCGCGGGGCTCGCTGGGGCCTGAGGCTGCGCAGCACCGAGTTCATTGACATGCTCTGGGAAGGGCTGACCGACGGCGTCTGCGGCATGGTCATGGGCTACACGGCCGAGAACATAGCCATGCTGTACGGCTTCAGCCGTGAGGAGCAGGACCAGTTCGCCGTCAATTCCCACAAAAAGGCCTTCCGGGCCACCCGCATGGGCAAATTCCGCGATGAGATCGTGCCCGTGCCGGTGGTCAAGAGGGTGGCTGGCCAGGAGGTGGCGCGCGAGGAGATTATCCAGGACGAGTGCATCAACCCTGGCCTCTCCGTCCAGAAGGCGGCCCTCTATCCCACCGTCTTTAAAAAGGGTGGCGTGGTCACGCCCGCCAATGCCTGTCCCATCTCCGATGGCGCGGCGGCAGTGATCGTGATGACCAGGGAAAAAGCCGACGCACTGGGGATGGAGCCCATGGCTACTATCCGCAGCTACGCCTACGGTGCTGTGCCACCGGAGATCATGGGCATCGGCCCCACCAGGTCTGTCCCATTAGCTCTGAAGCGGGCCGGACTCAAGCTGACGGATATGGACATCATCGAGCTCAACGAGGCTTTTGCCGCCCAGAGCCTGGCGGTGGGCGTCGAGCTGGAGAAGGACGGCTGGGACTGGGCCAAGGTCAACCTCAACGGCGGAGCCATCGCCTTGGGGCACCCCGTAGGCTGCACTGGCACTCGCATCGTGGTCACCTTGATGTACGAGATGATCAAGCAGGATGCCGCTCTGGGGCTGGCCACGGCCTGCGTCGGCGGCGGGCAGGGTGGGACGATCATTCTCGAGAGAAAGTAACAGGAGGTTTTTTATGTCATCTGTCATGGATATGTACAGGGACAAGGCTACCAGGGAGGCGTTCGCTGCCAGGGCCAAAGAAGTTTATGAGAAGATCAAGGGTGAACTGAAAGGGAAGGAGGGCCTGGTAGCCATCGAGCCGGAGAGCGGCGACTATTTCGTGGGCGAGACCCTGGGCCAGGCCAACGAGGCCGCTTTCGCCAAATACCCGGACTATTGGGTCTATTTCATGCGCATTGAGGACCCCGAGGCAGCCATGCCTCTCAAAACATGGTAGGGAGGTTGAAATGTACATCTTTAAGGCCGGCGTTGTCGGCGCAGGCTTCATGGGGGCCGAGATCGCCCAGGTGATCACCTATGCGGGCCTGCCGGTGGTGCTGAAGGACGTTGACCAGGAGATGCTGGACAAGGGGATGGAGGCCCTTCGTGAGATCTATCAGCGGCGGGTGGACAAGGGCAAAATGACGGCCACCGCCATGCAGGAAAAGGTGGATCTGGTCATCCCCACCCTCTCCTATGACGAATTCGCCGATGTGGACATTGTCATTGAGGCTGTGCCCGAGAACATGGGGATCAAACAGCAGGTCTTGGCCGAGTTGGACGAGGTCTGCCCGGCAGAGACCATCTTTGCCTCCAACACCTCGGCGCTCTCCATCCAGGAGATGGGCTTGGCCACCCGACGCCCCCACAGAGTGGTCGGCCTGCACTTTTTCAGCCCGGCCCACCTCATGAAGCTGGTGGAGGTGGTCCGCAGCCCGGACACCAGCCAGGAGACCGTTGATGACTTGGTGCAATTCAGCGAAGAACTGCGCAAGATCCCGGTGGTCGTCAAAGAGTGCCCGGGCTTTCTCGTAAACCGTATTCTGGTGCCCTACCTCTTTGAGGCCATCCTTTGCTTGCAGGAGGGGGCGTCCACGGCCTCGGAGATGGACCAGGCCATGACCGGGTTCGGCTGGCCTATGGGCCCCTTCACTCTGATGGACATGATCGGCGTTGGTGTGGCTTATCATACGGCCGTGTACATGGCCTCCCAAAAAGAGGGCCTCACCGTGCCTCCTCTTCTGGAAAAGCTCTACCAGGCGGGGCGTCTGGGCGAGAAGGCCGGAGCTGGGTTCTACGGTTACGGCGACCAGACCGACGCGCCGGTCAAGCAAATGGTTAAGGAAATCCAGGCCCAACCAGGAGCCATCACCGGCACCGAGTTCAGCGTGGAACGCCTGATGATGCCTATGGTCAACGAGGCCGCGCTGTGCGTCATGGAAGAAATCGCCAACATCAACGACATTGACATGGCCTGTATCGCCGGACTGGGGATGCAGGTACGCCAGGAGGACGGCCAGGTGGTGCGCATGGGACCTCTGGAATATGCTGACAGCGTGGGCTTGGACGTGGTCGTGGCCAGGCTGGAGGAGCTGGAGAAAAAATTTGGCCCTCGCTTCCACCCTGTAGACCTGCTCTACCAGAAAGTGAAAGCCGGAGAGCTGGGCAAAAATATGGGGCGAGGGTTCAAGGAATACACAACTTAGTCCCCTTGCGAAGGTTTGACAGCAGCTTTCAGGCCAAAGGCGTCTTCGCTCACCGGGGAACCGTCCTGTTGTTAGAGCTATTCGCAACCTTCGCAAGGGTGGCTGAACTCTTGCAATAAAACAAATGAGAGGAGCAAACAGAAATGGCAGAGCGACAATATATCCATGTCTCCGTCGAAAACCGCGTGGCCACCTTGACCATTGACCATCCGCCGGCCAACGCCTTCAATACCCAGGTGATGACAGAGCTTGGGGATGCTTTCGACGAGCTGACAGCCAATGATGAGGTGAAGGTCATCATCATCACGGGAGCGGGCCAGTTGTTCGTGGCCGGGGCCGACATCACCGAGATTGTCGAGCTCAAGGACAAACCGAAAGAGGCCATGGCTTTCATCCGCCAGGGGCAGCAGACCTTCTTAAAGATCGAACGCTCAGAGAAGCCGGTCATCGCTGCGCTCAACGGTCGCTTCGCCCTGGGCGGCGGCCTCGAGCTGGCCATGGCCTGCCACATCCGCATCGCTGAGGACGGGGTGCGCATGGGGCAGCCAGAGATTAACCTGGGGCTCATCCCGGGTTGGGGTGGCACCCAACGCCTGTCGCGCATCGTGGGCAAGGGCCGGGCTCTGGAAATGATCCTCACCGGTGATGCCATCACTGCGCAGGATGCCTATCGCATGGGCTTGGTCAACAAAGTGGTGCCGACAGGAGCAGTGGTCAAGGAAGCCCAGGGACTGGCCAGGAAGCTGGTCACCACCCGGAGCAAGTTGCCTATGGCCGCCTCCATCCGCGCCGTGAACCAGGGCCTGGAGCAGGACCTGGAAGACGCCCTGGAGACCGAAGCCGAGCAGTTCGTTTTGTTGGCCAGAAGTGAGGATGCGGCAGAGGGGTTGAAGGCTTTTCTGGAGAAGCGCAGGCCGGCGTTTAAGGACAAGTAGCAAGTGACAAGGCGAGCAGGTGGGGTGACTCACCTGCTCGCGCTACCCTTGGCAGGAGAGAGACCTATGGATTTCGCACTCGACGAAGAATTGCGCATGTTTCAGAAAATGTTCCGCGAGTTCGCCCAGAACGAGATCGCACCGCTGGCCGAGACGCTGGACAGAGAGGAACGCCCGCCTTTGGAGACACTCAAGCTGGCGGCGGAACAGGGTTTCCTGGGAGCCCCCTTCCCGGAGGAATACGGCGGCTCGGAGATCGGCACCATCGGCTACTGCATGATGTTGGAAGAATTGGGCAAGGTCTGCATGAGCACGGCCATGATCATCGAGGTCCACACCAGCGTTGCCGCCATGTGCATTTACCTGGACGGCACCGAGGAGCAGAAACAGACCTACCTGGAGCCGCTGGCTCTGGGCGAAAAGATGGGCTCCTTTGCCCTGACAGAGCCCGGCGTCGGTTCCGACGCGGCGTCGGTCCAGACCACGGCCGTGTGCGATGGCGATGACTATATCCTGAACGGCAACAAAATCTGGATCATCAACGGGAGCATCGCCGAGACCTTTGTCGTCTTTGCCAAGACCGATGCCGGGAAAGGGGCGCAGGGCATCACCGTCTTCATTGTGGAGAAAGGTGCCCCGGGCTTTACCGTCGGCCGGAGCGAAAAGATGATGGGCCTGCGTGGCGTCCCGGTGGCGACTCTCTTCTTCGATGACTGCCGGGTGCCAGCGGCCAACATCTTGGGCGGCGAGGAAAAGCTTGATCAGGGCTTTGTCACGGCCATGAAGTCCCTGGACCATGGTCGCCTGAGTGTGGGGGCTATTTGCCTGGGGGTGGCCCAGGGTGCGTTGGAAGCGGGCGTTCAATTTGCCTGTGAGCGCGAGCAGTTCGGTGGTCCCATCGCCCTGAAGCAGGCCATTCAGAATTTTATCGCCGACGCGGCTGCCGAAATCGAAGCCCTGCGCTATCTGGTTTACCACACGGCCTGGCTGGTGGATCAGGGGCAGAAGTATACCAAAGAGGCGGCCATGGTCAAGCTCTTCGGTGCCGAAGTGGCCGGTCGAGTGGTCAATAACATGTTGCAGACCCACGGCGGCTATGGTTACATCAAAGACTACCCCATCGAGCGCATGTATCGCGATGTGCGCGCCAGCCGCATCTTTGAGGGGACCAGCGAGATCCAGCGTTTCGTCATCGCGGCGGACATCCTGGGAGAAAAGGGCCTCAAGATCAGGCCATAGCCAGAGGAGGTCGGAGTATGGACTTTACGTTTCCCAAAGAATACCAATTGCTGCGGCGTATGATCCGCGAGTTCGTTCAGAACGAAATCGCCCCCATCGCCGGGAAAATTGACCAGGAAGAGGAAATCCCCCGCGAGTTGATAGATAAAATGGCCAAGTTGGGTTTCCTGGGTGTGTATTTCCCTCAAGAGTACGGCGGGATGGGAGCCGGGGAGATGGGCTATTGCATCCTGATGGAAGAGATGGACAGGGTCTGCGGTTCGACAGCGACCTTCCTGGGCACTCACATCGGCATCGGGGCCATGGCCATTTACGTGGACGGCAACGAGGAGCAGAAGCAAAAATACCTGACTCCATTAGCCCGTGGGGAAAAGATCGCCGCCTTTGGCCTGACAGAGCCCGGTGCCGGTTCCGACGCGGCATCTATCAAGACCAGGGCCAAGCGCGATGGGGATGATTACATCCTCAATGGCACCAAGCAGTTCATTTCCAATGCGGACATTGCTGACATTTTCAGCGTGCTGGCCGTCACCGACCCATCCTTGGGAGCGCGAGGTGGGATGACGGCTTTCATTGTGGAGAAGGATTTCCCTGGTTTCAGCATCGGCAAAATGGAGGACAAGATGGGCATCCGAGGCGATGGCACAGCCGAATTGGTCTTTGAGGACTGCCGGGTGCCCAGGGAGAACGTGATCGGCGAGGTTGGACTGGGGTTCGTCACCTTTATGAAGACCCTGGATATCAACCGGTTCAGCCTGGGCGCAGCCTGTCTGGGGGCAGCGCAGGCAGCCCTCGATGCCAGCGTCAAGTGGGCCAAAGTGCGTCATTTATTTGGAAAGCCCATTGCCCACAGGCAATCCATCCAGTTCATGATCGCCGACATGGCCATCGAGATCGAGGCCCTGCGCTCTCTGATCTATCGCACGGCCTGGCTGGTTAACACGGGCCAGCCCTACCTCCGTGAGGGGTCTATCTGCAAGGTCTACGCCTCTGAGGTGCTCCATCGCTGCGTGGACAGGGCCGTCCAAATCCACGGTGGGATGGGATACATGCGCGATTACTTTGTCGAGCGCATGTACCGCGACGCCCGCATCACCGAACTCTTTGAAGGCACCAGCGAGATTCAGCGCTACGTCATCGCCTCCGACATCTTCCGCCAGGTCGGGGTGCGCATTTCACCTTGAGTCGTCTTCGCTCGGCCCGGATTGCCAAATCCGGCGGGAGCAAAGGAGTCCAAGTTATGAGAATTATCGTCCCCATCAAACAGATCCTTGACCCCAGCGGCATAACCGTCAACCGCCGCGCGGAGAGGATATTCATCAACCGCGAAGAGTACATCATCAATCCCAACGACAAGAACGCCCTGGAGGAGGCCCTCAAGCTCAAGGGTGAGCAGGGGGCCGAGGTGGTGGCTGTGACCATGGGGCCAGAGCGGGCTGACGATGCCCTGCGCGAGGCCCTGGCCATGGGCGCCGACGCTGCCTTTCTCCTCACCGACAAAGCCTTTGAAAAAGCCGACATCGCGGTTGCTACCACTGTCCTGGGCAAAGCCATCCAAAAGATCGGCGATTACGATTTGATCATAGCTGGCTGCCGGGCCACTGACACCGGTGCGGGCCAGTTGGGACCTCGTCTGGCCGAATACCTGGGCCTGCCCCAGATTACCGAGGTGCGCGAACTGTCGGCTGTCGGCGACGGCAAAGTGAGGGCCAGGTGTAAACAGAACCAAGGCTATGCCAAAGTCGAGTCCAGCCTGCCAGCGCTGTTGACCATCGCCCAGGACGCCAACCAGCCACGCTATCCCACTGGCGCCGGCATCATCAATGCCTACCGGGAGTGGGAAGTGACCGTCTGGGGGGTCTCTGACCTTGGCCTTGAGGCAGAGGACCTGAAGCCCCTGATGGAGGAGAAGCGTATCAGCTTTCCAGCGGAGAGAGAATTCGGAATCAAGATCACCGGCGCTCCCCAGGAGGCAGTCAAGGAATTGGTGCAGTATTTGAAAGCCGGGAGAGTTATCTAGCGACCTGCTGCTCATTTCCGGAGTAGCGAACCCTTCGACTGTGCTCAGGGCAGGACTTGTTTCGCGTTTGTCTGGCGCAGAACAAGACTTTGGCGAGCTCGGTCGAGCCGTTCTGCTGCTCCGCCTAGCAACTAGCGGAGGTTAACATGGATTTGGACTTTTTGGAAAGTATGGTGGGCGAAGTAGTCGAGGAGAGCCCTTACCGCAATATCTGGGTGGTGGTTGAGAAAGAAGGCGACGCCCTGACCCCGGTGGCCCTGGAGATGTTGGGCAAGGCTCGCCAGTTGGCCGATAGCCTGGGCGTCTACGTCAAAGCAATCCTTTTGGGAGAGAGTACGGAAGAACTCTGGCAAAAGCTCGTTGCCAACGGCGCCGATGTGGTTTACTTGACCGATGATCCTCGTCTGAGAGAGTACAACACGGAAATCTACAGCAAGGTGTTGGGTGATTTCATTGAGGAGGGAAAGCCAGAAATCGTCCTCTTGGGGGCTACCAGCATGGGCCGCGACCTGGCCCCACGCCTGGCTCAGCGTCTGGGAACGGCTCTCTTCACCAACTGTCTGAACCTGGAGATTGACGAGACGCAGCGCCAGTTGCTGGCTACCTATCCCCTCTACGGTGGTGAGTACTTCCAGACCAGCGTCTGCCCCGAAGCCCGGCCTCAGATGGCTACCGTCTTGCCTGGCGCTTTCCGCCCTCCCCTGGCTGATCCCGGTCGGACTGGAGAAGTGGAGACCATCGCCGCGGACATAGACAACGTCGAGTTCGGAAGCAAAGTGTTGAAGGTGGCCAGCGAGGAAGCCCGATCTGAAGTGCCGTTGGGCAAGGCCAGGATCGTTGTTTCCGGTGGCCGGGGCATGGGCAGCGCCGAGAGTTTTGCCCTGGTGGAGGAATTGGCCGAGGTTCTGGGCGGTCAGGTAGGCGGTTCGCGGGGGGCCGTTGACGAGGGTTGGATGGACGACGAGAAGCGGATAGGATTGGGAGGGATCCAGATAGCCCCTGACCTCTACGTTGCCTGTGGTATCGCCGGGGCCATCCAACACTATGTCGGCATCATGGATTCCAAATTCGTGGTGGCCATCAACAAGGACCCCAATGCCACTATCTTCCAGGTGGCCGACGTGGGCATTGTCGGTGATGTGCACGAAGTATTGCCAGCTTTGATCAAGGAGCTAAGAGAAGTGGCCTAGCAGGGAGATTTCCAAAAGGCCGTTGAGCAGGCAGACGAGTAGACGGGGACAGCGAGCCTCGATACTCGTCTGTTTGTTTATCAAGGGCTAATGGTCAAAAAGGTGGTCTTGTAGTATAATAGAGCTTGCCACGTGAGCGTTCCGCACTGTGGACTCGTAGTGACGACTTTAGTCGTTCTCAAAAGCGACTGAAGTCGCCACTACGCCACGAATAATAGCTCCGAGAGGATACCATCATGCTCGGTCTCAAAGACATCCTGGCCGCTCGAAGAACCATCAACCATCTGGTCAGAAGGACGCCGCTGGAATATTCGTTCCTGCTCAGCCAGCGGGCAGGCTGCCAGCTCTACCTCAAGCTGGAGAATCGGCAGGTGACAGGCTCCTTCAAGCCGAGGGGAGCGGTCAACAAAATCGCCAGCCTGTCGGTTGAGGAAAAGAACCGAGGGCTGGTGACGGCCTCGGCTGGCAACCACGCCCTGGGGGTGGCCCACGCGGCCAGGGCGCTGGGAGGCGTGCCGAATATTATCTTTGTGCCCCACAACGCCCCCCAATCCAAGGTAGCGAAGCTGCGTGAGTTTGATTCCGAACTGCGCTTTGCGGGCAACAGCTACGAAGAGGCCCATCACGCTGCCGAGGAATTTGTCCAGATCCAGGGGGCCACCTATATCCACGCCTACGACGACCCGGTGGTCATCGCCGGCCAGGGCACGGCGGGGCTGGAGATCATGGAGGACCTGCCGGACGTGGAAGCCATCATCGTGCCTGTGGGCGGTGGGGGGCTGAGCGCCGGGATCGCCGTGGCCGCCAAGGCCATCAACCCCGAGGTCAAGGTTTTCGGCGTGCAACCTGACACCTCGCCATCGGCCTATCTCTCTTTCAAAGAGGGCCGTTGCTACGAGAGCTATGACGCCGGCCCGACCATCGCCGATGGGTTGGCGGGTGGCTATGGCATTGTGCCCTTTACCATCGCCAGGGACCTGATTGACGAGATTGTGGTGGTCAGTGAAGAGGCGATATGGGAGGCCGTTTACGTCTTACTGGAGCTGAACCAACTGGTGGTGGAGGGTTCCGGCGCAGCGGCGGTCGCCCCTCTCCTGGCTGGCCCGGCCAGCGGCTATGAAACCGAACTGGACCTGAAGGGCAAGAAGGTGGTGGCCGTCCTGAGCGGCGGCAATATTGACGCCGAACTGTTGTTTCGGGTGATGGAAGCAAGGGACAGTTATGTGGTAGTTGCCTGAAATTCACTCGATTCGCTTAACCTAGGAGGCATTTGCAATTAGATATGGATTTGATTTACCTTGACTACAACTGTTTTCAAAGGGGTTTTGATGACCTACGTCAGATAAGAATCCAGATGGAAGCTTTGGCGTGTCAGGCGATATTCGTGGGGGCAGAGGCAGATGAAGTACGATGTGAACCTGCCGACTATGTAGAGATCTCCCGGCGGCTCTATGAAGGGCAGACAATAGACGAGATATTTGACAGAGCAAGAGAGCATTGGAAGGAATAACCCAGTGCCCGCAATGCACAAGGGGCAGTAAGTAGGGTGGTATAAACTAATGAGCGACTATGATTCCTCAAGTTTGACCATCGTCGGCGGCCGGCCCAACGAGGAAGGAAAAGAGCCATCCGCTATCAGCCCCGGTTTGCAAGCTCTGCTCCAGCGACTGGCCGAAAGCCCATCGCTGGCCCGTGATTTGGTGGCCGACCCGGAGGAGACCCTGGCTGCGGAGGGGTTGACCCTCACGCCGACCGAGCTGGCCATGTTGCACTATCTGGACGTGGGAGACTTGGAGCAGACCCGAGACATGACCCGGGGGGCCACACGCAGCGCCATGCCGACCAAAGGGATACCATCGGAGGTTGAAGAAGAAACGCGCCGCCGTCTGGCCGCCCAACTCGAACTGGTGGCCCCCTTCGCGGGCGACCCTGATTTCTACATGGGCGAGCGGACGCGAGGCATTCGCCCTATGAGCATCTACCCGACGCCCTTTGCCGTGGCCGAGGCCTTGCTGCGCACCAGCAGAGACTTTCGCACCGCCTTCCTGGCCGATTCCCAACAGGCCATACTGACCCGGCCTGACCTGCCCCTGAACGATGCGGAACGCCAGGCATTACTATTTGAAGCTGTCCGCAGTCGTCTGGAACAAGTGGCGCGCCATGCATGACATCACCCTGGTCAACATGAACTTGCTCTACATCGTCTACGCCGACCGGGTGGACCGGGAGCTCCACGTCCCGCTGGGCCTCCTCTACCTGGTCAGCGCTCTGGAGGAGCACGGCTACCGTGTTGACCTGCGCGACTATCAACTGGCGACAGGAGAGAGCCCTTTTGACCTCGAACATACGCTGGCCTTTCTGGAGGACAGCGCGCCCATCGTCGGCTTCAGTTGCATGGCCAACCTGTTGCCCTACACCCTCCTGGTCGCCCAGGCCTTCAAGGCCCGCCACCCTGAGAAGACGGTGGTTTTGGGCGGCACCGGCCCGACGGCTGTCGAGGGGGACATCCTGCAAAAGTTCGACGCCGTGGACGTTATTGTCCGGGGTGAGGGAGAGCGGACCATCGTAGATCTGATGGACGCCCTCACTGCCGGGCGGGGTTTGCACAGCGTGGCTGGCATCAGTTATCGCTCCAACGGTTCACCCGTCGAAAATCCACCTCGCCCCCGCATCACCGATCTGGACGCCTTGCCCTGGCCTGCCTACCACCGGCTGGAGATGGCCGCCTACCAGGGCTATGGCCTCGTCACCTCGCGCGGCTGTCCCTACCGCTGCACCTTTTGCAGTGTGGCGCCCATCTGGGAGCACCAGGCCGTACTGCGGAGCGTCCAGAGCGTGGTGACCGAGATGCAACACCTGTTCGAGACCTACGGTGTGGCCATGTTCCTGCTCCAAGATGAGTATTTCGTCTCCGACAAGGCGCGGATGCTCGACTTTTGCGCCACCCTCAAATCGGCCGGCTTGCCGGTGCACTGGAAGTGCTTTGCCCGCATCAACCTGGTGAATGAAGAAATGCTGCGCGCCATGGCCGACGCGGGCTGCGTCCACGTCCGCTACGGGGTCGAATCGGGCTCCGATGCCGTGCTGCGCCAGGTGGCCAAAGGCTTTAGCGCCCATCAGGCCAGCGACATCATCGCCCTCTCGGCGCAAATCTTTCCCGAGGTGGACGCCTTTTTCATCTGGGGCTTTCCCTTCGAGACCATGGCCGACTTTTACAAGTCCGTCTTTCAGATGGTCCTTTTCCGCAGTTGGGGTGTGCGCGTGTTGCCCTGTCTCCTCTCGTTCCTGCCCCAGACGGCCATCTATCACGATGTCTGGACTGGCAGGTACGGTGGTACCTTGCGCTTCCGCCCTGGTCTGACGCCAGAGTATGTGGCCACCGGCCACGAGACCTCGTCAGCGGGGCGCATTGCCATCTCGGCAGAACAACAGCCGCTGTTTGATTTTATCGCTGCCCATCCAGACCTTTTCCCCGGCTTTTTGCAGTGGGAGCCTGAGACAAATGTGTGGCCCAAACTTGGAGTACTGCGCGATCTCGGCTTCTACCCGGATGCGCGCTCCACCTCGGAAGCCACCTTTCCCATAAGGGACGACGATGAAACGAAAGACCAGGCCAGAACGTAAGAGACAGCCACCATCCAGGGGCCGCCAATTCCCCGTCGCGACCGTCGCCTTCTATGGCCCCGATGATAAGACACCTACCAAGGTTGCCGTGGGCATTATAAATAATGAGGGTGAAGAGCCGTCCGCTCTTCAGAGATGGGCTGGGCCAAACGTGGTGAACGACCCACGGAGCCGTGCGGAGATACTGGCCTTTATCCAAGAGCATGAGGCTAAATCGGTGGTCATGACGGATGGGGTGATCGGTTGCCCTCATGAGGAAGGCATTGACTATCCCCTTGGCCAAGACTGTCCTTTCTGTCCGTTTTGGAGGGGCAAGCAGTAACGTTATCACATGATCAAGTACATCCTTTTCGACCTGGACGATACCCTTTACTCGAGAGAGACGGGATTGATGGCGGCCATGGGCCAGCGCATCCACCAGTATATCCAGGAGAGAGTGGGCCTGGAATCGGCGGCGGCCAGGGATCTGCGCCACCATTACCTACAGACCTATGGCACCACCTTGAAAGGTCTCCAGGTTCACTACAAAGTGGATGTGGAAGACTATCTGGCCTACGTCCACGACGTCCCCCTGGGCGACTATCTCCAGCCCGACGGGGCCCTGGACAGGGTTCTGGCCGAGATTCAGGCTGAGAAAATCATCTTTACCAACGCGACTACCGAACATGCCTGCCGGGTCCTCGGGTTTCTGGGCGTCGAGCATCACTTCAACTGTATCGTTGACTTGCGGGCCACAAACTATGTGAACAAGCCGCAGCCGGGGGCTTACCGGTGCGTCCTGGACATCCTGGGAGCCAGGCCGGAAGAATGTGTGATGGTCGAGGATTCGGTGCGCAACCTGAGGCCAGCTAAGGAACTGGGGATGATCACCGTGCTGGTGAACGGCAGCGGGGGAGACGGCGTGGATTTTGTCATTGACGATGTGACCCAGGTGGGAGAGTTGTTTAGACGGATTCAGTGGATTACGATTTAAGGCTCAAAGCGGACCACAGTCCGTGTTTAGACCGCTGAAATGTGGTCCGGCACGGGCAATTTGTGATCTACTGAGATTAGAAGTTGGAGGTTGGAAGGGGATAATGATCAACAAAGTCACAACCTTGGCCGAAGCAGTGAAACTGGTCCGCCAGGGTGAGATGCTGGCCTTGGGGGGGATGACCCTCTACCGGCGGCCGGTGGCCTTTGCGCGGGAGCTGATCCGCCAGGGCACGGGCGACCTGACCCTGCTGGCCTTTACCGCCAGTTTCGCCTCTGACTTGCTGGTGGGCGCGGGGTTGGTCAACCGGGTGCGCTCCTGCTATTTTGGGATGGAAGCCTTTGGGCTGGCCCCCATGTTCACCAAACTGGCCACCGCTGGCCAGGTGCGAGTCATCGAAGAGACCGAGGCCAGCATCGCCTTCGGACTGCGCGCAACCCTGGCCGGTGTGGGGTTCATGCCGGGGCAAGGCTGGGTGGAGACGGACCTTCTGAAGGTGCGGCCCGACGTCAAGCTGGTGGATGACCCCTACAGCGACCGGCGCTACGTGGCCTTTCCCGCCATCAAGCCCGACGTGGCCGTGATCCACGCCCGCCTGGCCGATCCCTCGGGCAACGCCGTGCTGGGCGGCAACCTGGCCGTGGATTGGGAGCTGTCCATAGGCTCCGAACGGGTGATCATCACGGCCGAACGGGTGGTTGACAAGCTGGAGGAGCGAGCCGACATCGTGGGGCTGCGAGTCAATGCCGTGGTGGAAGCACCTGGGGGAGCCAGGCCCACCTCTTGCTACCCTGACTACCCCCTGGATTCGGCCGAGATCCTGCGCTATGTGGAGACCTGCAACAGCGGTGGGTTTGAGGACTATTTGAGGGAATTCTTGAAGGGTTAAAAGTTGTAGGTTGGAATTGGAAACGAGATTGGAGATTGGGAATTGATTTCGGATTACACCATAGGCGAACTCGTTTGCGTTTGCATTTCCCGTCAGGTCGAGGATGGGGAACCCCTGGCCCAGGGCCTTACCACGCCCCTGGTGATGGCTGGCTATCTCCTGGCCAAGCTGACCCATGCTCCTAACGTGGTCTTTGGCTCGGCCATTGGCAACACTGTCTGCACCGAATGGGCTCCCCTGTCCATCGCCCGCATCGAGGACATCTGGCTGGGCCAGTCCATCGCTCTGATCAGCTTTCCTAGAATTGTGTGCGACATCTTGTTCGGCTCGCAACCCAAAGAGTTCTTCCGGCCGGGGCAGATAGACCCCTACGGCAATTTTAACAACATCTTCATAGGGGGCAGTTACGAGCGTCCAACCCTGCGTCTGCCTGGCTGCGGCGGCATCGCTGACGTGACGACCTACCATTCGCGGGTCTATTTCTACGTGCCGCGCCACAGCCGGGCCGTGTTTGTGGAGAGACTGGATTTCCTGAGCGGCCTGGGGCATGGCCATCGGCTGCCGGACTATCCCGGCCCCCGCTACCTGGTCAGTGACCTGGGGCAATTCGACTTTGAGGGCGAGGGAGGGCGGATGCGCCTGGTCTCCCACCATCCGGGTGTGTCGGTGGAAAAGATCCAGAAAAAGACCGGCTTCCCCCTGGCCCTCTCGCCTGAGCTACACGAGACCCCGCCGCCCACCGCTGAAGAGGTGCGCTTGCTGCGCGAGGAGATTGACCCCCTGGGTATCCGGGAACTGGAGACCTTGGGTGGGGCCAGGCGGCGGCGCAAGCTGCGGGAAATCATCGAAAGGGAACAGTGACCGATTACACCATTGACGAACTCGTCTGTGTTTGCATCGCCCGCCAGATCGAGGATGGCGAGGTGGTGGCCCAGGGCATCGCCACGCCCCTGGTGGCGGCTGGCTACTTTCTGGCCAAGCTGACCCATGCCCCCAACGTGGCCTTTGTCTCGGCCATCGGCAATTCCATTTGCTACGACTGGGCTCCCCTCTCCCTGTCACGTATTGAGGAAACATGGCTGGGTCGGGCCACCCACGTTCTGAGTTTTGCCGATATAGCAGGCACGGTGCTGCCCACCTTTTCGCCCCGCGAATTCTTCCGGCCGGCCCAGGTTGACCCCTACGGCAATTTCAACAACGTCGTCATCGGTGACTATCAGCCCCTTCGGCCCTTCGACGGCGCTCAGGGCAGGCTAGGCTCAGGGCAGGCTCCTCGCCTGCGGCTGCCTGGCTGTGGCGGCATCGCCGACGTGACGGCTTTCTCGCCTCGCATCTATCTCTATGTGCCGCGTCACGAGGGCCGGGTCTTTGTGGAACGGCCGGACTTTATCAGTGGAATAGGCTTCCTGAGCGGGGAGGGGGAAGAGGAAAGACGGCGGCGGAGCATCACCAGCCCGGGCCCCCGCTACCTGGTCAGTGACCTGGGGCAGTTCGATTACGCCCACGGGCGGATGCGCCTGATCTCGTGTCACCCGGGGGTGAGCGTCGCCGAGGTCCAGGCGCAAACCGGCTTCCCCCTGGAGGTCGCGCCTGACGTGACAGAGACGCCCCCGCCAACCCAGGAGCAGATAAGGCTCCTGCGAGAGGAGATTGATCCCCTGGGCGTGCGCCGGCTGGAGTGCTTGAGTGGAGGGAAGCGGCGGGCTGTCCTGCGAGAGATTGTGGAACGGGAGGAGGCATCAGCGTGGGCTGGGCCATCAAATTAGGAACCGTCAAGGGCATCGAGATCAAGGTACACTTTACTTTCCTGCTCGTTATCCTCCTGGTTGCTATCGAAGGGGGAACAGGAATAGGGGGAGGGTTACGAGGAGCCGTCCTTGGCCTGGTTTCCATTATCCTTCTCTTTTCCTGCGTCGTGCTCCATGAGCTGGGGCACAGCTTCCAGGCCCTGCGGTACAAGGTCAAGGTGCGCAACATCACCCTGCTGCCCATCGGTGGGGTGGCTCAGATGGAGAGCATCCCCGAGAAGCCGGGCCAGGAGTTGGCCATCTCCCTGGCCGGGCCGGCGGTCAATTTCGCCATTGCGGGGTTGTTGGCACCGCTGGCCCTGTGGATCCTCTTGGCTCAACTCGCTGCCTACCTGGACCAACCTGCCTATTTCCTCTCCAAGACTGGCCAGAGAATGTTGAGTCGGGTCCTGGACGGTCTGTTCTACGGCACCGACTGGAAGGCGTTGGTCTTTTACCTCCTCAGCGTGAACATATCCCTGGGCGCTTTCAACCTCATCCCGGCTTTCCCCATGGATGGCGGCCGGGTGTTGCGGGCCTTGCTGGCCCTGCGGCTGGACTATCTCAGGGCGACCCGCATTGCCGTCAACGTTGGGCGGGGATTGGCCGTGCTCCTGGGAGTAGCGGGCCTGATGCTTTTCCAGTTCCCGCTGGTCCTGATCGCCGTCTTTATCTACGCAGGTGGTGGCTACGAGAGGCAAATGGTCGAGGTGAAAAGGGTGTTGCAAGGGCTACAGGTCAGACAGGCCGTCACCAGAGAGCTCAGAGCCGTTACCCCGGCTACTCCCCTGGCCTACGTTCTAGACATCATCTTTCACGGTTATCAATCCAGCTTCCCGGTGGTCGAAGGACGCCAGTTGGTGGGCGTCCTCGTCAGGGAGGACATCCTGGCCACCTTCCGGGAACGCGGGCCTGACGTCCCCGTGGGCCAGGTGATGCGGACCAACTTTCCCGTTGTGGACCTCTCCGACAGCCTTCTGCACGTCCAGCAGTTGATCGCCCAGTCGGGCGTGAAAGCGGTGCCCGTGGTCGAAGATGGCTTTTTCCGGGGACTGATCACTCTGGACAATATCAACGAGACCTACACCCTCCTCTCGCCCCGCCGGTAGGCGGGAAATTCAGCGCTGAGAATGGAAAACGTCGCATCGA